>WNGJ01001660.1_pt1 | contig 24344 bp, 24 predicted proteins | sample 5400611 | NCBI WGS metagenome assembly WNGJ01 (sample SAMN13153375, study PRJNA577476) | soil metagenome | isolation source: 40 cm soil or saprolite under Garry oak tree replicate 1 | place: USA:California | collected 2016-06-15
CTGGCCGACCCCGGTGACCACGTGCGCCTCGCCGTTGGTGAGGTTCGAGAGCTCCTGGATCACGTACTGGGGCTTGATGACCTCGTCGTCCCAGTCGTAGCGGAGCGGGAAGTCCCGCTTCCACTCCGCGATCTGGGTGGCCCATTGCCGCCGCCCCTCGGTCACCGCCGCGGGCACCCCGTCCTTCAGCTCCTCGCGCACCGCCTCCACCAGGCGGCGCAGCACCCGCTTGCAGTCGCCCACGATCGGGATGTCGACCTTGATGTTCTTGGCGATCGACGAGGGATCGATGTCGATATGGATGATCTCCGCGTTCGGCGAGAACGCGTCGACCCGGCCGGTCACCCGGTCGTCGAAGCGCGCGGCCACCGCGACCAGGCAGTCGGAGTGGTGCACCGCCATGTTGGCGTAGTAGGTGCCGTGCATGCCGAGCATGTCGAGCGAGAGGGGATCGGCCATCGGGAAGGAGCCCAGGCCCATCAGGGTCTGGGTCACCGGGATCTGGGTGAGATCGGCCAGCTCGCGCAGCTCGGGGGAGGCGTCGGAGGAGATCGCGCCGCCGCCCACGTAGAGCACCGGGCGCTTGGCCCGCACCATCGCGCGCGCCGCCTTCTTGATCTGCCCGGGATGGCCCTCGTAGGTCGGGTTGTACGAGCGCAGGTGCACCCGCTCCGGGTACTCGAAGGTCCACTCCTTGACCAGGATGTCCTTGGGCAGGTCCACGTGGACCGGCCCCGGGCGTCCGGTCGCGGCGATGTGGAACGCCTCCTTGATGATGGGAGCCAGGTCCTTGCCGTCCTTGACCAGGAAGTTGTGCTTGGTGGCCGAGCGGGTGATGCCGACGTTGTCGGCCTCCTGGAAGGCGTCGCTGCCGATCCAGTGGGTCGGCACCTGGCCGGTGAAGGCCACGATCGGGATCGAGTCCATCAGGGCGTCCTGCAACGCGGTCACCAGGTTGGTCGCGGCCGGCCCCGAGGTGACGAGGCAGACGCCGACCTTGCCGGTCGTTCGCGCGTAGCCTTCCGCCGCGTGTCCCGCGGCGGCCTCCTGGCGGACCAGGATGTGGCGCAGCCCCTCGAAATCGTACAGGGCGTCGTAGATCGGCAGGACCGCGCCGCCCGGCAGACCGAAGATGAGATCCACGCCTTCCCGCTTGATGCACTCGAGGACGATCCGGGCGCCTGAGAGCTTCACCGCTTCTTCCCCCTTTGTCGAGTCGCTACCGTGACTGCCTTTTTCGTATTCGGCCGCCGCGGCTCCTTGACCTCGGCCTGGGCCGCCGCGAGCCACGCCACCGGCACCATGTAGGGCGAGCAGGAGACGTAGGTCATCCCCACCCGGTGGCAGAACTCCACCGAGGAGGGCTCGCCCCCGTGCTCCCCGCAGATCCCGACCTTCAGCGTCGGCACGGTTTGCCGGCCCCGCTCGATACCGATCCGGACCAGCTCCCCCACGCCTCGCTGGTCCAGCACCGCGAACGGGTCGTGGGGCAGCAGCTTCTTCTCCAGGTAGAACGGCAAGAACTTGCCGATGTCGTCGCGGCTGTACCCGTACGTCAGCTGGGTCAGGTCGTTGGTGCCGAACGAGAAGAACTCGGCGTGCTCCGCGATCTTGTCCGCGACCAGCGCGGCCCGCGGCACCTCGATCATGGTCCCCACCGAGTAGCGGACGGCCCGGCCGGTCTCCGCCACGACCTGCCGGGCCACCCGGTCGGTCATCTCGCGGGTCAGCTTCATCTCGGCCACCGTGCCGGTGAGCGGGATCATGATCTCGGGCTCGACCGCGAGCCCCTCCCCGGCCACCTGGCAGGCCGCCTCCATGATGGCCCGCACCTGCATGTCGTAGATCTCGGGGAAGGTGATTCCGAGGCGGCAGCCCCGGTGCCCGAGCATCGGATTCGCCTCCTGCAAGGCCTCCAGGCGCGCCTTGAGCGCCCCCAGCTCGGCGAGCCGCTCCGGGTTGAAGCCGCGCGCGTCGAGCCGCGTGTACTCCTCGAGCACCTCCTTGTACTTGGGGAGGAACTCGTGCAGCGGCGGGTCGAGCAGCCGGATCGTCACCGGGTGCGGGGCCATGGCGCGGAAGATGCCGATGAAGTCCTCCCGCTGGAACGGCAGCAGGCGGTCCACCGCCTTCTTCCGGTCCTGGACGTCCTGGGCCATGATCATGTCGCGCACGATCGGGATGCGCTCGTCGCCGAAGAACATGTGCTCGGTCCGCACGAGCCCGATGCCTTCCGCCCCGAACTCCCGGGCCTTGGTCGCGTCCGCGGGAGTGTCGGCGTTGGCCCGCACGCGGGTCGTGGCGCGATCCCGCGCCCACCCCAGGAGGGTCTTGAACTCGCCCGAGAACGTGGGATCCACGAGCGGCTGCGCGCCGACGATCACCTCGCCGGTGGCGCCGTTCAGCGTGATGACCTGCCCCTCGCGGACCACCGCGCGCCCGGCCCGGAAGAGATGGTTCTCCTCGTCGACGACCACGTCGCCCGCGCCCACCACACAGCACTTGCCCCAGCCGCGGGCGACCACCGCCGCGTGCGACGTCAGGCCACCGCGCGAGGTCAGCACCCCCTGCGCGGCGTGCATGCCGGCCACGTCCTCGGGCGACGTCTCGGCCCGCACCAGGATGACCTTCTCCTCACGGAGGGCCATCTCGACCGCCGTCTCGGGATCGAAGACGACCTTGCCGACCGCGGCCGCGGGGGTCGCGGGCAGGCCCTTGGCGATGGAGGTGTACTTGGCCTGCGGATCGACGGTCTTGACCAGCAGCTGGTGGAGCGAGGCCGGCTCCACCCGCAGGAGCGCGGTGTCGCGGTCGATGCGCTTCTCCTTGCTGGACATCTCCACCGCGATGCGCACCGCGGCCGCACCGGTCCGCTTGCCGGAGCGCGTCTGGAGGATGAAGAGCCGCCCCTCCTGCACCGTGAACTCGATGTCCTGCATGTCGCGGTAGTGGGCTTCCAGCCGGTCCTTGATCGCGGTGAGCTTGGCGTACACCGCGGGCATCTTCTGCTTGAAGGCGTCGATGGGCTCCGGGGTACGGATGCCCGCGACCACGTCCTCGCCCTGGGCGTTGACGAGGAACTCGCCGAAGAAGCGCCGCTCGCCGCTCGAGGGGTCGCGCGAGAAGCAGACCCCGGTGCCCGAGGTGGGGCCGAGATTGCCGAACACCATCGCCATCACGGTCACCGCGGTGCCCCAGTCGTCGGAGAGCCGGTTGATGCGCCGGTAGTCGATCGCCTTCTTGGCCCACCAGGAGTCGAACACCGCGTTGATCGCCAGGCGGAGCTGCTCGAGCGGATCCTGTGGGAACGGCCGACCGGTCTTCTCCTGCACCACCGCCTTCAGCTCGGACACGAGGGCGCGGAGGGCGTCGGCGGGCAGGTCCGCGTCGGTGCGCGCGTTCGCCCGCGCCTTGGCCGCGTCCAGCAGCGTGTCGAGCGCGCGCCGGTCGATGGCCAGCACCACGTCCGCGAACAGGGTGATGAAGTGGCGGTAGCAGTCCCAGGCGAAGCGGTCGTTCCGGGTCCGCTGCCCGAGCCCCTCCACCGACTTGTCGTTCAGACCCAGGTTGAGGACGGTGTCCATCATCCCGGGCATCGACGCCCGCGCGCCGGAGCGCACCGAGACGAGCAGGGGACGCGCCGGGTCGCCCAGGCGGCTACCCGCGGCCACCTCGAGCCGGGCGAGGTGCGCGAGGACCTGCTTCCACAGGCCGGCCGGGTGCTTCTTGCCGGCCGCGTTGTAGGCGGCCCAGGCCTCGGTGGTGATGGTGAAGCCGGGCGGCACCGGTACCCCGAGCTTCGTCATCTCGGCCAGCTCGCACCCCTTGCCCCCCAGCAGCGTTCGCAGGGCGCTCGATCCTTCCGCCTTGCCGTTCGCGAACGCATAGACGTACTTGGGAGCACGAGCGGAGGCAGTGGCTCCGGCAGTCCGGCGGGCGGTCCCTCGACGTCCGGCCATCAACGACCCCCTCAGCAGTCACGGGTGGTGGCAGAGAAAAAGACACAGGCCCGGACAACGGCCTGCGATTAATTCGCTATGCTAGGCCGCCGGGGCGGCGATGTCAACGATTTGATATAGCTGCATCAGGTACTTACGAAGAGCTTCGGCACCGGCTTTCACACCCGTCCCCGGGCGACCGCGTGTCAGGATCGCGGCTTTCGCCGGGCGCCGGCGGGCCCCGAGGACGCGTGCTCATCACCCTGAGCCCCCGTCACCAGCGTCTCCACCGCGATCAGATGATCCAGCATCGCGCGGTGGGCGGCCACCTCGTCGCGCTTCTGGACCGCGGCGAGGATGCGCCGGTGGTCCTGGTGGGAGCGCGCCGGTCGCCCGGGCATGTGCAGCGACTCCTCGCGGCTCTGGGTGAGCAGGTCCATGAGGGCGTTGACGATGCGGGTGATAGCGCGGTTGTGGGCACTGTTGGCGATGGCGGCGTGGAGCGCGGTGTCCTGCAGCATCCCGGTGCGCCCGGCGGCCACCTCCTTCGCCTGGTCCTCGACGATGCGCTCCATCTCCGAGATCTCTTCGCGGGTCGCGCGGCGCGCCGCGAGGGCCGCGATGGCCGGCTCGAGCAGCCGGCGCGCCTCGAACAACTCGCCCACCGCTTCCCGGTGCGGCAAGATCACCAGCGCCAGCGGCTCGATCAGCGTCTCCACCGACACGTCCCGCACGAACGCACCTTCCCCGGCCCGGATGTCGATCAGCCCGCGGCTCTGTAGCGCCCGGAGGGCCTCCCGGACCGAGGTCCGGCTCACCATGAACTTCTCGGCCAGGTCGCGCTCGGGCGGCAGCCGGTCGCCGGACTTGAGCCGCCCCTCGGCGATCAGCTGCTTGACCTGGCGGACGATCTCCTCGTAGATCCGCGTCGACTTAACCGGCTCAAGGTCCATCCCGTCCGGGGGGCGTCCCCCGTCGGTCCGCCGGCGGCCACGCTCGCTCATCGGGTCACGCCTCCCCGCGCGCGGGCGGGCGGGACGCGGCCGCCCGGGCCAGCCACCAGCCCAGGAGGGTCAGGCCGAGGGCCAGCAGCACCGACACGAAGTCGTCGACGGTGTCCGCGTGCGCCCCGAGCCACGAGCGCACCAGGGGATCGTCGGTGATCATCTCCCCGGCGACGTAGCCGAGGATCCCGCCCCCGACCCAGATGATCCAGGCGTGGCTCGTCATGAGCCGCGCGAGGAAGCCGCTGCCCCACACCACGATCGGCAGGGACAGCGCGATGCCCAGCGAGACCAGCAGGAGGTCGCCGTGCGCGGCCGCCGCCACCGCGAGGACGTTGTCGAGGCTCATGGTGACGTCGGCCACCACGATGATCCACACCGCCTGCCGCAGCGAGGTCCCGTGCCGGACGTGGCCCTCCGCGCTCCCGCCGGGCCGCACGAGCCGGATCGCGATCCACAGCAGGAGCAGCCCCCCCACCGCCCGCAGGAGCGGGATGGTGAGCAGCGCGCTAACCACCGCGATGAACAGCAGACGCAGACCAACCGCGGCCACGGTGCCCCACACCCGGCCGAGCCACTGCTCGCGGGCGGGCAGCGAGCGCACCGCGAGGGCGATGACGAGCGCGTTGTCGCCGGCCAGCGAGAGATCGATGATGACGATGCTCGCCAGCCGGGCCCAGAACTCGAGATCGAGAAGCAGGCTCATGCTCGTTTGGGACGCGCCATCCACCAGCCGAGGCCGGTCACGACCACGGCGAGCGCGCCGGGAACAGGATACTCCAGGGCGGGCCCGACCGCTCCGAGCCAGTCGACCACCAGCGGGTCCTCCAGCAGCATGTCACCCGCCACGTACCCGAGCAGCCCGCCCCCCGCCCAGATGATCCACCGCTAGCGATTCATCAGCCCGGCCAGGACCCCGCTGCCCCACGCCACGATCGGCACCGACATCGCGATGCCGAGGGTGACCAGCAGCATGTCGCCGTGCGCCGCGGCGGCCACCGCGAGGACGTTGTCGAGGCTCATGGTGATGTCCGCCACCACGATGATCCACACCGACTCCCAGAACGAGGCCGCGTGGCGGCGGCCCGCCGCCGCCTCCACCGGGCGGACCAGCCGGTACGCGATCCAGATCAGCAGCAGCCCGCCCACCAGGCGGAGCAGCGGCACGCGCAGGAGCATCGAGATGACGCCCACGAAGAGCAATCGCAGGACGACCGCGCCCAGCGTCCCGCCGATCTGCCCCAGGAGACGCTGCCGCCGCGGCAGGGCCCGCACCGCCAGCGCGATGACCACCGCGTTGTCCCCCGAGAGCAGCATGTTGAGGATCCCGATCTCGAGGAGGCGGCCCCAGAACTCGGGGGTGTCGAGGATCACCGACGCGCCCGGAGCGGCCCGGTGCGCTCAGTCATCGTGCCTGGTCGCCACCTCGACCGGGCGCTTCCCGGCCCTCGCGCGCCGGACGTAGGGATTGATCACCGGCAGCGCGAAGAAGAGCAGGGCGACCGCACTGATGACCCCGGAGATGGGGCGCTGGAACAGGATCAGGAGCGAGCCCTGCGACATGATCAGGCTCTGGCGGAGGGCGTTCTCGGCCAGATCTCCGAGCACGAGGGCCAGGACGAGTGGAGCGAGCGGGTAGTCGAGCTTCTTGAACACGTAGCCGATCACGCCGAAGAGGAGCATATACCAGATGTCCACCATGCTGTCGTGGACCGCGTAGGAGCCCACCGCGCAGACCGCCACGATGACCGGGGTGAGGATCGGAAACGGGATCCTCAGGATCGCCGCGAAGAAGGGGACGAAGGCCAGTACCATCGCCACCCCGATCACGTTGCCGGTGTACATGCTGGCGATGAGTCCCCAGACGAACTCCGGCTTCTCCTTGAAGAGCATCGGCCCCGGCTGGAGACCCCAGATGATGAGCCCCCCAGCATCACCGCCGCGGTGGGGCTGCCCGGGATCCCGAGCGTGATCATCGGCAGCAGCGAGGCGCCCCCCGCGGCGTGAGCCGCGGTCTCCGGCGCCACCACCCCCTCGAGCTCGCCCTTGCCGAAGCCCTCCGGGTTCTTCGAGAAGCGCTTGGCGAAGGCGTAGCTCATGAACGAGGCGGGGGTGGCCCCGCCCGGCTTGAACCCCATCCAGAAGCCGATGAAGGCGCTCCGGACGAAGGTGCGGTAGTAGCGGGGCAGCTTCTTCCAGGTCTGCCAGACGACCTTCGGGTTGATGTGGGCGCTGATCCCGCGGAAGGAGAGGCCCTCCTCCACCGAGAGGAGGATCTCGCCGATGCCGAAGAGCCCGATGACCGCCACGATGAAATCGAAGCCCTTCATCAGCTCGGTGATCCCGAAGGTCAGCCGGAGCTGTCCGGTCACGATGTCGAGCCCGGCAGAGGCGAGGATGAAGCCGATCAGGATCGACACCAGCGACTTGATCGGGTTGCCGCCCCCCAGGCCGATGAACGAGGAGAACGTCAGGAGCTGGATGGCGAAGAACTCGGGAGGGCCGAACTTGAGCGCGATCTCGGCCAGCAGCGGGGCGAACAGCGTGATCAGCACCACCGAGAAGAGGGCCCCCACGAACGAGGAGGTGAACGCGGCGGTGAGCGCCTCGCCTCCCCGCCCCTGCCGCGCCATCGGATACCCGTCGAAGGTGGTGGCCACCGACCAGGGCTCGCCCGGGATGTTGAAGAGGATCGAGGTGATGGCGCCGCCGAACAGCGCGCCCCAGTAGAGGCTCGTGAGCAGAATGATGGCCGAGGTGGGATTCATCGAGAACGTGAGCGGCAGCAGGATCGCCACTCCGTTGGCCCCGCCGAGGCCGGGGAGCACGCCGATGATGGTGCCGAGCGTGATGCCGAGCACCGCGAGCGCGAGGTTGTTCGGCTGGAGCGCGACCTGGAAACCGAGGAGCAGGTTCTCCCAGCCCATGCTCAGTATCCGAGCCAGGTCTCGAGGGGGCCCTTGGGCGTGGGCACCAGGAACCACTTCTCGAAGACCACGAAGGTGAGCACCGGAAAGAGCACCGCGAGCAAGATCACCGGCACCCACCCGTAGCGGCCGATCCTGCGCATGTAGAAGCCGATGAAGACGGCGGTGGCCACGTAGAGGCCGAGGAACTGGATCAGGATCACGAAGCCCGCGGAGGGCAGCAGCGTGATGAGCACCGGCTTGAGCTGCTCCCGGGTGACGAAGGGGGCCCCCTTCGTCCGGCGCCACGCCTGCGCCCCGATCATCGCGCAGGACGCGAGGAGGAAGACCGCGAGCCAGAACGGGAAGAACCCGCTCTGCGGGCCGTCGGTGCCCCAGCCTACGCCCAGGCGCACCGAGTCCCAGATGACCAGGAGTCCTCCCGCCATCAGGATCAGCGCCGTCGTCAGGTCGGCGGTGCGCATGCCCGCGCGGAGCGAGGCTCCTACTTCTTGAGGAGCCCTCCCTTCGCCATGAGGTCGCGGTGCAGCTGATCGGCCTCCCCGAGCCACTTGACGAACTCCGGTCCGGTCTCCCAGGCTGCCTTGAGCGCGCCCTGATTGAGGTACTCCTTGAACTCGGGCGTCTCGTAGACCTTCTTGAGCATCGCCTGGTACCACTCGAGCGCCTCCCGGGGCATGTCCGGCGGCCCGAAGATGCCCCGCAGCATCACGTAGCTGATGTCCGCGCCGAGGGACTCCTTGACCGTCGGGATGTCCTTCCACTCCGGGACCGCGATCCGCGCGGTGTCGAACACCGCGAGCGGGCGCACCCGCGCCGCCTTCCAGTGGCTCGCGCACTCGATCGGGTTGTTGACGGTGGAGTCGACGTGCTTGCCCACCAGGTTCACGCAGACCTCGCCCCCGCCCTTGAACGGCACGTAGGTGAACTTCGTCCCGGTGGCCTGCTCGAGCTGGATGGTGAGGATCTGGTCCTCCTGGGCCGACCCGGTGCCGCCCATCTTCATCCGGTCCCCACCCGAGCGCGCCTTGACCGCGGCCAGGTACTCCTTCGCGGTCTTGTAGGGCGTCTCCGCGTTGACCCACAGGATGAACTCGTCGAGGGCCAGGCGGGCGACCGGGGTCAGGTCCTTCCAGGAGAACGGCACCCCGGTGTGCAGCGGGGTGGTGAAGAGATTCGACAGGGTGATGATGATGGTGTGGGCATCGGCCTTCTTGCCCTTGACGTGCAGGAACCCCTCGGCGCCCGCGCCCCCCGACTTGTTCACCACGATGATCGGCCGCGGAGAGAGCTTGTGCTTCTCGACGATGCCCGCGATGAGACGCGCCATCTGATCGGCCCCGCCGCTGGTGCCGGCGGGGATCACGAACTCGATGGGCTTGGTGGGCTCCCACGCCGCGTGCGCGGCGGGGGCCCCCCCGCTACCGACCGCGACTGCGAACGCAACGATCACCGTGAGACGTCGCCATTGACGGGTCATATCCCCTCCTCGGGGGCCGGGCGCTCGGGCGCGCGGGCGACGCAATCGTTTATGCGGCTTACTTGGCGCCGGGCCGCTCCTTCCAGAACGGGATCACGCCGGGAATCTCCCACTTGTCCCACATCTCGTCCACCTTGGACTGGAAGTACTCCAGGTCCTCCTCGGTGAAGTGGGCGAAGCGACCCTGCTTGAGGAGGTACTCCCGCACCGGCTTGCGCGGGCGCCCTTCCACGATGGCCTTGGTCTTGCCGTAGTGGCGCACCACCCCGTCCTCCACCTCGTAGAGCGGGAAGACGCCGGTCTCGACCGCCAGCTCGCCCAGCTCGTGGGAGAGCATCGGATCGTAGTCCCAGCCCTTCGGGCACGGGTCGAGTGAGTGGATGAACGTCGGGCCGCCGATGGTGAGCGCCTTGCGGACCTTGTTCATCATCTCGACCGCGTAGGAGGCGTCCACCGTCGCGACGTAGCGGCACTCGGGGTGGCCGGCCGCGAGCATGCCCGCGGTGTTCTTCTTCCAGCGGGTGTGGATGATGCGCTTGACCGAGCCGGGCGGGCTGAACGTGGTGTTGGCGCCGTAGGGGGTCGAGCCGGAGAGCTGGATGTCGGTATTGGCGTACGACTCGTTGTCGTAGAGCAGGATCAGCGAGTTGTACTCCTTGTGGGTCAGGGTCGCGGAGATGGCGCCCAGCCCCATGTCGGCCCCGCCCCCGTCGCCGCAGAAGGCGATGACGTTGATCGGCTCCGACTTCATCTTGCCCTTCTTCATGAGCGCCTTCAGCCCCGCCGCGGTGCCGAGGGCGGCCGAGCCGGAGGAGCCGAGCTGGGTGTGCATCCACGGCACCACCCACGGGGTCGTGTAGTAGGTGGTGTTGGCCACGTACATGCAGCCGGTGGAGCCGAGCACGATGGTGCGCGGGCCCGCCGCCTTGACCATGAGCTTCATCACCAGGGCCGACTCGCAGCCCTGACAGGTGCGATGGCCGGAGGTGAAGTACTCCTCGATGGTGACCTTCTTGACGCCCTTGAAGGGCTCGAGGATCTGCGTCGCGTTCGTGAATGCGGTATCGGCCATGAGGTAGATCTCCTCTCGCTCGCGCTACTCGCGCACACCCAGCCAGTGGGTCTTGGGGTCGGACTTGCCGGCCTTCGCCGCCGCGTAACACATGTCGGCCGCCTTCGCGACGTCCTCCAGGGTGACCTCGCGGCCGCCGAGCCCGCAGATGAAGCTGAGCAGCGGCGGGCGCTTGTCCGCGTTGTACATCGCGGCCCGGATCTCGTTGGCGACCACTCCCGAGTTGAACGGCGAGCCGAAGGAGTAGTCGCGGTCGATGACGCCGATGGCGGAGGCCTTCGAGAGGGCCTTCACCAGCCGCTCGGTCGGGAACGGGCGGAACCAGCGGGGGCGGATGAGGCCCACCTTCTTGCCCTGCGCCCGCATGTTCCGGATGCCCACCTTCATCGGCAGCGAGATCGTCCCCATACCGACCAGGATGATCTCCGCGTCCTCGGTCATGTACTCCTCGAACCACGGGTTCTCGGGCGCGCGTCCCATGACCTTTCGAAAATCAGCATAGGCTTCTTCGATCACGGTGCTGGCCCGCTTCATCGCCTCGTCGTTCTGCCGTCGGATCTCGATGACCCAGTCCTCGTTGGCCTGGGGCGCCACCGTGATCGGGTTGTCCGGATGCAGCTGCAGGTCGCCCCGGTCGTAGCGCGGCAGGAACTTGTCCACCAGGGCCCGGCTCGGCACCTGGCAGATCGTCTGAGAATGCGTGAGGAAGGCGCCGTCCGCCGAGATCGCGATGGGCAGGAAGACGCGCCGGTCCTCCGCGATGCGGTAGGCGAGCAGGGTGGTGTCGAGCATTTCCTGGGCAGTGTCCACCCAGATCAGCAGCCAGCCCAGGTCACGGACGACCAGCGCGTCGTTGTGCTCGACCCCGAAGGCGCCTGGATCGTCGAGCGCCCGGTTGCCGACCATGCAGACCATGGGGACCCGGAGCGGCGGGGTGACGGTCAGGCACTCCATCGCGTACATCCAGCCGACGCCGGAGGAGCCGCAGAAGACGCGCGCCCCCACCGTGGAGGCGTGCTTCACGATCTCGAACTGGCTGTGCTCGCCCTCCGCGACGATGTACTCGGCCTCCAGATGGCCGTTGGCGATCTTCTTGGCGATCGCCTGCATCACCGTGTCGTAGGGCCGGATCGGGTACGCGGTCACCACGTCGAGGTCGGCCAGGGTCAGGGCCTCGGCACAGGCCTCGCTGCCGGAGATCAGCATCTCCTTGTGATCGGCGACTGCTCGTGCGGGCTTGGTCTCCACCGCCATGGTCTGGTCTCCTCCCTACTTCTTCCCCGCGGCGTTCTCGCCGGGAATGCCCGCGGTGATCTCGATACCCCCCTGCTCCAGGTCCTTCTTGATCTCTTCCTCGTACTGGCCCCGGAAGCGGAAGCCGTGGGACCGGGTGATGTGCTCCTTGCTGTGGATCTTGTCGGTCATCCACGTGGTGTACTTGGCCTTGTCGGTGCGCCACATCTCCCACTGGCTCGCGTTGTCCTCGAATGCATCCTCGCGCACCATGGTGACGCAATCCTTGGCCGGGCACACCGCCTCGCAGACCCCGCAGCCGCAGCAGGATTCCATGTTGGCGTCGTAGAGGCCCTCCGGGGTGACGTCGAAGCAGGAGTCGGGGCACTGGATCCAGCAGAGGGTGCACTTCACGCACTTGTCGAAGTCGATCACCGGCCGCATCGTGCGCGTCGTGTATTTCTTGAAGTACGGGTTGCGCTCGGGCACGTAGCCCTTGCCGCCTTCCATCGGCTTGCCGATGGGAATCGCGGGGATGGTCACTCCCTCGCGCATCTCCCACCACTTCGGCTTCTCGAAGGAGTACGGGATCTCCGCGTTGCCCTCGGTGATCTTGATCGGCTGGGTCTCCAGGCGCTCGTGGGCCTTGCGGGCCGAGGCGACTTTCAGATCGGAGCCCCACTCGGCTTCCGTGATGGCCTGGCAGACCGCGTCGAGCGACAGGAACTCGGGCTGGATCTTGGCCAGCGCGCCCAGGATCCGGGCCTCGGTGTGGTCTTCCTTGTAGACCCAGAGCCCCGAGAAGGACGCCTTGGCCCGGATGAGGGCCAGGTTGTAGGGCGCGTCCTTCTTGTGGATGTCCTTGAGGAGGGCGGCCGGGCTCTGGAGCGAGGTCATGAGGACGGTGCCGCCCGAGACGGTCAGGCGGTTGATCGGCTGCAGCCCGTACCAGGCCCAGGACTCGACGCCCTTCGAGAGGGTGTCGTCGACGCAGATGGTGACGTCAACCTCCTTGGGCTCGTAGCGGGCCATGTTCTGCTCGAGCTCCTCCTGCGAGTCGGCCACGATGGCGAAGTCCTTCGCGGGGATGCCGTTGCGCTGGGGGCTGTCGCCGTACCGCCCGAAAGCGATGCCCCACCGCCCCGCCTTGCGGGCGGAGAGCACGATGCCGCGGCAGATGCGCGCGGCGAGGTTCTTCTGGAAGATGCCCCGGTACACGACCTCGCAGGTGAAGTGCGCCATGCCTTCCTCCTCGAACGAGCGGCGTTGCTTTCTAGCCTGACGTGGAACCTGGTCAGCTGGTCGGACCATACCTTGCCTCCGGTGAAGAGGGCTGTCAAGGGCAAAGCGGCCCCGGGCTAGACGGATCGAGGGCGGCGGCCGTGGCGCCGGGAGTGGGCTGCCACCTTCATCCGGTTGCCGCAGACCGCCATCGAGCACCAGCGGCGGCGGCGCGTGCGAGAAGTATCGCGGAAGTAGAGGACGCACCGCGGATTCGCGCACTTCCGGACGACCACCGCCCGGCCCTGCGCGGCCAGGTCGGCCACGGACCGCGCGATCGGGGCCAGGGCCCAGAGCGGCTCGCCCATGGTCGAGGCGAAGGCGAGTCGCCAGCCCCGCCCCTGCCGGACGAGACGGCTCGCGCCGGTGCCCCAGCCAAGCGCCTGGTTCACCGCCGCGACCCACCCGGCCTGCAGCGGGCGCCGGGCCGCCAGGGCTTCCAGCATCGCGCGGACGGTCGCCCGGAGCTCCAGGGCCCGCTCGAAGGCGGCCGCGCAAGCATGCGCGTCCCGCTCCCCCACGGCGCGCAGTCGCGCGCCCTCCTCTCGGCTCACCGCGTCCCTCAGCTCGAGGAAATCGATCAGGTCCCGCCAGGAGCCGAGGCCGCTCCCCCGGTCGCCTTCCGGCGCTGCGGTGTTGGCGAAATCGACGGCAAGATCGCCGCCGATCTTGATGAACGACCTTCGGATCATGGTGATAAAGTCCCGTAATTACATGCGGATCATGATTGACTCTCTGGCCGAATCGACTAACCCGTTTATATGATCTAAGAGGTTAGCACGAGAGGAGACGGCACGATGCGAGTTGCGGAGCTCTGGAGGTACCCGGTGAAGTCGATGGCGGGCGAGCGGCTGGACGAGGCCCTGGTGAGCGAGGGCGGCATCGCGGGCGACCGCGTGGTCCACGTGAGCGGGCGGGGCGGCCGCATCATCACGTCACGCACCCATCCGCGCCTGCTGGGGCTCCACGCTCGCCTGGGCGGAGATGGCGAGCCTCTCGTCGATGGGCTCCCCTGGAGCGCACCCGGGAGCGCGGCGGCGGTCCGCACCGCGGCGGGCCCGGAAGCGCGCCTGGTTCGCTACGAGGGACCGGAGCGCTTCGACGTGCTGCCGCTGCTGGTCGGCACCGACGGCGCGTTCGACCAGCTCGGAGTCGACCACCGGCGGCTCCGCCCCAACATCGTCATCGGAGGCGTGGACGGGCTGGCGGAGCGCGGCTGGCCGGGCAAGCGGCTCCGGATCGGAGCGGTCATCATCAGGGTGGCGAAGCTCCGGGCCCGGTGCGTCATGACCACGTACGACCCGGACACCCAGGTCCAGGACCTGTCGGTCCTGCGGCGGATCGCCTCCGAGTTCGGCGGACAGATGGCGCTCGACTGTGACGTGTTGAGCGGGGGCCGGATCGCGGTGGGTGACCCGGTCGAGCTGCTGGAGCGAAAGACGGACGCCTAGCCGGCGGCGCGCACCATCCCGGCGAAGTACTCGTGGACGGCGGGCTCGTCGGTGAGCTCGGGATGGAAGGCACCCACCACCACGCTCCCCTGGCGGGCCATGACGCACTCGCCGCGGTGCTCGGCCAGCGGGGTGACCGCGGCCCCGAGGCGGCGGATGCGGGGCGCCCGGATGAAGACCATCTTGAGCGGGCGCGGGCCCTGCCCGAGATCGGCCGAGCCGACCGCCTCGAAGGACTCCTTTTGGCGGCCGTAGGCGTTGCGCTCCACCGTGATGTCGATCAGACCCAGGGAGAACTGGGCCGGGCTCTGCACCTCCCGGGCGAGCAGGATCATGCCCGCGCAGGTGCCGAAGATGGGCTTGCCGGCCGCGTTGAACTTCTCGAGCGCCGGGACGAAGTCCCAAGCGCCCATGAGCTTGAGCAGCATGGTGCTCTCTCCGCCGGACATGATGAGCCCGTCGACCTCGTCGAGCTGACGCGGCATGCGCACCTCCGCGGAGGCCACTCCGATACGGTCGAGGGCCTTGCGGTGCATCTCGAAGTCGCCCTGCAGGGCCAGGACGCCGATCTTCACGCGAGCCTCACCTCTCCACGGTCGATCGACAGCAGCCGGGCTCGCTCGCGGAGCCATCCCAGCACGGTCTCCGCGTTCCGGTCCGGCGGGAAGACCGGATACCAGATCCGGTCGATGCGCCCCCGCTCCACGTACCAGGCCATGCGCTTGATCAGCGTCGGCGGCCCGCCCAGGGTGGCCGCGTACTCGAACGTCGGCAGCCGCAGCGCGCGGGTCAGCGCGAGATCGCGGTCGCTCAGGATCTCGAACGGCACGTGGTTGCGCTCCACGAACTCCTGCTGGTAGGCCGTCTCCTGGGTGCTGACCCCGAAGACCGCCACGCCCAGCGTGACGAACTCCCGGTGCAGGTCGCGGAACCCGCAGCTCTGCGGCGTGCAGCCCCTTGCGCCGGGGATGGCGTCCCACTCGGGCCCGGCCGCCCGGCCGGGCTCACCGGTCCGCGGGTAGCAGAAGAACACCGTGGGCCGGTCCGCGATCTCCACCAGATCCACCCACCGGCCGGACGTCGACAGCAGGCGGACGGACGGCACCGGCGACCCCGGAAGGTGGTCGGCGGCGCCGTCGTCGACCGGCGGCGGCAGGTTGGGTGGGAGCTGGTGGAGATCGCGCGCCACTACCAGCCCCTGGTCTGCAGGAGCTCGGACTCCTTCAGCTTCGAGGTCTCGATGCCGGGCATGGCGTCGCCGAGACCCTCGGAGACCTTGGCCAGGACGTCGGGATCCTTGTAGTGGGTGGTGGCCTGGACGATGGCCTTGGCCCGCACCGCCGGGTCCGACGACTTGAAGATGCCGGAGCCCACGAACACCGCCTCCGCGCCGAGCTGCATCATGAGCGCGGCGTCCGCCGGGGTGGCGATGCCGCCCGCGGAGAAGTTCGGCACCGGCAGGTGCCCGCTCTTGGCCACCCAGCGCACCAGGTCGTAGGGCGCGCCCAGGTTCTTGGCCTCGGTCATCAGCTCCTCGGGGCCCAGCATGGTGAGCCGGCGGATCCCCGACGTCACCGCGCGCATGTGCCGCACCGCCTCCACGATGTTCCCGGAGCCGGCCTCGCCCTTGGTGCGCATCATGGCCGCGCCCTCGCCGATGCGGCGGAGGCACTCGCCGAGATCGCGCGACCCGCAGACGAAGGGCACCTTGAACGCGAACTTGTCCACGTGGAAGTGCTCGTCGGCCGGGGTCAGCACCTCGGACTCGTCGATGAAGTCGACGCCGAGCGACTCGAGGATCTGCGCCTCCACGAAGTGGCCGATGCGGCACTTGGCCATCACCGGGATGGTGACCGCCTTCTGGATCTCCTTGATCTTGGTGACCGGCGACATGCGGGCCACTCCGCCTTCCTTGCGGATGTCGGACGGCACCCGCTCGAGCGCCATCACCGCGACCGCGCCCGCGTCCTCCGCGATCTTGGCCTGCTCGGCGTTGGTCACGTCCATGATGACGCCGCCCTTCAGCATCTCGGCCAGTCCCACCTTCAGTCTCGGGGTTCCGCTCTCCATGTCCTCGTCTCCTTTTTCGGGTGTGGATCGGATCACTGCGTGAGTCGTGCCTGCAGATTGGCCCGGACCGCGGGCCACTCCGCCTCCAGGATCGAGAAGGCGGCGGTGTCGCGAATGGCCCCGTCGCTGGCGGGTCGCGCCGCTCTCAAGATTCCGTCGAAGCGGGCGCCGAGCCGCACGATCGCGTCCCGCGAGCGCTGGTTGCGCGCATCGGTCATCAGACTCACGCGGTGGACGCGCCAGTGGTCGAACGCGTGAGCGAGCATCAGGAGCTTCGCCTCCGTGTTGATCGGGGTGCGCTGCGCGGCGGCGGCCAGCCACGTCGCGCCGATCTCGACGACGTCGGGGCGCTCCGGGCCTCGCTGATGGCGACCGTCCGCGGGCCACGGCCAGAACTCGATGTTGAGGAAGCGGGTCGAGCCAACCACCCGCCCGGTCGCGCGGTCGACGGTGACGAACGGCAGCGAGCGGGTGGCGCGCTGCTCGGCGAGCGCGGTCCCGATGTAGGCCGCGGCCTCCGCCGCGCGGCCCGGCACGAGGGTGAGGCCATAGGTCTCGCGCGAGCCGCCCGCGGCCGCGAGCAGCGCACCCGCGTGCGCCTCCCTCAGTGGCTCGAGCCGGACGAAGCGACCCTCGAGGGTCACCGGTCTCACCAGCGTCTGGGCGGGCGCCACACCCACCGCGCTCATGCGACGGCTCCCTCGAGATCGGCCATCAGCTCGGCGGGATCCTCGAGGCCGACCGACACCCGGATCAGCCCGGCGCCGATCCCCATCGCGGCCTTCTGGTCGTCGGACACGCGCCGGTGCGAGGTGCGCGCGGGATAGGTCCAGGTGGTGGCCACGTCGCCGAAGCTCGGCGCGAACTCGAGCAGCCGCGCCCGCGCCATGAAGCGCTCCACCGCGGGCGCGCCGCCCCGCAGGTCGAACGAGACCATCGCCCCGGTGAGCTTCGGCATCAGGCGCCGCGCCAGCGCGTGCTGGGGGTGCGACGGCAGGCCGGGATAGTAGACCCGCGACACCGCGGGCAGTCGCTCCAGGCCCTGGGCCAAGGTCAGAGCGGTCGCGCACTGCCGCTCCATGCGCACCGCGAGGGTGCGGGCGCCGCGGGTCGCGAGCCAGGCGTCGAACGGGCCCAGGTTGGTACCGGCGCGGATCATCGCGTTGCGGACCCGCGCCATCGGCTCGGCCCGGCCCGCCACGAGCCCTCCGGTGACGTCGCCGTGGCCCGAGATGAACTTGGTCAGGCTGTGCATCACCATGCTGGCCCCGTGCTCGATCGGACGGAACACCGCGGGCGAGGTCATCGAGGCGTCCACGATCAGGTCGATCCCGCGCCGGGCTAACTCGGGGGCCAGCGCGGGCACGTCGACGAGCCGCAGCAGCGGGTTCGACACCGCCTCCACGAAGACGGCCCGGGTGGCCGGTCGCAGGGCATCGAGGATCGCCGCGGTGTCGGTCGCGTCCACGAAATCGGTCTCGACCCCGAGCCGCCGCCCCTCGTCGCCGAGGAAGGCCGCGGTGGAGCCGTAGAGATCCCGCGCCGAGACCAGGTGGTCGCCGGGCGAGAACAGCCCCAGCAGGAGCGCGGTGGTGGCCCCCATGCCGGAGGCGCAGGCCACCGCGGCTTCCGCGCCCTCCAGCGCGGCCACCAGGTCTTCCAGCATGGCGTGGTTGCCGGTGCCGTAGCGACCGTACACGAAGCCCGGCTTCTTGCTCTCCCACACCGACTCCACCGTGTCCATGTCCTCGAAGACGTACACGTTGGTCTGGTAGATGGGGGCGGTCAGCGGCCGGCTCGCGGACGGCACGTCGCGTCCTCCGCGAGCGGCCAGGGTGTGGAAGTTCACGCGGTATCTCCTCTACACGATCGGCACGCCCGGCAGGGCGGCCGCCGCGGCCGGCTCCGGCTGGCGCTGCACGTCGCGAATGATCTCGGCCAGCCGCCGGATGCCCTCGTCGATCTGGGCGAGCGGCAGCGCCGAGAACGACAGGCGCAGCATCCGCTCGCCACCCCCATCCACGAAGAACGCGTTGCCCGCGGTGAAGACGACTCCCCGCGGCGCCGCCCGCTCGAGCAGCACGGTCGCGTCCATGCCGGGCGGCAAGGTCAGCAGCAGGGAGAAGCCGCCCTCGTGATCGGTCCACGTCACGCCGGGAGGCATGCGCTTGGCGAGGGCCTGCAGCAGGGCGGCGCGCCGGCGGCCGTACTCACGCAGCACGCGCGTCTGGTGACGATCGAGGAGGCGCTGCCGGCAGAAGTGATAGACCGCGGCCTGGATGAGCGGGCTCGTGTGGATGTCGGCCAGCTCCTTGGCGACCTCCAGCCGCTCGATCAGCTCGGGCGCGGCCACGACCCAGCCGAGCCGCAATCCGGGGAAGAGGATCTTCGAGAAGGTGCCCACGTAGACGACGAGGCCGGAGACGTCGAGGGCCTTGAGCGGTGCGGGCGGCCGCGGCCCGAAGAACAGGCTGCCGTCGAAGCCGTCCTCCATGATGGGCAACCGGTGACGCGCCGCCACCTCGAGCAGCCGCTTGCGCGTCTCGTCGCGCATCGTGAGCCCGGTGGGGTTGTGGGCGCTCGGCTGGCAGTAGAGCAGCTTGGGCGACTGCCGCTCGAGGAGCCGGTCCAGGTGCTCGGGATCGAGCCCGCCGTTGACCATCGGCACCGGCAGGAGCTGGGCCCCGAAGGATCGGAAGACCTGCATGGCCCGCGGATACGACGGCTCCTCGATCGCCACGAAGTCGCCCGGGTCGAGCAGCGTGCGCGCCACCAGGTCGAAGCCCTGCTGCGAGCCATTGACGATCAGGATCTCCTCCGGCCGCGCCTCGAGGCCGAAGCGGAGGAGGTAGCCGGAGAGGAACTCCCGCAGCGGCGGGTACCCGCGCGCCGGGTAGTACTGGAGGAGCTCGGGCCCCTCCTCGCGGATCACCCGGTTGAGGACGCGGCGGAAGGCCTCGGTGGGGAAGAGCCCGCTGTCCGGCATGCCGCCCGCGAAGGAGATGGCGCCCGGGCCGGTCCGCGGCACCTGGCTGTAGCCTCGCCGCCGGCGGGTGTCGGCCGCGATCACCTGGGCGCCTTTCGAGAGGAAGCCGGTCCAGTCGAGCCGCGGCGTCGCCGCGCGGGGCAGCCCGACCGGGGCCGGCACGCGATCGGCGACGAAGGTACCCTGACCCACGTGGGCCCGGGCCCAGCCCCCCGCCACGAGCTCGTCGTAGGCCAGGGCTACCGTGGTCCGGTTGACCCCCAGCTCGTGGGCCAGCTCCCGGGTGGCGGGCAGCTTGACCCCCGAGCCGAGCAGGCCCTGGCCGATCAGCCGCTCGAAGTGCAGCTGGATCTGCCGCGAGAGCGGGGCCTTCCCCGCCCGCCCGGTCCCCCTGTCGAGTGCGATTCTCATTCCGTGCTATGGCTCCCTGATACCCGCCATTATCGAGACAATCATAGGGCTGTAAACCTCCAATTGGATGATTCCAAACCAGTCCAATATACCGGGTCCGGACCCCGTGGTATCATGGCGCGCCCAGGGCTCCCTGGGTTCCCAGTCGACCGCTCCGAGGGGACGGAAACGATGCCGGGTGTGGTGGTGCTCGAGTCGATGTGGAACAAGAAGGGCCGTCTGCTGGACGACGAGCCCTCGGTCCTCCCCTACCTCAAGGCCATCCGCCAGTCGCTGGCCTGGGAGGGCATCCGGGTCAACCTGGTGTACCGCCGCTTCTACTCGAGCTACGACCTGGGCCTGCTCCTCGAGGAGGTCCGGCGTCGCCGCCGCTCCTTCCAGGTCTGCTACATCGCCTCGCACGGCCAGCGCCGGAAGCTGGTCGGCATCGGCGACAAGGTGATCCGCCTCGAGACCCTGGTCGACCACTGCCGTCCGAGCACCGGCACCGGCTACATCTTCGGGGCGTGCGACTTCGTCACCCCGGACACCGCGCGCAACTTCCTGCTCGCGACCGGGGCGCGCTTCGTGGCCGGCTACCAGAAGGCGATCCCGTGGACGGAGTCGATGCTAGTGGATTGCCTGTTCCTCTCCTACCTGCTGGGCGGCACCATGAAGTGGGTCCGCACCAAGCACGGCGAGCGGATGCCCCCGCTTCGCGCGCTCGAGGACTTCGAGATCACCCGCTCGGAGAACCCCCAGAAGGTGGCCGGACAGCTCTACCGGGACTTCCCGCTGGCCCACGACATCACGTTCTCCTGCTTCACCCTCGACCGGGCCCAGGGTCGCAAGCCCACGATGGACAACTCGTTCGACATCTTCAAGCGGAACGTGGATCGGGCCCGGCGCGTGGTGCGAGACCTGTGACCGGGTGCGCCTCGCGCGGCGCGACCCGAGAGAGGACCGGACCACCATGAGCGCAGGCGAAGCCCCCATCAAGCAGGCGGTGAAGTGGATCGACGAGCAGCTCCACGACGATCCCAAGGCCGACCGCACCCGGCTCATCGACGAGGCGGGGCGCCGCTTCGATCTCACCCCGCTCGACTCCGAGTTCCTCCTGCGTCATCTCTCCCAGCGTCAGGGGTCCTGATCCGGGCGGCGGCCACGTGAGCGAGAGCCAGCAGGCGCGGGTGCAAGCCCAGTTCGGGCCGAGCGCGGCCGCCTACGTGAAGAGCCCGGGCCACGCGGGCGGCCCCGACCTGGAGCAGCTCATCGCCTGGGGACGCAAGCGCGGGGCCGCGCGGGTCCTCGACATTGCCACCGGCGGCGGCCACACCGCGCTGGCCTTCTCGCGCTTCACGCCGAGCGTGGTGGCGGTCGACGTCACCCTGCCGATGGTCCAGGCCGCCCGCGAGTTCGTGACCGCGGAGGGCGCGGCGGGGGTGCGCTTCCTCGGCGCCGACGTCGAGGCGCTCCCGTTCCGCGACGGGACCTTCGGCACCGTCACCTGCCGCACCGCGGCCCACCACTTCCCGGCCCTGCTGCCCGCGCTCCGGCAGGTGGCGCGCGTGCTCCGGGCCGGGGGCTCGTTCCTGGTGGAGGACATCCAGGGCCACGACGACGAAGACGCCGCCGCGTTCATCCTGGAGGTCGAGCGGCGGCGCGATCCGAGCCACGTGCGCGCCTTCCGTCACCTCGAGTGGACCGCGTTCCTGCGCGCCGCGGGCCTCACCGTGATCGACGAGAGCGGCATGTCGAAGGTCCGCGCCTGGGACGACTGGACGCGGCGCTCGCGCATGACCCCCGCCGCGAAGGCGGAGCTCGAGGCCTACGTGCTGGCGGCCCCCGCGCGCTGCCGGGAGGCCTTCGACTTCCACATCGACGGCGGCCGGATCGTCTCGTTCACCGATCGCATGCTGCTGCTGCGCGCCGACCGGGACTAGGCCTTCAGCACCACCACCGTCGCGCCCCACCCGCCCCGGTCGGGGGGCCCGTCGAAGAACCGCTCCACCGCGGGATGCCCCGCCAGCACGCTCCGCACGATGGCCCGCTGAGTCCCGGTGCCCCTGCCGTGGATCAGGCGCACCTCGCGGAAGCCGCGCGCGGCCGCCAGTCGCAGGTACTCGTCGGGATGACCGGATCCGGCTCAGGCTCGTCCATCGTGCGTTGTATAATCCGCCCCATGTCGGATGTCCGGACGGAAGCGCTCGACTGGCTCAAGACCTTCGAGGCCGCGTGCCGTGGCCGGGACTTCGCGGCAGGCCGGCGCCTCTTCGCGCCCGACGCGGTGGCCTTCGGCACCTACGCCACCGCGGTGCACGGTCTCGACAACATCGAGCGAGAGCAGTGGCGCCAGATCTGGCCGCGGATCCGCGACTTCCGGTTCGAGGAGCACCCGACCGCGGGGGGCGGCGGCGACGCGGCCTGGATCGCGGCCACCTGGTCGTCGGAGGCCACCGGGCCCGATGGGCACCCGTTCACGCGGCACGGGCGCGCCACGTTCAACCTCGCTCGGCGGGACGGCCGGTGGATGGCGGTGCACAGCCACGTCTCGCTGCTGCCCAGCCAGGCCGAGAGCGCACACGGGCGCCCCCCCGCCTAGCCCCCTTCTCGAGAGCGCGATGGGCGGCGGCCGCGCCTCCAGAAGCGCGCCGCCGCCGGCGTCCGGAAGGCCGCGGCTAGCCCTTCTCGGTGATGTAGATGTGCTGGAGCATGTCGACGTAGATGTTGCCGTCGACCACGTACTCGCCCGCCTTGTTCTTCTCGATTCCGCCCACCCACGGCTTCTTGGCCGCGTAGCGCACCACCCAGGCCACCGGCACGTAGCCGACGTCCTGCTGCATGATCTCCTCCGCCTTCCTGTAGTGCTCGAGACGCTTCTTGGGGTCGCGGGTGTCGCGGCCCGCCTCGAGCTCCTTGTCGAAGGCGTCGTTGACCCAGGCCTGCCGCTTGCCGGTGGTCTTCTTGCCGTAGAAGGTGTCGAAGTACTCGTTGTGCGGATCCGGATAGTCCATGAACCACCGGATCCACACGAACTGGAGATCCTGCTTCCAGAGCCGCTCGCGGAACACACGCTGCTCGAGGACTTCCAAGTCCGTCTTCATGTTCAGGGTGTCGAGCAGCACCGCCTGCACCGCCTCGGCCAGGGGCTTGGACCCGAGGCCCTCCTCGCGCATGGTCAGGGTGATCTTCGGCCAGTTCTTGCCGCCCTCGTAGGGGGTGTCCTTGAGGGCGTCGAGCGCGGCCTTCTTGTCGAACCGCTGGATCGCCTTGATCCCCGCGTCGTCGATGCCCCCCGGGAAGCCGGGCGGGATCATGGACCACGCCGGGATCGCGAAGCCCTGGCTCACCTTGACCACGTTCTCCCGATCGATGGCGTGCGCCACCGCCTTGCGGACCTTGAGGTTGTCGAAGGGCGGCTTGATCGTCTGGGGCAGCAGGTACCAGGTGCCGGGGAACGGAAAGCGGAACACGTCCTTGCCCATGCGCGGGTCCGACTGCAGCCGCTTCAGGTCGCCGGACTGGAGCGCGGTCATGTCGAGCTCGTTGTTCTCGTAGGGGAGCGAGCCGGAGGCGACCGGGACGATCGGGATCACCACCCGGGTGAGGTGCACGTCCTTGGCCCCGAAGTAGTGGGGGTTCTTCTTGAGCACGATCTGCTTGTTGTGCTCCCACGCCTCGAGGGTGAAGGGGCCGTTGCTGACGATGTTGCCGGCCTCCGTCCACTTGTCGCCGAACTTCTCCACCGCGCCGCGGTGGGCGGGCAGCGCGGCCAGGTAGGCCGCGAGCACCGGGAAGTAGCCGCGCGGCCCGTCGAGGGTCACCTCGAGCGTCCAGTCATCCTTGGCGCGGACCCCGACCTGGCTCGCGTCGGTGATCTGCTTCTTGTTGTAGGCCTCCCCGTTCTTGATATCGTACAGGAACGAGGCGTAGGGGGCGGCGCTCGCCGGGTCGAGCTGGCGCTTCCACGACCACTCGAAGTCGCGCGCCGAGACCGGCGAGTTGTCGGACCAACGACTATCTTTCCGGATAGTAAACGTCCACACCGATCCGTCCTTGTTGCCCTCGACCTTGCTCGCCATCCACGGCACCGACACGAAGTCCGCGTTGAAGACCATCAGGCCCGCGAAGAGGGCCGGCACCCCGGAGCAGTAGAGATCCTTGTTGAAGTCGTGGCTGGCCGGGTCGTTCTGGAACCAGCCGCCGCCGCCGAAGCGAAAGGCCTGCTCCTTGGCCAGCTTCTCGTTGGGGCCGGGCTTGCTCGGCTTGGCCGCCTGGGCGGTGGTGGCGAAGCCGAGGCCGCCGAACGCGGCCATCGCGCCGACCACCTTCAGGAAGTCGCGCCGGCCGACCCCGATCGATTCGAGGCGCTTGGCGAACAGATCGAGCTGGGCGTCGGGAATTCGCATTGGGGAAATCCGCATGGTGGTTGTCCTCCTGTGAGTTACTTCAGCTTGGGATCGAGCGCGTCGCGAACCCCATCGCCGAAAAAGGTGAACGAGAGCATGGTCA
>WNGJ01001319.1_pt1 | contig 24325 bp, 26 predicted proteins | sample 5400611 | NCBI WGS metagenome assembly WNGJ01 (sample SAMN13153375, study PRJNA577476) | soil metagenome | isolation source: 40 cm soil or saprolite under Garry oak tree replicate 1 | place: USA:California | collected 2016-06-15
TTCTGCGCTACTCGGCCGCAGGGTCGCTGGCCGCAGGCGCGCCGTTCGTCCTCGCCTTCGCGACGCCGGAGTTCTGTACCAGCCGTACCTGCGGGCCGGTGGTCGACGTGGTCGACAGGGTGCGGAAACGGTTTGGGGCCTCCGGGATCCGCTTCATCCACGTCGAGGTCTTCCGCAACAACAAGCCGGCGCTCGGCTACAACCGCTGGATGCGCGAGTGGCACCTTCTGACCGAGCCATGGGTCTTCCTGGTCGGGCGCGACGGCCGGATCAAGGCGAAGTTCGAGGGTTCAGTCTCGGTCGGCGAGCTGACGGCAGCGGTTCGTCGCTTCCTTCGCTAGCGCTCATGCAAACAGCAGAGGTCGCCGATGAGAGATTTGTGGCATCAGTTGAGCAAAACCGCTCCGCCCTCTACAGCGTCCGCGAGGTTGCGGCGCTCCTCGGCGTCCATCCGGAGACGATCAGGCGACTGATTCACGACGGCCGGGTCGAGGCAGTCCGCGTCGGGCGGGTCCTGCGGATCGAGTCGTACGAGGTCGATCGCTTCCTCGCCCGACAGCGGGTCAAGCCGCCGCGGCTCGCTGATTAGCACGGCGCGCCTCGGGTGGAATGATGCGCCGGTGGGCGCTCGCGCGAAAGATCATCCGCACGCCCGGCGAGCTGTAGGCTCGCGCTGTGGCCGACTGGGCGACGATCTCCGCGCTCGCAACGGCGGGTGGGACGCTCGTCCTCGCCGCTGCAACCTTCGCGTCGGTGCGATCGTCGAATCGAGCCGCGCGCGTGGCGGAGCAGTCGCTGCTCGTCGGGTTGAGGCCGCTGCTCGTACCCTCGAGGATCGACGACCCGCCTCAGAAGATCGGCTTTGCGGACGCGAAATGGATGCACGTGCCCGGAGGGGGCGGTGCCGCGGAGGCAAATGACGAAGCCGTCTATCTGGCGATGGGGCTCCGCAACGTCGGCAGCGGAATCGCGGTGCTCCACGGGTGGTGGTTCGATCCCGAGCGCATCCTCGGACGGGGGGACCACGCGCCGCTTGACGAGTTCACCCGGTTGACTCGCGACCTGTACGTTCCGGCCGGCGACATCGGCTTCTGGCAGGGGACGTTCCGCGATCCTGCCTCGTCCGCGTTCATCGCCGCAAAGGAGGCGATCGACGCGAGGAAGCCGGTGACGGTCGAGGTTCTGTACGGCGACTACGAGGGCGGCCAGCGGGTCGTCAGTCGCTTCGTGCTGGCGCCGCGCGACGACGGCGCTTGGATCGCCGGCGCGTCCCGGCACTGGAACGTCGACCGGTCCGATCCACGGTGAGGGTCCTCGGTATCTACGAGACCGTGCTTTACGCCTCGGATACGGCGCTCGCGGCCGGTTTCTACTCGGACGCTCTGGGCCTTCCGTTGCTCGAGGAAGCGGATGAGCTCTCGGCGATCCTTGGCCTGGACGACGGAGGCGTGCTCCTGATCTTCAACCCGGAGCTTTCGTCGGCGCCCGGGCGGCGGGTGCCGTCCCACGGCGCCGAAGGCGCGGGCCACGTGGCGTTTTCCGTCGAAGAGGGAGCGCTCGACGCTTTCGCCGAGGAGCTCGGATCGCGGGGCATCGAGATCGAGCGCGAGATCAAGTGGAAACCGGGGGCCCGCTCGCTCTACTTCCGCGATCCCGCGGGCAACTCGGTCGAGCTCGTCGAGGGTGAGCTCTGGCGTTAGCGAGCTGCTGGGTTACGAGACCGTCAAGAACTACGACGGTTCGTGGACCGAATGGGGCAATTTGGTTGACGTCCCGATCGAGAAGGGCTCGTAGGAAGAACGGACGCCGTGCCGAAAGAGCGCATTACGACCCAGATCCGGGTCGGTTTTCTCCTCCTCTCCCCTGACAGCGACGGCGGTTTCGGCCGCCGTCGCATTTCTCGCGCCCCTTGCCCGGGGACGCGAGTAAGAGAGCGGGAATAAGTAACGCCGCGGCGTCGTCTCTAGACGAAAGCTTCCCCGATCCCTACATTTCCCCCGGACCGATGAGGAGACCGATGGATCTCGCCGCCGGAACCGTCAAGCTCACCGACCTCACATCCTGCGGCGGCTGCGCCGCCAAGTACTCGGCTGCCCGCCTGGAGCAGCTGCTCGCCGGGTTCGTCCCCGCCGAAGCCGAGAACCTGCTGGTCGGGCTCGCGCCTGCCGACGATGCCGCCGTCTACCGCCTCGACGAGGAGCGGGCGCTCATCTTCACGCTCGACTTCTTTCCGCCCGTGGTCGACGACCCCGGCGACTACGGCGCGATCGCGGCGACGAACGCGCTCAATGACGTCTTCGCGATGGGCGGTATGCCGCTCCTGGCGCTCTCGATCGCGGCCTTCCCGGAGGAGTTGCCGATGGAGATGCTGGCCGCGATCTTCGCGGCCGCGGACGAGCAGGTGCGTGCGTCAGGTGCCCTCCTCGCGGGCGGACACACGATCCGTGACGCCGAGCCGAAGTACGGGCTTGCCGTGATCGGAACCGTGCATCCCCAGGGAATCTGGCCGAAGAACGGCGCCCGGGCAGGCGACGCGCTCTTCCTGACGAAGCCGCTTGGGACAGGCCTGATCATGACCGGCTACAAGCAGGGCCACGCCGGCACGCAGCAGCTCGAGCGTGCGATCGGCTGGATGCGGACGCTGAACAAGGATGCGGCCGAGGTCCTCCGTCCGCTCGCGCCGCACGCTGTCACCGACGTGACAGGCTTCGGCCTCTTCGGCCACGCTCACGAGGTGGCCGACCGAAGCGGCGTTCGAATCGTGCTCGAGTGGGAACGGCTGCCGGCGATCGACGGTGCGCTCGATCTCGCGCGAAAGGGAGTCCGCACGAGCGGCGACCCGCGGAACCGCGACTTCGCGGGGCCCCACCTCTCCCTCGACGGCACTCCTGAGGCGATCATCTTGCTCGGCTACGACCCGCAAACGGCCGGCGGTCTGCTCGTCTCGGTGCCGGCGGAGCAAGGGCCGGCGCTCGAGGCGGAGTTCGACGCCCGCAGGCTCTTCGTCCGCCGGATCGGGCGCGTCGAGGAAGGCACCGGCGTGCTCGTCTCCTGAGCTCTCCCGAGCGAAGCGATGGGACAATCCAAACGGGGGATGATCCACGGCAGATTTCAGCCGTTCCACAACGGCCACCTCGAATACATGAGCCACGCAGCCGAGCGTTGCGACGAGCTCTTTGTCGGAATCACGAACCCCGATCCGGCGCGGATCAAGGCCGAGCCTGAAGACCCGCTCAGGCACCTCCCGGAATCGAATCCGTTCAGCTACGCGGAGCGATTGCTGATGGCGAAGGCGGCTGCAACGGACCTCGGCCTGGATCCTGCGGGCGTGCACGTGATCCCGTTCCCGGTCAACGAGCCGGAGCTTTGGCCCGCGTACGTGCCGCAAGGCGTGACGCAGTACATACGGCTCTTCTCGGAGTGGGGCGGCACGAAGCTCGAGCGTTTCCGGGAGGCCGGCTACGAGGTCGTCGTCCTGGACGAAGGGAAGCAGAAGGAGCTCTCGGGTGCGGATGTACGCGCTGCCCTGCGGGACGGCGGGGACTGGGAGTCGCTCGTGCCGGACGGGGTCGCTCGCGTGATCAGCGCGCTCGATGTAAGCCGGCCGTAAATCGTCTTCAACTTTTCTTTACACACGGCGTCAGAGCCAGTACCGCAGTTGCACACACGACTCTAAAGGGGGTCTTCCGTGCGCAAATTCATCATGGCCGGGGTGTTGGGTCTTGTCCTCACCCTGGTTCCGGCTGGCGCCGCCGTCTCCACAGCCACCAAGGCCGTGAAGATCACGCGGACAGGCTTCGTTCCGTCGAAAGCGACGATCAAGGTCGGCGATTCGGTCAAGTGGACGAACTCCGACACGATCAGCCACCAGGTCGTCGCCAACAACGGCAGCTTTGCGTCGCCGGTCCTCGGAGCCGGGAAGAGCTACACCTTCCGGTTCCGCGCGTCCGGCACCTATCACTACCACGATGGGCTACATCCTTCGCTGAAGGGAACCATTGTCGTCACCGGGCCGCCGCCGGCAGTTTCGATCGGCGCTTCGCAGCCGATCATCGTCTACGGGCAGCAGCCCGTCCTGTCCGGCATCGTCTCGAACCACCTTGACGGCGAGACGGTGACGGTCTTTCAGCAGCCCTATCCGCAGGCCTCGTTCTCGCAGCTGACCAAGGTCATCACGACCACCGGTGGGGTCTGGAGCCTCGTCGTCAAGCCTGCGATCCTCACCTCGTACGAGGCGAAGTGGAAGAGCTCGACCAGCACCTCCGTGGCCGTCCAGGTGCGGCCGAAGATGGGCTACACGCACCAGGGCCGGCTCTTCTTCACGCGCGCAACCGCGGCGCCTGACTTCAAGGGGAAGACGGTCTTCGTGCAGCGCCTCTCGCGCTTCTCGCAGTGGGTCAAGATCCGCAAGCTCACGCTCGGTGCGAAGGGCTTCAAGCAGTTCCGAATGCCGCACCTCCCCAAGGGGAAGTCGTACCTGCGCGTGTTCATGAGCCTGAACCAGGCCGGCGGCGGCTATCTCGACGGCTTCAGCTCGGTTCTGCTGATTCGCCGCTAGGAGGGGTCAGACCCTCCTCGGGGTCGACCGGTTCCGGGAGGGCAGCAGGCGCCTCCCGGAGCCGGTAGCGGCGTGGAGGGCTAGCCTCTCCCGCCGTGTACCCGATCGTTCTCGTTCTGCTGGACGGACTCGGAGACCGCGCGCATGAGGTCTTGGGCGGAAGGACAGCGGGCGAGGCGGCATCGACCCCGAATCTGGATGCGCTGGCAACTCGAGGGTCGTGCGGGGTTCTGTACTCGGTGGGGCCGGGACGGGCGCCGTCGAGCGAGGTCGCGCACTGGTCGATGCTCGGCTACCGGCCCGATGAGTTTCCGGGCCGTGCGGTCTTCGAGGCGCTCGGCCGAGGGCAAGAGGTCAGCGCGGAGCATGTATTCGCCTACGCGGCTTTGCGGCCGGTCGAGCGACACGAGGACGGCTGGTGGCTCACCGGCCGCCCCGCTCCCGAGCGGGACGCGGGGGAAGCGGAGCGGTTGGTCGAGCGCTGCGCGGTGATCGAGGTCGACGGCCTGACCTTCTCGCTCACGCACGTGTGGCGCGGGGAGGCGGTGCTGCGGATCGCCGGCGGCGCGGACGAGCGGGTGACCGATACGGACGCGTTCTTCCGCGACCGGCATCCCGTCTTGCGGCCGCAGGTGCTCGTGGCCGAGGCGGAACGGACCGCGCGCGCCTGCGAAGCGTGGACGCGCGAGGTGATGCGGCGGCTCGACGGCGAGCGTTTCGGCGTGATCACGCTCAAGTGGTTCGGGCGGCCACGAGTTGTTCCGTCGTTCCTCGAGCGGCACGGCGTCTCCGGTGGCTTTGCGGCGGGCTCGGCTTTCCTGAGAGGGCTCGGTCGTTGTCTCGGGCTCGAGCCAGTCGAGTCTGAGAACGTCGACGTTGGGCTCGTCCACCGGCGCCTCGCCGGAGGCGACACCTTCGTCTACGTCCACGACAAGCGGGTCGACGAGGCCGGGCATACGAAGGATCCGAAGGAGAAACAGCGAGCGATCGAGGAGCTTGACGTCGAGCTTTCGGATCTGCCGGTCGACCGCGCGATCGTCGGTGTGACGGGCGACCACGCGACGCCTGCCTCCCCCGACGTGATTCACTCGGGCGACCCGGTGCCGCTCGTCGTCGCGGGGCCCGGCGTTCGGGCCGATGGCGTCGAGCGCTTCGGCGAGCTCGATTGCGCCTCCGGCATCCTGGGATACGTGCGGGGGCCCGACCTCATGCCGGTGCTGCTGAACTCCGCCGACCGTCCGCTGTTCCTAGGCTCGCGCCCGACGCCCTTCGAAGGCGCTGACGGCTACCCGGCGATCCTCGAACCGCTGCTTCCGGAATGAGCGCAGTTGCCCGTTTGCGCACGTTCGAGCTTTCGCCCGCGGGTTTCCTTCGCTTCGCGCTCGCCTCGCTCGCCTCCGTCTGGCTGATCGTCGCGACTGGAGCCGCGGTGCGGCTGACCGACTCCGGGCTCGGCTGCCGCCACTGGCCCGGGTGCGAGAAGGGACATCCGCTTCCAGCGAAGGACGTGCACGCCTTCATCGAGTTCGGGAACAGGCTCGTGGGCGGAGGGACGATCCTGCTCACGCTCGCCGTGGCAATCGCGGCGTGGCGGACTCCGGCGCTCTCGCGCGGGGCCCGGCAGCTGGCGCTCGCGGTTTCCCTCGGCGCCCTTGCCCAGGCACCGCTCGGCTACCTCGCCGTGGCGACCGACCTGCGCTGGCCGGTGGTGATGGCCCATCTGCTGCTCTCGATCCTCTTGCTCGGCGGCGCGGTCGTCGTCGCGCTCGAGGCGTTCCGGCTGAAGGACGGAGAGGCTCCGTCACTCGTTCCGCGAGAGGTCCGGTGGCTCGGCCTCGTCCTCGTTGCGGCCTGCCTGGGGCTCATCGTCAGCGGCACCTTCGCAACGGCGGCGGGCCCGCACTCCGGCGGCGGCAAGCACATCCAGCGGCTCGGGCGCCTAGAGCCACTCGTCTACGTGCACGCCGTCGTTGTCGCGATCTTCGGCTGCGCGTTCCTCTTCATGATCGGCTACCTCGCCTCGCGCCGCGAGCAGGCACCTCGTCTCTTCCGGTTCGCGCTTGCCGTCCTTGCGCTGCTCGTCCTCCAGATGGCGATCGGGGAAGCGCAGTACCAGACTCACCTTCCGTGGTGGCTTGTGCTCGTCCACGTTGGCCTCGCAGCCACCGTTTGGGCCGGAACTGTGGCGCTCGTCACGCTCTTCTGGCGGCCTCCGGCCTTCGTTTCACCGCGCACGTAGACTGCGCCGAAATGGCCGACGAACTGAGGATCCTCGAGCGTCCGGAGCTGACTCGCCCGGTGCTCGTGGGCGCGTTCCGCGGCTGGAACGACGGCGCTCAGGGCGCCTCGCTTGCGGCCGGCTACCTCGCGAAGACCTGGGAGGCCGAGAAGTTCGCAGAGATCGAGTCCGAGAACTTCTTCGACTTCCAGGCGACAAGGCCGCATGTCTCCCTGGTCGACGGGGTCACCAGGCGAATCGACTGGCCGGAGACGAGCTTCTACCACGCTCGGCCCAAGGGCTCCGACCGGGACGTCGTGCTCTTGCTCGGAATCGAGCCGAATCTGCGCTGGCGCACGTTCACGAGCCTCGTGGTCGGGCTCGCAAAGGAGCTCGACACGGAGCTCGTCGTCACGCTCGGTGCCCTGCTCGCCGACGTGCCACATACGCGCCCGCCGCCGGTCACCGGCAGCGCCAGCAACAAGGAGCTCGTCGAGGCGCTCGGCCTCTCTACGTCCCGGTACGAGGGCCCGACCGGAATCGTCGGGATTCTCCACGACGCCTGTTACCGCGCAGAGCTCCCCTCGGCCAGCCTCTGGGCCGCGGTGCCTCACTACGTCTCGCTGACGCCGAGCCCGAGCGCGGCGCTCGCGCTCTGCCAGCGGCTGGGCGAGCTGATCGGCATCGAGATCGACACCTCCGAGCTCGAGGAGGCTGGCGAGTCGTACGTGGAGCAGGTCAGCGAGGCGGTCGCGTCGGATCCCGAGACGGCGGCCTACGTCGAGGAGCTGGAGCAGCGCGCCGACACGATCGGCGAGAGCGCAGACATTCCCTCGGGCGACGCGCTGGCCGCCGAGCTGACGCGGTTCCTGCGTGACCGCGAGCGCGAGAACGGCGGTCACGAAGACGCCGCTCACGAGCAGTAGCTATCCGAAGGTGAAGGCGTACGCCGAGATGCCCGGCGTGAAGCGGAGCTCGAGCAGGCCGCTCCGCAGCGAAGGCAGCCGAAGCAGCGTGTAGAGGCGGCTCAGCCCGCCGACCTGGATCGTGCGTTGGCGCTTGCCGTCGAGGAACACGTGCAGCCGGCCGTGTCCCGAGAGGACGAGGAAGACGTTCCGCGCGTCGAAGTGAAGACGCAGGCGCGCACCGGCTCCCGCAGTTGCCCGCTCGGCCTCGACGCGCCAGACGCCGCCGTAGGCAAACGCGTCCTGGGGAAGCGTGCCGGGGAGCTGGTACAGCCGCCGGCCGTCCTTCACGAGTCGCCCGCCTGCGTAGCGATACGGGTCGAGCCGGCCGTAGCCGAGATACGACTCGGGCGTCAGCGACTCGTTCGGAGTCGTGTCGGCGACCGGTGTCGTTTTCGGGAGTGAGCGTTCGGCCAGGAGCCCACGAATCAGCTGCTCGGTCGTCCCGTACTCGCCCTCGCCGAAGTGGTGGTGGCGGACATGGCCGTTGCGGTCGATCAGGTACTCGGCGGGCCAGTAGTTGTTCGAGTACGCGTCCCAGGTCTTGTAGCCGTTGTCGATCGCGACGGGATAGCGGATGCCGAACCGCTTCACGGCGTCGCGCACGTTGGACGGCACGTGCTCGAACGCGAACTCCGGCGTGTGCACGCCCACGATCACGAGTCCCGCCTTCCGGTAGGCGGCGTCCCAGGCCTTCAGATGCGGCAGCGTGCGCAGGCAGTTGATGCACGAGTAGGTCCAGAAATCGACGAGCACGACCTTGTTGCGGAGACTCGGCGGCTTGCCTCCACGGGTGTTCAGCCACTGCTCGATCCCGCGAAAGCGGGGGGCGCGTCCATAGTCGGCCAGACCCGGCAGCTCAGTGGATGGCGCCCGGCGCCCCGCGAGGCTCGCGAGATCGTTCTTCTGGTGTCCCTCGAACCAATCGATGACGCTGTTCGCGACCCCCGGCACTTTTGTCTGGAGGCTCGTCTCCCAGCCCTGGTAGATCGCGACCGCGGCCAGGGCCATCACGACGCCCATCGCCACTCGAAGTTGCAGAGCGTGGGCACGGAAGCGCCCCGCGAGCGCACGACCGCCGTGTGCGATCAGGATCATCGGAACCGCTGTGCCGAGCGCATAGGCCAGCGCAACGAGGACGGTGGAGAATCCCACCCGCTCGCGAGCCGCGTTGGCGGTGACCGTGGCGAGCACGACCGTGGCGCACGGCACGAAGACGAGGCCGAGGCTCGCCCCGAGCAGGAAGCCACCGCCGAGGTCGCCACCTCTCCTGCGGGTCAGGAACAGGAACGGCCGCTCGAACCAGCGGCCGACAGCTGGAACGACCAGCGTCACGGCCAGGAGCAGCAGCAGTCCGACGCCGACGCGGGTTTGCCAGACCGGGCTCAGGCCCAGTTGACGGAAGATCCAGGTTCCGGCAAGCGTGAAGACGGTGAACGTCGTCACGATCCCAGCCACGATCGCGTACGGCCGGCGCTTCGTCTCCGATGTGCCGCCGCCCACGAGGATGATCGGCAAGACCGGCAGGATGCAGGGGGTCAACGATGTGACGACCCCGACGGCGAACGCGGTTAGGACAAGCAGCACCATCGCTACTTCAGGTTAGTCCCGCTGTGGGCGCGAGGCGTTACAGCTCGGCGGTCTGCGGCGGCCCCGCCGATTCCTTGGCGGCGGGTGGCCGCGGCTTTCGTCGGCGACGCTTCGGCTTTCCGTTTGCCGCAGCTGCCGGGGTCCCGGCAGGCTTGCCGTCCTGGGTCGCGTTCGCGCCCTGCGCGTGTGCCTGCTGCTTGCCCTTCTTGCGCCGGCGGCGCCGCCGGGAGCGGCCGGGATGCACCTTCGGAGCAGGCAGGTTCTCGGCCAGCGCGTGGGCGACCTCCTCGATCGTGCCGAGCCGCTCGCGCGCCTTCTCGATCAGCTGCGTCGCGCGCGGCGTGTAGCCCTCGGCGGAGGCGAGCAGCGCGGCGCCGACGTCGGCCGGCAGCTCCAGGGCGGCGTTCACGAGCTTGGCCGCGTTCTCCTCGTGCCGATGGCCGCGGGAGTTCGCGAGTGCGCCGAGCAGCCGCTTGGCATCAGGGAATTCGGCGCTCGCGCGGCGGTCCTGCACCTTGCGCGTTGCCCGCGCGAGCCGCCAGGTCCAGCGCGCAAGGATCTGCTCGGGCGCGTCGGCCTTACCCTCGCCGATCGCCCGCAGGAGGACGCGCACACCCTGGACGCGGTCTTTCTCCCACGTCGGCGCCTGGGTCACGAGCGTGACGAGGTCGTCGAAGCTCGCGCGGTCGACCTGCATCGAGACGCGGTCTGCCAGCGCGGTCATCCGCAAGCGCCGGTTCGGGTTCTCGGCCGCGCAGGTGAAGAGGAACTGCTCGAGCGCCCCCCGGCTCGCCCGGCCCTCCGCGAACTTCTTCGCGAACTCGATCCGCTCGTCGAAGCGGATCTGCCGGCCGGCGATCGACGCCCAGTAGCGCTGCTCGTCCTCGTCGAGGAACCGCGGGTCGATCCGCTGCCACTCGCGCTGGATCACGTTCAGCCGTCGCTTGACGTCGGGTGTCACCGGGACGAGCCACGGTGCCGGCGTGAGCTTGCGGCGAGCCCGGCGCTGGACACGGCGGCGCGGGGCAGGCGTCACTCGCGCTCCCTCGCGGTAGAAGTCGGAGTCGAGCAGGCTGTGAATCGAGATAACGCGCTCGTTGTGGGTCGCGCCCTTGGGCACGAAGTCGATCACGACGCCAGCTTCCTTGCGCGGGTGCGTGCGCATGATCCGCCCGATTCGCTGCTGGTAGACGCGGCGGCTGGCGGTCGGAGCGAGGTGCATGACGACTGTCGCCCGCGGCGAGTTCCAGCCCTCGGCGAGCAGCATCGCGTTGATCAGGACATTCAGCTCGCCTCGCTCGTAGGCGGCCAGGGTCTCCGCGAGCTTCACCGGCGGGGTGCGGCCGCTCACCGCTTCCGCCTTCAGGCCGACGGCGCGGAACTCCTTGGCCAGGTTGTACGCGTGGTCGACGCCTGCCGCGTAGACGATCCCGGGCGTGTTGTCGAAGCGGTCGCGGTAGAGGCTCGCGGCAGCCTGGTTCAGCGCTTGGTGGTCGAGCGCCTGGGCGAGCGCGCGCTCCTCGAAGTCGCCGCCGACGATCGGGACGGACGAGATCGCCGCCGCCGGCGGAACGCGCAATGAGCGCAAAGGCGCGATCAGGCCGCGGCGGGCCGCGTCGCCGAGAGGCAGGTCGTCGACTGAAGCGGGAAAGACGTCCGAGACCTGCTTCGCGATCAGCTGCTCGGTCGCGGTCATGCCGATGTAGATCGGCTCGGGATAGCTCCGGATCGCGGCGCTCGTCTTCTCGCCGAGCGCCGTATGCGCTTCGTCGCAGATCACGAGATGGTAGGCCTCGCGGTTCAGGTCGCCCACGTGGCGGGCGAACCAGGCGTAGGTCTGGATCGTGACCGGGTTATCGCGCTTTGTCTGACTAGAAGCCGTATGGCTATCAATGGCCGGAGTGAGGCGGTTTCCGTACCCCTCGGCGGTCAGCTCGCGGTTGAACTGCGAGACGAGGAGGCGCCGGTGCGTGAGGATCAGCACGCCGAGCGTGCGGGAGGCCTCGACAAACCCCGCTGCTGCGATGGTCTTCCCCGAGGCGGTCGGGTGGCGGAAGCGGTAGCGGCGAACCGCGCCCGGATCGTCCGCGGGGACGGGCTCCTCGTCCTGGAGCTCCTCGATCTGGTCGGCCGCGAGCTCGAGCTCGTCCTCCTCCTCAGGCTCGACGGCCCCCTCAACCAGGCCGTTTCCGTTCAGGTCGCGCTCCGGCTGGGCCTGGACTGCCGCGATCAGCTCGGTCAGCATGCCAGCGAGCGCATCGATCTGATGCCGGCGGAGCTCTGTGCCGGACGCGAGCTTGGGCGGCCGCTCGCTGAGGACGCGCTCGAGGCCGAGCATCAGCGAAAAGCGGATCTTCCACTGGTAGGAAGGCTTGTTGCGACCGGCTTCGATTTCTCCGAGTGCCTCGTCGAGCGCACGTCGCCGGGCTGTTCCAGGCGCGAGCACGACCCCGGGGTCTTCTTCAGGATGCAGGAAGGGCTCGCCCGCCCAGGCTTCTGCCCGGGCAGCATCGGCCGGGAGGCCGTCAACCGCCTCCGGCGCTAGCGTCGGCTGCTGGGTCGTCTCTTGCATGTCCGCAGCACACTGTGGTGCTGCTAATTCCAGGGAGATGGCGCACTCGCATGTACCCCCAGGCGAGCGACGCCCCCGAAGCATACCCCACTTCTCGGCGATCCGGCTACCGCGCGGGCTCTGCGGCCACGATCTCGTCGCGACTCTCGGCGTAGTTGACGAGCGTCTTCGAGAGCGGAAAGCGCTCGGGGTACGCCTCGTGCAGTGTCTCGAGCACATGCAGGGAGACGCGCGGTCCGACCATGGCGAGGAGCATCGAGGGCGCCATCGGAAGGCCGAGGCGGAGGATCGCCTCGTTTGTCTCTTCGATCGTGTTCCCGCGTTCGAGCGAGCCTTGTGTTCCACGTCACGAAGAACGACGGGTATTTCGAGCCGACGGACGAAGAGCGTCGCCAGTTGCCGGGCCATCAGTCCCGCGCCGGCGAGCCGACTCTCGCGACCTTGTGGCGTGGAACACTTGCGAGCGCTTCGGGTCGCTGCTTCGCCCGGCGCTCGACCAGGTCGAAGGCGTACAGCGAGGCCTGCGCCTGCGGGCTGGGCACTAGGTCTCCGACCGCTTCCTCTTCGGCGCGGTAGCCCTCTTCGATCGTCCAGCCGAGCAGGCGCCTTCGATCAGGTCGAGCGCACGGTACGGGGCCGGCGCCGCGCCGTGGACGGCGTCGTCGACGCGTGCACGAGCGTTGCGCAGGATCGCTTCGAGTTCGGCCGAACCGGCCACGTCCCGGGGTCTGACCCCATCGGATGGCTTCCCCGCGGCGGCGAGCTCGGCGGCGAAGGCAAGCGACCCGTCCCACGCCTAACCGGCGCTACGCGGCCCGCTCGGCCTCGAGCAGCCGGCGGAGCGAATCGAGCGCCCAGCAATCCGCCTCGAGCACGTGCCCGTGGAACTGGATCAGCACCCTGCCGCCCTCGACGAGTCGTCCGGTCTCGCAGGCGCCGAGCAGGCCACGGTAGGGGTCGAGCCCGTCGCCTGGCGCATAGACCGCCGTCTCTGGTTCCTCGTTGTAAGGGGCGTGCCGCGGGTCGTCCTTCGTGCTCTCCGCCAGGTACGGCAAGTTCGCTACGACCAGATCGACCGGGACGGGCACGGGTTCGAGCAGGTTGCCTTCGAGCACGTGCACGCGCTGCTCCAGACGGTGGCGGGCGACGTTCGCGCGCGCAAGCTCGACCGCGTCCGGGTTGATGTCCGTGGCCCAGATCTCGGCGTTCGGGGCCAGCTTCGCGATCGCAATCGCGACGGCACCGGTTCCGGTCCCGACGTCGGCGACTCTCATCTGCAACCCATCCAGCTTTGCGAGCGTGGCCTCGACGAGCGCCTCCGTCGTCGGACGCGGATTGAAGACGCGCCCCGGAGCGGTCGCGAGCGGAATCCCGTAGAAGAGGCGTTCCATAGTGGTCACACGTTGCCATACTCGCGCGGTGCCACCGCCGGATTGGAGCGAGCACGAGCAGCGCGAGCGCCGGCGCTACGAGGACGGCGAGCGGCGATTGCCCGACACAGACGATCCCGACTCGCGCCAGCGCCAGCTCACGCGGATGGGAAACGCTGCGGGTGGCACCGGTCTCGCGCTGGTGATGCAAGGACGCACCGCCGAGGCGGCGGAGTGGTTCGCGCACGCCGCCGAGCGCTACCGCGAGAGCTTTGCCGAAGCGCCGCCGGGAAGCTGGGGCCGCCCGATCGGCGCGATCAAGTCACGCATCCTTGCCCGGGACTGGCCAAAAGCCGAAGAGGATGCGCGCTGGGCGCTCGAGGCAGGCGCCGCCGAAGCGGAGTCTCCGATCGGTGGCTATGCCGCCGCACTCGCGTACCTCGTCCTCGGCGAGCACAAGCAGGCCCTCGTCCACGCCGACACGATCCGCATTCGAGACGATTTCCCCAAGCCCGTCGGCGACTCACTCGCGTTCATCGCAGCCGACGACATCCTGGGCTACACCGAAGCGGTCGAGGCGGTGCTGGAGTCATTCGAGACACGCGACGAGTACCTCGAAGAGATCCCGGTCGCCGACACGGTGCTCGTCCTCCAGGCGCTCGCGGCCCGGCGCGGGTTCTCCGCGACCGAGCTCTCGTCTCCGTTGCTCCCGGGCTACTAGTCCCCGCCCGGAGGCGGATGGAAGAGCGCCGTGATCACGAGCGGTTCGACGTCGTCGCGTTCGGCGTCGCGCGCCTTCTCGACGAACTCCGTGATCAGCTCGAGCGCGCGCTCCGGTGAGATGCGTGTGGTCACCTGGGCGCTGCGGAACGTCCCCTCGGGTCCGAAGCGCCCCCAGCCGCGCTGCACCTCGTGGAGCATCGCCTCGCGGAGGTCGCTCGCGGATCCAGACGCGACGAGCTCCGGTGCGACGCGCACTGTGCGCGCCACGGCCCGGTACGGCTTCTCGCGCCCGTGCCCACCTTCCGCCAGTTCGATCAACTCCGCCTTCAGCAGCATGCGGACATGGAAGTGCAGATGGCCAGGATCGACCCCCAGTCGCTGGGCGAGCTCTCGGTTAGTGAGCTGCTCCTCGGTGCTGGCACCGAGCATTTCGAGGACGCGCAGGCGAAGCGGATGCCCGAGCGCTTTCAACTGCTCGGGCCGGTCGATCGTCAGCGCGTCACGGCGGGCCGACTCTGAGGACACCGCGCTATATATTCAGATTTCCAGGAGTTTGTCTAGCCGTGGAGGTTCGACGCGGCTGCCGCGTCGAGCACGACGAGCGTCCGTCCCGCGGTGGAGCGGACGAGACTCGCGGGCGTTCCAGGGCCCGGCGGGCCCGCGAAGGCACGCCCGACCGCGTCGGCCTTGTCCTCGCCCGTGACGAGGAAGACGACCTGGTGTCCGGCGCAGAGCGCCGGGAGCGTCAGCGTTACCCGGTCGACGAACGGCTCCAGCTGCGCCGGTGCCGAGACGACCAGGCGGTCGCGCTCCTCGAGGCTCGGCGCGTGTGGGAAGAGCGAGGCGACGTGGCCGTCGGGGCCGAGCCCGAGCAGGATCAGATCGAGCTCGACGCCTTGAAGCTCCTGTTCGTACGCCGCGGCGGCGCGCTCGGGCTCGAGCTCGCCCTGGATCCGGTGCACGCGTGGCTCGCGCTCGATCCGGTCGAGGAGCGACTCGCGGGCGAGCCGAAAGTTCGAGCGCTCGTCGTCCGGCGGAACGCAGCGCTCGTCTCCCCACCAGACCCCCGCGCGACTCCAGTCCGGTTCGAGGTCCGCGGTGAGCTCGTACGCCTGGCGCGGCGTCGACCCGCCGGTGAGGGCGATCTCCGTGCCCGAACGGGCTGCAGCGGCGAGAAGCTCGGCGACGACTCTCGCCGCCTCGGCCTCGCTCTCGACGATCTGAAGCTCCGGATCGCTCACAGCTCGCCGGCGGCGAGCTCACTCGAGCGTTCCATCGCGGCCTGAATCGCGTTCAAAAAGGCCGCACGGACGCCCGCGCGCTCGAGCTCTCGGATCGCGCGGATCGTCGTACCGCCCGGTGAAGTCACCTGTTCGCGCAGCTCGACCGGGTGGATCTTTTCGTCTCGCAGCAGCTTCGCCGTGCCGAACATCGTCTGGACGACGAGCTGCGTCGAGATCTCGCGCGAGAGCCCGAGCAGGATTCCCGCCTCGATCATCGCCTCGGCCAGGAGCGCGAAGTACGCGGGGCCCGATCCGGACACTGCCGTGACCGCGTCCATGTACCGCTCCGCCACGCGCACCACGCTGCCGAGATGCGACAGCGCCTCCTCGGCAAGCGCCAGGTGCTCGTCGCCGGCGTGCGCACCCGCGCACACTCCCGCGACCCCTTCGTGCACGGTCGCGGGGCGATTCGGCATCGCGCGGACGACCGGAACCGACGCGGCGACGTGTGCTTCGATCATCGCCGTCGGGATCGCGGCGGCGACCGAGAGCACGGTCTGCTCGGGCGATAGCAGGCCGCCGATCTCCCCGAACAGCACGTCGAAGTCCTGTGGCTTGACCGCGATCACGACGAGCGACGCGCCCGTCACGGCCTCCGCGTTCGACAGCGTCGCCTCGACGCCGTAGCGCTCGGCGAGCTCGGCGATCCGTTCCTCACGTCGGCCGGTGACGACGACCTCGCCGGGCTCACGCCAGCCGCCGCTCAGGAGGCCGGCAAGAAGCGCTTCCCCGATCGTCCCCGTTCCGAGGATCGCGACACGGCCGCGCTCGGTCGCCATGGTTGGAGTCTAGGCGGCGGCCTTCAACGGCACGAGACCCCGCTGGTATCCGGCGAGGAGGTACACGCTCGCAAGGCCGGCCCACTCGCCGTAGGGCTCGAGCAGCTCGGCGGTCTCCCACGTCTCCACCCAGCGGCCGCGCAGGGCAGAACAGAGCTTGACGAGACCGAGATCGCCGACGAGCCCGCGCTCGAAGCGGCCCAGCCCTTCGAGGCAGACGACCCCGACCGACCAGGGACCGAGGCCACGCTCGCGTTCGAGGCGGCCGGCGGCCGCCTCCGTCGGAAGCTCTCGCAGCCGTTCCAGCTCCACCGCGCGACAGAGACGCACGAGCGTGGCGCCGCGACGGCTTCCGAGACCGAGTGCCCGCAGTTGCGCCGGTGCGAAGCGTGCAAGCTCGGCGGCGCTCGGGGGCGCGTGCAAACCCGTGCCTTCGACCACGGGTGTCGCCGCCCGAACGACGGTCCGCTCGATCGCCCGCGCGCGCTTCGCCGTGATCAGTTGGCCGGCGACGGCTCGCAGAAGCGCCTGGGCGACGGTGCCCACGCGCATAGGGCGCAGCCCACGCAGCGCACGGGTGGCCGTGCCCAGCATCGGGTCACGCGCGAACCGCTGCAAGAATTCGCTGTGGTCGTCGTCGAGCCCGAGCAGGAAGCGAACTCGCTCGACTGCCGTCTCACTCGGCGCGCGAACCCGGACGGTTCCGTCCGGGAGCTGCCACGCCGAGGCGACTTCTAGGCGCCCCTCGGCCTCGACGACCGCCGTCAGCTTTCCCTCACGGACGACACGCGTCGCGTCACTCCCGAGCCGCGTCGAGAGGCGCATCGAGTAGGGGCCGCGCGCTCTCAGCGCGGCGTCGATCAAGGGCCCGCGGGGGCTGTCTCGAACTGCAGCGCCGCGGCGCGCTCGAGCACGTCGAGCGCCTCGCTCTCGCGGCCGGCCTCGCGGAGGAACTTCGCCCAGGCGCGCAACGCCTCGGCACACTCGCGCGGCTGGCCGTGTTCTTCGAGCAGGTCGGCCGAGCGACGAAATGCGTCCTCAGCGCCCGCCGCATCACCCTTGAGGGAAAGGCCGAGCGCCAGCGCGAAGAGCGCGCCACCCTGCTCGTGCGGGTCGGCGTTGCCGAGCACATCGAGCGCGTCCTGCGCGTAGGCGACGGCGTCGTCGGCCTGCCCGAGCTGCGCGGCGCACTTCGCCTGCTCGGTGCGCAGGTAAGCCCGGTCGAGTTTGTCAGCCTGGGGGCCGAAGAGCCGTTCCGCCTTTTCGAGATGCAGCCGTGCTTCCTGAGCACGTCCCGCGCCGTTCAGGCTCCAGGCGCACTGCAGGTGAGTCTTCGCGAGATGAAGCACGTCCTCGGTCGCCTCCAGCAGCGCAATCGCGCGGCGGAGTGACTCGAGCCCGCTCGCCGAATTTCCACGGTGGGTCTCGAGCCGCCCTAGCGACCAGTAGAGCCGCACGCGCGTGTAGGGATCTTCGAGCGCCTCGGCCTGCTCAAGGGCCTCCTCGAGCACGACCTGTGCCCGGTCGAAGAAGCCCAGGTCGGTCAGCGCATAGCTCAGGTCGGTGGCAAAGCGAACGTGAGCGGCGGTGTTGTCCTCGCCTGCCTCGCGCACCTCGTCGAGGCACTGCTCGAACAGGTCGGCAGCGCGGCGCATGCTCCCGCGCGCGGCGTACGCGCGTCCGAGAGCCGAGTAGACGTCGGGCCGGGCGACAGAGGTGATGAGGCCGCTCTCAAGTGCCTCCTCGAAGCGGGCGATCGCCTCCGCGTACTCGCCGCGTCTCGCGGCCGACATGCCGAGCGTAAGGCGCGCGCGCGTTGCTCCCGCGAGATCGCCGGCCTTCGTCGCCTCGTCGAGGATCCCGAAGAGGGTCCGCTCGGCCGCCGCGGGATCATCCTCGAGCCTCAGCTGCAGCTCGGCGTCGAAGAGCCGGAACTCGCGCTCATCGACGTCACGCAGATCCGAACCGGTCTCGAGGTACTCGACCGAGACGCCGAGCTTCGGCGCAAGCGTGCGCAGTGCCTTCACCGACGGTCGGCGGGCCCCTGCTTCGATCCGTGAGATGTAGGCGTAGGAAACGCCTGGGCCCGAGAGCTCGCGTTGAGAGAGACCGCGGTCGAGCCGTAGCCGACGCAGCCGCTGGCCAACCGTCTCCATCTGTTCAGAGGTAGTCATCGAAGGATCGCGGAATTGTCGCGGTCGGGCAGGACGCAGTCAAACGGCTCCTCTGAGTCTAGAAGACTTGACAACAATTGTGAACCCTTGTGTTATCGGCGCTCGCGGTTCAGTCATTACCTCAAATAGGGGGAAGGAGGTGACATTTACATGACCCGGATTTCAGGGTTGTTCATCGTGCTGGGAGCTGTTTTGGCAGCTGCTGTCAACGCAGGTTCTCCGTGGTGGTAGGCCGCAGCTCCAGCCGTCAGCGCACGACTTGAGGGGAAGGAGGTGGAACGCATGACCCGGATTCAGGGGATGCTCATCGTGATCGGAGCTGCATTTGCGGCTGCTCTCAACGCAGGTTCACCTTGGTGGTAGGCCTGTAGGTCTGCGGCGGGGGCGTGCGCGACCGGCGCCCCCGTCGAGTTATCGTCACGGGTCGATGAACGAGCCGCTCGATCCGCGTGTCGACATTGGCCATGTCCACCTGAAGGTGGCCGACATCGACCGGTCGCTCGATTTCTATCGCGACGTGCTCGGTTTCGACGAAACGCAGCGCATGGGTGATTCGGCCGCGTTCGTGAGCGCCGGCGGCTATCACCATCACATCGGGTTGAACACGTGGGAAAGCCGCGGCGGCTCGCCGCCGCCGCCCGGGACGACGGGGCTCTACCACGTCGCGATCCGTTATCCGGACCGGGCGAGTCTGGGGCGGGCTCTCCGGCGTGTGCTCGAAGCGGACGTTCCGCTCACCGGCGCAAGCGACCACGGCGTCAGCGAGGCGCTCTACCTGCGCGACCCGGACGGCAACGGAATTGAGCTCTACCGCGACCGCCCCGAAGACGAGTGGCCCCGCTCGCCGGACGGGAAAGGCGTCGCGATGGTGAGCGAACCGCTCGACCTCGAGTCGCTGCTCGCAGAAGCCGGCTAATCCGGCCGCGGGCCCGGGCGTAGCTCGGGGTGTGGGCGGCCCTGTTTCCGGCACGGGGGTGATCGCGTAGGTAGCGTCGGTTGTATGCCGCGGGGTTACATGGAAGGTCCGGCGTCCGAGGAGGCCGAACGCCTCCGCGAGGAGCTCGAGCGGGGCGGGGAGGCGGAGCGCGCGCCGGAGCGGCTCGCGGTCTACGGCTCGACCGAGGCGGATCCAGAACGGCACTTCCTCGGCTGGCGCGACGAAGTCGACCCGGACGAGCTCTTCGCGAGCGGCGAAGCCTGGGGCCTGACGGTCGTCCGCCAGGCAGGCGAGCCCGAAACCGCCGGCTAAGAAGCCTTGTCCGAAACAGCCCGGTAACGACCCCCAAGGGGTCCCCGTCGACCCCTGAGGGGACCGTAGCCGGTACTCGGTGACGCCTCTGTCACGAAACTGCGCCGGAAGTGCAAAAGCCGGTGCTAAGGTCGGGCGGGCAGAGATGGCCAAGCGGGTCGAGCAGCTGGATCAGGTGACCATCCGGTTCGCCGGCGACTCCGGCGACGGGATGCAGCTCACGGGCGGACGCTTCACGAGCGAGACCGCGCTCTTCGGCAACGACCTTTCGACCCTGCCCGACTTCCCCGCCGAGATTCGCGCGCCCGCGGGCTCGCTGCCGGGCGTCAGCGGCTTCCAGCTTCACTTCGCCGACCACGACATCCTCACGCCCGGCGACGCGCCGAACGTGCTCGTCGCGATGAATCCCGCCGCGCTCAAGACGAACATCAAGGACCTGCCCAAGGGCGGCACGCTGATCGTGAACGTCGACGCCTTCACCGAGCGCAACCTCGACAAGGCCGGCTACGACAAGAACCCGCTCGAGGACGGCTCGCTGGAGGAGTTCCGCGTCCACGCCGTCCAGTTGACCTCGATGACGATCGAGGCGCTCAAAGACGTCGCGGTGACCAAGCGCGAGGCGGAGCGCTCGAAGAACATGTTCGCGCTCGGTTTGATGTCGTGGCTCTACAACCGCCCGACCGAGGGCACGCTCACCTACCTCCAGCGCAAGTTCGCGAGCAAGCCCGAGATCGCCGAGGCGAACACAAAGGCCTTCAACGCCGGCTACGCGTTCGGCGAGACGACCGAGGAGTTCGCCGTCTCCTACGAGATCGCGCCCGCGCCGCTCAGGCCCGGCACCTACCGCAACATCACCGGCAACACTGCCCTCTCCTACGGCCTGATCGCCGCGAGCGTCAAGTCTGGACTGCCGCTCTTCCTCGGCGCCTACCCGATCACGCCCGCGTCGGGGATCCTCGAGGAGCTCGCCCGCCACAAGAACTTCGGCGTCCGCACCTTCCAGGCAGAGGACGAGATCGCCGCGGTCGGAGCCGCGCTCGGCGCGAGCTTCGGCGGCTCGCTGGGCGTCTCCACCTCGGCCGGCCCCGGCGTCGTCCTGAAGTCCGAGACGGTGGGGCTCGCCGTCGCGCTCGAGCTGCCGCTGATCATCATCGACGTCCAGCGCGCCGGCCCCTCGACCGGGATGCCCACGAAGCCTGAGCAGGCCGATCTCCTGCTGGTCATGTTCGGGCGCAACTCCGAGTCGCCCGTCCCGGTGGTCGCCGCCTCGACTCCGTGCCAGTGCTTCGCCGCCGCGCTCGAGGCCGCGCGGATCGCGCTCAAGTACCGCACGCCCGTCTACCTGCTCTCCGACGCCTACCTTGCGAACGGCTCCGAGCCGTGGCTCCTGCCCGAGGTCGACGCGATCCCCGAGATCGAGGTCGGCTTCGCCACCGAGCCGAACAACGAGGGCGAGTTCCTGCCCTACCTCCGCGACGAGAAGACGCTCGCGCGCCCCTGGGCGATCCCCGGCACACCGGGCCTGGAGCACCGGATCGGCGGGCTCGAGAAGCAGGACGTCACCGGCAACGTCTCCTACGACCCCGAGAACCACGACCTCATGACCCGCCTGCGCGCACAGAAGATCGCCGGGATCGCCTCCGACATCCCCGAGCTCGAGGCCGACGACCCGGACGGCGCCGACCTGCTCGTACTCGGCTGGGGCGGCACCTACGGGCCGATCGCCGCGGCAGTCCGGCGCGTGCGCAACAGCGGCCGCAAGGTCGCCCAGGCACATCTGCACCACCTGAACCCGTTCCCCCGCAACACGGGCGAGGTCGTGCGCGGCTACGAGAAGGTGTTGATCCCGGAGATGAACCTCGGCCAGCTGCGCAAGCTGATCCGGGCCGAGTTCTTGGTCGACGCGGCCGGCTACAACCGCGTCCGCGGCTTGCCGTTCCGGGCCGACGAGCTCGAGCAGGCGATCGAGTCGATGCTGTGAGAACCGGGCTCGTCGCCTTGGTCTTCGCGTTCGTAGTCCCCGCAGCCGTGGCCGGACCTACGGTCTTCCGTGCGCCTGGCCGGACCGTCTACTGCGAGCTGGGCGACCGGCCGCCGCCGGTTGTGTTGACCTGCTGGCGGGCGACGGACGGCCGGTCGATCGCGATGCTGCCGACCAGACGAGCGCTTGTCTCTCCCGACAAGAACACCCGGGGCCTGCACAAGGACGGCGCGCCGGTTCTTCAGTTCGGACGCACCTGGCGTAACGGTTCGTACCGGTGCACGAGCCGGCGGCTAGGCGTGACATGCACGAACCGCTCCCGCCACGGCTGGTGGCTCGGCCGCTACAAGGGCTACAGGCTCTTCTAGCCCGAAGGCAATTCCCGCTGCTCCCCTCGGCGGAGCGCCTTGATCACCTCGCGGAACGGCCTGCCGACCCAGGCCGCAGGCACGCGCCAGAGGTCGGCTGTGCCGAAGAGCGAGAAGATCCGGACGCGAAGCAGCGGCGCCCCAGGCACGTCTCGGCCCCACTCACGGCGGTGGCCGATCACGCTCAGGCCGCCGAGGTCGACGTCAACGCCTTCCGGGACGTAGAGGTCGACGTTCCCGAACAGGACGAAGGCCGTAATCGACGCGACGCTTCCGGGGAGCTCCGCCTGCCGCAGGTCCAGGTCGGCGTCGCCGATGAAGATGAACGCGAAGCTGCGCCTTGGCAGCCGCCACCGGCCGGTTCGCATCGTGGCCCCGAAGAGCACTGCCGTGAATCGCTTCGGCCGCCGCCGACCCGTCGCCGCGGGAAGGTCGCGCCCGACCTCCTCGAGCTCGGCCGCCGTTGTCGCTGCCAAGGCACGCTCAGTCCGGTCGGAGAACTCCTCCAGCGTCAGCCGCCCTGCGACCGTGTGCTCGCGCAGCGCTAGGACGGCTCGATCGCGGTCGTCATCGGAGGCTCGGGTCCCGCTCGTCGGCTCTGGCACGACGGGGGTATTCTGGCCGAGATGACTGCGACACCCCTGGCCGCCCTCGCCGTCGCTACGAGCGCGCTCGTGTTTGCGCCGGCCGCGCTGGCCTCCGCCGCGTTCAAGACACCGGGCGCCGCTGCGTACTGCGGCGTGACGGAGGGCGAGGGATCCAACGCGCTCATCTGCTGGACGCCGATCGACGGTTTCACGATCGGGATGCCCCGATTTGGCTGGCCGAGCTTCTCGTACGACCGGATGAACCGCGGCTACCACGAGCTTGCTCGCGTGCTCAGGTTCGGCCAGAGCTGGACGATCCGCGGCTACTGGCGCTGCCGCAGTCGCCGGACCGGCCTGACCTGCACGAACCGCAACGGCAACGGCTGGTGGCTCGGTCGCTACTACGGGTACAGGATCTTCTGATGGCGGAACCGAACGGCAACGGCAAGCTGAGCGCGAAGGCCTTCAAGACCGACCAGGAGGTCCGCTGGTGCCCGGGCTGCGGCGATTACGCGATCCTGGCGGCGCTCCAGAGCTTCATGCCCGAGCTCGAGATCCCGCGCGAGCGGATCGTCTTCGTCTCCGGAATCGGCTGTGCCGCGCGCTTCCCGTACTACATGGAGACCTACGGAATGCACTCGATCCACGGCCGCGCGCCGGCGATCGCGACCGGGCTCTCCACGTCCCGCCCCGACCTGTCCGTCTGGGTCGTGACCGGCGACGGAGACGCGCTCTCGATCGGCGGCAACCACCTGATCCACGCGCTGCGCCGGAACGTGAACATCAAGATCCTGCTCTTCAACAACGAGATCTACGGGCTGACGAAGGGCCAGTACTCGCCGACCTCGCCGCTCGGGACGCGCACGAAGTCGACGCCGATGGGCTCGCTCGACTGGCCGTTCAACCCGCTGAGCTTGGCGATCGGCGCCGAGGCGACCTTCGTCGCGCGCGCGATCGACACCGACCGGGCGCACCTGACCGAGACTCTGCGCGCCGCGGCGAACCACAAGGGCAGTGCGTTCGTCGAGATCTTCCAGAACTGCAACATCTACAATGACGGCGCCTTCGACTTCGTCCGCGACGACAAGACGAACCGGATCTACCTCGAGCACGGGAAGCCGATCCGCTTCGGCGAGGAGGGCGAGCGCGGCGTGCGGCTGAGCCCGGACGGCTCGGCGGAGCTCTTCGAAGGTGACGGCGACGCCGTCGTCCACGACGCGCACCACGCAACGCCGAGCCTCGCGTTCGCGTTGTCGCGGCTGACGCAGTCGACGGTGGGCGCAACACCGATCGGCATCTTCCGAGCCGTCGAGCGCCCGGTCTACGACGAGCTCATGTCCGACCAGCTGACGACCGCGGCGAACGCCCGTGGCGAAGGCGATCTGGCCGCACTTCTCGGCGCCGGCGATACCTGGTCGATCTCGTAGCTCGGCTTTGACCCTGCGCTAGGTAGTAGTCTCGGCGCGGGTCGAGACAGGTTCCGTTACCGAAGGAGAAAAGGCGCGTGGGCATCCGAGACCAGATTCAGAAGAATGCGAGCAAGTTGCTCGAGCCGGGCGAGACGATCCAGGCGGTCTTCAGCGCCCAGACGGGACCGAACCCGAACTACGCGTTCATCACCTGGTTGGTGGCGTTCTTCGCCAAGTACGTGACCATCATCGCGACCGACCGGAGGATCCTCCTCGTCAAATCGTCCATCTGGAGAAGGTCGGCCGTGGGAGACATCATGGAGACCTATCCCAGGGAGACGAAACTCGGCCCGGCCTCGGGGCGCCTGTGGTCGAAAATCGAGCTCGGCGGCAACAGCTACTGGGTCCACCGGCGGTTCAGCAAAGACGTGGCAGCGGCGGATGCGGGGCTGGAGACGCCCGCGACGCAGTCGGCAACCGCGTAGGCCACAAGCGGCGC
>WNGJ01001321.1_pt1 | contig 24285 bp, 23 predicted proteins | sample 5400611 | NCBI WGS metagenome assembly WNGJ01 (sample SAMN13153375, study PRJNA577476) | soil metagenome | isolation source: 40 cm soil or saprolite under Garry oak tree replicate 1 | place: USA:California | collected 2016-06-15
CAGGCGGCATGACGCCCCCAGCACAGTCGGCGCTCGCAGGATGCGCGCCCTGGGTCATCACCCCTCGCGCGGTCCAGCGCTGGCAGGAAGAGAATACGCGCCATTATCACCCCTGGCGATCAGGGCGCCGGGCCCGCCCTCCCGCTGCGTGATCTGCCAGGGCCCCTTCGTCATCGACGGGGCGTGGCTCTAGCTCTCCCATGACCGTCTTCCGGCGCTCCTCAGGCGGGTCGTTGCCTGCTGGCATCCCATGCTGCTCCCATCGGGGATGGTCGGCTACCGGGCCGGCCGGGAACTACACGAATCAGGGATGTGGCGACAGCGCCCCTAGCCCTTACGTTGAAGCGTGGTGGTGACAAGAGCGGTCAGGTTCGCCGGTGTGGTCGCACCGCTACTCGTGGTCGCGCTCGCTTGTGGTCTCATCACCGCGGCAGGGACTGGCTCCTTCGGGCCGGCGTCCGCCGGGAACCAGCGGCCCGCCGCGGCGGGCCCGCTATCGGCGTGGAATGCCCTGCTCGGACAGGCTCATGATCTCGGGGCGAGCCGCGCCGCCACGGCCGACGTACTGGTGGGACTGCACGGGTCGGGCCGTCCCGCGGCGGTCCTGGCATGGGCGGCGCGGCACGGGCTGCGCGCTACCTGGTTCACTGGCCAGCCGACGGTGCTGCTGGCCGCGCCTCCGGCGATTCTCGGGCGCGCTCTCGGCGTCCGCATTGATGACTTCCGGCTGGCCGGATTCGGCGTCTTCTACGCGTCCAGGGGGACGAGCCATGTCCCCGCGCTGCTGCGCGGCGAGGTGGCCGGCCTGGGCCGCATCAGCTCCTTCGGCCAGGTGAAGGCGGCCGGAAGGCAACAGGGCGTCCCGGTCGGAGGGCTCGCACCCGGCGGCTTCGCCGACGCCTATGACGTTCGGCCGCTCTGGGGACACGGCGATCTCGGCCAGGGGGAGACCATCGTCTTCTTCGAGATGGACGGATATTCAGCCGCCGACCTCGCCGCCTACGCCGCGCGCTTCGGGCTGCCCCCGTTCGAGGATCCGCTCCCGCACATCGGCCCGCTGAACCTGAAGCCGGCCGGGGAGAGCGCCATGGACCTCGAGGCGGCGCACGCGATCGCACCTCTTGCGAACCTGGTCTACGTGAACCTGAACGCCTTCGGCGGCAAGAACGCGTCCGCTGCGTCCCAGTTCCAGCAGGCGTTCTCGACGGTGGCCCGGGTTTACCCCGGGGCCATCTGGAGCGTGAGCCTGGGCCAGTGCGAGGACATCTTCTCTCCCACCGACCTGGCCGCCGTGAACAATGCCGTCAAGCTCGCCGAGCAGGGCGGGACGTCGGCCTTCGTCGCCAGCGGTGACGATGGCGGGCTCGAATGCCTAGGCATTCACCAGCAGGATCGCCGGATCCCGGCGCAGGGCATCTCGTTCCCCGGCGACCTCCCGCAGGTGACCAGCGTGGGCGGGACCACCATCGAACTGACCACGGCGGGCCGGTACCTGGGCGAGACGGCCTGGACGGAGCCGCTGCTGTCCCAGGGGTCGACGGGCGGCCAGTCGGCGCTGCTGCCCGCGCCGTCGTGGCAGCAGACCCCCGGCGTGGCCAGCCCCTATTCGGACGGAACCGTCTGCGGGCAGCTGCGCGGCTCGTACTGCCGCGAGGTGCCCGACGTGTCCGCGGACGCCGCGCCCCAGACGGGGGCCGCGATCCGCTTTGCCGGCAAGTGGCTCTCCTCGGGCGGGACCTCGCTCGCCACCCCGGTGTGGGCCGCGCTCACATCCCTGATCGACCAGTACCTCCGGTCCAAAGGCGACAACCCGGTCGGCTTCGCGAACCCGCTGCTGTACCGGCTCGCCGGTAGCTCCCCGCCATACCGGCCGTTCCACGACGTGACGGTCGGGACGAACGACCTCTACCCGGCGGGCCCCGGCTATGACATGGTCACCGGTCTGGGCACGCCTGACGCCTGGAACCTGGCCCGCGATCTCACGTCGCTGACGGGGCGGCCATGATCCCGACGACCGGCCGCGACGATGACGCAGGGCCCGACCCGCCTTCCTCCTTCCGGACCACCGTCTGCCCGCACTGCGGGTCCCAGGTCCCTGACGCGCCGTTCTGCGGAGCCTGCGGAGCGCACCTGAAGCACGCCCGGGGCCGCGGTGCCGCCACGAGAGCCCACGCCCATTCCGCGTTCCCCGATGAGGGCGTGTTCCGCCTCGCCGTCGTGAGCTCGCTGTTCCCGCAGCTCGCCGGGGCGTCCCGCAGTGCCTACCGTGTCGCGTTCGGCCTCATCGTCGTGCTGCTCGTGGCCATGGCGGTGGCGGGACTCCAGGCGCCGGTGATCGCCGTCAGCGCCCTCGCGATACCGCTGCTTTTCCTGATCTACATGTACGAGATCGCCCCGCGGGACGCCCGCTTCGCCGTCCCGACCGCGGTCACCTTCGTAATCGGAGCGGCGCTCGGGGTCGCCTGGGCGATCGTGGTCGGCCCGGTTGTCGCGGGCTCGCTGGTCCCCGAGCTCGCGGCGTCGCTGACGACCAGCAGCGTGCTCGCGTCCGCGGTGGCCGTCCCCGTGATCGGCCAGCTCCTCATGCTGGTGCCGGTCGCGGTGGCCTGGCTGTGGCGGCCGGACCACAGCGAGGCGCTGGACGGCTTCACTGCCGGGGCCGCCAGCGCGCTTGGCCTGACGATGGCCGCCACGCTCACCGAACTGGCGCCGCTGCTGCGGGCCGGGAATCTCATCCAGGGCTCGTCGGTGCTCGCCAACCTCACCCAGGCGATCATCCGGGGGGTGAGCGTCCCGCTGGTGGCCGCGGCCGCCACCGGGTACATCGGAGCAGCGCTGTGGAGTCGGCGCGGCACCGGCTCGGCGGCCGGAGGCCGCTGGTTCACCCACCCGGTCCTGGCGCTGGCGGTAGCTCTGGCCGTGGAAATCGGCCTCGGCTTCACCGACGAAGCCGCTCTTCCGGACACCGTCCTGCTCGCCGTCCACCTCGCCGCCGCGGCGGCGGCTCTGCTGGCCCTGCGGATCGGGCTGCATCACGTCCTGCGGCACGAGCAGCGGGACGTGCGGATCGGGCCGCCCCGGGCCTGCCCGCACTGCCACCAGGTCGTGCCCGCGATGCCGTTCTGCCCAATGTGCGGCGTGGCCGAACGCGCGACCAGGACGGCAAGCCGGCCTGTAGGCCACCGGGGCGTCCTGGCCACCCTGATCGGCGGCCTGGCCCTGCTCTCTGTGGTCCTGGTCATCCTCGGCCTTGTGCTTCCGCCGACACCCGCCACGCCCTGCACGTCCCTGCAATGCCTGGCGCCGTTCGGCATCCCGGCCCACCTCCCGCGGGTGTACACCAGCGCCGAGGGCTGGAGCGTGCAGTGGTACCCGGCGAGCGCCGTCTTCAGCCAGCAGCCCCCCACGACCTCAGCCTCGTCCTCGGCTGACCAGCTACGGCTCGACTTCACCAACCCGGCCGCGCCAGGCGAGGACGGCCAGCTGGCCTTCGTCGGCGGACCTGCCCAGGGCCAGAGCGCCAGCCAGATCGTCACCTCGCTGCAGCAGGCCAACGCCCCCAACGCGGTCCCCGATTACGTGCTGCCCGGCGCCAGCGTCGGCTACGTGCCCGGCTACGGCGAGGCCTTCCAGACCACGCCGAACAGCGCTGACGGCAATCCGGTCAAGTTCGAGGTCATGATCCTCTGCGCCATCCGGCACGGCTATGCCATTTGCGCCTTCGCGGTCGGTCCCCAGGTAGACCTCAACCGCATAGTGGACCATCCCACGGAGGCCAAGCTCGCCCTGTCGCTGTGGGCTGACCCCGATCTGAACGGCGTCCGCTGGAAGGGCGAAAGCCAGCCCTGAACCGGCGGTTCATACCCAGATGCGGGATGTGGCCGCACGGTGCCTGATGCAGTGTGGGATACCTCACCGGACTGTCACCTGCGCTGTTCGGCTAAGCCGACAGGTACCCGGGCGGGAAGGAGAAGAACATGACCGTTGTGGTAGGGGTTGACGGCTCCCCGCGCTCCAGGACGGCTCTGCGGCTAGCCGCGCAGGAGGCTCACTGGCGACATGTCCCCCTGGTCGCGGTGTCCGCCTACGAGCCGCCACTTGGCATGCCGACGGGCGGCTATCCGGTTGCCACGTTGCATACCGCCGAGGAGGAACGGGCCACGGCCGAGTCAACCCTTCGCGATACCGTCCACGAAGAGCTCGGTGACCAGGCGGGACAGACAGACCTGCGCGTTTCCGGGGGACTTGCCGGACGCGTCATCGTTGAGACAGCCCGCCAGACGCATGCCCAGCTCATCGTGCTGGCGGCCAGCCCAGGCAAATCCCTGCTGCCCGGGACGGTCAGCCAGTACGTCCTTCACAAAGCCGAGTGCCCCATCATGCTCGTCCCGAGCGACAGCGCCGACGTCAAGCAACCCCACCACGAGACCGCCCGCTGACCGGGGAGATCGAGGGAGGTCACCGCATGGCCACCGTCGCCACGAAACAACAACAGCCGATCCGGAGCACGATCCCGGCCCGCCTGGACCGCCTGCGCTGGTCGCCGTTCCATACCCGCCTTGTCCTCGGCCTCGGCACCGCCTGGGTCCTCGATGGCCTGTCGGTCACGGTCGCCAGCTCGGTAAGCAGCAAACTCACCCAGCCAGACACGCTTAACCTGACCACGACGCAGGCCGCCTCTATCGGCACCGTCTACCTGGTCGGCGAGGTGATCGGGGCCCTGGTGTTCGGGAGGCTCTCCGATAAGCTCGGGCGGCGCAAGCTGTTCATGTGGACCCTCGCGATCTACCTGTTCGGTACCGGCCTTACGGCCTTCACCGCGAAGGGCACGGGCTGGATCTTCTACCTCTACGCGACACGGATTATCGCCGGCATGGGCATCGGTGGCGAGTACTCGGCAATCAACTCGGCCATCGACGAAATGATGCCCGCACGCTACCGCGGACGCACCGATATCTGGATCAACGGCACGTACTGGCTCGGGGCGATCCTCGGCACGTTCGCCTCCTTCCTGCTGCTCAACTCGATGCGAACGAACGAAGGCTGGCGCCTGGCCTTCCTGGTCGGGCCGGCTCTCGCTGTCGTAATCGTGTTCGTGCGGCGCAATCTCCCCGAAAGCCCACGGTGGCTCATCACCCACGGCCGCGTACAGGAGGCCGAGGAGGCGATACGACGCATCGAGGAAGTCGCGCTGAGGGACGGGCAGCACCTCGAGCCGGTGCCGGAAAGTGCCGCCATCACGATCCTGCCCGAGAAACGGTACGGATACCTGACGCTGCTGAGAGTGGCCTTCCGCCGGTACCCTCAGCGGGCGATCCTCGGGGCCACGCTGATGATCACGCAGTCATTCCTGTATAACGCGATCTTCTTCACCTATGCCCTCGTGCTCACCAGGTTCTACCACGTCAGCAACAATGACGTTCCGATATACGGTCTCGCGTTCGCGGTCGGCAACCTGGCCGGCCCGCTGCTACTCGGCCACTTGTTCGACAGCCTCGGGCGCAAGAAGATGATCTCCGGCACGTACCTGATCTCCGGGGCACTGCTGGCCGGCAGCGCCTGGCTGTTCGACGCGGGGGTGCTGCACGCGGCGGCCCAGACCTTCATCTGGATCGTCGTTTTCTTCTTCGCGTCCGCTGGCGCGAGCGCCGGCTACCTCACGGTCAGCGAAATCTTCCCGATCGAGATCAGAGCCGAAGCTCTCGCGGTCTTCTTCGCGATTGCCCAGATCGTCGGAGCGGTCGGGCCGGTTTTCTACGGCGTGCTGATTGGCAACGGCACAAGCCGCACCGGCCTCACCATCGGGTACCTGGTCGGCGGCGGCATCATGATCATCGGCGGACTGGTCGAGATCGTGTTCGGCATAAATGCCGAGGGCAAACCCCTCGAGGAGATCGCCGCGCCTCTCACCGAGATCGACTCCTAGCGATGGCTGGCCGGAGGCCTATCCGGCGCTCCGGTAGACAAGCAGCCCGTGCCGGTGCTTGCCCTGGGTGAACCCGGATTCGGCGGTGGCCACCTCGCCGTCGACGGACAGCCAGATCGGCTGGCCGTCGACCGCACGGACATCGACCGATCCGGCCTGCCACGTGCGGTAAACCCGGCAGCGGCCCAGCGTGCCGGTCGCCACCGCGGCCACCAGGCGTGACCTGGCCAGCGGTCCCGCCTCGACGACGCGGACATCGAGGCAGCCGTCGGCGAGATCCGGGCGGTAGGCGGGGGCCGTACCCTGGGGCTCGTACCGGCAATTACCGGCGAAGTACAGCCAGAGCCGCCGGTGCCTGCCGTCCAGGATCAGCTCGTGCGGCCGGCTGCGCCGCAGCACCTGGATGAGCCCGACCACCTCCGCTAGGCGCTTGCCCAGCCGGCCCTCGAGCTGTTGCCTCGCGTGCACAAGGTCCACATACACCCCGGTGCTCGAGGTATTAACGAACGGCCGGCCCGCCGCGACGCCGACGTCGACCAGCATCGCCTCGCGGGCCCGCAGCGCGGCTACGGCGTCGCGGGCGGACCGGAGCCCCAGGTCGGCGGCGAAGTGGTTGAGCGTGCCGGCCGGAATCACCAGCAGCGGCAAGCCGGTTTCCAGCGCGATCGCCGACGCGGTGCGGATCGTGCCGTCGCCGCCGGCTACTCCGAGTATCTGTGCTCCCGCCGCGGCCTGACGCAACTGTGCCGCCAGGTCCTGGCCGGCGTCCGTCTCCATGACCGTGGCCTTGGGAAGTTCCGCCGCCAGCCAACTGGCCAGCCTCGACGAGGCCGTTCCCGCTGAGGTGTTCACCAGCAGGACCAGGCCTTCCCCGGCCGGGGCGGCCGGGGTCGGCCGGGTCGGCCTGATCGCCGTGGCGGGCCTGAGCGGCCGCCGCGGCCACCAGCGCAAAGTCAGTACCCCGGCCGCGGCCCCGATGGCGGTCCCGGCGAGCACATCGGACGGGTAATGCGCTCCAGTCGCCACCCGGGAGGCGCCCACGGCTGCGGCCAGGGCGATGGCGGGCCCGGCCAGGGACGGCATCTCGATCGCAGCGCCGGTGGCGAAGGCCGCCGCGTTGGCCGCGTGGCCGGACGGGAAGGACGGGCTCGACGGCCTCGGCCGCCGCCTGGCGGGGGGAACCCGGACATCGGGACGGCGGCGAGCGGACAGGGCCTTACCGAGAAGGTTGGCCCCGGCGCTGGCCGCCGCCAGGCTGCCCAGGCCCCGCCACGCGGCCCGCCTGGCCCGCCTGTCGCCGGTGGCCCACAGCGCGCCGGCCAGCACGACCCAGAGCAAGCCGTGGTCGGCGAGCCGCGACAAGGCGGGCATGACGCGATCAAGCGTCCGGGAATCGGCCTCCGCGATGCGCTGGGCGGCGGCCCGGTCGGCCGCCGCGACCCAGCGTCTCAGGCTTGGCTCCCCGCCGGGGCCGATGACTGCTCCCAGGTCGGTGCCGACGGGTCGTCCCCGTGCAGCGCCTTCATCAGCTCCTGCTCCTGCTCGTGGCTGAGCGAGGTCCGCAGCACCGTCCCGCCGTAAGGCCGCAGCGCCTCCTCGAACTTGTCGGGCGTGACCTTGCGGAGAATGACGAGTATCGCGGAGGTCCCGGGCTGCACGAGATCCTGGACGCGCTGCTTGAAGTCCTCCTTGATGCCGAGATCACCAGCCGCGCCGAGCGCCGCTCCCATGATCCCGCCTGCCGCGCCGGCCAGCGGCGCGAGCGGCCATATGAACAGCAGCCCGATCAGCACGCCCCAGAACAGGCCGCTGAAGGTTCCCCAGGCCACCGCGTGATGGGTCGGCGTCGTGACGTGCAGCTTGCCCTTCTCGTCGCGTCTGATAATGGCCGCGTCCTCCAGGTCCACCAGATAGTCGTTCTGTAGTTTGACGATCTCGTCCCAGGCCTGCTGAGCCCGGTTCTCGTCCGGATAACCGATAACGATCAGGTCACTCATCGAGGGACCTCCCTTTTACTGGCAGGCCTACTCGCACGCCGGCCCTTCCGGCAAGCGTTGCCGCGGGGACGGCGGCGCACATCCTCAGATCGGCTAGTTAGCCGCCCGCCCCTAAGCCGCCCGCCCCGGAGGGCTCCGGCCGCCGGCTTCGCGAGGACTACCAACATGGTGGATGTGCCTGTCTCAGCAGGCGGGGAGCGTAGGCATTAGGCGCACGGCGTGATGGAGCTGGCCGCCGGGCCATCCGCGCGCCGCACCGCCGAGGTACCCGACAGTCACACGTTCTCTCAGTGACAGGAGGTCATTTCATGGCATCTCTCCCGGCCCGCCGCGGCGGGCGCAACCCCACCCTCGTCAACCCATCCCGTGAGTTCGAGGACATTTATGACCGCATGGGCCAGCTGATGAATTTCGCTTTCGGCGGCCTGACGCCGGTCGCCATGGCCGATATGCCGTGGTCCCCGCTGGCTGACGTGTCCGAGACCGACGAGGCCTACGTCGTTCGCGCAGAACTGCCCGGAGTGCAAAAGGACCAGGTAGACGTGCAGCTGCAGGACCGGGAGCTGGCCATCACCGGCGAGATCGCAGATACCGAGCATGGCCACCGCCACCGCAGCTCGCGCCGCACCGGCCGGTTCGAGTTCCGTACCTACCTGCCCGGTGACGTCAAAGCCGACGCGGTAACCGCGCAGCTCTCCGACGGGGTGCTGACGGTCACCGTGCCGAAGTCCGAGGCCGCCAAGCCGCGCAAGATCGAGATCACCGGCTGACCGGCCGGCTTCCGCGTGCTCCCGGAACCAGCGCACGGTGCCGGGAGCACGCGGGCACAACCCGCTCCCGAGTCCGCAAGCACGCGGCCCCAACCCGCTCCCGAGTCGGCAAAGCACGCGGGCAAAACCCCCGAGTCCGCAGACCTTAACAGGAGGCAGTGATGGCAGTTGCAGTCGGCATCGATCTTGGCACCACCAACTCCGTGATCTCGGCGACGGTGGCGGGCCAGCCCACGGTGATCCCGAACGCCGAGGGATCACGGACGACTCCCTCGGTGGTGGCCTTTACCCCGCAGGGCGAGCGCCTGGTCGGCCAGCTGGCCCGGCGGCAGGCGATCCTGAACCCGAAGGGCACGATCTACTCGGCTAAGCGGTTCATCGGGCGGCGCTATGACGAGGTCGCCAGCGAACTGAACGCCGTATCGTTCGACGTCGTCCCCGGGCCGGACGATGCGATGCGGTTCAAGATCCAGGGCCGGCTGTACGCGCCGGAGGAAGTCTCCGCGCTCGTGCTCCGCAAGCTCGTCGAAGACGCGGCGAAATTCCTGGGCGAGAAGGTCACTGAGGCCGTCATCACGGTTCCTGCGTACTTCAACGACGCCCAGCGCCAGGCGACCAAGGACGCCGGCCGCATCGCCGGGCTCGAGGTACTCCGCATCATCAACGAGCCCACCGCCGCGGCGCTCGCCTACGGTCTGGACAAGAAGGGCAGCGAGACCGTCCTGGTCTATGACCTGGGTGGCGGAACCTTCGACGTGAGCATCCTGGACATCGGCGACGGCGTGGTCGAGGTGCGCGCCACCGCGGGTGACACCCATCTGGGCGGGGACGACTTCGACCGCCGCATCGTCGACTACCTGGCCGACCAGTTCCAGCGCGACAACGGCATCGACCTGCGGGGCGATCCGCAAGCGCTGCAGCGCCTCTTCGAGTCCGCCGAGAAGGCGAAGGTCGAGCTGTCCTCGGTTACCCAGACCACCATCAGCCTGCCGTTCATCACCGCTGACCCCTCGGGGCCCAAGCACCTCAACACGACGCTGATGCGTTCGACCTTCGAGCAGATCACCGCCGATCTCGTCGAGCGCACGACGGGACCCGTCCGGCAGGCACTGGCCGACGCCAAGCTGACGGACGCCGATATCGACGAGGTCATCCTGGTCGGCGGCGCCACCCGGATTCCGGCCGTGCAGAACCTCGTACGGCGGCTGACGGGCGGCATGGACCCCAACATGACCGTCAACCCGGACGAGGTCGTGGCCCTCGGCGCGGCCGTGCAGGCGGCCGTGCTCAAGGGCGAGCTCAAGGACGTGCTGCTGCTCGACGTGACGCCGCTTTCGCTCGGCATCGAGACACTCGGCGGGGTCATGACCAAGGTGATCGAGCGCAACACCACGATCCCGGCCCGCCGTACCGAGGTATTCAGCACGGCCGAAGAAACCAGCGAGCGGTCGATGTGGTGGTCCTGCAAGGGGAGCGGGAACGCGCCGCGGACAACCGGGTCCTGGGCCGGTTCCGGCTGGAGAACATCCGGCCCGCCCCGCGCGGGATGCCGCAGATCGAGGTCACCTTCGACATCGACGCGAACGGGATCCTGAACGTCTCGGCCCGGGACAAGGACACCGGGACCGAGCAGCGGATCACGATCAGCGAGAGCTCCAACCTGGACAAGTCCGAGGTGGAGCGGATGATCGCCGACGCCGACCGGCACCGTGACGAGGACCGGCGGCTGCGCGAGGTGACCGATGCCCGCAACGAGCTCGACACCGCGGCCTACCAGGTGGAACGCGTATTGACCGAGCGCGGCGACACGTTGCCCGTGCACGAGAAGGCCCGGGCCGAGAACCTGGTGGCCGACGCCCGCCAGGCGCTCAAGGAAGATACGCCGCTGGACCGGCTGCGGGTCCTCACCGGCGAGCTGCAGCAGGTCTACATGATCCTTGGCGCGCCACCGACCGGTCCCGCCCCGGAGGTCGAGCCGGAGCTCCCGCCCAGTGATGGCGGGGATGACGTGATCGACGCCGAGTTCACGCCCAGTGAGTGAGCAGCCGGTGAACCAGACGGCTGGAAGCAGCGGCGCGAGGCCAGATCCAGGCCCCGCCGCTGCGCAGGATGCGGGGGACGGCACCGCGATCGCCGATCCGGCGGCCCGGGTCGCTGAGCTTGAGGCGCGGGTCGCTGAGCTTGAGGCGCGGGTCGCCGAGCTCGAGGATCTGCGCCTGCGCGCCCTGGCTGACCTCGACAACGTGCGCAAGAGATGTGCCGTCCAGGTCAGCCGCGCCGAGGCGGAGACCAGGGCCGCCGTGGCCAGGGAATGGCTGCCCGTGGTCGACAACCTCGATCGCGCCCTGGCGCACTCCACGGCCGATCCGGCCTCCATCATCGACGGGATCAGCGCGGTCCGGGCCCAGGCCCTGGAGGTGCTGGCCCGGCTCGGCTTCCCCCGCCGCGACGACCGCGGCGCCAAGTTCGACCCGGCCAGGCACGAGGCTATCGCCTCGCGGCCCGCCCCCGGCGCCGAGGACGGCTCGGTCGCCGAGGTCATCCAGCCGGCTTACGGCGAAGGAGACCACCAGCTGCGGCCCGCGCAGGTGGTAGTGGCCAGGGCGGGCTAATGGCCGACGGCGAGGACTTCTACCAGATCCTGGGCGTGCCGAGGAACGCCAGCCAGGACGAGATTCAGCGCGCCTACCGCACGCTCGCCCGTACCTATCACCCGGACGTCAACCGCGACCCGGGCGCCGAGGACCGGTTCAAGGAAATCTCGGAAGCCTACGACGTCCTCTCCGATCCGCAGACCCGGCGCCGCTACGACGCCTTCGGGCGCGACTTCCGCCAGGTTCCCGAGGACATGGACCCGGAGATGTGGCGGCGCAGCCGGGCCGGGGCCGGAGCCGGGGCAGGCCGGACCGGGAGCGGCGGCGGAACCGGCGGGTTCAGCTACAGCAGCGGCGGTGGCGACATCGACATCGACGATCTTCTGGGCGGTATCTTCGGCGGCCGTGGGGGCGGGTTCGGGTCCCGGCGCGGCTGGGGGCCGATCCCCGGCGCCGACCAGGAAGCCGAGATCGAGCTCACCGTCGAAGAGGCCTACCAGGGTGTCCGCAGGTCCATCGCGCTGTCAGGTGGTGACGATACCCGCCGGTCCTTCGAGGTCACGATCCCGCCTGGGGTGACGGACGGGCAGCGGATCCGGCTGGCCGGGCAGGGCGGTCGCGGCAGCGACGGGGCGCGTAACGGTGATCTGTACCTCATCGTGCGGATCGCGCCTCACCCCAGATACCGCCTCGACGGGCGCGATCTCCACGTCGAGCTGCGGCTCGCGCCGTGGGAAGCCGCACTCGGCACGTCGGCCGCCCTGGACACCCCGGGCGGCGAGGTCAAGGTCAAGGTTCCGGGCGGTACATCGAGCGGCAGGCGGATCCGGCTGCGCGGCCGCGGCCTGCCCAATCCGAAAGGCAAAGCGGGCGATTTGTTCGCAGAGGCAAAGATCATGGTGCCGGCCCGGCTCTCGCGCGCCGAGCGACGGCTGTTCGAGCAGCTGGCCGCGGAGTCCGACTTCGATCCGAGGGCCCAGCAGTGACTGAGAGCACAGCAGTGACGTACGCCATGGTTCGCGCCCCGCAGCTGAGCCTGGAGGAGTTCGCCGTGGTGACGGGCATGCACCCGGACCTGGTCCGCAAGCTCGTCGCCCTCGGGCTCATCGAGGCCCGCCGCGACTCAGCGGGAGAGCTCTGGCTTTCCCGTAGCCAGCTCGCGGCGGTGGCCCGGGTGCAGCGGCTGCGCGCGGGCTTCGCGCTCAACTACGCGGCCATCGGGCTCGTCACCGACCTGCTCGACCGGATCGCGGTACTCGAAGCGGCCCTGCGCGGGGCCCGACGGCCAGGAAGGTAAACATGGACCCCAGCCACCTGACGCAGAAATCGCAGGAAGCACTGCACGACGCCCAGACCAAGGCGCTCCGCTTCGGGCACACCGAGGTAGACGGCGAGCACCTGCTCCTCGCGCTGCTCGACCAGGCCGAGGGCATCGCTCCCCGGCTGCTCAGCCAGGCCGGCGCGGATCCGGACCGGCTGCGGAAGGCACTGGAGGCCGAGCTCTCGAGGCGCCCCAGGGTCAGCGGCCCGGGCGTTAGCCCGGGGCAGGTCAATATCACCCAACGGCTGGCCCTCCTGCTCGACACCGCCGAGCAGGAGGCGCGCAGGCTCAAGGACGAGTACGTCTCCGTCGAGCACCTTCTCATGGCGCTGCTGGGCGAGGGCTCTGCGACCGCGGCCGGCCGCCTGCTGACCCAGGAGGGCCTGACCAAGGACGGCTTCCTGCAGGCGCTCACGAAGATCCGCGGCAACCAGCGGGTCACCTCGGCCATGCCGGAGGTAGCCTACGAGGCCCTGGCCAAGTACGGCCGGGATCTCGTCGCGGAGGCGGCCAGCGGCAAGCTCGACCCGGTCATCGGCCGCGACGCCGAGATCAGGCGCGTCATGCAGATCCTGTCCAGGAAGACCAAGAACAACCCGGTCCTGATCGGCGATCCCGGCGTGGGCAAAACCGCCATCGTGGAGGGCCTGGCCCAGCGGATCACCCGCGGTGACGTCCCCGAAGGACTGCGCGACAAGACGATCTTCAGCCTCGACATGGGCGCCCTGGTGGCAGGGGCCAAGTACCGGGGGGAGTTCGAGGAGCGTCTCAAGGCCGTCCTGTCCGAGGTCACGGCGGCGGCCGGGCGCATCCTGCTGTTCGTGGACGAGCTGCACAATGTCGTGGGGGCGGGCGCCGCCGAAGGATCGATGGACGCCGGCAACATGCTCAAGCCGATGCTGGCCCGCGGCGAGCTGCACATGATCGGCGCGACGACCCTGGACGAGTACCGCAAGCGCATCGAGAAGGACGCGGCTCTGGAGCGCCGGTTCCAGCCGGTCATGGTGGACGAGCCGTCCGTCGAAGACGCGGTCTCCATCCTGCGCGGCCTGCGGGAGCGCTTTGAGGTCTTCCATGGCGTGAAGATCGCCGACAGCGCGCTGGTCACCGCGGTCACGCTCAGCCATCGATACATCTCCGACCGGTTCCTGCCGGACAAGGCGATCGACCTGGTCGATGAGGCCTGCGCGATGATCCGCACCGAGATCGACTCGATGCCGGCCGAACTCGACGAGCTCACCCGCCGGGTGATGCGGCTGGAGATCGAGGAGACCGCGCTGGCCAAGGAGAGCGACAAGGCGAGCAAGGCGCGCCTGGCGGACCTCCGCAAGGAACTGGCGGACCTGCGGGCCCACGCCGACGCGCTACGAGCCCAGTGGGAGGCCGAGCGCCAGGCGCTGCGCCGGGTGCAGGCGCTCCGCGAGCAGATGGAACAGCTGCGGCAGGAGGCCGAGCAGGCCGAGCGCGACTACGACCTGAGCAAGGCGGCGGAGCTGCGCCTCGGCAAGCTGCCTGACCTGCAGCGGCGGGTCGAGGCAGAGGAGGAGCGGCTCGCCGACAAGCAAGGCGGTACCCGGCTGCTGCGCGAGGTCGTCACCAGCGATGAAATCGCCTCCATCGTGGCCCGCTGGACCGGTATCCCGGTCAGCCGCCTGCAGGAGGGCGAACGGGAGAAGGTCCTCCGCCTCGACGAGATCCTGCACGAGCGGATCGTGGGCCAGGACGAGGCCGTCCGGCTGGTCGCCGACGCCATCATCCGGGCCAGGTCCGGGATCAAGGACCCGCGTCGGCCGATCGGGTCGTTCATCTTCCTCGGCCCCACCGGGGTGGGCAAGACCGAGCTAGCCAAGACGCTGGCGGCGGCCCTGTTCGACACCGAGGAGAACATAGTCCGCATCGACATGAGCGAGTACCAGGAACGCCACACCGTCAGCCGCCTGGTCGGCGCGCCGCCCGGATACGTCGGCTACGAGGAAGGCGGGCAGCTCACCGAGGCGGTCCGGCGCAAGCCCTACTCCGTGGTGCTGTTCGACGAGGTGGAGAAGGCGCACTCGGACGTCTTCAACACGCTGCTGCAGGTCCTGGACGACGGCAGGCTCACCGACGCGCAGGGCCGCACCGTGGACTTCCGCAACACGGTCATCATCATGACCTCCAACATCGGCTCGCAGTACCTGGTCGCGGACGCGACGGCGGACGGCGAGATCAAGCCCGACGCGCGCGAGCGCGTGCTGGCGGAAATGCGCGGGTACTTCCGGCCCGAGTTCCTGAACCGCCTGGATGACATCATCCTGTTCAAGCCCCTGACCCCGGCGGAGACCGAGCGCATCGTCGACCTCATGCTCGATGACCTGCGGGCCAGGCTCGGCGAGCGTCAGATGAAGCTGGAGATCACCTCCGACGCCCGGCGCTTCATCGCCCGGCAGGGCTACGACCCGGTCTACGGCGCGCGGCCGCTGCGCAGGTTCATCGGCCGGGAGGTCGAGACCCGAATCGGGCGCGCCCTGCTGTCCGGCGACGTCCTGGACGGCGCCGTCATCCGCATCGACTACGCTGACGGTGAGCTGACCGTCAGGTACGAAAATCCGGCGTGACCCATGGCAACCCAAGCGACGTCCGCTGAGCTGGTCACCTGCCCGAACTGCGGGCGCAGGAACCGGGTCCCCGCCGCGGCCGCGGGCATCCCGCGCTGCGGGAACTGCCATCAGCCGCTGCCCTGGATCGCCGACGCCGGCGACGATTCGTTCGCCGAGGTCGCCGAGGCGGCGTCCCTGCCCGTCGTCGTCGACCTGTGGGCCCCCTGGTGCGGGCCGTGCCGCACGGTCAGCCCGGCGCTGGCGCAGGTCGCCACCGAACTGGCCGGCCGGATCAAGCTGGTGAAGGTCAACGTGGATGACTCACCCAAGATCCAGCAGCGCTTCGCCGTGCAGGCCATCCCGACGCTGCTGGTACTGCGGCACGGGGAGGTGGTAGCGCGCCAGGCGGGCGCGGCACCTGCCGCCCGCCTGCGGGCCTGGGTCGAGCAGGCGCTCGGGTCATGACGATAGCGCCGCGGGGCATGGGCACACAGGTGAGCCACTCGGTGTGAGCGCCGGTGGCTGGTCTTGGACCACGAAGAGTGTTCTTCTGGCGCCGCATCGATCCTGATGGCGTCATGTTTCCTTCCTGTATCACGCTCTGTCGTCGGTGCTTACCAGCCGCTCGACTATCTGTGTTCACCGTTAGCCGCTGGCCTCGGCTCGATGCCGGTCAAGGCGCTGGCCGTCCCGATCTGGCTGATCGCGATGCGCGCCGGGACTGGCCGTGCAAGGTGATCAGTGCCCGGGCCCTGGCCGCCCGCACCGCGTCGGAGAGCGTGCTGATGTCGTAGGCGCCGTGGTGCCTCCTGCCGTTGATGAAGAACGTGGGGGTGCCGGAGACGCCACTCAAGTCGGCTGAGTCCACGTCTGCGGCGATCTTGGCCGCGCCTGCGTGATTGCGCAGGTCACGGGTGAACCGTTCGATGTCCAGGCCGAGCTCGCTGGCATAGCGGATCAGGTCTTTGGCTGTCAGCGCACCCTGGTGTCCAAGCAGCTGGTCGTGCATTTCCCAGAACTTGCCCTGCCTGGCGGCGGCTTCGGCGCCCTCGGCTGCGAGTAGCGCGTGCGGGTGCACGTCGGTGAGCGGCAAGTGCCGCCACACGTAGCGCAGGTCACCGTAGTCGGCCAGCAGCTCCCGCACTACTGGTTCGGCCTGGCCGCAGTAGGGGCATTCGAAGTCGCCGTACTCCACCAGAGTGACCGGCGCCTGGTCCGGGCCGCGCACGTGATCGCGCTCAGGGTCGATGGGCACCGCCAAGTCGATGATGGTGTCGGCGGTGCCAAGTAGCGCGCGGAACCGTAGCCGTTCCGGCAGCAGCGCGGTGAGCCGGAAGACGACCCAGCCGAGCGCCGATGCGCACACGGTGGCGGACAAGATGCCCACCTTCGCCTCGGCCAGCTGGCTGCCGTGGAAGGCGAGCGAGGCGATCAGCAGGGACACGGTGAAGCCGATGCCCGCGATGGCTCCGGCGCCGGTCACCGCGGCCCAGCCGACCGGTGGGCGGATGCGGCCGCGGCTGACCCGGGCCAGCAGCCAGGCCGCGCCGACGGTGCCGGCCGGCTTGCCCGCCACGTAGCCGAGCAGGATCCCGAACGTGACCGGCGAGGTGTAGGCGCGGGCCAGGAAGCTCCCGCTGACCGTGATCCCCGCGTTCGCCAGGGCGAACAGCGGCACGATCAGGTAGCTCGTCCAGGGATGGAACAGCTGCTGCAGCCGGTCGTTCGGCGAGATCGCCAGCCGGACGCTCTCCCGCGCCTCGCGGGCCAGTTCCGGGACCGGCTGCTCGCGGAACAGCCGGAACGATTCCGAGGCCCGCTCCAGGTCGCTGCGCGCGGCGGGGTAGGCGAGCGCGAGCAGGCCATCACCAAGCCGACCACCACCGGATCAACGCCGGACTCAAAGAACGCAATCCAGGCCGCCACCCCCAGCAGCAGGTAGGCCGCGCCGTTGCGGACACCCCGCAGTCGTGCCACCATCGCCGCGCCGAGGATGGCGACGCCGGTACCCAGCGCGGTCAGGTCGATGTGGCCGCTATAGGCCAGCGCGATGACCGCGATCCCCGCGACGTCATCGACGAGCGCGAACGTGAGCAGGTAGGTGCGCACCCGGTCCGGGACGCCCCGGCCGGCCAGGGCCAGCGCGCCCAGCGCGAAGGCCGTGTCTGTGGACACGGCCGCGCCCCAGCCGGACGCCGAGGAGCGTCCGGCGTTGATGGCCAGGTAGATCGCGACCGGCACGACCATCCCGCCCAGCGCGACCACCAGCGGCAGCGCCAGCCGCCGCCGCTCGCGCAGTTCGCCCATATCGAACTCGCGGCGCGCCTCCAGGCCGGCCACCAGGAAGAAGAACGCCATCAGCCCGGAATTCACCCAGCCCTGCCAGCTATCTGCCAGGCCGATCGTGCCGGACCGGATCACCAGCTCGGTATGCCATGCCGCCACATATCCGGACGGGTCGATGCTGGCCCAGGCCAGCGCGGCCAGGGTGGCGGCGAGCAGGACCGCCGCGCTGCCGGTCTCGGTACGCAGGAACCGGCGAAGCGGCGTCTGCAGGTTCTGAGTCCACACCGTGCGCGGGGAAAACCGCGCGGCAGAGGCGCCGGGCTCGGTCACTCCACGATTCTCTCGCGCGCCACCCAGGCCCACGATGCCAGAGCCAAACCGGCCCGCCCCGCAGGCTCACAGCCGGCCAGGCGGACGGCTGGCCGCATCATGAGCCTTGCGTCCGAGGAGGCTGCCTGGGCGTTCAGCGGCACGCGGATCATACCCTTGACGGGGTTCGGTTCGTCGTGGACGCGGCCCGACTTCACCGATTCCGGCTTGCTCCGGACTGGATCGCGCGTTCTGTCAGCATATTCGTCGGCCTCCTTCACCAGCAGCCGGCGTTCTCGGCCGCCGACCGGGCCGATCCGGGTCAGGGCATAGCCGCCGATCAGCTTATGACCGTGCAGGAACACGGCCAGGTGCCCGCGCTCGGTGGCCTCTGCGACTGGGATTTCGGCACCGGCTTTGTCCTTGGTCAGGTTGTCGTAAGCCCCCGCATCCCACACGATGACCGTGCCGGCGCCATACTGACCCTCAGGGATCGTGCCTTCGAAATCCGCGTACTCGATCGGGTGGTCCTCAGTCCGTATAGCGAGCCGCTTGTCCCGTGGGTTAGTTGAGGGCCTCCTTGGCACCGCCCATGACTTCAGCACCCCGTCCGCCTCGAGCCGGAAATCGTAGTGAAGCCGCCGCGCGGCATGTTTGTGAACAATGAACCGCCGCCCACCGCAACGCGGATAGTGGTAGCCCGGCGGTTCCGGGCCATAGCGCGGATCACGCTTGTCCCGGTATTCGCGGAGCGCGTCTTTCTTCGGCATTGTGGCCGCCCTTTCAGCTCAGACCTCGGACAGCGCGCCACGCGACAGCCCTACCGTCGCATGCGGCCATGTCTGCCTCCCGATTGCCGGAACCCGCTGCAGATGAAAACGGCCAAGGGGCATGGCGGCGCCCTGACTGGCCCTGACCCGCGCGCGTGCGCTCGAGTCGGCCGCGACCTCATCGAGGTCATCCTCGGTGAGCTGCGCGACCCTGGGAACATTCTGCGGGCCGGGCTGCCCGCTCGGTACGTTTCTGACAGCCTCGCCGCCCAGCGGGACGCTCACATCCTTAGGCCAGCTAGTCCTGCGCGGCAGTCACCATGGTGACGGCACCGCGGCGGAACAAACGTTTCTGCGGCCCGCCGAGCGGCCATTCTCCGGTCCTTCCCTGGCCCCCCGGCATCCCTTCGGTCGCGGACCAGCCGGTCTGGCATGGTTTAGAGCCTGTCGGCATGAGGCTTATCCATGGCATGAGCTAGTGCTACCCCACGTCCGGGACACGCCGGTCGCTGTCCCGACGGGTGAGCAGACTGCGCGGCGGGCGCTTCCTTCGTGTAGTGAATCCGCCGCGGGGAGTGCACTGGGCCCTGGCAGATCACGCAGCGGGAGAGCCGCCGCCGCAGGTGCGTCCCCAGGAGCTCGCCCTGGCGGGTTCGCTGATCGAGTCGCTGTCGGACCCGGTGTTCGACCCGGCCAGATACAAGGACGAATACCGGGAGGCGCTGCAGGCGCTGATCGAGGCCAAGATCACGGGCCGGGAGGTCACCACGCTCCCGCCGGAGAGCGCGGGCGCGCCGGCGATCGACCTGATGTCCGCGCTCCGCACCAGCGTCGAGGCGGCCAGCCAGGGCCGGCAGCACGCCCGCAACCCAGCCGCGGCTGCCGAGCCCTACCGGTCCGGCCTGGCAGGCCACCTCATGGAGGCAAGTGAGACCCTGACCGCGTGCGGGCTCACGGCGGCCGCCCTGGGGGCAGGAACCGGGCTGCGGCGATCCAGGCCAGCAGCGTCCAGGTCTCGAAGCTCGGGCGGGCACCGCTGGGATGGTCGGAGACGAAGTCGTAGCCCGCCTCCTCGGCGGCCCGGGCGACGCCGACCGGGTCGGCGCCGGGCACCGCAGAGGTGCTCACGTTCCCCCGAGCAGGATCTGGCTCACCTCCCGCTGTCCTTGCGCGGCTGACCAGCCCGCGACGTTCCGTGCGATCGCCGGTACTGCCATGCCGCGGGGCGGTGAGGGCGCTGAGGCGCTGCAGCCCGACATCAGTCCGCCGGGCGCACCCGGGCCATCGCGGTGCGCACATCGGCAAGGGCCCCGGCGGGCAGCTCCGCGGCACCGCCGAGCACGGCGGCGCGAAGCTCGGCCTCAGCCGCCTCCTCGAGCACCACGACCAGCGAGACGGCGGCTTCCGGGTCCCGGCCGAAGGCCAGCACGCCATCATTGCTGAGCAAGACGGCCTGCGTGCCCGGCCGTTCCCTGATCAGCTCGATCATGCCGCCCACCGAACGCGCCGAGCCTCGAGGCGCCCAGGGCACCACCGGGACTTCCTCTGCCTGGCCGAGGCGCAGCAGCGCCTCATACCGGACCGGCAGGGGCCGGCCGGCCAGTGCGAATACGAGCAGGTTGGGCGAGTGTGTGTGGATCACCGTGCCGACCTGCGGCCTGGCCCGGTACACCTCGGTGTGCATGGGCACGATCTCGGCGTTCGCCGCCGCCAGGCTACCCTCGGCTACGGCCCCGTCAAGGCGCACCACCGCCAGGTCATCGGGCCCGAGGTCGTGCATCTGGCTCACCGCGGTAAGCAGCACCGTATCGGGCCCGATGCGTGCCGACAGGCTGGCGTGCCCGGAATGAGACAGCACCCCGGCGCGCCGCAACCTGACCGAGACGTCAACGACAGCGCGGCGGAGGGCCAGATGCGGCAGCTCGGCAGCCTCAGCACCCGTTGGCCGGCTGTGTGTGGTCATGACTGCCTCCCGAGGGCCGGCCATGCGCCCGCCCGGCGCCAGCGCCCGCTACAAAAGGTAGCGGCCGGCGGCTTCGGAGGTCGACACAGGCCCAGGTGACGTCCGAATGGGCAGATGACCCGGCGGCGCCCGGTTTGCGCGCAGGTGAGCTGGTACCAGCGGGGACGCGGACGACACCCAACGGCCGGTTGACGGCGATCGTCCAATGCCTGGGTACATGTCAGGCAGGAATCGCCTCGCGCTCCAGACGGCAGGAAATTCGTCGTACCCAGGCCGCTCCAGACGCCGGCGGTTGCCGCCAAGCATCGGTGCCAGCCGCCGCCGGACCCGGCGGACCAGCGCGGTCCGCGGTGTGGCAGCCTGGGCCACCGTCCTAGCTTAAACCGGGCCGCGTCCCCGGAGACGGTGCAGCGATGACAGGCTCGCGACAGTGGATTCTACCCAGACGACTGATGTGGCCCCGGACCCGGCTGGCGCAGTCTGAGAGGCGAGGCGACACGCGCATGTGGAAGGGGTGAGCTGATGAAATCGGACACCGAGATCAGGGATGACGTCATCAACGAGCTGCAGTGGGACCCGCAGATAACTGAGCCCGATGCCATCGGGGTGGCCGTCACGGACGGGGCGGTGACCCTGACCGGCCACGTCTTGACCTACGCGCAGAAGCTGGCCGCGGCCCGGGCCGCGGAGCGGGTCTACGGGGTCAAGGCCGTGGCCAACGACCTGAAGGTCAAGCTGTCCGGCGCGCCGCGGGACGACTCCGACATCGCCACGGCGATCGCGCACGTCCTGGAGTGGAACGTGCAGGTCCCCGAGGGAAAGGTGCACGCCCGGGTGCAAAACGGCTGGGTCACCCTCATCGGCGAGGTCGAGTACGACTTCCAGCGGCGCGAGGTCGAGCGGATGGTCCGCCAGGTCCGGGGAGTGACCGGCGTGACGGACCTCATCACCGTCAGGCCGCCGGCGAGCCCGGAGAGCGTCCAGGCCGTGATCGAGGACGCCTTCAGGCGCGAGGCGGAGGTCGACGCGCGCCACATCCGGGTTGAGGTATCTGATCACACCGCCAAGCTCTACGGGCACGTGCACTCGCTGCGGGAGGCGAGCGCGGCCAGCGCCGCGGCAGCCGCGGCGCCGGGGGTCGCCACCGTGGAGAGCCACCTCGTGGTCTCCCCGTAGCGCCGCCCATGCGCCGCTGGCGGCCAGGGACAGTAACGCAGGTGATGCTGACCCGGCCAGTCATCACCCTGGGAGGTGCGTGCCCGCAGCCCAGGGACCGCCGCTGAACGGTTACCCGCCAACTACCTACGGCGCGAACTGCTCGACGATACCGGTGTCATCGGTGCGATCTGGAGGAATTCGGTGACGTTGGTACCGGCCAGCCACCTGCGGCGCAGCGACCGGCGTTCCGCCTCGACCAGCCCGCCCCATATCCCGTAAGCGCCGATATCGGACGCGCGCCGCAGGGAAAGTTCCAGGCAATCCGCGCGTACCGGGCAGGCGGCGCAGACGGCGATAGCGCGGGCTGCCTGTTCCCGCGCCTTCGCCACGTCCAGGGTGACGGGAAACCATTCGTCAGGATCGACGCGAGAGCCAGCGCACCGGGCTTGCCGGTACACCCGGCCGGCGAGTTCACTGTCGGTCAATTCGCTCGGCTCAGGCGGTCTCAGGCAAGGCCGCGCGGTCATCAGCACCGGCTGCACCTCCTGTCATGCTCCTATCTCTTTCAGCTTCGTCGCTTCTCCTCCAGCCTCGTCGCCGCGCCGACGGTCCAAATCCCCTGACCGGATAGTTGATCAGGCGTGTTACTGCCTGTTGACCGTTGTGGCCCCTGGCTAACTCCCGGGCGCTGCTCCAGCGCCTCCGCCGGTACGCCGAAGCGGCCGAGGCCTATCAAGCCGTCCTCGCTCTGACCGGCAACACCAGCGAACAAGACTTCCTCGCCCAGCACGTCGTCTCTGCGCGGCAACTTGACGTTGTGGCAGGCCTCGCCCGGCAGCATCGTGTTCGCTCATGACGGTGGATCGGAGCCGGACGCCAGCCTCATGAAGCAACTGGACAGGCTGGTGCGTCCATGGCGGAGGCCGGATACAGGTTCGTGACGGTCAGCGAAGTGGTGGCGGCTTCGGCGTAAGGAGGCGTCGCCGCCCGCTGCCTAACCCTGTACGCGGTTAGCGTGGAGCCGATCAGAAGGGCTTGCCGGTGTTGTCGCGAAGATCGCGCTGGCTCATGCTCGCGAACGCGGCGATGATCGCGGCCGCGTACCGGCATGGCGAACACGTTGCCGCTACCGTGCTTGAGTCGCGGGTAAGGACTACACGGATCCGTCACGTGATCGACGGTCGCCCGCAAGTCGCCAGCCCGCCGATGTGCGTGCCTCCTGGTCCCGGATGATAGCCCGCTGGCCGTCAGCCGTGAAATAGTCCTCGCCCCAGATCGGCTCCCAGGGAGCGAGGAAGTGGCGGCTGGCGCGGAGCAGCTCGGCCAGGACCGGGACGTCGCCGGCGTGACAAGCTGGGTGACGCTCACCTGCCCGTGCTCGCAGGCCGGCATGTTCTGGTAGCGCGCGGCTGAGTGCTCCCGGCGCGTAGATGCCGGCGAGACGCAGGCGCGAGAGTCTGTCCGGCGGCCAGCCCCTGGCGGTTTGCGGGAGCCAATCGGTCGGCTGGTCAGCGGACGTCAGTCCAGACTGGCCGAGACGCTCCGACGGCACCGTCGGCGGATGACGCGGATGACGCGCCGACCCGTCCCCCGGGGAAGCGTGAGGCCGGCGGGGTGCGTCACCGGCTACCGGCCCGAAGTAGATCTCGGGCAGCCGGGATTTGCGTGAGCGTCAGCCGCGGGGACAGTGCGCGTCGGCGGTCTGCGTGAGCCAGCGCCCATCGGTAGGCCTTTTCATAGCCGGCGGCCATGGCCGCGGGGTGGAACCGGGTGAGGACGTCGTTGCGGCACGCGGCGGGATCGATGGCGTCGGCGGCGTTGATCGCGTCGGCTAGCTCGGCCGGGTCGTTGCAGACCATGCCGGTGACGCCGCAGGTCACGACTTCGGGCACCGAGCCCCGGCGCAGTGCTACCACGGGAGTGCCGCAGGCCATCGCCTCGATCATGACCATGCCGAACGGCTCCTCCCACTGGATCGGGAAGAGCAGGCATCGCGCCCTGGACAGCAGATCCTTCTTCTGCTCGCCGCCGACCTCGCCGAGCCATTCCGTATCGGGGCCGAGGCGCGGCTTGATCTCGGTCTCGAAGTAGGCGGTCTCGGCCGGCTCGGTGCACTTGGCGGCCAGCACGATCTTCCGGCCGGCGGCGCGCGCGGCGTCGATGCCCAGGTGCATGCCCTTATCCGGTGCGCAGCGGCCCAGGAACAGGACCCAGTCCTCTTTTTCCTCGCGGAACGGGAAGCCTTCGGCGTCGATCGCGTTGTGCACCGTGGCGCACCAGTTAAGGTCTGGTGCGGTCCGTCGCTGCGCGTCTGAGATGGCGATGAGCTGCACGCTGTCGCCGAGCTGGCGGTAGTAGTCACCGGCCTCGCCGGTGACCGGGCCGTGCACCGTGACCACGGTGGGGACGTCACGGCCGCGGGCCAGCAGCGGGCCGGCCAGGGAGTGGTCGTGGACGATGTCGGCGTCCAGCTCGGCCAGGATCCGGCCGGCCGCTGCGGCGTGTACCACCTCGGGCATCGGCTCTCCGATCCGGGCTCCTGGCGGGGTGTCGTAGGTACGCCGGAAGCGGGCGCGGGTCCCGTTGCGCCCCGCGCCGATGACGGTGACCTCGTG
>WNGJ01008463.1_pt1 | contig 24282 bp, 21 predicted proteins | sample 5400611 | NCBI WGS metagenome assembly WNGJ01 (sample SAMN13153375, study PRJNA577476) | soil metagenome | isolation source: 40 cm soil or saprolite under Garry oak tree replicate 1 | place: USA:California | collected 2016-06-15
GGCGGCGCCGCTGAGGAGATGCGTTCTCATGGGGAATCTGCCGCATTACATTTGTAGTGTTACGTGACGTAAGACATATGCGGGTGCACCGCAACGCATTTCCGAGGGCGCGAAACCTTAGGGCGCAATAAGCCACCGGGTCCGGCCTTTGGCCGGCCCGATAATAAACTCCGCGCATTGCACCATTTGGGGGGAAAGCCGCGTAACTCTGCCAAGGTTGGAGCGGCGCAATGCGCTGCGCCTATTGAGCCCTACGGCATATCCGTTCCGGATCGGAAGCGGAAATTCACGGGCGGGAGTTCAGACCGCGAATACTGAAGGCTTTCACCGGTCGGCTGAAGCCCTTGAGGAGGAGTTCGCCTCGCGCTTCCACGTCCGCCTGATTTTCGATCGCCCTGTGCACATTGGCGTCCACGAGGATCTGGCCATTACATGCCTCGTCGCACAGTCTTGAGGCGAGATTTGCCACCTTCCCGGTCACCGAGTACTGAAACCTTCCCTCGAATCCGATGCATCCAAGAGTTGCGTAGCCGTGAGCAATGCCGATGCCGAAGCCGAGTTCATAGCCGAAATGGCGCCATTTCGTCGCGAGCCTCGCAACTTCATCGCGCATTTCGATTGCCATTTGCGCCGCCCGCTCGGGCGGATTGGGGCAGGGCAGAGGATCGTTGAATAAAACCAGGAGCCCATCGCCGGCAAAGCGCTCCACTGTGCCTTCAAACTTGTCGATGAGAACCCCCAAGGCGGAGTGATATTCGCGCAAGACCGCCAGCACCTCCTCGGGTTCGGCGGCTTCGGCGAAAGCCGTGAAGCCGCGAAGGTCGCAGAACAGCACGGTGATCTCGCGGCGATGGCTTTCCAAAATGCTTTCGTCGCGCGACGAAACGATGAGGTGCGCAAGCTGGGAGGGAAGAAACCGCTTCAGCCGTCCGACGCGCTCGATCTCCGCAACCTGTTCGGCCACCCGCAGCTCGAGACTGCGATTCCATTTTGCAAGATCGTCCGCCTGTGCCTGCACGCGGTCGTGGAGTTCCTTCAAGCGGAGAACCGACCTCACTCTGGCGAGGAGCGCGGCATGATCCACCGGTTTGGTAAGATACTCGTCGGCGCCGGCATCGAGGCCGGCCACGACGTCCTTCGTATCGCTTCTGGCGGTCAGAATGATGATCGGCGTGAACGGGCGATTGCCGTTGCCTTTGAGGCGGCGGCAAACCTCGATGCCGTTGAGCTTCGGCATCGCGACATCGAGCAGGATCAGGTCGGGAGCGTATTACGGGCGGACGGATCAAGAGTACGCTCCCCCGCCTGAGCGGGAGGGTAGAGCCGAGACGCCTTACCGCCAACTCTGAAATGTCATCGCGCCCTCTCCGGAGTTCATCCAGGCATTGGCCGGACGATCCTGTTATCCGCGATGTCTGCCGGATGACCCGGCTAATCCCCGCATCAACTTCGGGGAGGGCAATAACACCATAGGCCATGCCGAGCCAATCGGAAATGGCTAAGGGACATACTCCCGGATCTTTGCAAGGAGCTGACGGGTGCTGTACGGCTTGCTGACATACGCATTGCAGCCCGCCGCTCGCGCTTTGCTCTCGTCGCCGCTGAGCGCATAGGAGGTGACGACAATGATCGGAATGGCGCGCAACACCGGATCGGCCTTGAGGCGACGAGTCACTGCTTGTCAGCAGGTCGCGAAGGATCCGTCGATTATCTTCCTGATCTTCGACCACGAGAATACATCTGTTCATGATTGTTGCGTCTTTTTCTCTTTGGAGGTTGGTAGCGTGAATGAAAACGTCGAACCTTCGCCTAGCGCCGACTCCACCCAGATGGATCCCCCGTGCATTTCGATGATTCGCTTTGCAATTGATAATCCCAGTCCGGTCCCCCCTTTTCGCCTGATTGACGAGCTGTCGGCCTGCTGAAACTCATCGAATATCCTGGCTTGATCGGACTCGGAGATGCCCGAACCGGTATCGTGGACGGCAACCAATAGCTGCTCGTCCGCGGTCGATGCCCGGATGGACACCTCGCCGGCGTCGGTGAACTTTATGGCGTTGCCGACAAGATTCACCAGAACCTGGGCGATGCGTCGCTCGTCCCCCCATCCCGAGGGAAGATCCCGGGATATCTCGCCTCTGAGCGTGATCTGCTTTTCTCCGGCGAGCGGTTCGAGACCGTCGAGCACGCCTCTCACCAGGCGTTTCATCGAGTATTCGGCCATCTCGAGCGTCAATTGACCGGCCTCGATCTTGGCCAGGTCGAGCACATCGTTGATGAGCCCAAGAAGATGGCGACCGTTGACCTGAACGCGCTCCATGACGCCGCGCATGCGATCCGGAATGTCGCCGTAAATGCGGTCGAGCACCAGTTCCGTGTAGCCGAGGATGGCGTTCAATGGCGTGCGGAGCTCATGGCTCATATTGGCAAGGAATTGCGATTTGTGCCGACTCTCGATCTCTACCTGAAGGCTCTTCTCATGGAGCTCGCTGAACAGCCGGGCGTTCTGAATAGCCTGCACTGACTGCGCGGCAAATGTTTTGATGAGATCGACCGTCGCCTTCGGAAATGCTCCAGGCTCTTTGCGCCGCACGACCAGAAGGCCCGCAGCCTGGTCCTGCCAGAGCAGCGGCGCGATGAGGACGGCCCGGTAGCCCGCACCCAGAATGAAGTCTTTTATCGAACTTGTGGGCTCATGGTGAAAATCAGGAATCTGGACGGGTTCCTGCCGCGCTAGCGCCAAGCCGACGTTGCGCTCGCCGATATCGACCGGGCGCCCGGCAAACGCCGCGATTGTGGCGGGATCCATGCCATAGGTTGCGCGCAGCTCGAATTTCTGACGCTGCTCGTCGAAAACGTAGATCGATCCGGCTGTGGTGCTGGAGAGCTGCACGGCCTGGGCGACGATGGTGGCCAGCACGTTTTCGAGGTTGAGCGTCGAATTGACCGCTTGGCTGACCTCACCGAGAGCACGAAGCTCGAGGACCGATTGTTCGAGCGCGCGGGTGCGGACTTCGACCTGGGCTTCCAGATTGGCGTGCGAGTCTTCGAGCTTGCTGGCCATCTCATTGAACTGATCGGCGAGCGATTCGAGTTCGTCGCCGGTTTTGATCGCGATGCGTTGCCCAAGATCGCCGCTGCCAATGCGAGCGGCGCCGGCACGCAGCGTCTCGATCGGCGCCACCATTTTGCGCACCAGGAGCATGCCGCCAAGCAACGCTAAACCAAGGGCTGCCAACACCAGTGCGGCCGTTAGGGCAATTGTCGTGCGCAGCGGTGCGTAGGCCTCGTCGATCGGAAGCTCGACAAACACCAGCCAACCCAGCGGAGCGATCTCAGCATAGGCGGTGAGGACCTCGCCGCCTTGCAGATTGCGAGCCGCTTGCCCGGGTTCGGTCGGCTCTCCCGAGAGGGCCGTGCGGGCCGCACGCACCTGGGCAAGCTCGGAGAGGTCCGTGTTCCTCAGCACCATGCTGATGTCGGGATGGGCGATCAGGTGGCCGCGAGCGTCGACGACGTAGGCTTGACCGCGCTCGCCCACCTTGATCATCGAGACGACGTCCCACATGAACGTCAGGTTTACCTCGGCGACGCTGACGCCGGCGTCGTGACCGCCGGAGAGCGCAAGCGTCATGTAGGGCTCTGAATTCTGCCGAAAGTAGATCGGGCTGTAGTAGTTCGTGCGCGCCACGGCATCGCGGAACTTGGGCTGGTGAGACACGTCGATCGCGCTCCCGACCTCGTCCGGGTCTGTCCTCGAGACACGGATTTGCACAAGGCCGGCCGGGTCGATCTGTTCAAGCTCGGAAATTGCCGACACCTGACGAAGCAGACGCCAGGCATCGATCCGCCGCTGTGCAAAGGTGCTGGCGTCCCAGGGCAACTGGACGGTCCAACCGAGCTGGGCCTCGATGCCTTTGACAAACTGTCCGATCTTGGCTGCCGCACCCTCGGCCTGTTCGCGTTGGATGCGGATGAGGGAGGCCTTGTGCTCCCGGTAGAAGAACCAGATCTCGAGCGCCCCATTGGTAAGCAACGCCGCCGAGACCAATGCTACGAGCAACGTGACGTATTTTACGTAGAGGCGGCTGCGGACCGGCCAGAATGGCAGGACCTCCGGCACTCTGATCGCTGCCAAAATCGACGCCACCGCACCATCCGCAAGTGCACGGGTCTTCGAGTGCAGCGGAGGATCAGCTCGCCTCATGGTGCGTTATGCCTGGCTCGACTTGACTTGGCATTGACATTGCGCGGTGCGCGCGCGCCTTGCTGGCGTACTGCTGGGTTCTGACATCAACGCAAGTCCATCGCGAGTCCTGAGGCGGTATAATCTGCCGGAAAATCCTTGCGGCCCGTGTGATCTAGCTCACACAAGCTGACCGCGTGTGGCTGATATTACCTACATGCAAGGGTTGGATTCTCTTGACGCTGCCCTCTCGCCATCGTCTACATGCCGCGTCGGGGATCCGTGGGTTGGGATGCCTGCGGCCTTGGGGCCTGGCGGGCGGCCCCGCGGAGAATAAATCGCTGCGCTGAGTTCTAAGGTTGTGTTTACTGCAAATTGGAGAAAGTCGTTATGAGCAACGGAAGGATTAGCGTGGGTCCGAAGAAAACGTTGGCCGAACTGGAAGCCGCGACGGGGCGGCTGTCACCCGAGCCGGGGGTGGCGGGCCAACCGGTGCAAGAATATGACGAAAAACTGAAGATCAATCACTGGAAATACCACCGCCACCTCGACCCTTCGTGGGACAACGCAGCGTGGGCTGAACATCATGACAATAAGGCCCCGGATTCTCCCTACAATGGCGATAAGTATTTCGACCGCACAGGCAAAAAACAAAATGACGAGCTGAAGCAGGCCATCGCCGAGGCGTTTATCAAATACAAAAAAATAGACGTGAATGATCCCCATGGACCGCAATGGCTGCTGGCGTGGCGCATGTACCCTAACGAAGAACATCCGCGCTGGGCGGAATCCGGATTTGAAGGATGCGGATGTAATTGTGGCTGCTATGCCCCGAAAAATTGGGAGAAGCCCGAGAAATAGATTCAAGCGGGTCATTCCGGGGCGCCGCAGCGAAGCGGAGGCGAGCCCGGAATCCATACGCCCTGACCTGTGGTTATGGATTCCGGGCTCTCGGCCTGCGGCCGAGCCCCGGAATGACTGGATAAAGGTTTTGCGCGAACATGTCCTGCCGGTCTGAGAAATGACGACGCCTGCGCACTCGCCCGCGGTTGGCAAGGGTTTTCGTGCGTCTATCGAGCGTTGGACCCGCGAAAACCTTAATCGTTTCGACGTCCTGGAAATCACGGTCGATCACTGCCTTGCGGGCAGCAGATCGCTGCGCTCGGCGATATTCGATCTGGTGGGCCGCATTCCGCTGACTGCCCACGGCGTCGGGCTGTCGCTCGGCACCGACGCGCCGCTCGATCTGGCTTATCTCGAGCGGGTCGCCGACGTGGTCGAGCGCCTGCGCGCGCCGGCCTACAGCGAGCACCTGGCCTTCACGCGCGTTCCAGGCCGCGAGACCGCTGCCCTCATGCCGCTGCCGAAGACGGAGGCGGTCGCCGAGTCGATCATCGCCAAGGTGCGGACGGTCCAGTCGCGGGTGCCGTTTCCGTTCCTGCTCGAAAACATCACTTACGTTTTCGAGTGGCCGGACTCGAAAATGTCGGACGCGGCGTTTCTCAACCTGATCTGCCGCGAGACCGGGGCGGGACTCCTGCTCGATGTCGAGAATGTCTATTTGAATGCGACGAACCACGGGTTCGATCCCCACGCGTTCATCGATGCGCTGCACCCGGGCCTCGTCAGGGAGGTGCACATGGCAGGCGGCGTCACCATCCGTGACGAGTCTCTGTCCAAGCCGCTGCTTGCGGATTCCCACAGCCATCCGGTCCCTGATGCGGCCCTCGATCTCCTGGAATATACGCTTGCGCGGCAGGCGCCTTCCGTGATCATCCTGGAGCGCGACGACCGGCTTGAGGCCGGCGGCGAAATTCTCGACGACATTGCGCGCATTCGCGCGCGCGTCGCCGCTGCCCGGTCAGGGAAGGCCTATGGCGAAGCCCTTGTTGGAACGGCAGGTTAGCCTCATCGAGCATCTCACGAGCGGCGCCGCGATTTTCGGCGAGGGAGGGGGCACGGCTGCGGACCTTGAGGGCATCGATTGCGCGCTGTTGCGGGTCGAGGCGCGGTTCTCATACGCCAAGCGCATGGAAAAGATCACAGCGGTGCTGCCCAGGACTTTCGCGTTGCTGGGAGGCGGGGACGCGCACGTCCGTGCATTCGTCGCACGCTGTCCGCCGACGACACTGAGCCGCCTCGACAATGCGTGCCAGTTTCATCGGTTTCTTGTTTCGTGCTGGCAGCACGAGGCGCCCGATCCGCCCTATATCGCCGATGTGGCCGCCATGGAAATCGCTTGCGCCAAGGTCGACGCCGATCCCGAGCACCACTCTTCCGATCGCCCCACAGGCGCGGATCCTACCCACCGCGGCGATATTCGTCGCTGTCCGAACGTCATCTTGCTGCGCTGCGCCTACGACGTGCGGTCCATATTCGAACCCCCCCTGCCTACCCTCCCCCGCATGCAGGGGAGGGCAGGGGAGGGGGCCGCGCCGGCGAAGCGTGACACACCGCTGGTAGTCGCGATGCCGCCCGGTGCGGACGGTCCACAGGTGTTCGAGGTCATTCCGGCGATCTTCGACCTGCTTGCGGCGCTTTACGATTGGACCGATCCACAGGGACTGGATGTCGAGCCAGACTTTGCCAAGCTCCTCGCTGACCTGAGGGAACGCGGGTTGATCGAGGTCCGCAATTGAGAATCTGCCTCATCGGCAAGTTTCCGCCCATTCAGGGCGGCGTCAGCATGCGCACCTATTGGACGGCGCATGCCTTGGCTGCGAGGGGACACGAGGTCCACGTCGTCACCAATGCCAAGGAGGTGCGGCCGCCGTTTCGGATGCACATGCGGGCGCAGGACTGGCGGCGCTGCGAGGCGAGCTACGGCGGCGGCTCCGTGACGGTGCACTGGAGCGATCCCGTCGATCGCTCGCAGGCGTATATCCCGATGGCGAGCCCATTCGTCTCGAAGCTCGCGGGCATCGCGGTGCGGCTGCATGCCGAGCACCCGTTTGACTTGATCCATTCGTTCTATCTGGAGCCTTACGGAGTGGCAGGACATCTCGCGGCACAAATGACCGGTGTCCCCCACGTCACCCGAACGGCCGGAAGCGATGCCGGCCGCCTGTGGCGCCATCCGCAGCTTGCTGCACTCTACGATCATCTGTTGCGCTCGGCCGCAGGCGTGATCACCGGCAAGGCTGTTGCAGCCCGCGCCGTTGAACGCGGCGTCGATGCCGATCGAATCGCGTTTGCGGGCGGCGTCATCGTGCCGGAGAGTGTCTTTACCCCCATCGGGCCGTCCCTCGATCTCGCGGCACTTCGCGCCGAAGTCGCCTGCGACCCTGATCTCAGCGAACTGCTGTGGGGTGAATTTGCCGGCGACCGGCCATATTTCGGGGTCTACGGCAAGCTTGGCGAATCCAAAGGGTCGTTTGCGCTTCTTGCCGCCATGCAGCGGCTGAAGAATACCGGGCTGGATGTTGGGCTCGTCGCCCTTGCGCACGGACCACCCGCCGTGGAGGAGCGCTTCCGCGCGCAAGCGCGGGATTTCGGGCTGGCCGATCGCATCCTCCAGCTCCCGTTCCTTCCCCATTGGCGGGTGCCGGAATTCATCCGCGGCTGTCTCGCCATATGCTGCCTGGAACAGGATTTCCCGATCGGGTTCCGCACGCCCATCATCCTGCGCGAGGTGCTGCTGTGCGGAACATGTCTCGTCGCCGCAACGGAGGTGATCCGCAAGCTTCCGGGCTACAGCAAATTGCCGGACGGGTTCGGCTGCGTCGCAATCGAAAACGTGAACGACATTGACACGCTGAGCAAGCGGCTCGCGGCCATCGTTGCCGATCCGGCGCCGGCCCTGCAAGTCGGGGTGCGTGGGCGTGAATTTGCATGCGCGCTGCAACGTGCTGAGTCATTTCCGCAAGCGCTTGAACGCGCGCTCGAAGCCGCCGTGGCAGGTCGGCCCATGAGGTCCGGCGTGCCGCAGCCTTCAGACGCTGTCGCAGCACCGGAAGAGGCCGGGAGCAGCTTTCGGCTTTGTCAACTCGCAGCGGGCGTCATCGAACGCAGGGACCGGGACGCCGGGACCACTCGTGAGCCGGTTGCACCGGCGGAAATCCCCGACCTGCCGTGGGCGCGCAGGCTGCTGGCCGCAATCGAGCAGCGAATAGCCGACGGCCACCAGCACCTGGCTGGGCTTGTGCCGGCCGTTCAGGCGGAGATTGCGGTCGCGACGGCAGAGTGCGACGCGGATGCAACAGACATCGGGGAGCCCAGCGATCCACTGTTTCGACTGCGCATCGGGCGCTGGGGAATGACAACGGATGATCTCGCCGATTTGATATGTGTCCGCGACCCGTGCCTGCGGGCGCTGGCATTCGATTTCGATGTCACGGCGTTGACGGCGGTTCGCACCGTCGATGATCTGGCTACGCCGCCGCCATCTCGTCGAAGCTACATTGTGGCTTTCGGACGCTCTGCCGGGCGGGATGGCGCGCGGCGCGATCCGCTGATTATCGACGCCGCTGCGGCGCGAATCCTGGACCTGAGCGATGGAACGCGGAGTGCTTTGCAGATCGTCACGGAATTGAACCAGGAAGGCCTGTTGCTGGGAGGCGGCGTCGGGCCCAAGCGGATCGAAAGCCTGTTCGTGCACGGCTTGATCTTATTGCGGGACAAGCGGCTCAATGTCGTTGGTGACGACCGTCCGGCCGTTGTTGAACGAGGGCGGACATCGATCGAAGGCGATCACCTGTAGGGTGGGCAAAGGCGCATCGCATCGAGCAGGGGTTATGGGCACGGATCGTCATGCGCCAACGGGTCCGGCCTTCGGCCGGCCCGATGACAAGCTTTGCCCACGCTGTCCGACTTCGCCACTTGACCGCATGGTCAAAGTCGCGTTGACCGCATGGGCAAAGTCGCGCGCGGTCAGCGTGCCATGTCATCAGTTGCGGCAGGCGCCTTTGCCCACTTTACGACGCTTCCATACGACCGGAACGCGCTGTAAGCTTTACGAGCGCGAGGCTTAAACGGGGGGAAGGGGAAGCGGGAAGCCACCATGAGACGACGCGATTTTATGACCGCGGTCGGCGGCAGCTTGGCGTGGCCGTTTACCGCCCTTGCGCAAGGGCCGGACACGCCGGTGATCGGATTTCTCAACAGCGCCTCGCGCACGCCGTTTGCGGCGCCCTTTGCTGCCTTTCACAAAGGTTTGAACGAGCAGGGTTACTGGGACGGCAAGAACGTCAAGGTGGAGGAAAGGTGGGCGGAGGGCGATGAAAATCGGCTCATGCCGCTGCTCAAGGACCTCATTCAACGAAGAGTGAAACTGATCGCCGCGACCGGTGGGATCCGGTCCGCTCAGACCGCGAAAGAAGCAACCTCCGAGATCCCGGTGCTCTTCATTTCAGGCGTCAATCCGGTCGAGCTTGGTCTTGTGTCAAGCTTCAACCGGCCGGGCCGCAATCTCACCGGCGTCAATCTCGATACCACGCACCTGATCTCAAAACGTCTCGAAATGCTGCATGAGTTCGTACCGGCCGACGCTAAAGTCGCCGTGCTGGCGAGCCCCGGACGCTTCTCCCCGGAAGCTGAGGCAAGATTCTATAAAGACAAAGGAATGATTGCTATCCCGGTCAATCCCAATGGGGAGCTGGAGGATGCCTTCAAGGCAGCCATCGCACAGGATGCTCGCGCATTGCTCGTCGCTGCCGATCCGTTCTACTTCAACAGGCGCGATCGCATCACTGCGCTTGCGGCGCAGTATAAGATCCCGGCGCTCTACCCGGGACGGGAATATGTAGTGGCGGGCGGTCTTTTGAGCTATGGCCCAAACGTCTCGGATGCCTATCGACAGATCGGTGTCTATGCCGGCCGCATCCTCGATGGGGCGAGGCCGCAGGATCTTCCGGTTGTGTCGCCGCAGAAATGGGAATTGGTGATCAATCGCAAAACCGCAAAGGCGCTCCAGCTGGCGATCCCACCCTGGCTCATTGCCCGCGCCGACGAAATCATCGATTGAGGTATTGATCCGCCCTCGCATAGGCATCGAGTCCGCTTAGCCTCCAATTCTCTCCGTGAGAGCAGACATCTGAGATTGACAGCCTCGGGCCAAGGAACGGATGGGTCCATACGGATGGCTTCCTCTTCTCCGCTTGAAGAATTCCTGCGACCTCGCGATGCGGCGGGCGGTGCCTCCGAAGCGACCATCTCGCATGCCGAAATGACGCTGGGCGTCCGATTTCCGCCAAGCTATCGGTCTTTCTTGGCTCACTTCGGTGCCGCCTACTGTAATGGTTTCGAGCTTGCAGGCTTGTTTCATGATCCAGACAAGGCCGAGTGGCTGACGAGCATGACCAGCAAGGCTCGACAACTCACCGAGGCGGAGTGGAAATATTCCGCTAGCGACGCGACGGCGGAGCCGTTTTCCCGCGGCAGCCCCCCTCGTTGGATGCACGTCGTCACCTGGAATCTCCGAATCCGACGAAACGCGCGGGGCCACATTGAACCGCGCTACGTGGCGATCAGCAGCAATGGTGGCGACTACATTTTCTACCTTGATACGGGTGCGCCGGGGCCAGAGAGCCCCGTTGTGGCACTTGGCCCTGGACTGGACTATGCTCTCCTCGCCCCCGACTTCAACGTCTTCGTCTTTGCTTGTTTCAATGGAACGCTTCCCTGGTTTACAAGAGAGCCTGTGATGCTAGGCGATCCCAAGTGGGGGCCTGCGTATCCTGGTGGCCCCAGGGGCTCAGGCTGCCGTGTATATCGGTGATCCAACCAAGGAGGGGCTCTACGTCATCCGCTTGAAAGTCCCGGCCGGTTACGAGATGCCCGCGCACACGCACCCGCGGGATGAGTACTGGACCGTTATTTCGGGGACCCTGAACTTCGGGCTGGGCGGCAAGCTGCACGAGGAAAAAGCCAAGGCCATCAAGGCCGGCAAAGATGCGTATGCGGCAAAAGGTATACCGCACTTTGCATTCACGACCGAAGAGGCGGTCATTCAGGTGCACGGGTTCGGTCCACAACGGATCACGTACGTCGACCCAGCTGACAATCCGCGCAGCTAGTCGCGACTGCTCAGATGGGAGCATGAACCTCTTGCCTGGCCGGAACGCCGGTTGACCCAAGCAAACCCATTTCGCGTTCGATCTTGGGAGCCATCACCGACCGCGTTGACGGCTTCTTCGGGGATAACATCAACTGAATCGATTGAATCTGCTCTGCGTTCGCTCTACCGGACCGAGTTGGGCACCCTCCCACTATCCTTTGCGCTCGACAAACAATCCCGCGTTCCAGACCAAAAAGGTGGGATGAAAAATAGTTGGATCATCTGATCCTCCGCGCGCTGATTGCTGGGCCTGTTTTCATTTCCACTGAAAAAAGCTTTGCGCCTGCTTGAATCCGACTACACTGCGGCCGGCAGCAATGCCGCGATAAAACGCAAGGGGGAGGGTCGCATGGGTGCGCGAAGCCGCGTAGTTCGATTGATTGCATCGTCGTCGCTCGCAATGGCGGCGCTGATCGCTCCAGGTCTGGCGCAGGACAGAGACAATGACCGCTGCGCCGGCGCGCGCAACGTGACGCTGGTGAATGGAAAGATTCACACACTCGACCCCCGCAATTCGATCGTGTCGTCGGTGGCGATCAGGAACGGCAAGTTCACCGCAGTCGGCCGCGAGCCGCGATCCGACGACGATCCCTGCATGCGCACCATCAATCTGCGCGGACGCACGGCCGTGCCGGGGCTTGTCGACAACCACAATCACTTTCTGCTGCTCGGCTTGCGCCCCGGCCACGACACGCGGCTCGAAACGGCGGCATCGATCGCCGACGTGCAGGCCGCCATACGCGCGCGCACCAGGACCGTGCCGGCCGGCGCGTTCATCACCGCGATGGGCGGCTGGACAGCCGCCCAGTTCGCTGAAAACCGTCTGCCGACGCTTGCCGAACTCGATGCCGCCGCGCCCAACAATCCGGTGCTGGTCTTTAATACGTTCCTCGGTCCAGCGACAACCAATACGCTGGGCAGGACCTTCTTTACCGGCAAAGGCGTCGTGGTCGACGCGACGGGCAATGTCGGCGCGGGTGGTCCCTCGCTCGCTGCCCTCAACGCGCTGCGCGCCATCCAGACCTTCGACGACAAGAAGCAGGGCACACTCGACGCCATGGCCTATTCGGCGAGCGTCGGCGTCACGACCAATGTCGACATGGGCGGCTTCGTCATTCCGGGAACGCCGAACATCCAGGATTCGGACGTCTTCGACACTTTGGCGAGTTGGGATCCGTTTACGGCTTATGACCCACTCCTCGCGCTTCATGATGAAGGCAAGGTATCGGTGCGCGTGCGCATCTTCTTCCTCAGCATGGACCACAATCCGGACGTTCCGCTGACAGCAATTTCGGCGACGATATGGTCCGCAGTTCGGGCATCGGCGAGTTCGCCACCAGCTGGCCGCTGTTCGGCAATCCGTTCCCGACCAACTACGGCGCCGCGCTGAACATCATCGCGCAACGCGGCTGGGCGTTCCAGCAGCACAGCCTGTCGCTGGCGGAGGACCAGTTCATCGCCAGTGCGTTCGAGACGGTGAACAAGACCTTCCCGATCGCCGATCTGCGCTGGTCCGACGCCCACGTGCCGTCCATCGACCAGATCACGGTCAATCGCCTGAAGGCCATCGGCGCCGGCATTGCGGTCCATCCGTTCCGCTATCTGAGCGGCGGCAACGCCGGCGGCCCGCCGCTGCGCATGATCATCGACAGCGGCATCCATGTCGGCGCCGGCTCGGATTCGGCACAGATCTCCACGTTGAATCCGTGGAACATGATCTACTACATGGTCACGGGCAAGAACGTCGCCGGAAAGCTGGTCAATGGCGGTCAGCAGATCACCCGTGAGGAGGCGATCCGACTCTACTCCGTCGAGAACGGCTGGTTCCTCAAGGAGGAAAACAGGCTGGGCTCGATCGAAGAAGGCAAGCTCGGCGACGTCGTCGTATTGAGCGACGACTATTTCAACCCGGTGCGCGTTCCTGATGAATCGATCAGGAAACTCCACTCCGTGCTGACGGTCGTTGACGGAAAAGTGGTGCATAACTTGCTGGGTGAGTAATTCCGGCGCGCGTGCGGTTGAACGCTGTAGGGGCGACCCTTGTGGTCGCCCCGTTTGCGCTCTTGTCAGTCCGGCCAGGGTGCGTGGGTGCGGGGCGACCACAAGGGTCGCCCCTACAGTGGCAATGTTGGAGGCTACCCCCGCTCCACCGCCACCACCCGTCCCCGGTCCACCGCGAGGGCCAGGCGGCCGCGCTTGAGGGCGATGGCCTGCTCGCCGAACATCTCGCGACGCCACCCGTGCAGCGCCGGCACATCGGCGCGATCGTCAAGCGCGATGCGCTCGAGGTCCTCGACCGTTGCAATCACTTTGGCCGCAACGCCGTGCTGCTCGGACGTCATGCGCAGCAGCACCTTGAGGAGTTCGAGCGTGGCGCTGCCGTTGACGCCTTGCCGCGGCTTGTCGAGTCGGGGCAGTTCGGCAGGATTGCGCGCGAGCCCCCGCTTGACGGCCTCGATGATCTCCGCCCCCCACTTGGAGCGCTCGAACCCCCGCGGCAGCGAGCGCAGCGAAGCGAGCCGTTCCGTCGTCGTCGGGGCGTGCGTTGCGATGTCGCCGATCGCCTCGTCTTTGAGCACGCGCCCGCGCGGAACGTCGCGCGACTGCGCCTCGCGCTCGCGCCAAGCCGCGACTTCCATCAGCACGCTCAGTTCCTTGGGCTTGCGCACCCGCGTCTTGAGACGTTCCCACGCGCTTTCCGGGTCGGCCCGGTAGGTCTCCGGCGAACTGAGGACCTCCATCTCCTCGCCGACCCATTCGCTGCGTCCCCGCCTTTGCAGGTCGGCCGAAAGCGACAGGAAGACCTCGCGCAAATGGGTCACATCGGAAGTCGCGTAGTTGACCTGCGCGGCAGACAGCGGCCGGCGCGACCAGTCAGTGAAGCGATTGGATTTGTCGATGACGTCGCCCGTGATGCGCTGCACAAGCTGATCGTAGGAAATGGAGTCGCCGTATCCGAGGACCATGGCGGCCACTTGGGTGTCGAAGATCGGATGCGGAACGAGTTTAGCCTGGTGCCAGACGATCTCGATGTCCTGACGCGCCGCGTGGAACACCTTGAGCACGCCCTCGTTCGCCATCAGCTCGAAAAACGGCGCCAGATCCAAGTCCTGGGCTAGCGCATCGATGACGACGGCTTCGTCGGAGGTCGCCATCTGGGCGACGCACAGCAGCGGATAATAGGTGGTCTCGCGCAGGAATTCAGTGTCGACGGTGACGAAGGTGTGGCGGGACATTCGCTCGCACGCCGCGGCGAGATCAGCCGTGGTAGTGATTAAATTCATTGCAAACTCTTACCGGACTGGACGGGCCGTGTCGCCGGCTGAAACGCAGGGCAAGTTTGCGGTATAAAGGTAGGGCACCGTTCGAGCTTCACCATCGCTGACTGCAATAGAGAATTTTGAATTGTGTGGCAATTGCCTGTTATCTCGGCCATTTTTCTCGTTTAGACCGGGAGGCCGCCCGCCGCGGCCACAGGCGAAACGCCTGCGGAGAAGGTCGGGGATAACTGCGGGAACAACCAGAAAACCGGCGTAGAATGAAGCCTTTGAGCTAAAGGCTGTGTCTAAAGGCTGTGATTTCCCGCGACTATTCGTATATGAACTTATGACCGAACGCGGATTTGCAGCAATGTCGCACCCTCGCATCTCCTCCGACCCTGCCGTCATGATGGGTAAGCCCTGCATCAAGGGCACACGCATTACTGTGGAACTGATCCTGCGCAAATTGGGTGCCGGTCGCTCATTCGCCGATGTACTTGAGGCCTACCCGCATCTTACCGAGGAGGACTTGAGGGCAGCGTTGGCCTTTGCCGCAGACTACATGCAGCACGAAACTGTTCTCCCCGTTTGAGTGATGGATGCAGTTCGTCGCGGACGAGAACGTCTCGCACCGCGTCGTAGAGCGGCTGCGCGCCGATGGTCACGACGTGATGTTGGTTGCCGAGATACGCTCCGGAATGTCCGACACAGACGTTCTCAAGTTGGCAGAAACCGAAACCCGCATTCTGGTCACGGAGGATCAAGATTTTGGCGAGTTGATTTTTCGTCAGCACCTCAGGGTGCAGGGAGTAGTGCTGCTAGAATTAGATCGACTCTCGACTGAAGCCGAGGCTGATCGGGTGGCGCAGTTCGTCAACGCTCGCGGCCATAATCTCTTGAATAATCTGTGCGTTATCGAACCCACGCGGTTTCGTGTCCGGCCGTTGCCGCGGTGATTGATTTTACGAGTGCACTGGTCGCCGGACGTTCACCCCCTCACTCTCGGCATATGAATGAACTCCCATGGCGACGGCATGGCGCCGACCGGCACTTCGATCAAAGTCGGCCCATCGCGGCGGGCAAATCCGCGTCGGAGCGCCGCGCGCAGCCCGGCCGGGTCCTTGGCGCGCTCGGCGGCGGCGCCGAAGCTCTCCGCAAACCGCAAGAAATCCGGATTGGCGAGATCGCAGGCGATCAGGCGGTTGCCGTATTGTTCGGCCTGAATGCGACGCACATTGCCGAAGCCACCGTCATTGAACACGACGGCGACCAGCGGAATGCGGTGGTGGACGGCCGTGGCCAGTTCGTTTGCCGTGAACATGAAGCCGCCGTCGCCCGAAATGGCAAGCGCCGGCACATCGGGCCGAGCGTGCTGAGCGCCGAGCGCGGTCGCGTAGCCCCAGCCGAGATTGTCCTGATAGCCGGGCGAAAGGAAAGTGCGCGGCCGGTAGACCGGGAAGGCGAGGCGGGCGACGAAGCCGATTTGGGTCACCTCGTCGACGAGGATGCCGTCCTCCGACAGTTCGGTCCTGATGGCATCGAGGAAGGCGAGCTGGGGGGCAAGCTTATCGAAACGCGCATTCCAGCGCCCGTGGCGCTTACGCATCTCGTCTGCGCGCGACGGCCGCTTGGCGTTGTGAGCGGGCAGCACGTCGAGAAGCCGTCGCAGGATCGGCGCTGCGCTGCCGATGAGCGACACTGCCGGCCGGTGCACCCGCGCGGGCTCCTCGGGGTCGGAATCGATGCGGATCACGGTGATATCGTCGTCGATCCCCCAGTGCCGAAACGGGTAGAACATCCGGGTGCCGACGCCGAGCACCGCGTCGGCCTCGCCCCATAGCTCGCGGCCGAGCGGCAACGTGATGCTGAGCGGATCGCGGCTGTCGAGCACGCCGCGGCCACGGCGATAGCCGAGCACCGGCGCCTGCAGCATGGCTGCGAGCGCCGTCACCTCGGCGGAAGCGCCCTGCGCGCCGCCGCCGCAGATGATCATCGGGCGCTTGGCGGCGCCGAGCCTTTTTGCCGCCGCCGCCACTGCATCCTCGTCGATGGCCGGCTCTTGCGCCGTCAGGGGCGCTTGCAGCGCGCCGGCGCCCGGCCGGCCCCACATGTCGATGGCGCATTCCAACACGGCCGGACCGCGACGCCCGCTGAACATCGCCGCAACGGCTTGCGCTACCAGCTGCGAGGCCTCTGCCGGCGCTCTGACCCGGGCGGAGAAATCCACGAGTCTTGCAATGATGCCGGCCTGGTCGCGAATCTCGTGAAGATGCCCCAGACCGCGGCCGATATCGGCGTCAGGGATTTGCCCGATCAGCCCGAGAACCGGCGCGTTCATCGCATAGGCTGTGAGCAGCGCCGCGCCGGTGTTGAGGAGGCCGGGGCCGGGGACGACCGCATAGGTCGAGGGCTGGCCGGTCGCGAGCGCTGCGCCCAGGGCCATGTAGCCTGCCCCCTGCTCATGACGCGGATGGACCACGCCAATGCGGTCGGAGGCCCGGAACAGGGCATCGAATAAATGATCGTTATGGACGCCCGGCAGGGCGTAGAGCGTGTTGATGCCGTGGGCGATCAGCGAGGCGACGACGGCCTCGGCGGTGGTGGTTTGGTCCATTGGGGGCCTTGGTTGCGGTGCGCGGCAAATGTGCAGATCGGGCGGGCGCTGTCGAGGGGAGGGGTGTTTCCATTCCGCGGCGGGTCAGCTAATACCCCCCGCACAACTTCTGACTTGTCATGCCCCGCGAAAGCGGGGCATCCAGTACCCCAGCCGTTGCCATGACACGGCGTTAATTTCGGCTGCGAACCCGGTGGTTACAGGATCGTCCGCTTTCACGGACGATGACATTGAACGCGTCCCAAACAGGGCGCCAATAGAAACCGGCGGACTCCGCCCCCGAGGATATGGATGCACCGTTATCGTACCCACACCTGCGGCGCGCTGCGCGCCAGTCACATCGGTTCCACGGTCCGGCTGTCGGGATGGTGTCACCGCATCCGCGACCATGGCGGGTTGCTGTTCATCGACCTGCGCGACCACTATGGCTTGACCCAGATCGTCGCCGATCCCGACTCGCCGGCCTTCAAGACGGCTGCGAAGTTGCGCGCCGAATGGGTCGTCCGGGTCGACGGCCGGGTGCGCGCGCGTCCTGCCGGCACCGACAATCCGGACCTGCCGACCGGCGCCGTCGAGGTGTTCGCGACCGATATCGAGGTGCTGGGGCCGGCCGGCGAACTGCCGATGCCGGTGTTCGGCGATCAGGAATATCCGGAAGAGATTCGCCTCAAGTACCGCTTCCTCGACCTGCGGCGCGAGCGTCTGCATCGCAACATCATCAAGCGCGGCACGATCATCGACTCGCTGCGGCGGCGAATGAAGGAGCAGGGCTTCTTCGAGTTCCAGACACCGATCCTGACCGCGTCGAGCCCGGAAGGCGCGCGCGACTTCCTGGTGCCGTCGCGGCTGCATCCGGGCAAATTCTACGCGTTGCCGCAGGCGCCGCAGCAGTTCAAGCAGCTGGTGATGGTGTCGGGCTTCGACCGCTATTTCCAGATCGCGCCGTGCTTTCGCGACGAGGACGCGCGGGCGGACCGTTCGCCCGGCGAATTCTATCAGCTCGATATCGAGATGAGCTTCGTCACTCAGGACGACGTGTTCGCGGCCGTCGAGCCGGTGCTGCGCGGGGTGTTCGAGGAGTTCGCGGACGGCAAGCCGGTGCCGCAGAAGTTTCCGCGGATTCCCTATGCGGAGGCGATGCGCAGCTACGGGTCCGACAAGCCGGACCTGCGCAACCCGATCCGGATGCAGGACGTCACCGCCCACTTCCGCGGCTCCGGCTTCAAGGTGTTCGCCGGCATGATTGCGTCCGATCCGGCCGTCGAGGTGTGGGCGATTCCGGCGCCCAAGGGCGGCAATCGCGCCTTCTGCGACCGCATGAATTCGTGGGCGCAGGGCGAAGGTCAGCCGGGACTTGGTTACATCTTCTGGCGCGACGGCGAGGAGGGCGGCGCGGGGCCGCTCGCAAAGAATATCGGCGTCGAGCGCAGTGAAGGGATCCGCAATCAGCTTGGCCTCAGCGTCGGCGATGCCGTGTTCTTCCTCGCCGGCCAGCCGAAGGACTCTCTCAAATTCGCCGGCCTGGCGCGCGCCAAGATCGGCGCGGAGCTCGGCTTGGTCGACCGCGATCAATTCGCGTTCTGCTGGATCGTCGACTTCCCTATGTACGAATGGAACGAGGAGGAGAAGAAGATCGACTTCTCCCACAACCCGTTCTCGATGCCGAATCTGGCGCCGGAGGAGTTCCTCTCGCTCGATCCCGGCGACAAGGACAAGATCCTCGGCCTCAAGGCGATCCAATACGACATCGTGTGCAACGGCGTCGAGCTGTCGTCAGGCGCCATCCGCAATCATCGCCCGGACGTAATGAAGAAGGCGTTTGCGATCGCCGGCTACGACGAAAGCGTGCTGGAACAGAAATTCGGCGGCATGCTGCGCGCCCTCTCGCTCGGCGCCCCGCCGCACGGCGGCATTGCGCCCGGCATCGACCGCATCGTGATGCTCTTGTGCGGCGAGGAGAATTTGCGCGAGGTGGTGCTGTTCCCGATGAACCAGCGCGCCGAGGACCTGCTGATGGGCGCGCCGTCCGAGGCGACGCCGAAGCAGCTTCGCGAGCTGCATATAAGGCTGAATTTGCCGAAGTAGGCGACGGTCGGTAGCCCGGATGGAGCCACCGGGTCTGGCATTCGTCCGCCCTCCCCCGCGTGCGGGGGAGGTAAATATTTTCCGCTTCACTTCAAGCGAGTGTGCGCCTGCCTACATCAATGGTGGCGCTGATGGCGAGCCGTGTGTTTGACGGGGGCGCTTGCGGGCTTGGGGCATGCGCTCCAATAGCCATCGGCCTTGGCTGGACCCGATGACAACATGGCGGCAAGAACGGCGGCTGCCGCAAAAGCAGTGAACTGTCGCATTGAAAGCCTCCTTAGTTTGTTTCGTTGTCTGGTCATTTTCAATTTTGCAACCTTGTCTATCCGGCTGCATTACTTAGCAATCAAAAACTTATGTTGAATAAATTCTTTCGACAATACGATTTTTACGAGTATATTTCATTATTTTGACGAGTATATTTTTATTAAAATAGTCAGGCGAGTCCGAGAGCGCGCCGGCGACTCCAACAACCTGTCGTTGATCCTGGCCTCATTGCGATGTGGCATAAAAAAACCCCGCACTTGCGGTGCGGGGCAAGGAGGCTAGGCTTTTGCTCCGGCAGGTTCGGCGCCGGTTGACATGTGCCGGTTGAAATGTGCCGCCTAGCTTCAAGGGGTGAAGGCCAGACGACGCAACTGCCTCACAGCCGAGAGCTTGTTCCGGGGGCAACGCGCTCCCTTGGGTTCAATCAAATCGTCACATCGCCCCGTATTTTTCGCGCTGCTTCGAATGAATTATGACCGATGACGGGCCTTGCGGCCCTTCGGCGCGACCGCAAGGCTCGCTGACTGCGGGCATGCCCCCCAACTGCCAAAGGTTAAGTCGCGTCCTGACGCGTGGGCAGGCGTGAAGCACTGACTGCCTACCTGTTTCGCCCCATAATTCTCCAAGGCATTGGCCGGAGCTGACGCCAGTAATGCCGCAAACGCTGTCATTGCCGCGGCCGAAATCACGAATTTCCGCATGATTTGTCTCCCTCGAGTTTGTCGGTTGTACATGCTCCAGGTTGTTTATCTGCCACCTGGTTGCATGCCTTGTTGTATAATTTTTACACTTACTAAAGTATCGAAAATTTATGCTTTAGCAACAAGAAATTTATGAACGTTAATTTATGTTTATGAACATATGCGTAGCCGTTTTGACCCCTCGCGCAAGAGAGCCACCGGCACTTGCGCGCGCCGCGGCGCCCCGCGGCGATGTCCGTGCGAATCGAGCCCGATTTGTGCTGCTCCGTGCTACTCCCGACCCTCCGCCGCAGGCGGGGCGGGTAGGGAGGGGCGTCCTCGCGCACGTAAAGGCGCGCGGCTACGGCTTTCCGTCGAGCCCCAGGCGCTCTGCGGCGGCGCTGCGCTTGAGCCAGAATCGCCCGCGCCCGGCGCTTATCAGCATTCTCAGCGCGCTGCCGTAGTTGTGCGGAGCGGCCTGCACGGCTGCGCGCAGGCAGGCGATGCCGTCATCCAGTTGGCCGAGTTCGATCAGGCAATAGCCGAGATTCATGCGGGCACGGTGATGCCCGGGATCGTGTGCCAGCACGCGCCGGAAGCGCTCGGCCGCGCGCGCGAAGTCGCCTTCGTATTGCAGGGCCACTCCGAAGCCGACCAGGGCGTCCGCGTGTCCCGGCACGATCGAGAGAGCGCGCGCGAACGCGATCTTCGCGCCGCCTGAGTCGGCGCAGTCGAGGCAAACGCCTCCGAGCGCGAGCGACAATTCCGGCACCGTGGGAGCTGCTTCCACGCCGCGTTTGAGCACGGATTCCGCCTCGACGTAACGGCGCATCGCGCGCAGCAGATTTCCCAGCTCTTGAAATGCGCGCGCGCACACCGGGTGGCGCTCGATGGCGCGGTAGAGCCACGCCACGGCCTCATCCGTGCGCCCGACCTCGCGCAAGGCTATCGCCAGGTGAGTTTCGAGTTCGGGATTGGCGCTGTGGCGCGCCGCTTCCTCGAGCGGCGCGATCGCCTCGCGCGGGCGCTTTTGCGCCATCACCAATGCGCCTAGAAGCTGCAGCGCCTCCACGTTCTGCGGTTTTTGCGCAAGGACAACACGGGCGATGCGTTCGGCTTCGCTCAGGTCTCCGCCGTCGGCGGCCGCCACTGCCCGCGCCAGCGCTTCGGCCTCGGCCGCCGCCGCGGCGCGGGCGCCTCTGGAAATCCCGGCTTGCTTCTTCATCGGCAATTCAAGTCGCAGTCGTGATCTTGCTTTTGATGTGGCAAGACAGGCAGAAGGCGAAAAAATGCGGCGTTTCGCGGAGTCATCTTGTGTGGCAGATATCGCAACGGCGCAACCAAGGCAATCCGGCGCCTCCCTCCGTTCCCCAGCTCGCTCGCGGGGTGGGAAGGGAGGGGCGACATCAAACGGTCGGGATTGCGACCGAACAACCGACTCCACTGCATCGCGAACCACCGGAAACACGATGGCTCCAGTCCCGTTCACCCTTGCCGAGATTGAATCCGCACTGCCGATCGTGCGATCCGCCGTGCCGCCGACGCCTCAGTACGCCTGGCCGCGGCTCGCCGCCCGCACCGGCGCGGATGTCTTCGTCAAGCATGAGAATCACACGCCGATCGGCGCGTTCAAGGTGCGCGGCGGCATGGTCTATATGGATCGGCTCAGGCGCGAGCGGCCGCAGGTCATGGGGATCGTGTCGGCCACGCGCGGCAATCACGGTCAGTCGCTTGCCTTCGCGGCGCGGCGCGCCGGAATTGCTGCGACAATCGTAGTCCCGCGCGGCAATTCGGCCGAGAAGAATGCCGCCATGCGCGCCTTCGGCGCCGAACTCCTTGAACACGGCCGCGACTACGACGAGGCCAAGGAGTACGCCGCCGCGATCGCGCGCGAGCGCAGCTACGTGCTCACGCCCGCGTTCCACCGCGATCTCGTCATCGGGGTTGCGAGCTACGCGTACGAGCTTTTTACCGCCGTCAGCGACCTTGACACCGTCTATGTCCCGATCGGCCTCGGCTCTGGCATTTGCGGGGTGATCGGCATGCGCGACGCGCTCGGGCTTGCGACCAGAATTGTGGGCGTCGTTGCGCAGAATGCCAATGCCTATGCGCGCTCCTTCGCGGCCGGGCGGGTCATCACAACCGACGCGGCCGACACGTTCGCGGATGGCCTCGCGGTGCGGGTGCCGGATGCGACGGCGCTCGCCGTCATCCGCGGCGGCGCCGATCGTATCGTCGAAGTCTCGGAAGGAGCGCTGGTCGAGGCGATCGGCATTTATTTCACCGATACCCACACGCTCGCGGAGGGCGCCGGCGCAGCGCCGCTCGCGGCCCTCATCAAGGAACGCGCCCGCATGCAGGGACGGCGCGTCGGCCTCATCATGTCCGGGCAGAACATCGATCGCGCCGTCATGCGGGACGTATTGGCCGGACGCGTGCCGGGCCATCTGGGCCGATCGGACGAGATGGCACCGCAGCTTTCGGTCTGATATGGGCGAGCCACTTCATCGTATTTCCGCCCGCTTCCATTTTCTTCCGGTGTCGTTGCGGGAGTGCCAGAAATCCCACAAATATCGATGTTTGTTGTTTCTGCTTGTTTCCCCGTCTTTCCGGGTGTATGAAAACGTGATTGCTTACCGACTGCTTACCGGGACGAAAACGACCGATGCGGAAGAGGCTCACACCCAACTTCATCAAGACGGCTCCAAAGCCCGACAAGGGTGATCGCGTCATCTATTGGGATGAGAGGCGGCCCGGTTTCGGCTTGATGGTGACGTCGACCGGCACCCGCTCTTTCGTGTTCCAGTACCGCAATAAACAGCAGATCAGCCGACGGTGGACCTGGAGCACCGACCTGCCGCTTCTCAAGGCCCGCAGCGAAGCCAAGAAGATCGCTGGTCTTGTCGAAATGGGTAAAGACCCTGTAGCCGAACGCCGCGAGGTGAGGGACGCAGCAAGGCAGGCCGCCACCAACACGTTGAAAGCCGTCGCCGAGATGTATCTCACCCGCGAGGGCAAGAAGCCGGTCAATGAAAGGCTTCGCAGCCTCGACCAGAAACGCGATGTCTTGGAGCGGCTTATTTACCCGCACCTCGGGAACCGTCCGATCGGGGAGATCAGGCGCGGCGACATTACGAGGGTGCTCGACAAGGTCGAAGATGAGAACGGGCCGTCAGCGGCACACGTTGCATTGATACATCTGTCCGCACTCTTTACGTGGAATGCCAAACGCGACGAGGGTTTTCAAAATCCTATCGTGCGTGGCATGAGACCGCGGGCAAACGGAGATCGCGATCGCGTCCTCGACGATGGTGAGCTACGTGTCGTGTGGCGAACCGCCGAGGCGGCACCTGGGCCGTTCAGCGCCTACATCCGATTCCTGCTGCTAACGGCGGTGCGCCGCATTGAAGCATCCGATATGCGGTGGGAAGAAGTCATTGGCGACCTGTGGACGGTCCCCAAGGAACGCATGAAGGGCAAAGCCGGGAACGTCTATGAGCACGGCGTTCCGCTTTCCGGCGCCGCGCGCGCCATCCTCGGCGATCTGAAGAAGCTCGGGCCCTATGTGTTCACCCACAACGGCAAGACACCCGTTTCGGGTTTCTCGACTTCTAAAGCCAAATTTGACCGCCAGGTGATGGCAATGCTGCGCCAGCAGGATCCCGAAGCCAAGCAGTTGCCAAACTGGACGCTGCACGATTTACGTCGCACCGCGCGGACCCTGATGAGCAGGGCCGGCATCCAGCCCGACATTTGCGAGCGGGTCCTGGCGCACAAGATCGGCGGTATACGCGAGACCTATGATCGCTATTCGTATCTGCCAGAGAAGCGTCATGCGCTCGAAGCGCTGGCCGCGCTGATAGATCGCGTCGTCACCCCGCCGGCCGATAACGTGACGTCGCTCGATGAACAGCGGGCGAAGGTGGCGAAGTCATGAACGACGAGCCCGAGTTCCATTTCGAAGTGAGCACCGCCGAAATCGAGGCTGCCATCGACCGCAAGGACTATGGGTGGCTGGTCGAGAACGTGTTCAACCCGGCCCTGGCGCAGTTCTTCGAGAAGAAGCACACCAACGCCCTGATAAACGACCCGCGCCCGCGAGCGCGCCGGCAAGCTGGCACGCGCCGCCAACACAA
>WNGJ01003690.1_pt1 | contig 24262 bp, 20 predicted proteins | sample 5400611 | NCBI WGS metagenome assembly WNGJ01 (sample SAMN13153375, study PRJNA577476) | soil metagenome | isolation source: 40 cm soil or saprolite under Garry oak tree replicate 1 | place: USA:California | collected 2016-06-15
GCCTGGATCGTCGAAGGAGACGCTGCTCCGTCGCTGATTCGTGCGCTTGCCGCACCTGGAGTCGGCTGAGGTCGCCTCGGGGCGCTACTCGAGCGACGTTCCAGTCGCTGGATGCAACCCCGCCGCGTATCCGTTTAGCTTGAACCGCCCCGCTGACGCCCGGCGTCAACTGGCCCGCTCCGCCCGAGATGGCCGGGATGACGTGGACCACCGAGCCTTCCCCGACGGGCGCGTCGAGGTCGGCCGGTTCGCCGTCGACGAACAGCTTGATGTGCTCGCGCAGCAGCGGACCCGTGTCGCACAGGCGGTCCTGCAGTCCTGGCCACCGCTGGTCCAGACCCTGGATGAGCTCTCCGACGGTCGCGCCGGGAAGGGTCACGCGGTGTTCGGCAGCGGGGAACAACTGGAGCAGGGATCGCGGCAGGACGATCGTGGCCATCGTGTCTTTGCCTCGGCCTCGGGCTCGAGTCACGTCAATCCGGCAGCACGGCGGCCTCGACCGACCAGACCGGCGGCAGATTCCCGGCGATCAGCGACCAGCTGTCCCCTTCGTCCCGGCTGCCGTACAGCTGGCCCGTGCTCGTCCCAAAGTAGACGCCCGCCGGGCGCAGCGAGTCGACCGCCATCGCCTCGCGGAGCACGCCGATGTACGCGTTCTCATTGGGCAGGCCCCCGCCAGACCGAACCCAGCTCGACCCGGCGTCCTTCGATCGCCAGACGGCGGCAGAGCCGTCCGGCACGTAGCGGCCCTGCTCGGCGCCATTGAGCGGAATGGTCCAGATCGTGTCGGGATCTCGCGGGTGGGCCACCATCGGGAAGCCGAACTCCGACGGGAGCCCAGCGGTGATTTCCTGCCAGGTTCGCCCTTCGTCCTCCGAGCGGTACACGCCGCAATGGTTCTGCTGGTAGAGCCTCTCGGGCCGATCGCTGGCCATCACCAGTTTGTGCACGCACTGGCCGAACTCGGGAGCCGGACCAGGCACGAAACCAGCCCTGACGCCCTTGTTTCGGGTGTCCCACGTCTTTCCGCCGTCTTCGGTGGCGAACGTGCCGACGGCCGAGATGCCCACCCACATCTTCGCCGGGTCGGTGGGGTGCCCGACGATCGAATGGAGGATCAGCCCGCCATTCCCCGGCTGCCATTCCGGCCGTGAGGGGTGATCCCGCAGGCCGCTCACGTGCGACCAGGTCGAACCCCCGTCGTCGCTGCGGAACAGGCCGGCCGGCTCGACGCCTGCGTAGATCGAGCCATGCGCGAAGCCGACGTTCCAGACGGTCTTGAGCTTCGGCTCCTCGCCGTAGGTCAGCCCTTCGGACGATTGATTCCACGTCTTGCCCCGGTCGTCGCTGCGGAACACCGTCGCGCCATACCACGGGCTGCCGCCGCCGGCAAAGAGCGCGCCTGTCTCAGGCTGGACCGCAATGTCGTGGATGGGCCAGCCCTCGCAGCTCGGACCGCGCACGTCCCAGCCATCGCGTTCCGGGCCGCCCTCGACGATGAAGGAGCCTTTCGGCGTTCCCACTAGCAGCAGCACTGATTCGCCCACCCTGTCGACCTCCGTGTCCGCCTTGTGCTCGTCCTCCCGAACAGGGTAGCGCGAGGCGCGCCATCGGTCAGGATGGGCGGGCGTCCTCCTGAACCCGGGCGTCCTCCTGGACCCGGGCTGCCTCCTGGACCCGGGCTGCCTCCTGAACCCGCGCGTCCTCGTGAACCCGTCGCGCCTCGTGGGCGGGCGAGGCAATCACCGTCCGTTCGCCGATCCACAGCGGCGCCGGCGTCGCCCAGGTCTGCGCGAGGAATTCGAGCCGCGCCGCGTAAGTCGCCCTCCCGTGCTCGAACGCACGCCACGCCACGTCCTCGGCCTGCAGCTCGTAGCCGGCCGCGGCGAGGCGCCGATAGGCCTCCTGGAACTGGGCTTCGTCAACCACTGAGGTGTCCAGGCCCCGGAAGCCGAGGTAATTGCTGATGTCCTCGACGAAGTGGGCGCCGACGCGCTTCATGAGCTCGGCGTGGCCGCGCGGCACCCCGCGGAGGGTGGTCAGGACGAGCGCCGCCGCGTCGAGCATGGCACCCAGGGAGCTGATCCAGGACAGGTTGTCGTGACTCGATCGGAAGTATCCGAGGAGCGGATAGGCGACGTGGGAGTCGAGCACCTCGGCCGACCAGCGCTCCCAGTCGGCGAACAGCTCCGGGAGCTCGGCGACCAGGTCGAGTCGAGCGTAGTTCTCCAGCAGGGTGACCGCGGACGGGGGTGCCTTCGCCCGGGCCTGGAGCTGGACCACGAGGATCTCTCTCCGCTGGTATGAGCCGAACAGGGAGAATAGGAAGGTGATGACCAGGGCGACGATGCCCAGCCCGGTCGCCGCGGCCGCGAGCGAGACGAAGCGCGCCAGTGGACCGGCCGGCACCATGTCGCCGTAGCCGACCGTCAGCAGCGAGGTTCCGGCGAAATAGAGCACCGAGCCGAAGTCTTGGGGCACTGGCTCCAGCTGGTCGCGGATGGCGTACAGGACAAGGGCATAGCCCAGCACCAGGGTCAGGATCCAGGTCGCCAGGAGGAGCACCGCAGCGGCCGGAGCGTACAGACCAAGGAACAGGTCTCGTGCGACCCCTTGACGTCGTTCGCCGATGGCCCGCCAGAGCCGCCAGGTCCGGGGAACGATATGGCGCGTCAGGCGCAGGCGGGACGGCGTCGGTCGCGGGACGACGATCGTCTCGAACACGTCCCAGAAGCCGAGAGCCAGGAGGATCACTCCGGCCAGGAAGGGGAGAATTTCCATCTGCCCGGATCATCCCACGACATGTACCGTTCGGCTTCGGACATATGCGCGGGCAGCGGCCCGCCGGTCGGCGTTCGAGCGGAGACCGGGTGAAGCGCTCATTCAGGGATCGTCTGCACACGGGGGCCGGGTTTGGTCTGCTGCTGTTCGGCGCGGCGTTCGTTGCGTTGAGCCTGGTCGCCCTGCCCGGGCTACCCAGCAACCCGTCCGACCGAGCGAGCGCGCTGTTCTTCATCGGTTTCGGGATCGTCGTCGGCGCACTTCCCCTCCTCGCGGGATTGGGCGTGCTGCGAGGCGGCCGGTGGTCGCGAGTGTTCGCGACGGTCGTGGCGGCGCTCTTCGGGACCGTCTTCCTGCTCGCGGCCATGCGCATCCGCCAGAGCGGCGGGAGCGTGTCGGTCGGTCTCAGCCTGGCCGCGGCCGGTGTCCTCTTCTACGTCGCGGCGTTCGGTGCCTGGCGAGTCCCGCTGGAGCCGATGGAGGATCCGGCGGACGAGACCTGAGCTGCCCGACCGGCGGTGCTTCGACGCACCGGAAGTACCAGTGCCCGGAAGGTACTTTTGGGGCTCCAGTGCTAGGGTTCTCGGCACTCTTAACTCACCCATCGGCAGCCGAGGGCGTATTGATGCACCGCATCCGCATGCTGTCCATGGCCACGACCGTGGCCCTTCTCCTGTCTTTGGTTCTCGTGGCCGGCACTCAGGCCAGCTCGACGACTCGCGTCGCGAACAACATTGCTCCCTGGCTGGGGCAGTCAAAGCTCGTCAGTCACGCCAACCCAAGCGGCCGGGTCTATCTCAGCGTCTATCTGAACAACAGGAACGAAGCGGGCCTCAGCAGGTTCCTCCAGGACCTGTACCGACCCGGTTCGGCCGTCTTCCACCGGTTCCTCACCCCGGCGCAGTTTCACGCCGCCTACTCGCCGACTGCTGCGAGTGTGAATGCGGTCAAGGCATTCCTGGCGCAGAAGGGCCTCAAGGTCCTCTCCAGCCCGGCCAACGGGATGTACGTGGACGCGATCGGCAGCGTCGCCCAGGTCGAAAAGGCGTTCGGCATCACTGAGAACGTCTACTCGTACAAGGGCAGGCAATTGCGCGCCAATGCGCAGGCCCCGATCGTGTCGGCCGCGCTGGCGCCGATCGTGTCGTTCGTGGGCGGCCTCGACGACACCGATGCGCTGATCCAGCCGCGGATCAAGAGTGATGCGCCTCCAGGTATCGGCTTTTCCACGCCGGGCCCGTGCTCCACTTACTGGGCCGACCATTCCGCGACTGTCAGTCCAGCTGCCAACCAGTACGGGGCGACCTTGCCCTGGACCCCGTGCGGCTACACGCCCGCCCAGATCCGCGCGGCTTACGGCGTCGACCAGACGGGCCTTACGGGAGCCGGGGTGCGCGTCGGCATCACGGACGCGTTTGCCTCCCCGACCATCGTCGCGGATGTGAACCGCTTCTCCGCCAACCACGGATTGCCGCCGCTTACCGCCAGCAACTTCCAGCAGATCGTCGTGCCGGGCACGTTCAATGCGCCCGAGAACCGGTTCGATCCGCAGGGCTGGTACGGCGAGCAGTCCCTCGACATCGAATGGGTCCATGCCATGGCACCGGGCGCCAAGATCATCTACGCAGGTGCCCAGCGATCGACCCAGGTGCTCGACCATGCGCTGATCGACATGATCGACAACCACCTCGTCGACGTCGTGACCAACAGCTGGGGGATCAACGGGGAGTTCATCACCCGCTACGGTCATGTTTTTGCCGACGAGCGCGCCTTCCAGCAGGCGGCGGCCGAGGGGATTTCGGTCCTCTTCAGCTCCGGTGATGCTGGTGACGTTGCTGCTCTCCGGGGCGTGGCCATGGCCAGCTGGCCCGCCTCGAGCCCCTGGGTCACCGCTGTCGGGGGCACCTCCCTCGGCGTACAGAACGCCGCAGGAGCGAAGGTCGAATGGGGCTGGGGAACCTACCGCTCGACGCTCACCGGCGGGGTCGTCGGTGGCGGCGGAACTACGGTAACCGGGAACGCCTGGTCGCCCTGGCCGCCGACCTTCCAATACGGCTCGGGCGGCGGAACCAGCCTCACCTTCCTGCAACCCTCATACCAGGCGGGCGTCGTGCCAAATGCGCTCGCTACCACGACGACCACGCTCGGCGGGAGCACGATCAACCTTGGTGCCCCACGCCGGGTCACCCCGGACATCAGTCTCGACGGCGACCCGAGCACGGGGGCCCTGTACGGCCAGAGCTACAACGTCAGCGGCGATGCGCTCATCGATGCCGGCTGCACGCCACTCGGCCAGGGAATGGAGTACTGCGAACGTCGCCTGGGTGGCACCAGCCTCTCGTCGCCCCTCTTTGCCGGCGTGCTGGCGCTCGTCGACCAGGCTCGCTTCTCCGCGGGAAAGGGCGCGATCGGCTTCGTGAACCCGGCGCTCTATAAGAACACCACGGTCGGGGCTCCGTCGAGCGGTGCTGCGATCGAGGACGTCCTGCCACCGGCGGCACCCACGGCGCTGGTTCGGAACGTCGAGAATGCCGACGGCTCGCTGTCGACAAATCTTCGAACGATCAACTCCGTCCCGGCGAGCGCGACGGGTCCGGTCATCGAAGGAGCCGACACCTCCCTGCGAACGACAGCAGGCTGGGACAACGTCACCGGCCTCGGGACACCCTGGGCACCGGCCCTGGTTCCCAGCCTGGCAGCCCAACCCTAGGCGGCTAAAACCGTCAAATAGGAGGGCCGGCTCGTCTGAGCCGGCCCTCATGGATGCCCGGGGTCTCGTCAGGCAACGCCTGTGAGCGGCGACCTGAGCAGCGTGAGGAAGTCGGGCTCCTCCGACAGGCCATCGAGGTCCACCGTCCGAAGGGATGGAGCGGGCGAGGGTCGACCAAGCAGGTAGCCCTGCCCCTCGCTCAAGCCAAGGGATCTCACCATGCGAAGTTGTGCCGCGGTCTCGATCCCTTCCGCCACGGCATTCGCGCCCCAGCGCGCGGCAAGGTCGGCCACGGATCGGAGCACTTCAAGGGAGTCGTCGCGGCGAGCGCCGGCCTGGACCAGAGACAGGTCGATCTTGACGATATCGAAGCGGACCTGGCTCAGCAGCCGAAGCCCCGAATTTCCCGCACCGACGTCGTCGATTGCGATGCGGAACCCGGCAGATTGACATGCTGCGAGAGCGTGGCGCAGGCGCTCGATGTCTTCGACCACTTGACGCTCGGTAACCTCGAGCACGGCGCGCTCGGGCGCGAGGCCCACGGCCTGAAGCATGTTCATCAGCGACTGCGGCGAGAACTCGGGCGCCAAGATCGTCTGGGGTGACAAGTTGAGAGCAAGGGACTGCGTCGAGCCGAGTGACGAGGCACCTGCCAGGATCGCCTCGACGCACAGCCGATCGAGCTCTGTCGTCCGTCCGGTTGCCTCGGCAATCTCAAACAGATCCGATGTATCCGTGACGGAAAATCCTTCAGTGGGCCGAATCAGACCCTCGAAACCAACCACGACCCCCGTCCGAAGATCCACCAGCGGCTGATACGCCGGCCGTACCGCGCGCTTTTCGATGATCTCGATCAAGGCTCCAGAGGCGTGAACGAGGCGTGCGCTATCTGTTCGGGCGCTGACGCGCGTCGGGTCGTGAATACCGATCCCCGTCCGCCCGCTGCGTTTGCATTCGTAGAGGGCCTCGTCGGCCTGCCTGAACAGCTCGTTCCGGTCCACGCCCATTGCCGGCGAGCCGGTGATACCCGCTGAGAAGGAGAAGGGTTGGGTGAAGCCTGTCTGCGCTCGTGGCTCGAGACAGGTTGACAGGATGCGGCGAGCGACAACCCGCGCCTCCTCCGGGCTCGTCTCTGGCAAGAGGACCGCGAACTCATCGCCGCCTATTCGGAACGCCCGATCGGAGCGACGTATGCCGCCTTTCACGATACGGCTGAATTCCACGAGGAGGTCGTCTCCCACGGCATGCCCAGCCGAGTCGTTCACCCCCTTGAAGTCGTCCAGATCGATGAGGATCAGCGACGTGGAGGTGCGGTACCGACGCACAGTCGCGAGCTGGCGGTCGAACTCGTCCTGGAACGCGCGGTGGTTGCCGAGGCCGGTCAGCGAGTCCTCGAGCGAGCGCGCGCGGGCCGATTCGTAAAGGCTTGTCAGGCGCTGATGGGCGAGGCCCACCTCCTCGGCCGGGCGAAGAACCTGGCGCACGAGATAGTACGTGAGCGTACAGGCTGCCGCGATCGCAATCGTGAACATCATCAGCGCCTGGAGCGGCGCTCCACGGATCGCGGCTGCCAGGTGATGTTGAGGGTCGGCTGCGATCACGTCCCACAACGCGCCTCCGCAGATGAGCGAAATGGTGGCCGTCGCCACAAGCGCGAGGACAAGCCGAATTCGCACGAGCCGCATCGGCTCGTGCTTGTTCGCGGATAGGGAGGTCCCGGGCGGGATTGCCTCGCCGGGGTAGGTGCTGTCTGATGTCAACACGTTTCGTCGTGGTATGCCCGATGAGGCGTGCCTCGGACATGGGCCGTTAGTAATTGGCGCCCGCGCAAATGTCCGGATGGGGACGTTTGACCAGCTGCATGCGCTCGTCGTGGTTCACTGAATCTTCTCCATTGCTCCGAGTCAACGCCGGCATTACCATCTGCCCCCCATCGGGTGGCGTGAAGTACCGGGTTGTCGGCAGCAGCGGAGACATAGCAAGGGGTCCTGACATGTCGGACCAGTGGCCAGAGTTCGGTTCCCAACAGCCCAACGCCGAGTCGGGCGGCGACGGTTCGTCGAGCACGGACGGCGCGAGTGTCGAGGACGCCCTGAGCGCTCCCGACGGACCCGCCGAAGAGCGGCCGGAGACGGACGACCAACCGACGGGTGAGTCGCCAGGGGCGGTCGAGCCCGCTGGCGAGGACGTGGTCTCGGGAGCCCCCGGCGACGCAACGGCCGCGCCCACCCAGCCGGCCGATGCCGATGATGCTGCCGCGGCGGCACCCGAGGACGGATCCGTATTCCTGGCCGAGCTCATTCGGGCGCTCCAGACGACCGCCGGCCTCGAGCGGGTCAGGATCGCCGAGGACACCGAGCGGCGCCGCCAGGCCCACATCGACCGCGTCCGGGCTCGCGAGGCGTCCGAGGCTGAGCGCATGCGCGAGCTCGCCGGGGAGGACATGAAGGCGATCGAGGCATGGGCCGACGGGGAGACGACGCGAATCCAGCTCGAACGCGATCGGCGTGCTACGACGCTCCAAGAGGATCTCGAGGCGAGCCTGGCGGAGCACCGCTCGAAGATCGATCGAGAGATCGACGCCGTCGAGGCCGCGATCGCGACCTATCGAGCCGAGGTTGACGCGTTCTTCGAGGGTTTCGGTCGCGAGACGGACCTGATCCTGATCGCCCACCGGGCGGCCAGACGCCCGGTCTTCCCGACCTTGGAAGTGGCCGCCGAAACCGTCGGCGCGACTGAGCCAGCAGCAGTTGGTGTCATGGATCCGCAGGCTGCGGCCGAGCCCATCGAGTCGTGGGCGGCTCCACGTGAGACGAACCCCGAGCCCGCACCGGCTGGAGCCCCGGACGGCGTCGATCACGAGAGCGTGGCGGCTGAACCTGCCGAGCCTGTAGCTGCGGCAACGGGCCAGACTGAAGGCAGCTCCGGCCACCTTCTTCAGTCGACGACGGTCAAGCGACCGATGAGCTGGCTCCGGCGGGACGCCAATGACGGAGACACTTCGAACCGAGAGGGCTAGGGCACACCTCGGGCGTCAACCTGCCGGGACGTTCGTTTGGAGGGGTTGGAGCGGGAGACGGGATTCGAACCCGCGACATCTTGCTTGGGAAGCAAGCACTCTGCCAACTGAGTTACTCCCGCTCGCGAGGCGAGGCGATTCTAGCGGCCGCCACTTTGGGAGGCAACGGAGAGGGCGTACGCGACCACCCCCTCAGACGGTGCGCGGATGCACCACCGCGGTGCCGTCCGGCGCCCCCGGTCCTTGACACGATGAACGTGGAAGCCCATACCTGTGGTTCTCTCGGTGGGAGGCGATGACACGCGGTCGCCTGCACCCCCTTGGCCGCCATCGACCGCGTCAGCCACTGGCGAACCCGACCCACCTCTGCGCTGTCCTGACCCCGAATTCGGTGCGCCCTCAGCGCCGAGCTCGAGGCCCACAGTTGAGCAAGGAGGATCTGGTCTTGCGATTCCCCAGACGCCCTGTTCCCGCTGCCATGACCGTCGCGCTGTCGCTGTTGTTGGCGCTTTCCTCGGCAGTCGCGGCTGCCGGCGACACCCGCGTGTCCATCGGTAGTCCCGCGTCGCCGTTCTCGGCGAACAAGCAGAACGAGCCCGCCCTCGCCGTGGACGCCCACAATCCGAGCGTCCTGGCCGCGGGCGCGAACGAGGAGATCGACTTCGAGGCCTGCAATGCCGGCGACCCAACGACCTGCCCATTCACTCCCGGCGTTGGTACGTCGGGCATCTACTTCTCGTTCGACAGCGGAGCGAGCTGGACCCAGCCGACGTATACCGGTTGGTCGGCCCGGAACTGCGTTGGACCGGCTGCGTGTGTGCCAGGAGTCGGTCCAATCGGAACGCTGCCCAGGTACCTCGAGGCAGGACTCGTCTCGAATGGCGACCCAGCCCTGACCTTCGGGCCGCGTCCCTCCTCGAACGGGACATTCAGCTGGTCCAACGGCTCGCGCCTGTACTACGCCAACCTCGTGGTCAATTTCGGCGCCACCAAGCGCGATGAGACCTTCAAGGGCCCCGTCGCCGTGGCGGTCTCGCGCACCGACGATGTCGCGGCAGCCGCTGCCGGCGACAACAATGCCTGGACGGCGCCGCTGATCGTTTCGAAGCAGTCCTCGACGACGTTCAGCGACAAGGAGCAGATCTGGGCCGACAACGCTTCATCGAGCCCGTTCTTCGGCAACGTCTACCTGTGCAATCCCGCCTTCCGCAGCAACAGCAAAGGCAACGCACTCCCGACGCCCCTGATGGTGGCCACGTCGAGCGACGGCGGCGACACGTGGAAGCAGCAATCGGTGACTCCAGCCGAAGACAACCCGTTCAATCAGGTTCATGGCTTCGGCGCGTCGGGCTGCACGATCCGAACCGATAGCAACGGCGTCGTGTACCTGTTTGCCAATCAATTTGCCGTCGGCTTCCCCGGCGCCGGATATCACATCCTGATCAAGTCGTTCGACGGCGGGAAGAGCTGGACCAAGGCACGGAGGCTCTTCCACGCTTTCGACACGTGCAACTACTTCGATGCGGTCCTGGGCCGCTGCACCGAAGACGGCGTCGCCGGTGCGCGTGACGACCTCGGCTCGGGGCCGAGCGTTGATATTGCCAACGGCGCCCCGACAGGTGCGGGGGCAACGAACGCGATTGTCGACACCTGGGTTGACGGGCGCGATGGCCTGAACAATGAGCACGTGATGGTCACGTATTCGGGCAACGGTGGGGCCACCTGGGCCACGCCTGCGCAGATCGAGAGATCCGGAGACCGTGGCTACTACTCGGCCGTCGGCGTCTCGCCCGACGGAACGGACGCGTATCTCGTGTACAACGCGTTCACGACCCCCTTCCGAAACGACACCACGAGCGCCCGAAACCTCGTTGGAGTCGTGCTCCACAGCAACCTCAGCTCGGGGGGTGCGCCGGCCGGCTGGTCGGAGATCCACCGGGGCGCGGGAGGCGATCCACGGGGAACGACCCAGAACGGGCTGACCGCGGAATTCCTGGGCGATTACGTCTACGCGGTGGCAACGAATACGTACGGTGCCGCCGTCTGGAACGATGCCCGTAACGCCGCCGACTGCCCGGCGATCGATGCCTGGCGATGGTCGATCCGAACCGGCGGGTCGGTTCCTCGACCCGCTCCCAACGCGGATTGCCCGGCCACCTTCGGCAACTCGGACATCTACGGAGGGACATTCGCCGACCCCACCCCGTAGACGGCAGGCCTGCGTGGCGGAGAGGGTCGCGAGTGCCGCGGCCCTCTCTGCGTCCTCGGTACGTCCGCCGCGCGGCGGAGAGGGTCCGCGAGTGCCGCCGCCCTCTCTGCATATTCAGGACATCGCCGCGCGATTCGGTCAGATGCAAACCAGGCTCGCGCTAGATGCGCGGCCCTCGTCGATGTGCGTGCCAACACAACCCCGATGTCCGGCGCCGAGGGTGCGCCGGGACGACTGTGGCCGGGCTACGCTCAAGCGCTGGACCATGGCGCCCCTAATGCGAATGTGGTTGGCATATGACTCGCGGCGCGCCAGTCGGAGGCCGGCACACCCGCGCGCCGCGCGAAGGGCCGCGGGGATGCCATGCGGCGGGAAGCGCCCGGGGATGCGCCCGGGGAAGCGCCCGGGGATGCGCCCGGGGATGCGCCCGGGGATGCGCCCGGGATGCGCGTGTCGCGGCGCTCGCGACCTTTTCGCGCCAGATACGCACCCAGAGACTGCTTAACTCGAACTTTCGGGCCTCAAGGGGTGCGAGACACGGCCGATTCTCCCGCGTTGAACGGGCGTTGGGAGCTTGGGAGCCACCGAACGACGTTCACAGATGGTTTGGCGCGCGTAACACGCACGTGGTGCGTAGGTGGAGCGAGATCAGGCGGCCGCGGCGTATCCGGCCGTCTCGCCGCCTCGTGTCTCAGGCCGGCGGGCTGTAGATCTCGGCGAGGAGCGCCTGCTGCGCCCACAGGCGGTTCTCGGCCTGGTCGAAGACGACGCTGCGCGGCCCGTCTATCGCATCGGCCGAGATTTCCTCTCCCCGGTGCGCCGGCAGGCAGTGCATCACGACCGCGTGCGGCGGCGCCACCGCGAGGAGCTTGGCGTCGATCGTGTAGCCGAGAAAGGCGACGCGCCGCGCCGAGGCACCTGCCTCTGAGCCCATCGACACCCACGTGTCGGTGTACAGCGCATCAGCTCCGCGGGCGGCGGCCTTGGGCGACGGCGAGACGACGACGCGCCCGCCATTCAGGCGCCCGATCCGCGTGGCAGAACGCATCACGCCCGCATCCGGCCCGTAGCCCTCGGGGTGCGCGATCCGCACCTCGAGCCCCAACGAGGAACCAAGCAGAGCCAACGAGTTGAAGACGTTGTTGCCCTCTCCGATGAACGCCAGGGACAACCCTCGCAGCCGGCCGAACCGCTCGCGCAGCGTCAGCAGGTCGGCCAGCCCCTGGCAGGGATGCTCGAGGTCGGTCAGCGCGTTGATGACGGGGACGCCTGCGGACGCGGCAAGCTCCTCGAGGACTGAATGCTCGAATGTCCGGGCGACGATCCCGTCGACCCAGCGGTCGAGGGTTCGCGCCACGTCGGGGACGGACTCGCGGGCGCCCAACCCGACCTCGCTCTGGCTCAGGTGCAGCGGCTCGCCCCCGAGGCGCCGTACCGCCAGCTCGAATGACACCCTGGTCCGCAGGCTTGGCTTCTGGAACAGGAGGGCGATCGTCCGACCCGCCAGGGTGCGGTCGCGCGACAGCCCGGGGCGCGCCTTCAGGAACGCCCCCCGTTCGAGGACAGCCTCGATCTCGCCAGGCGCCAGATCGCTTCCGCTCAGGAAGTCTCGCCCGCGGAGGTCGATCCGCCGCTCGATCGGCCGGGACGGCGGGGACGGCGGCGACGGGGAAGGCGCGACCCGCGAAGCGACAGCCATCGAGCCCTCAGCCGACCGGCGCAGCGACGGACCGATCGACGACAGTGGTCGGCAGGTCCTCGAGCAGCGGCTCCGTCCACGTCCAGGCGGCTCCGTGCCGCGCGCCCACGGCGCCGTGCCGCGCAGCCTCCACCCGCAGCGGCAGGCCGAAGATGCCGATGAACCCCACCGCCGCGGCATGGTCGAACGCATCGCCCTGGTCGTACGTGGCCAGGCTCTGGTCATACAAGCTGAGCGGCGAACGTCGCCCGACGAGGACCGCGTTGCCGTGGTCGAGCCGAACCCGAACCTCGCCCGAAACCACGCGTTGCGACGATGCCACGTAGCCGCGCAGATCCCGATGCAGCGCGCTGAACCACAGTCCGTCGTACGTGAGTTGGGCCAGCTCGTTGGCGACCAGGCGGTCGAAGCGCAGCGTGTCCTTCGTCAGGGTGAGGCTCTCGAGGGCGCGATGGGCGGCATGCAGCACGGCGGCCGCCGGCGCCTCGTAGATCTCGCGGCTCTTGATGCCGACCAGCCGGTCCTCGACGTGGTCGACCCGGCCCACGCCGTGCTTTCCGGCGAGTGCCGAGACTCGTTCGATCAGCTCGACCGGCGGCAGGAATTCGCCGTCGAGGGCAACCGGAATGCCGCCCTCGAATTCGATCGTGATCTCCGCCGGCTCGGGGGCTTCGGCGGGATCGGCGGTCCACGCGTAGACATCGTCCGGCGGCGCGACCCAGGGATCCTCGAGGACACCGGTTTCGATCGAGCGTCCCCAGAGGTTGACGTCGATCGAGTACGGCGAACCCTTGGTGATCGGGACCTCGATACCGCGCTCCGCCGCGTAGTCGATCTCCTCCTCGCGCGTCAGGCCCATCCCGATCCGCATCGGGGCGATCACCTCCAGGCCCGGGTCCAGGGCGTGGACCGCGACGTCGAAGCGGACCTGGTCGTTGCCCTTGCCGGTACAGCCATGCGCCACTGAGTCTGCTTTCTCTCGCCGCGCGACCTCGACCAGCAGCTGGGCGATCAACGGCCGGGCGAGAGCCGTGGCCAGCGGATACGCGCCCTGGTACAGCGCGTTCGCCTGAAGGTGCGGCCACACGAAGCCGGTCGCGAAGCGCTCGCGCGCGTCCACGACGTAGGCGCGGGAGGCGCCGGCCGAGATCGCGCGGGCCTCGACCCCCTCGCGCAGGGAGCCGCCGCCGAGATCGATCGTCAGCGTCACCACCTCGGTGTCGTAGCGCTCGCGCAACCAGGCAACCGCGACGGACGTGTCGAGGCCGCCCGAGTAGGCGAGGACCACCTTGTTCATCGATCAGCCTCCTGGGCGGTTGCGCGCTCGTTGCCGACTGCCCGATCTTTGCCGGGCGCGCGCAAAGAGACGTTCGGACCTTCGGGGCCCGGCCTCGACAGGCCCTGCATCTCGCGGAACCGGCGCAGCCAGCGTTCCAGCCGCTCCTCGTCGGCGAAGAGGACGAGGAGGGTGTTGTCGCCTGCGAGGGTGCCCTCCTGGTCGTGGAGGCTCGACTCGTCGATGCCCTGCGCAATGCTGTTGGCGGTGCCCGGCGAGCTCGACAATACGAGGATGAGGCCGCTTCGGCCGACCGTGACCGGGGTGTCGGCCAGGATGCGACGCAGTCGATCGTCGACGACCGGCCGCGGCGCCAGGTCCTCCGGAGAGACGTATACATGGCGGCCGCCGCGGGTCACCTTGACCAGGCCCAGCTCGGCGATGTCGCGGCTGACCGTAGCCTGGGTGACCATCAATCCACGTGCGGTGAGCTCGCGGACGAGCTCGGCCTGGCTCTCGAACGGTCGCCGGCTGACCAGCTCGCGAATGACGCGCTGGCGGGCCGCCCGGCTGGCCTGCGTAGCCTGGGCGCCGCTTGCCGGCCGTTTGGTGGAGCGGGTGTGAGCGCTCCTTCGGAGGCGGCCGTTCCCTCGCTCGGTGGTCATGCCATCACCCCAGCGGGCGCGCCGACGATGCGCGTGCCGTAGCCGGGATCCTCCAGCGCCCGATGCAGGGCGTTCGCCCCGTTCCCGTTCGCGATGATCGCCTCGGCGCCCGTCCAGGCCAGCGACGCCAGGGCCGCACGGACCTTGGGCACCATGCCGGCCTCGATGACGCCGCGCTCGATCAGATCGTCCGCCTCCGAGACAGAGAGAGCCGGCAAGCGCCGTCCGTCCGCGTCGCGTACTCCGTCGACGTCGGTCAGGAGGACGAACTGGCGTGTGCCAAGGCCCGCCGCGATCCCCGCTGCCGCATCGTCGGCGTTCACGTTGCAGACGACGCCGCTCTCGTCGCGGGCCAGCGGGGCGATCACCGGCAGCTGGCCGGACACGAGGAGCGTGTCCAGAAGGTCGCGCCGGATCCCGACCACGTGCGCCACGAGCCCCATGCCGGACACGCGCTCGGCGATCAGCAGGCCGCCATCCACACCCGAGAGCCCGACCGCATCAACGCCGAGATCGCGCAGGGCCGACACGAGCTCGCTGTTGACAACGCCGCGCAGGACGGCGGTCGCGACTTCCAGGGCGGCCGGATCCGTCACTCGCAGGCCGCCTTCGAATGCGCTGCCGACTCCCAGCCGGGCGAGCCATTCGGTCAGCCGCCGGCCGCCACCGTGCACGACGACCACCGGCCGCTGCCGCCCGATCTCGGCAATCTCGGCCAGCACGTCACGCTGCTCGTCGAAGGTCGTCCCGCCCAGCTTGACGACCAGGACGTCACTCATGACTCAATCACGTCGTGTACTCCGAGTTCTCGATGACGTAGGCCTCCGTCAGGTCGCAGCCGAACGCCTCGCCGACGCCGTCGCCGACCCCCAGATCCACCCGCACGAGAAGCTCGGGGGCGTCCATCGCCGCTCGGACGGTCTCTCGATCGAACGCCTGCGCGCCGGAGACGGAGCCGTCGAAGACCAGCGTCCCGGCGATCGCGATCCGAAGACGGTCCGGGTCGATCGGGATGCCCGCGTTGCCGGCCGCCGCCGCGATTCGGCCCCAGTTGGGATCGCGGCCGTGGACGGCGGCCTTGACGAGGCTGCTCGAGACGACGGACCGAGCCAGGGCGCGCGCCTCCGCGTCCTCACGCGCGCCGCTGACCTGGCACGTCAGGAGAGTCGTCGCGCCCTCCCCGTCGGCCGCCTGCTGTCGAGCGAGATCTCGCGCGACCGCTTCGACCGCCCGCGCCAGTGCCGCTCCGCTGGGCGATCCTGGCTGGATCGCCGGTCCTCCGGCGGCCCCCGAAGCGAGCAGGAAGACGGTGTCATTCGTGCTCGTGTCGCCGTCGACGGACAGCTGATTCCAGGTCGTGCTCGCGGCAGCGCGCAGGATTGCGTCGAGCGTGGCCGGCTGCGCCGGAGCATCGGTCAGGATGGCCGCAAGCATCGTGGCCATTCGCGGGTGGTCCTCGATGGGAACCGAGGTCGTGGCCACCTTGATCCTGGAGTCGGTCGTGCAGATGGCGGCGGCGAAGGCTTCGAGCGCGTCGTCGGAGTCATTCACCTCCGGCGCCAGCCGGTCGATCCCGGCCGTGATCCGGTCCACCGGCAGCCGGCTGCCGATGATGCCGGTCGAGAGAGCGAGGATTTGCTCGACCTGGACACCAAGCGCGCTTGCGAGATGTCCAGCGATCGCAGCCTGGTCGGCGTCGCCGTCGTGCCCGGTCGCGGCGTTGGCGCTGCCGCTCGTGGCCACGATCGCCCGCGTCCAGCCGAAGCTCCCGCTGCCGGTCCTCAGGGTGCGGGCGAGATGATCCTGCGAGAGGCGGACGGGGGCGGCTGGCAGCGAGTTCGTCGTGAAGATCGCTGCAGCCGGAACGGGCGGGTCGTCGTCCCGGCCCAGACCGGTGACGATGAGCGCGAGATCCGGGCGCCCAGACAGCTTGATGCCGACGGTCGCAGCCGCGGCACGAAAGCCGGCGGGCATGACCGCCCGTCTCGTCACGGTCGGCAGGCGCGATTCGAGCGGCTCCAGGACGCTCCGCCGCGCGCCGATCGACGAGTCCAGCAAGGTCCCGCTCATGGCGCGATCGGCAGCCCATCGAGGCCGGTCGTCTCGTCCAGCCCGGCCACGACATTGAAGGCCTGAATCGCCTGTCCAGCGGCGCCTTTCACGAGGTTGTCGATGACCCCCAGCGCGAGGATCCGGCCGGAACGCGGAAGGGCCCGCACGTGCACTCGCGCGAAGTTGCTGCCGAGCACATGCTTTGTGGATGGGGCGGCGTCCACGACCCGCACGAACGGCTCGGCGCCATATGCTCCGGAGTAGAGCTCGGCGAGTTCGGCTGCCGCCACAGGACGGTTGGGACGGACGTAGCAGGTCGCCAGGATGCCGCGGGTCATCGGCACGAGATGTGGGATGAACTCCATGGTGGCCGGGTAGGCGCCAGCGGCGGCGACCCGGCTGCCGGCGACGAGGCTGCCGGCGGCGAGGTCTTTCGGCTGCAGGGCCCCAAGCTCCTGCGCGATTTCGGCGATGTGACGATGGCCCTCGAGCCCGTAGGCGCGGACGTTCTCGTTGACCTCGGCGAAGGTGAGCTCCGGTTTCGGCTCCCGGCCGGCGCCCGAGACGCCGCTCTTGGCGTCGACGACGAGATCTTCGATCAGGCCCGCCCGGGCCAACGGGGCGACCGCAAGCAGCGTCGCCGTCGGATAACAACCTGGCACGCCGACGATGGTTCCCGGCTGGTCGCCGAGGGCCGCCAGTTCGGCGCGGTGCAGCTCCGGCAGGCCGTAGACGGCCGTACCGAGCAGCGAAGGAGCGGGATGGTTCCAGCCATACCATTCGGGATAGTCGGAGGCGTTTCGCAGCCGGAAGTCCGGCCCGAGATCGAACACGGCTCGGCCTCCGGTCGCCAGCTCGGGGACGATCGCCGACGAGGCCCCATGGGGGAGCGCGAGGAATACGGCGTCGCACTCGGGGATCTCCTCGCGAACCGTCACGCCAAGGGTGGCCAGATGCGGCTGGCTTTTCGCCAGGGACTCGCCGGCACGCCCGCGGCCGACGACCCCGACCAGCCGTATGCGAGGGTGTCCCGTCAGTAGCCGAAGGAGCTCGCCACCGGCGTAGCCGCTGCCGCCGACGACAGCCACGGTGATCTCGCCTCGCTCTGCCCGGGCGCGCAGGCCTGGCACGGGGGTCGCGCCGGCCTTGCTCAACATGGGAGTCGTCATGGGATGCATGAGCATACGGCCGACTGTATGATGATGCAATACCCTCGCCCGCCCGGGCGAGGCCCGAGCGGAGGCGGTCGTGGACCAGACGATTGAGACGCCCATCGACGCCCTGTCGCCGATCCTCGGTCGCTACTTCACCCGCATGTGGGTGCGCGGCGAAGGCCATCGCCTGTTCGACGACGCGGGCCGGGCGTATCTCGACTTTGCCTGCGGCATCGCGGTCACGGGGCTCGGACACGGCCACCCCCGGGTGAACGCGGCGATCCACGCGCAGGTCGACAGGCTGGTGCATGTCTCAAATGGCCTCGGATTCATCGAGCCGGTCAGCGACCTGGCAGTGCGCCTCGCCGCCACTCTTCCTGCCCCCCTCGACACCGTCTTCTTCGCCAACTCTGGCACCGAGGTCATCGAGGCGGCGCTGAAGATGGCCAGGCGAGTGAGCGGACGCCCCGGCATCATCGCCTTCGACGGGGGCTTCCACGGGCGCACGTTCGGGGCTGCGAGCGTCACGAGCTCGAACCTCAACTACCGAGCCGGCTACGAACCGCTCCTGCCGGGCGTCTACCTCTCGGCGTTCCCGCGGGTTGAGGCGTCGGCCACGGATGCTCCGGAGCAGGCAGCCGAGGCGGCCCTTGCAGCGCTTCGCGACCTATTAGCCACGCGAATACCGGCGACGAGCGTGGCCTCGATCCTGGTCGAGCCCGTGCAGGGCGAGGGGGGAGTCAATCCGGCACCACCCGCCTTCCTGCGTGGCCTTCGGGCGATCTGCGACGAGGCGGGGATCCTGCTGATCGTCGACGAGGTCCAGACGGGCATTGCTCGGACCGGCTGGATGTGGGCGTTCGAAGCCGCCAACGTCGTGCCCGACGCCGTGTGCGTCGGCAAGGCCATCGCGAACGGCCTGCCCCTCGCCGCGTTGGTTGCGGCGCGCGAGCTGCACGATCGCTGGGGACGTGGGGCGCACGGATCCACCTTCGGAGGAAATCCGGTGGCCTGTGCCGCGGGCCTCGCCGTGCTGGACACGATTGCCGAAGAGGACCTCGTCGTCAACGCCGCGGTGCGCGGCACGGGCCTGTCGGCGGGGCTGCGCGCCCTGGCAGCCGACGAGCCGCGGATCGGCCAGGTACGCGGCCCCGGGTTGATGGTCGGCGTGGAGATGATCGACCCGGGCACCGGCCAACCCGACGGCGAGCTGGCCAACGCCCTCATTGCGCGCTGCGCGGACCTCGGCCTTCTGGTGCTGACCGCGGGGCGCCAGCACGAAGTGGTGCGCTGGCTGCCGCCGCTCGACGTGACCGCGGCCGAGATCGAGGAGGGCCTCGGCATCTTTCGCCAGGCGCTGGGGAACCTGGGCTAGCTGGACGACTCGGGCTTAGCGGGAAGGCCCGGCCTCGCCGCGATCGCCAGGCTCGCCGCGCAGGCGAGGATCGCGAGGCTCGCAGCGATCGCGAGGCTCGTCGCTCGCCGGGCGTTCAAACGGACGAACCACGAGGCCTGGGCACACGATTCTGCTCGGCTGGCGTTCAGAACTCGCCACTCGGGGGCCTTCGTGTCTCCGAACGGTCGTTCCTGAACGCTCGCCGTTCAGCGCCGACACGACGAAGGGCTGTCCCCGGCCCGTTTGAACGCTGGGTGTTCAGCCGGCATGGTTGGCACGGCAGGCGTTCAGCCGGTTTTGGCAGCCACCGCCTCGAGCCGCTGACGCGCCGCTGCCAGGGCCGCCGCCACACGGCCAGGGGCCGTGCCGCCGACGACGTCGGGGCGGGCGAGTGCCGCCTCGACCGTGGCAGCCCGGCGCAGGTGCGCCGGCAAGCCCGCGTCGGTGGCCAGATCTTGGGCCTTGGGGTCTGCTGAACCTGCCAGCGCGCCCCGCCAGACGCCGTCTTCGGTCCCCTCGAGCGTGCGGCCGGTCCGCTCGATCGACTTGACCACCGATCCGACGATCTCGTGCGCGGCCCGGAACGGGACGCCGCGCTCCACCAGGCTGTCGGCCACGGCGGTCGCGGTTGTGTGGCCGCTCGCCGCCGCGGATGCCATGCGTTCGATGTCGACCTCGAGTGACCCGACCAAGCCGGTCAGCACCGCCAGGCTCGCTTCGAGGGCCGCCGCCCCGTCGAGCAGAGGCAGAACCGTTTCCTGGAGGTCTCGCTGGTAGGCGAGTGGCAGTCCCTTCAGCAGCATCAGGCACGTCGTCAGGTTGCCGGCCACGCGGGCGGCCTTGGCCCGGATCAGCTCGGCCGTGTCCGGGTTCCGCTTGTTGGGCATCATCGACGAGCCGGTCGAGAAGGCGTCGGCGACGCGGACGAAGCCGAATGCGGGGTTGGACCACCACGTGATCTCCTCGGCCAGCCGCGAGAGGTGCACTGCGGCCAGGGCGGCGGCGGCGAGGAACTCGACTGCGAAGTCCCGATCGCTGACGGCGTCGATCGAGTTCGCAGTCGCGCCGGAGAACCCCAGCTCATTGGCAACCGCCTCGCGGTCGATGGGGAAGCCGGTCCCGGCGACCGCCCCCGAACCGAGCGGACTGACGTTCGCCCTTCGGCGGCAGTCGGCCAGACGCTCCCGATCGCGTTCCAGCATCTCGACGTAGGCCAGCAGGTGATGGGCCAGCAGGACGGGCTGGGCAGGTTGGAGGTGGGTCGAGCCGGGCAGGATCGCTCCCTCGTTGCGCTCGGCGAGCTCGACGAGCGCCAGCTCGAAGGCGAGAACCCCCGAGTCGAGGCCATCGATGGTGCGACGCAGCCACAGGCGCAGGTCGGTGGCTATCTGGTCGTTGCGTGACCGTCCCGTATGAAGCTTGCCGGCAAGCGGTCCGATTTTCGCCGCGAGGGCTGCCTCCAGGTTGAGGTGAACGTCTTCGAGAGCGGGATCCCACCTGAGCCCGCCCGCCTGCACGTCGGCCGCCAGGGCCTGGAGCCCTTCGACGAGCAAGCTCCCCTCTTCGGCGGTTAGGACCCCCGCCCGAGCCAGCCCGTGGACGTGGGCGATCGAGCCTTGGAGATCGTCGGCCGCCAGGGCGCGGTCGACCTCGATCGACCGACCGAAATCGGCTGCCCTAGGGTCGGTCTCGCCCTCGAAGCGACCACCCCACATCCGCACGCGCCGGCGACCTCCGCCTCATCTCAGTGAGCCCCCGGCCATCGCCGGCAGGATGATGAGGGTATCGCTCGGCTGCACGGCCGTGGCGCGTTCTTCGAGATGGCGGATGTCCGTGTCGTTCAGGAAGACGTTGACGAACGGATTGAGTCCTCCGGTCGGCGCGACGAGCTGTGCGCCGAGGGCCGGGTACGTCGCCACCAGGGCATCGATGACCTCGCCCACGGTCTCGCCGGGAACGGTCACCTGCTTCTGACCGCCGGTCGCGGTGCGCAGCACAGGCGGGATCCGGACGCCACTCATGACGCGACCCCTTCCGGCTCCCGGGCCCAGACGCCCGAGTCGAGCCACTCCTCGAAGGCATCGAGCGATGGCCGGATCGGCGGGGTGAGGCCGGTCTGCGCGGCACTCGACCCTGGATCAGTGAGGCCGAACAGGCGTGCGTCGGGTGTCTTCAGGCCGTTACCGGTGAGGAGCGCGACCACTTCGTCGTCGGGCTGGATGACTCCACTGCGTCGCGCAGCCTCCACGGCGCCCAGCGTGACACCGCCCGCGGTCTCGGCATAGATGCCCTCGGTGGCCGCGAGGCGCCTGATCCAGCCTGCCGTGGTTCGATCGGGGACGGATTCGACCGAGCCGCCGGTCCGCCGGACGAGCTCGAGCGCGTAGCGACCGTCCGCGGGGCTGCCGATCGCGAGCGATTTCACGATGGTGTCCGGGTTGCGCACGGGGAGGATCTCGCTGGAGCCGTTTCCGAACGCGGTGGCGACCGGGGAGCACCCTTCGGCCTGCCCGCCAACGAACCTGACCGGGCGGGGCTCGACGAGCCCGACGTCGACGAGCTCCTCGAAGGCCTTCCCGATCTTTGTCAGGAGGGCGCCCGAAGCGACGGGTACGACCACCACGTCAGGCAGGCGCCAGCCGAGCTGCTCCGCGATCTCGAGGCCCAGCGTCTTGCTGCCTTCGGCGTAGAACGGCCGCAGGTTGACGTTGACGAAGGCCCAGCCTTCCTCGTCGGCCACTTCGAGACACAGGCGATTGAGCTCGTCGTACGTGCCGTCGATGCGGACGACGGTCGCCCCGTAGGCGAGGGCATGGCTGATCTTCGCCGGCTCGAGGTCGGCGGGTACGAACACGAAGGCGCGCAGGCCGACCGCCGCCGCTGCCGCGGCGGTTGCACCGGCGAGATTGCCCGTCGACGCACAGGCGAGGGTGTCGAAGCCGAACGTAACTGCCCGGGCCGCCGCGACCGCGACGACGCGGTCCTTGAACGACAGAGTTGGGTTTCGGGTGTCGTCCTTGAGCCACAGCCGCTCGACGCCGAGCTCGCGACCGATCCTCGAGCCCTTCAGGAGCGGCGACGAGCCGACATTGAGGCCACGCTCGGGCGGTGCGTCGACCGGCAGCAGCTCCAGGTAGCGCCAGATCCCGGGCGGGCGGGCCTCGATCGTGGCGCGCTGGATTTCCGCCCGAATTCGCGCGTAGTCGTACGTGACTTCGAGGGGACCGAAACACGCAGCGCAGACGTATGACGGCCCGAGTGCCTCGAGGCGTCCGCAGTTGCGACATCGCAGGCCGCGGACCCGACCATCGGCGGCCCTGGCAGCGTCGGTTTCGGCGGTCAGAAGCGACTCGGTCGCGGCGGGCGTGGGATCGATCGTCTGGGTAGTCATCGTCGGTTCCTCGGTCCTCGGGCGCTGGGGGTGGAGCCTGGTCACGAGGCGGCTGAAAAGGACCGGAAAACCGGAAGACCCTTCCCGGAGGAAGGGCCTCGAAGGGTTCCCTTATCTCGCAGGAAGACCTGCCCGGAGTTGGCACCTTGCCGGCGTACCGCGCCGGTAGGTTGTCGTGGCTTCAACGGGCCGGTCCCTCCGCCACTCTTGATAAAGGTATTCAGTTGCCATGGATGCTAGGCGTCAGGTCGGGCCGCTGTCAATCGCGGCGCTCATCGGGCCCGGTTCCGAAGCGTTCCGATCACCTGGGAGGGTGGCGTGTCGCGCGATGCAAGCAGCACGAGCAGGTGGTAGACGAGGTCTGCGGCCTCGCTTGCGAGCGCCTCTTGCGTCGCGCCGCGATCGGCGCCCGAAGCCTGGGCGGATGAATCGTCCTTCGCGGCGATCAGAACCTCGGTTGCCTCCTCGGTCACCTTCCGAGCCACCGCGTCGGTTCCGAGGTCCAGGAGATCGGCGGTGTAGGAGCCCGCAGGCCGGGTTCGAGCGCGATCCTCGATCGTCGCCCAGAGCCCCTCGAGCCACGCGAAGCCCTGGGGCGGTTGAGCCCCCTCGTCGGTTTCGGTCTCCTTGCCGGGCCGCAGCTCCGGGTCGAAGCAGCTCCGGGTTCCGCGATGGCAGGTGGGGCCGGCCGGCTCCACGGTCAGCAGCAGCGCGTCCCCGTCGCAGTCCAGGGCCGCCGATTTCAAGCGAAGGACGTTGCCACTGGTTTCGCCCTTCCGCCACAGGCGGCCGCGCGAGCGCGAATGGAAATGGACCTCCCCCGTTCTGCCGGTCGCCGCCAGGGCCTCCTCGTCCAGATAACCCAGCATGAGGACGCGGCCGTCGTTCGCATCCTGGACGATCCCCGGCACGAGCCCGGTTTCACCCCAGCGGACATCCCTGGGATCGATCATGGGTCAGGCCGCCTTCGGGGCGATCCTGACCGGGATGCCCGCGGCAGCCATGGCGGCTTTCACGTCCTCGATGGCGTGCTGCCTGCGATGGAAGATCGAGGCCGCAAGGACCGCGTCGGCACCGCCCTGCACCACCGCGGCCACGAAATCTCCCGGTTCGCCCGCTCCGCCGGACGCGATCACCGGAACCGTCACGCGGGCGCTGATGGCCTCAAGGAGCGCGAGGTCGAAGCCGGACTGTGTCCCATCGCGGTCGATCGAGGTCACCAGGAGCTCGCCTGCGCCGAGCTCGACCGCTTGCCCCGCCCACTCGACAGCCTCGAGACCGGTCGAATCTCGACCGCCGCGCACCAGGACCTCCCAGTTGGGCGACTCGAGGTTGGCGCCCCGCTCGGCGACCACGCGCCGGGCATCGATCGCGACGACGACGGCCTGCCGGCCGAAACGCGCGGCACATCGCGCGATCAGCTCGGGATCGAGGACCGCCGCGGTGTTCAACGAGACCTTGTCCGCGCCTGCCCGCAGCACCGCCGCCATCTCGTCGTCGGTTCGCACGCCCCCGCCGACCGTCAGTGGGATGAACACGCGGCGCGCCGTCCGCTCGACGAGCTCGAGCAGGGTCGACCGGCCTTCCGGCGCAGCCGAGATGTCCAGGAACACGATCTCGTCCGCGCCCTCGCTCGCGTAGCGCTCCGCCAGCTCCGCGGGGTCGCCTTCGTCGACCAGGTCGATGAAGCGGGTCCCCTTGACGACGCGTCCGCCGGCGACGTCGAGGCAGGGAATGACACGCCGGAGCAGCATCAGACGACCGACTCGACGGCGGTGGCCGCCACCTCGACGGCGGGGCCGGTCTCGACGGGCGAGGCGGCCGCGTCGACCCCGCCGTCGCGCCTCACCATATCGACGACGTTGCCCAGGAACCGCAGCCCGTAGGGTCCGCTGCGCTCGGGATGGAAC
>WNGJ01001323.1_pt1 | contig 24259 bp, 19 predicted proteins | sample 5400611 | NCBI WGS metagenome assembly WNGJ01 (sample SAMN13153375, study PRJNA577476) | soil metagenome | isolation source: 40 cm soil or saprolite under Garry oak tree replicate 1 | place: USA:California | collected 2016-06-15
TTCTCCCACTGGGCATGAAATGGCACGATTTCGCGATCCACGAAGCGCCGGACCGACTCCCGGAAAATGTTGTGTTCTTCGCGAAAAATGGTTCGCTCTATCATTGCTCGTACATCCGGATCAATTTAGTTAGGTAGTGTACCATACGCTTAGCGTCGGTAAAGGGCAAACTGGAGCCGAAGGCTCTTTTCCGGGCGTCGAGGTCGGCGGCGCCCTACGCCAGAACCTCGAAAAGTGCTTGGCTAATGGCATGCAACGACGGTAACAACCATCCTTTCTGCGGTTTGCAAAAACGCTCGGTTCAACTAGTACGCAGATATACAGTATGCTATATTGCCTGCGTTTCTCGCGGAGGAATGCCATGACGGTGCTGGGAAACTTGAAGGAATTCAGGGCCGAACGGGCTGAAAACGGTGTTCTGCACCTCGTTTTCGACATGCCAGGCCGGCCCATGAACGTGTTCTCCAACGCGGCCATCGCCGAACTCCGCATTTTCAGCGAGTGGCTGCACGAAAGCGACGTGAAGGGTGTGGTTATCCGCTCGGGAAAGCCATCGGCGTTCTGCGCCGGCGCCGATCTCACGGAGCTGGGACAGGCCTACGACATGATCATGGCCGCGCCGGCCGAAACGCGTGACCGCGTAGCGTTCGATCACTTCTTTCCTCTCAGCCAGGCGCTACGCAGAATCGAGACGGCGGGCAAGCCGGTTGCTGCTGCGATTGCGGGCCTGGCGCTTGGAGGGGGCGGGGAGCTCGCGCTGGCTTCCCATCATCGAGTTATGGTCGATGACCCAAAGGCGGCGTTCGGCTTGCCGGAATCGCTGGTGGGACTGTTGCCGGGAGCGGGCGGAACCCAGCGGCTTCCTCGCCTGACCGGTATTGAAAAGGCCCTTCCCGTGCTGTTGGAAGGTGCGCGACTGTCCGGGCAGGCCGCTATCGCAGCCGGCGTTGTCGATCAGTTGGTTCCTGGGGGTGAAGAGGTGGCGGCGGCGGAACGATGGGTGTTGTCCAATGCGTCCGCGTCGCAACCCTGGGATCGCCCAGGATGGCGGCCGGCGGATGTCGATCGTGTGGCTGCAATCATCGAGCGGAAACGCGAAAGTGTTCTTGCAGAAACCCTCGGGCACTATCCGGCGCCGCTCGCTATTCTCGATTGCGTCAGCCAGGGACTTTCGCAGCCTTTCGATGAGGCGATCCGCACTGAGATGCAGATTTTCTCAAAACTCATTCAACGGCGTGAGCCGCGTAACATGATCAGGACGCTGTTCCTTGGCAGGCTCGATCACGACCGGCTTCGCAAGGCGGGGAGCATTCCTGCACCCGTTGAACAAGCCGTGGCCGCCGTTTCCAAGACGTTGAAGCTCGACGGGAGCGCGGACGCCGTTCTTGCAGATGCCTTCGCCCGGGCCGGCTTTCGTGGACCCGCGCGCCCGGCACCGGCATTCGACGGCGTCATTGCACAGGCAGCGTTTTGGCTGGAGGCGGAACCTGTCACCGATGGCAAACGCGCGCTGCGTGAACGTCTCGCGCGGGCCTATGCCGTCGCGGACAAATGGCGGACGCGGCTGTCGGAGGATCAGCGCCGCGCGGCGGACTATCTGCTGGTCAAGAATTGTGGTTTCCCCGCTTATCTGGGCGGCGCCTTTTCCTCCGCCGAGCCCGGTACTTGATTGGCGCCGTCTTCGAAACATCCTGCAACGCGGCTTACGTAACTCCAATCGAGAGAAAAGCAGTGTCAAAACCTCTGACTGGCATACGTGTCCTCGACCTGTCAAAAGTCCTGGCGGGTCCCTTATGCGCCCAATATCTCGGCGATCTCGGTGCCGACATCATCAAGGTAGAGACCGTCGGCCAGGGTGATGAAACGCGCGGCTGGCCGCCGTTTCCGGCGCCGGGCCTTGGCACTGTCTTTCTCAGTGCCAACCGAAACAAGCGAAGCATCGCCGTCGACATGAAAACGGAAAAGGGACGTGAGATTGTGCATGCGCTGGCAAGCTCCGCCGACGTCGCGATTGAAAGTTTTGGGACTGGAGTCGCTGAGCGACTGGGGATCGATGCTGCAACGCTTCGCTCCTTGAACGAGCGACTGATCCACTGCAGCATTTCCGGGTTCGGCCGCTCCGGGCCGCTAAAGAACTCGCCTGGCTACGACGTGATATTGCAGGCATTTTGCGGAATCATGTCAATGACCGGCGACGAGGATGGCGGCTATATCCGCAGTCCGATATCGCCGATCGACCAGATGACCGGCGTGCACGCCTTCAGCGGCATTCTGGCGTTGCTGTATGCGCGAGAAAAGACTGGGAAGGGAGGCGCGATCCAGGTTTCGCTTTTCGAAACCGCGCTTGGCCTGCTGGGCTACAATCTTCAGACCTATTGGGAGCGCGGCGTTCAACCGCCGAAATGTGGTTCAAGTCACGAGTCGCTTTGCCCCTATCAGGCCTTCGAGGCTGCCGATGGCCCGATCATGATCGGAGTCGCCAATGATAATCTGTGGCGGAAGTTTTGTTCCGTAGCGGGATTGGACGCTATCGTCGATGATCGCCGGTTCAGGACGAATGCGGATCGCGTTGCGCACCGCAAAGAGACCCTCGATCATGTCCAAGCCGCACTTGCGCAGCATTCGGCCACGCACTGGAACGACGCGCTTACAGCCATCGGCGTGCCCTGCGCGCCCATCAACTCGATCGCTCAGTTGCTTGACCACCCGCACACAGGGGCAAGTGACATCATTGTCGAATACGAGCACCAAACCGCAGGCCGGCTGAAGGGTGTGGGTCATCCGGTTCTGATAGACGGCGCGTCGCGTGAGTCGGGGTTGCCACCGCCGATGCTTGGGCAGCACACCGACGATGTCCTGGGCGAAATGGGCTTGTCAGCCGAAACGATCGGCGAGCTGCGGCGGAGCCGCGTGATCGCCTAATCGAGCAGCTTCCACGACGCATTTTCGAATTTTGCCATGCGTAACGAACCATAGGGCGCGTAGTTTTCCTTGGAATTATTCAATTCCACCCCTGGAAGAAGCATTGCAACGCGATCCTTTTTGAAACTCGTCGCCTGATTCAGGAGATTGTCTCTGTTGAGGTCGTCGCCACATCGCTTGAGAGCGATCGCGATCGCCTGGGCATTGATGTAGCCGGACAAGGCAATGAAATCGTTCGGACTGTCGTTCGGCACCCATTTCTTCATGAATGCGAGGAATTCGATAACCTCCGGATCTTGCGCCCACGCCGGATCTCCGGCTTGTTTCGTGAATTGCGTCGTCAGGACGCCCTGTACGTTTTCAAGTCCCGCCGGTGTGAGCACTGTCTGCACCGAGTTGATCGGGCTGGCAAGAAACTGCGTCGGGGTCCAATTCAACTCATGGACTTTCTTGAGCGCCTGGGCTGCGAATTTTGGAGTCGTGAAGTGGATCAGCGTATCGGCGCCGGAAGTCTTCAATTGGATAACCTGAGAATCGATCGTGGGGGAAGTCAGTTCGTAGTTCGCTTCTGCGACGATCCGGGCTTTGGCATTGTCTCCCAATGCTTTTTTGAGGCCGGTCAGATAGTCCTTTCCATAGTCGTCGTTCTGGTAGAGAACGGCGATTTTTGCATTGGGCATGTTCTTGAGAATGTAGTTGCCGAATGTGGCGCCTTCCATCTCGAAGGCGGGATAGAATGGGACAGTCCAGGGGAAATTCTGAGGATCGTTGAAGCGCCGTCCCCCTGCTGAGGCAAATACGTGAGGGACCTTGTTCTGATTGAGATACTTTTGAATGGCAATGTTCGGGACGGTTCCTACAGTTCCAACATCAGCAAGGACTCCGTCGTCTTCCACGAGCTTCCGCGCCTGTTCAACTGCTTTCGGAGGGCTGAATGCATTGTCGAGTGAAATCAAATTCACCTTCCTGCCGTTGATGCCGCCCTTCTCGTTCAACATTTGAAAGTAGCCCGCCATGACGCGGCCGTAACTCGAAAATGCTGAGGCTGGACCGCTGTAGGGAACGGTCTGGCCGATCTTAATTTCAGTGTCCGTTACGCCGGGGCCATATTTTTTTTCAGCCGCTACGGCCGTGAACTGACACGTGCCCAGCAGAATGGCCGAGACGATACCCAATATTGTTGCGTGCTTCATGCCTTCCCCTCCCTTATTTGGTTCAGCGGCTAAATTGCGGACATTCTCTTCAGCAGCGCGTCATCCCCCGCTAGTTCTCGAGGCGATAACCACATCACGCCCAAGAGGTACTGAAGTATATAGTACACTACATATATCATCCTATCAAGGAGCAAATCACATGCCGGTCTGCTGCTGCAGCGCGGCGAAACACCCTTGGGGCGCTTATGTGTTTCTCTCAAAGCGTGATCTCCGGGCAAAACGGACGATTTGGACAATTCCGGTGGAGTGTTGCGCGGATAGAATGTTTCCTGCCCGTCTGCGGGATCCGCGAGTCCTCGTGAAGCAAATATCGATCGCTCTGGCATTCGATGATGTTGCCTGCGATGATCAGGCCGACGGATCGAACGTTGGTTGCAAATGGACTGGGACAACATACGCGTCTTCTTAAGCGTCGCTCGCGCTGGCCAGTTTTCAGCCGCAGCGTTGCAGTTGGGAGTCGATAACGCCACGGTCGGCCGCAGGATCAACGCGCTTGAGAAATCACTTCGCGTTCGGCTATTCGACCGTCAGACTACGGGAAGCGTGCTGACCGCAGCCGGCGATCGATTGTACAAGACCGCTGAAGAGGTCGAAGCCCAGCTATTGCGCGCACAGGGCGATCTTTCTCGATCCGACGTCGAGCTTTCGGGCACCGTGAGGGTTGCCGCTCCGGACGGCTTCAGCACGCTTTTTTTGTGTTCCCGGCTTAGTCATTTCAGAGCAGAGCATCCATCCCTTACGGTTCAGCTGGTACCAATGTCGCGGACCTTTTCGTTGTCGAAGCGCGAGGCCGATCTGGCCATCACCATCGAGAGACCCGATGAAGGGCGGCTCTCGGTGCGCAAACTGATCGATTACTCGCTGCATTTTTACGCGGCGAAGGGCTATCTCGCGGAGCGCGGTTCTCCTCAGCGGCTCGAAGATCTCCAACGTCATTGCCTAGTAACCTATGTTCCGGATTTGATTTTCGCCGATCAACTCAATTTCATGCCGGAGCTTTATGGCCCAACCTATAGTCGGCTTGAATGTTCGACGGCTGTAGGTCAGCTGGAAGCGGTTCGCGGCGGCGCAGGTATCGGAATTTTGCACGACTATGCGGCTCACAGCGATGAACAGCTCCAGAGCGTGCTGCCTGGTACGGTGTTTGAACGCAGCTATTGGATCGTTACCCATCTGGACATGCGCGAGCTCAGCCGAGTCCGCGCAATGTCTGAATTCATACTTGCGGAAGTAGCCGCGCAAAAATCGATCTTCCGGACGAGGAAAGACGTTTAGGAAGCCGTGCTCCGGCCGAAGGCGGGCCCACTCGTCGCTTGAACGTAAATATGGTTATGATATATATCGTAATGAAGCGTACGGATTTATGATTTCGCCGGGAACCCGATTTGATCGAATAGGATTGATCAGGTCACTCAGCAATTCTGTGGGCTGAACGGGGAGCTAGATAATGGGTTCATCGACAGCTACCGCCCTTGCAGCGCTGAAAATCGGCAGCCGCGTTGCTTTTGAGCGTCTGGCGCGACCAAAGGCCCGGCGGCTCGGGGATGTGCCCTGTTCGCCCTATGCAATTACGACCGAATGGTTGACCGCCGTGCTCTGTGGCAAGGTTCCGGGGGCCATTGTTACCTATGTCGAGGTCAAGCCGGCGAGCGCGGGTACGCACGAACGACATCAGCTTCGCGTGTCCTACAACGAGGAAGGCCGGCGCGCCGCATTACCGACCTCGATCTTCACCAAGTCGCTGCCGAGCGTCGTCACGCGCATGATAGGTGGCTTCAACGGTACGGCGCGCGTCGAGGGCAATTTCTATACGCAGCTTCGACCTGAGCTGCAGATCGAGGCACCGCTCTGTTATCATTCAGCCTACGACCGGCGAACCTTTGCGGCGATCCATCTGCTCGAAGATATGGTCGCAACAAAATCCGCGACGTTTTGCAGCCATAAGACGTACGTCTCGCGCGCCATGGCAGACGACATGATCGATCTGCTGGCATCGCTGCACAGCCGCTTCTACGCCGATCCGGCGATCGCCGAGCACTACCGATGGCTCGCCAGCTATCCAAGATGGTTTACCATCGGTGCGGAGAAAATGAGTACGGAGTATTACACGCACAGAGCGTTTGACGCTGCGGCCCATGTTATTCCTGCTGAGGTCCTTGCGCGTCGTGAGGAGGTCTGGCCGGCGACGATACGCGCACTTGCTGTGCACGAAAGCGAACCACAAGGGCTTATTCACTCCGATGTGCATATCGGAAATTGGTATCAGACAGGCGCGGACCAAATGGGGTTATGCGACTGGCAATGTCTTTCGCGCGGCCATTGGTCACGGGATTTCGCTTACGCTGTGACGGCTTCGCTAACGCCGGAAAATCGCCGGAATTGGGAACGTGATCTATTGGCTCGCTATATCGAGCGGTTTGCAGAACAAACCGGTGTCAAACCAGACTTCGATCTCAGTTTCCTGCGCTACCGACAGCAGATTTTGCATGCGCTCGCAATGTGGACGATTACGCTGTGTCACTCCCCGCTGTTGCCAAATATGCAGCCCGAGGACACGACCTTGACGATGATCGAGCGAATAACGACGGCTATGGCCGATCTGGATTCGATTGATAGTTAGGGCATTTTGTCAACTCAGGCGCAACAATCGCCGCGAGGGGCGGCTAAGCCGAAGTGGACAGGAGGTGGCGCTCCTCACTTGAGCGGCGTTTCGGTGATCCCGGTACAATACTCGTCATCAAGCTGTACGTAGCACGGTCGCAAACCGCTAGGAGACGAGTCTTTTTGATGCAACCACGGGACCGGCCAACCTGCCGTGCCCCGCATGGTAAAGTGACCATCGAACCGAGCCATATGGGATCACTACGCGGCGGCCCTATGCGCCAACGTGCGGCCTGTAATCAGAGACGGTGTTTCAAGTGCGGCCGGAACAGACAAGAATTTGCGCATCGCCTCAGGGTCGTTCTTCCGATTCCGAAGCAGTGCAAGGTCCTTGTTGAGGCGATCCTGATCGCCGGAATGAAAGACCAGCCTGAGACTTTCGGTAGATATCGGCGAGGTTACCTCGAGATAGATTTTTCTCCTCGATTCGGAATAGCGATCCAGGATTTCATCGCCAGCCTTTTCGTGAACGACGGCCGCGAGCGCCTCGCTCAAAGCAAAGGAATCGTAGATTCCACCCATAAGACCGAACCCGCTGGTCGGGTTCGTGATATGCGCCGCGTCGCCTGCGAGAAGGACGCGTCCGACCCGATAGGTGGCAGCCGTCCGCTGATGCATGTTGTACGCGGTGTGGAGCGCCAGCTCATACTTCTTGTCTCCCGGCAGAACAGTATTGATGAACTCCGGGATACGTTCCGAAACAGTTTCCAGCGGGTTAGTCGTGTCTTCAGCGAAGGTGAAGCGCCACAGACCGTCGAGATTGATCTTGTAGACGACAGCTCCGTAGATGGGATCGACCAGATAGCCCGAGTTCCAGCCGTATTTCTCGAAGTCGAAATAGATGTTGGTCACCACGAAGCGTTGCGGCCAGGTAAACCCATCCATCGTCAGTCCGACCGCTTTTCGGACCGCGCTGCGACCGCCATCCGCCGCTACCACCCAGTCAGCGACGCACTCCACGGGCGCGCCTGCTCTTTCGGCAGTAACAACGACATTGCTTGATGTCTGCGTCAGGCCGGTGAACTTCGTCCCCCAGTGAATCGTGACGTCCGTATATCGCTTCAGGTGCTGCAGGACCACTTTCGCGAGAAGATCCTGACCCAGCGTAAGATTGTAGGGACGGTCAGTGACGTCGCGAACCGCATCATGATTGTAGACGATGGTTTCCCCGGTCTTGAAAATCCGCCAGCAGCGTTCGTCGATGGTGTGGCCGGCGGCAATCATGTCGTCGAGGACGCCGAAATGGTTCAGGCCCGCCAATATCGGCCAGGCATAGGAAATGGCGCGCGGCGAATAGACAATGTCGTCCTCTGCCTCGAGCACGGTCACGGGAACGCCGGCTCGCGCCAGGCCAAGTGCGGTCATCAGGCCGACCGGGCCGCCGCCCACAATCAAGACCGCTGTCATGCTTTTTCTCTCACTGTTGACAGTGTTCCACACTGCATTTTTGAATTCCTCTCGGATCGATCCGTTTCAGATTATTTTTTTGCGGGCGACTGACCCACCGCACTAGCCTCATCGATAAGCTTCCAGGACGATCCTTCGAATATCGCCATGCGCAGCGATTGATAGGGCGCGTAATCATCGGGCGACGTATTGAGCTGAATTCCCGGCAACATCATTTTGAAATGTTTTCCCCTCATACTGGTCGCCTGCTTCAGCAGACTCTCGCGCGTGAGATCGTCGCCGCACTGCTTCAATGCCTGGGCGATGCCCTGCGCGATGATGTATCCGGAGAGCGCAACGAAATCGCCGGGATTGTCGTTTGGCACCCATTTCTTCATGAACTCGACGTACTCCTTCACTTCTGGATCGTCGACCCACTTCGGATCGCCGGCCTGCTTGGTGAACTGCGTTGTAATGATCCCTTGCGCGTTTTCGAATCCGGCCGGTTCCAACACCGTTTTGACCGAGTTGGTCGGGCTGGCGAGGAACTGCAGTGGCGTCCAGCTCATCTCCTTCACTTTGCGCAGCCCTTGCGCGGTAAATTTCGGGGTGGAGAAATAAAGCAGGACATCGGCGCCGGAATCCTTTAGGCGAACGATCTGGGAATCGATGGTCGGATCCGTCAGTTCGTAGGCGACCTCAGCTACGATCTTGGTCTTGCCCTCTCCGATTGCGGCTTTAAGCCCCGTCAGAAAGTCCTTTCCGTAATCGTCGTTCTGGTACAGCACCCCGATCTTGGCATCTGGCTTGTTCTTCAGGATGTATTGCCCGAACGTCTTCCCCTCCATCTCGAAGCCCGGATACATCGGCACGCTCCAGGGGAAATTCTGAGGGTCGGCGAAACGACGCCCACCGGCAGAGATGAAGATGTGCGGCACCTTGGCCTGGTTGAGATATTTCTGGATCGCGACGTTCGGCGTGGTGCCAACTGTGCCGACGTCGGCCAGCACACCTGAATCCTCAACGAGCTTCCGTGTTTGTTCGAGCGCCTTGGGAGGACTGAAAGCGTTGTCCAGTGAGATCAGCGTTATCTTGCGGCCGTTGATTCCGCCCGACGCGTTGACCATCTCGAAATAACCTGTCATCAGCCGGCCATAACTCGAAAAGGCCGACGCCGGACCGCTGTAGGGCACGGTTTGACCGAGCTTGATTTCGGTATCGGTAGCGCCCGGTCCATACTTCTTCTCGGCGGCGCTGCCGGCGCTCAAGCCGATCAACAATAAGGCACAGATCAATCCACCTGATTTTCGGAACATTGTGCTTCCCCTGCCTGTCCTTGTTTTGTTTGTTTTTGAAACCTGATAATCGTCAGAGCCGCGCTGCGGCCTGCCGGATCGCGCGGTCAGGATGGACCCCGTAAAAGCTCGAAATTATTATGGATATTCCAGGCGAGCGATCCTAGGCGGTCGCCAGTCGACAGCCCGGATTGGAGCGTCGCCGATAACCGCAGACAGCGATCCTTTGCTGCCGAATAGGAATAGCGATAGATGCTACGATCGAGGTTACGCGAAACGATTTCCGTTTCACCATGCGCGATCACGGCGTAGCGAAGAATGTCCGTCGAGAGTAATGGCGTATCCATCGTCAAGCCGAGCATAACCGATGTCCTCCCCTCGTTCGAAACGCCCGCCCATTTTGTTGGGTCTGTTGGCGCACCGAAAAATGCTAACAGGCACCGGCCGAACTTACAAGCAGTCTAGCCGGTTTTGTATTTAAATTAGGTCCGGCGCTCGACGCCGGACCTATTCGTTCAGGAATTATTCTGCTGCGACCGCGAAGCTGTTGTTTTTAAGATCCGCCTCCAACCGGGCCTTTTCGGCAAAAGATTTGCCGATGCTCGCCTCTTTGATGTGGCCATAGCCACGGATCATTTCCGGCAAGCGGGCCAACCTGGCGAGGATCGGAATCTGTCCGCCTTTTAGAGCTGCGATATGCTGCTCGAGCATTGCCAGGTAATCGTCGATCAGCTTTCGCTCAGCGTTGCGCTCCGCCGTGTATCCGAAGGGATCGAATGCCGTGCCGCGAAGGAATTTGAGCCGCGCGAGCAGGCGAAATGCGTGAATCATCCAGCCGCCATATTCCTTCTTCTGCAAATGGCCCGTACATTTGTCGCGGCGCGCAAGGAGCGGTGCGGCGAGGTGGAACCTAAGGCGGATGTCGCCTTCGAATTTTTCCCCTAACTTCCTGGCAAAGCTGCCATCCGTATAGAGCCGTGCCACCTCGTATTCGTCCTTGTAAGCCATCAGCTTGAAGAGGTTTTTTGCCACCGCTTCCGTGAGTTCGCTGGAACCCGACGAGGCCAGAGCTTCGGCATTCCGAACCTTCGCAACGGTTGCGAGATAGCGGTCGGCGTAGGACCGGTTTTGATATTCGGTCAGGAATTTGGCCCGATAGGCAATCGATTCATCGAGTGTCCGGGTCGTCGTCGCGGCGCGCGCTCGGAATTGGGTTACGCTGCGGACACGCGCGAGGTCGTGCGCGGCGAGCCGTCCCCAGGTAAAGGCCTGCTTGTTCATCTCGATCGCGGCGCCGTTGATTTCGATAGCTCTCAGAATTGCTTCCAGTGAAAGCGGAATGGCCCCTTTCTGGAAGGCAAAGCCAAGCATGAAGGCATTAGTCGCGATGCTGTCGCCCATCAAAGCCGACGCGATACCTGTTGCGTCGATGATGTCGAGATTGTTGTCCCCGATCGCATCGCGGAGGACTCCTTGCATTGCCTTCATTTCGAAATCGATATCGGGATTCATCACGAAACTCGCGGTGGGCTGCAGGTCGGCGTTGACAATGGCCTGGGTCACGCCGCGTTCGACGCGGCTTAGAGCCGTCGCACTCGCGGAAACGACAATGTCGCAACCGAGAATAAGATCGGCCCCGCCTGAAGCGATGCGGACTGTAGGGATATCTTCCGGAGCAGGCGCGATCCGGACATGGCTCATGACCGCGCCATTCTTTTGCGCAAGGCCGGTGAAGTCGAGCGCAGAGCAGCCTCGACCGTCGAGATGGGCGGCCATGCCGAGCAGCGCGCCGATCGTGATGACGCCGGTGCCCCCGATACCGGTAACGAGAATGTTGAAGGGCTCTTCCAGTTCGCGCCGAGGCGGCAAAGGAAGATCGGCGAACAGCTGGCTTGAATCGACTGAGGAAGTCTCTGCTTTCTTCAGCGTGCCGCCATGGACAGTGACAAAACTCGGACAAAATCCCTCGACGCAAGAATAGTCCTTGTTGCAGTTCGACTGGTCGATCTGGCGTTTGCGGCCGAATTCGGTTTCGAGCGGTTGGACCGAAACACAATTGGAAGCTTGCGAGCAGTCGCCGCAGCCTTCGCATACGAGATCGTTGATGAAGACGCGCTTCGGCGGATCCGGATACAGCCCCCGTTTGCGGCGACGGCGTTTCTCGGCGGCACAGGTCTGATCGTAGATCAAAACGGAAAGACCGCTAATTTCACGCAGTTCGCGTTGAATCCGGTCCATCTCCCGGCGATGATGGACCGTGGCGCCCTCTGGAAAATAACCTTTGCCGGGATATTTGCCGGGATCGTCCGAGACGATCGCAACGCGCTTCGAGCCTTCGGCCCAAACCTGGTGGGCAATTTGTGAGACGGTCAGGCCGCCCTCGGCGGGTTGTCCGCCAGTCATAGCGACCGCGTCGTTGTAAAGAATCTTGTAGGTGATGTTGACGCCGGCAGCCGCCGCGGCCCGCAATGCGAGCAAGCCCGAATGCGTGTAGGTGCCGTCACCGAGGTTCTGAAAGACGTGGGTTTCGCTAGTGAAAGGTGCCTGACCGATCCAGGTCACGCCCTCGGCGCCCATATGCGAGATGGTCGCGGTGCGCCGGCTTGGGACCGAGAGGGCCATCCCGTGGCAGCCGATACCGGCCATCGCGCGGCTGCCTTCCGGCACCTTGGTAGAGGTGTTGTGCGGGCAGCCGGAGCAGAAATACGGCGTCCGCTGCAGCGCCATGGGAGCGCGCACAGTTGCGGGGTGCTCAAACGCTTCAAGCCGCGCCAGTTTTTGTTCCAGCACCGGACTTTGTTGGCCGAGCCGGCGCAGACGCGAGACCAGTGCGGCGGCCACCATGGTCGGCGTGAGTTCTCCTTCGCTCGGCAACAGCGTTGCGCGGTGTTCGTCGCGTTTGCCAACGACGGAAGGACGCTTTGAGGCATCCATGTTGTAGAGAATTCGCACCAGCTGATCTTCGAGAAAGCCGCGCTTTTCCTCGACGACCAATACGTCCTGCAGACCTTCGGCAAAACGCCTCGCGCCGCTCTCTTCGAGCGGCCAAGTCAGCCCGACCTTATAGATGCGCAAACCCAGCTTCTGAGCTTCGCGCTCGGTAATTCCGAGATCCGCCAGCGCCTGCCGTAAATCCAGGTAGGCCTTGCCGGTGGCCATGATGCCGAGCCGAGCCGGTTTGCTGTCGAGCACGATACGATCGAGCTGGTTGGCGCGCGCGAATGCTGCAATGGCGTCCATTTTTGGACCATGAAGCCGCCGCTCCTGTTCGAGCGGTGGGTCGGGCCACCTGATATTCAGTCCGCCCGGCGGCAATTCGAAATCCGATGGCAGCACCACCGACACGCGCGACGGATCGCTGTAAATGGAGGCCGAACTCTCCACCGTTTCGGAAATCGCCTTGAAGCCGACCCAGCACCCGGAAAAGCGGGAAAGCGCAAAGCCGTAAAGTCCGAGATCCAGATAGTCCTGCAGCGTTGCCGGGTTGAGAATCGGCATCAGTGCCGCGGCGAACACCTGCTCGCTCTGGTGTGCAAGGGTGGAGGATTGGCAGCCATGATCGTCGCCGGCCAAAGCAAGCACACCGCCATGCCGCGCCGTACCAGCCGAATTCGCGTGCTTTAGGGCATCGACTGAACGGTCCACCCCCGGGCCTTTGCCATACCATATCCCGAACACTCCATCGACTTTCGCGCCTGGAAACAGCCCGACCTGCTGGCTGCCCCACACCGCGGTCGCCGCGAGATCTTCATTTAGGCCGGGGGCGAATGCGATATCGTGAGACTGCAGCACCGACTTTGCACGCCACAAGGCGTTGTCGTACATGCCGAGCGGCGAGCCGCGGTATCCTGAGATAAATCCGGCGGTGTTGAGATTTTGCCCGCGATCGCGTTCGCGCTGCAACATCGGCAATCGTACCAGCGCCTGGATGCCGGAAAGGTAGATACGCTTGGCCTCGACCCGGTATTTGTCGTCCAACCCGACCTGCATAAGCGTCATCGTAGGCTCCGTTAAATCGTCATGGCGGGCTGGAAGGTTGGGCGGGAGCCCGATTGTTTCGAGTTTGGCGGCTATCCGCAGGGTGCTGACAAGCCATCGACCTTGAGCAGATCGATGCGATCGATCAGTGAAAAGGATGTGTCGCCAATGTCAATATCGGTCGAGAAATTCATCGGGTCTGCATGTCCGCAGATGACGTCAGCGAAACACCATTCAGCTGATCCCACAATCTTGCCGTCCGCCATGATCGCAAGCTTGACCGGGTGACTGGCGCCGACGCCGCGAGAAGTCTGATATCCATCGGCAACGCAGTAGAGTTCAATGCGGACTTTGCCTGTTGAAATGCTCTGAACCGACAGTTCAACGTCGAAAAAGCCGAAGGCGGCGTCGTCATCAGAGCCCTTCTCATAAAAATAGAACGAGCCGATTTTCCCGTGTACGCACGGACCCAGCTTGTGGTCGCGGGGCACTTGCGGATCGGGCCGCGCCGGCGTCCGCGGGGGCAGCGGCCCCAACGAGCAGAACTGTCGATACGAATAGCAGTTACCCACCGGTTTCTCCCTGATTTTCCTGTTGTTGCTCGACGGTCACCGCGCTCCATATGGTGGAGGGCGCCTGATTCAAGAAGCGCGCGGTATTCGCAGCAAACGTCTCCCGGCTGATGCCGAGCGCCTGTTCGGCGAATTGGGCAGGCCGGTCCTGTTTGATTGAAAACGGATAGTCCGATCCGATCACGATATGATCCGCGCCAACTGAGTCTGCGAGAAATCGTAAAGCGAGGCGGTCATAGAGAATAGTGTCGTAGTAGAATGTCCTCGCCATCTCGTCGGGATCTCGCGCAAACAAATCCTGCAGCGGAGGTCCGAGGGCGCGTGCGTACTTCAGGCGTGGTAGAATCCATGGCAGCGCCCCGCCGCCGTGACTCAGCAAGATTCGCAATTTAGGAAATCGTTCTGTCACCCCATGTGTTAGAAGCGAAGTTGCGGCGAGCGCCGTTTCAAGCGGAAAAGCTGCAACCGCCGCCAGCTCTGGGCGGCCACCTATCCGTTCCATGCCCGATGGATGCAATGGATGGATCATGATCGCGAGATCGGCTTCCTCGGCGGCCGCATAGAACTCGTGCATTCGGGGGTCGCCCAGCGCCACACCATTGATGTGAGTGCCAATTTCAATGCCGAAAAGCCCGAGCCCCTTGACGTCAACCAGGCGGCGCGCTGCAAGCGCGGGATCCTGGACGGGAACCATGCCGATCCCGACGAAGCTGCGCGGATGGGCGGAACACAATTTCGCGATTGAGCAATTGATATGACTAGACAATGCGTCGGCGTCACCGACGGGAAACCAGTGCGACAGTAGTTCGGGCATGGGAGAGACGACCTGGACGTCAACATCGTCCAATTGCATATCCTGCAGACGGCGGCCGGCATCCCAGCTTCTGGAATCGATTGCGCGAAATACCTTTCCACCCACGATGACGGCCGCTGTGTTCCGCTCTCGGTGCTCAATGGAGGGCCAAAGGGCATTGCGTCCCGTACCCGACGGCATGATTTCCGGCACAAAGTGGGTATGCACGTCGATCGCCCTGGCCACCGCTTTCTCCCGGTTGTGATGCAACGCGATAATTGCGCAGATCCGACATTATCACTTTACAAGCAGGATGGACTGTTTTTAATATGTACGCAACCGAAGAATTTTTAGGAGGCTTCCCGGATATGGCCAAAGGGGAAGATATCGGGCGCCAGGGAGTTTGAAGCGTCTATGCCGTCCATCGAAAAAATAGTGATCGCTGGCGCCGGCCAGGCGGGAGGACGTGCGGCGGAAGCGCTGCGCTCCGCCGGCTTTCGCGGCTCCATTACGATGATCGGTGAGGAGAAGCATCCGCCCTATGAGCGCCCGCAATTGTCCAAGGAACTGCTCGCAGCGCTGGACGCTCCGGTTGCCTATCTCAAGCCGGCAAGCGACTGGACCGGAGTGCTCGACGTTACAATGATCACCGGAGCCGCCGTCGTCGCATGCGATGCAGAGCGACAGACCGTTGCAACCGGCGACGGCGAGATCTTCGGCTACGACCGGCTCCTTCTTGCGACCGGCACCCAGCCGAGGCGTATTAAAACGCTCGAGGGAGCGAGTGCGCAAGTTCACTATCTTCGTAACATCGAAGACGCGGTGCATCTGCGCCAGTCGTTCCATCGCCAAGTCAGCGTCGTCATCATTGGTGGCGGTGTCATCGGTCTCGAGGCGGCCTGCGCTGCGGCGAAGCATGGATGCGACGTAACGGTGGTTGAAAATCAGGAGCGGTTACTCGCCCGGGCGTTTCCCGGTCTTGTGAGCGAAGTCGTCGAGGCACGGCACCGCAACCATGGTGTCCGGTTCGAATTTGGCGTTACGGTCGCGGCAGGGACAACGAACGGCGTTCGCTTGACCAATGGAGCCGAACTGAAGGCGGACATCGTCCTTGTTGGAATTGGAGTTGAGCCTACCAACGCGATCGCTCTCGATCTGGGCCTGTCCGCCGATGCCGGCATTGAAGTAGACGCATTCGGGCGGACGGCGGCACCCAATGTTTTCAGCGCTGGCGATGTGGCGCTGCAATGGAGCAAATGCCACGACCGGGCCCTACGCGTTGAGACCTGGGCCAACGCGCAGAACCAGGCGATCTGTGTTGCCGGAAACATGGCTGGAGGGAATCGCGAATACAGCGATCCTCCCTGGTTCTGGTCGGATCAATACGATCTCAACATTCAGGTCGTAGGCGACATGCTCAACGCCGACCACGTCGTGCGTGGCGACTGCCAGAGCGACCGGTTCTCCGTGGCCGCCATGCGCGGCAGCGAAATTGTGGGCGCTATTTCGATCAACGCTGCAAAAGAGATGGCCATGCTTCGGCGGCTGGTCGCAAGGCAATCAAAGCTCAACCGATCCGATATTGAATCGACGGCGTACGATCTGCGGCAGGCACTTAAAACTAATTGATCAAGGGAGGCACTCCAATGAATGCAATTGGGCCGATGAAGACAGCGCTTCTGATCGATGAATCGAAGAAGATCTTTAAAGTCTCGCGTCAGGCCTTTGTCGATCCTGTCATTCTGGATGCCGAACGGGCCCAGATATTCGATAAATGCTGGCTCTACCTCGGCCACAGTTCTGAGCTCGCCAAGCCCGGCGATTTCGTGACCCGTCAGGTCGGGGGCCGAGGCATCTTGTTCGCCCGCGACGGCAAGGGAAATCTCAACGCGATGCTAAACACCTGCCCGCATCGCGGTACACAGGTTTGCCGCGAGAAGCACGGCAGTGCGAAGTCCTTCCAATGTTTTTATCATGGCTGGGTATTCGGCCTGGACGGAACGCTGCGAAGCCAGCCCGGAGAGGCTTCCTACGCCGAAGATTTCAAGGAGCGCAGCACATCCAGCATGCAGCAGGTTCCGCGGCTCGAGAGCTATCGCGATTTCAATTTCATCTGTTTTGACAAGAACGTTGAAAGCCTCTCGGACTATCTGGGCCCGGTCAGGGAATATCTCGATGTGATCTGCGACCAGGCGGAAACGGCAATGACAATCGTGGGAGGCACGCAGGAATACTCTATGCGTGCGAACTGGAAACTCCTCACTGAAAACAGCATTGACGGTTACCACGCACTGACGACTCACGCGACTTACCTGAATTACCTCAAGGCGACGACGGGCGGTCTTGCTCAAGTCGCATTCGAGGGTTCGGCGCGCGATCTCGGCAAGGGGCATGCCGTTCTCGAATACAAGGCCCCATGGGGCCGTCCGGTCGCGCAGTGGATTCCCTCGTGGGGCGAGGACGGCAAGCGCGAGCTTTCCCGGCTTTATGACGGGCTAGTCAATCGGTTTGGAAAAGAGCGGGCCGACCGTATCGCCACCTTCAATCGGAACCTGTTTATTTTCCCGAATCTGGTAATCAACGACATCATGGCAGTGACGGTGCGGACCTACTATCCGGCGGCGCCCGATTTCATGAATATCAGCGCCTGGGCGTTGGCTCCGAAGGAGGAGACCGAATGGGCCCGGAAATACCGGCTGTTCAATTTCCTCGAGTTTCTCGGCCCTGGAGGATTTGCGACGCCCGATGATGTCGAGGCGCTCGAACAGTGCCAGCGCGGCTTTCGCAATTCCAGTGAGGCGCAATGGAACGATATTTCGAAGGGAATGGGCAAGACAAACCCGTCCTATGATGACGAAGCACAGATGCGCGCGTTCTGGTCGAATTGGAACGAGCATATCTTCCGGGCGTCGGCATGAGCGACGGGGGAACAGTGATGCAAACCATAGCTCGCACCGACGTTGAGGATTTCCTGTTCGCTGAAGCCGAACTGCTCGATGAATGGCGGCTGCCCGAATGGCTTGAGCTTTTCACGGACGACGCGATTTATTACGTACCGGCAACAGATCTGGCCGTCGATGCGTCGCCCGACAATAACCTTTTCTATATTGCCGACGACCGCTTTCGGCTCAGCGAACGGGTCAAGCGATTGATGAAACGAACGGCTCACGCCGAATTTCCGCATTCAAAAACGCGGCATCTCGTCAGCAATGTACGGATCAGGAAGCGCATCGGCGATGATCTGGAAGTCAGTTCGGCATTCATCACCTACCGCACCAAGGATGGCGTGACCGACGTGTATTTCGGCAGCAACAGGTATCGTCTCGTGCCAGGAAATGGCACGTTCCGTATTAAGGAAAAACGCTGCCTGCTGGATAGTGAGGGTCTCCGTGCCCAGGGCCGTGTCAGCATCATTCTGTGAAAGCAAGGCTGGATGGACCAGAAACTGAAAAATAACGTCGCCGTTGTGACGGGCGCCGCAAGAGGCATTGGCCTTGCGATTGCAGAGCGACTTGCGCGCGATGGAGCCAGGCTGGTTGTTGCTGATATGGATGAAGCGGAACTCGATAACGCAACAAAACACCTTGGCAAGGAATTCGGCTCGGAGGTTGTCAGCTATGCCGGCGATCTGTCGTCGGAGGCTGTCGCCAAAGCTACGATCGATCTGGCAGTCGATCGCTTCGGTCGGCTGGATATCCTGGTTAACAACGCCGGAGGAGGCATTATCAAGGCTTTCGCTGAGCATACTCCGGAGACCTTGCGAACTACGATCGACCGTAACCTGTGGACAGTGCTCTGGTGCTCCTGGCATGCGGTCCCGAAAATGCGCGCCAATTTGTATGGCAGGATCATCAACCTCGGCGCCGATTCCGTTCGGAATGGGCTTTGGGATCACGCCGCCTATAATGCCGCGAAGGGCGGTGTCCATGGCCTGACCACCGGAATGGCGCGCGAATTTGCTCGCGAGGGTATCACCGTGAATACAGTCGCGCCCTGCGCAGTGAACACGCCACAAATGGTTGCGATCACAAAGCGCGACCCGGCGCTCGCGGCGAAATTCGTGAGCGTGATTCCGATGGGCCGGCCCGCCGAGATGGAGGAAGTCGCTTCCATGGTCAGCTATCTTGCATCCGCCGAAGCATCGTTCGTGACCGGGCAGGTCATCAGCGTGAACGGCGGAAGCACCATGCTCTAGGTTAAACCCGATGCCAGAAACAGTCGTGCTGTGCGGGGTCGACGAGGTCGCGGAAGGTGAGATCAAGCAGGCCTCGCTTCCCGACGGCGCGCATGTCGCGCTGTATCGAGTCGGTGATGCAATTTACGCAACCGCCGACACCTGCACCCATGGCGAGGCGTCGCTATCGGAGGAGGGGATGTTGACCGGGAAGACCGTGGAATGCACCTTTCATTTCGGAACCTTCGACGTGACTACGGGAGAGCCTACCGGCATGCCCTGCGAAATTCCGCTTAAAACCTATCCGGTCAAGGTGATCGACGATCAAGTCTGCATAGAGGTCTGACATGCCGGTTCGTGCAAACAGAATTCCTTCGACGGCAAGCTCCGCGCGGCGTTCGGTCGGGACGGCGGCGCGCCGCCGCACCCAAGCCGAGCGCAGCGAGGAAACTCAAACGCGCATCCTGAAGGCGGCGGCCAATCTCATTCGCAAGCGCGGCTACGCACATTTCAGGACCGCGGAGGTTGCGAAGGAAGCCGGGCTGTCCAGAGGCGCGCAGCTCCATCACTTTCCGACCAAAGATTCCCTTGTTGTCGCAACCCTCGAATATGTGTTCGAGCAAGCGCGGGTACTCAGCCGGCGCCGCGCGACCGCGGTGAACAGGCCTCGCGACCTGATCGAGGCGGTCATCGAGGATGCGAGAGAGTTTTTCTTTAGCGAGCACTTTATGGTTGCCATCGATATCGTTCTTTCGACCTCAACCAATCAATCGGTGCGCAAGCAGATTCTCGATATTTCGCGAAAAGCACGACGTCCGGTAGAGGCCGCTTGGTCGGAAGCTCTGGCTGAGAACGGTGTCCCTGGCCAACTTGCGTCCGACATCGTCGCCTTGACCCTCAGTCTTGTTCGCGGAATGGCGCTGCGAACGTTGTGGGACAACGATCCGAAGTGGTTCGACGAGCTGTTCTCGCTCTGGCGTCAAATGATCAAGGTTTTCCTTAGGGATCGGCAGCCACGATCGAGAGTGCGCTGAGCGGGAGCCTGCACGCATGAAACAAGACAGCCATCCGCTCGTTGTGTCAGTCTGCTATGTTAGACTCTCGGCAAGCGAGTTGCATGCGAGCGCGAGATTTGCGGCTGATATCTTCGGCTTGCAGCGCGTAGCGGAGAAAAATGGCGAAATTGCTTTCCGTTCGGATAACCGTTTCCGCACCCTGAGCTTCAGCGATGGTCTCAGCCAGAGCTCAAGCATCGGGATCGAAGTCTGGGATGAGCAGGCCCTCGATCAAGTCGAGAAGCGGCTGAGCAGAAACGGCTTTGCTGTGAGCCGCGCGACGGCCCACGATTGTCAGCTTCGCTACGTTCAGGCAGCCCTGCTTGCCAGTGATGGCTCCGGCAACAGCATCGATTTGGTGGCGCGGCCAACCCAAAGTGGTCGTCGCTATTTCCCCAGCCGTGACGCCGGCATCACCCAGCTTCATGGCGTTGGAATGCGATCGACCGACCTGGATAAGGATCTCCAGTTCTGGAAAGAGCTTGGGGCCGAAGTCAGCGACTGGGTCGGCGATATCGCCTATCTGCGGATCGACGGGTTGCATCACCGCATCGCGCTCTATCCGGCCAAGCAGCGTGGCCTTCTCTACGCGGCATTCGAGGTCGAAACACTCGATAACATCATGCAGAACAGTTACTTTATGCAGGAGCGCCAGATCAAAATCGTTCAGGGTCCAGGCCGGGAGCCATGCTCGAAGCAGATCTTCCTTCATGTCGAGGGGCCTGACGGCATTATCTTTTCATATGTGAACGGGATGAGCGAGATGGGGCCGGCGCGTCGCCCCGCTCGACAATTTCCGCTCGTGCCGGAATCTCTTTGTGAATGGGGGAGCGAAAGCAAGGACGTGCCGGAGCTGAGTGCAGGCGTAGACTAGGCCGTGGAATCCAGGAGAAAAGCATGATCAACTTGAAAGATGTAAGCTATGTTCGCCTGGGATCTCCAGATCTGGAATCGGCTGAAACATTTGCGACGAGCTGCCTGGGATTACAGGTCGCGGAACGTGGCAAGAAAGCGCTTTATCTGAGATCGGACGACCGATCGCACACGCTTTGTTACACGGAAGGTGATCCCAAAGATCAGGCCGTCGGGTTTGAGGTCGAAGACGAAGACTGCTTGCAGCAGGCAGCGGCAACACTGGAACATCTTGGCCATCGCGTGCAGGCCGGCTCCACCGACGACGCCGCCAGACGAAAGGTGAGATCCTTCATCGGCTTTGATGATCCAAGCGGAAATCATATTGAGCTCGTGGTACGTCCGGAACGAAGCGGCCGTCGCTACTTTGCCTCACGGGATGCCGGAATCACGGGTTTCAGCCACATCGGCCTCAACTCAACCGACCCAGCCCGCGACGAAAGGTTCTGGACTCAAGTCTGCAACGCTCGGGTGAGCGATCGTATTGGCGACATTCCCCTGATGCGCGTCAATGCGATCCACCATACGATTGCGCTGGTGCGTGCGCCGCATGCAGGCATTCAACACGTTAACCATCAAGTGCAAACCAACGACGATGTGCTGCGATCGTTTTATTTTCTGAGCGAGCGCCGCGTGCCGATTGTTTTCGGGCCTGGCCGCCATCCGACTTCCGGCGCGCGGTTCCTCTACTTCAAAGGACCCGACGGCATGGTGTTCGAATATTCCGTTGGTGTTGACGAAATCGAGGACGAGGCGACCCACCGGCCGCGGCAGTTCGGCTTTGAACCGACCAGCTTTTGCATGTGGGGATCGAAGCCAGCCGGCATGGCTTTGCCAAGCGATCAATAAATGAGGGGCATCTGCGCGAGCTGCGAGATGCGCGACGCAATCGGGCGAGGAAAAAGATGGATTTTGGCCTTCGGGGCCGCACGGCAATTGTCTGTGCGGCGAGCATGGGTTTGGGCAGGAGCTGTGCGACCGCCCTTGGCGGCGAAGGCGTAAAGCTTGTTGTCGTTGCAAGGCGCCGCGAAATCCTGGAACGCGCGGCAGGCGAAATTCGGTCTGCAACCGGCACGGAAACTGTCGCCGTCGTAGCTGACGTCACGACGAAGGAAGGGCGGGACGCCATTCTCGCCGCCTGCCCCAATCCGGATATTCTCATTAACAATGCAGGGGGCCCGCCCGCAGGCGATTTTCGAAACTGGGATCGCAGCGATTGGATCAAGGCGCTCGATGCCAACATGCTCGCGCCGATCGAGCTGATGAAGTCTACCATTGACGGCATGATTGCGCGTAGGTTTGGACGGATCGTCAATATCACCTCGCATGCGGTCAAGGCGCCCATCGCCATGCTCGGACTGTCCAACGGCGCGCGTTCGGGCCTCACCGGTTTCGTCGCGGGGCTGGCCCGAGCCACGGCCGAGCATAATGTCACCATCAACAATTTGCTGCCGGGGACGTTTGATACCGACAGGTTGAAATCCAACCTGCAGGCGCTTGCAACCAATACAAAACGCCCTGTCGAAGAGGTCACCCAGGATATCCGGTCCAGCAATCCGTCGCGGCGTTTTGGCCGAACTGAAGAGTTTGGGGCGACTTGCGCGTTCCTGTGCTCGGCGCAAGCCGGCTATATAACCGGCCAGAATATCCTCATTGACGGCGGCTCATATCCCGGCACGTTCTAGAACCAAGCATGAAGAATTTCACGGAAGGTCATTTTGCGTAAGCGTCCATTTCTTACACGTCGGTCGTGGTTTCGGGGTTTGAAGGCGTCCAATTCCAGGGAAGGAGATCGTCGAGCTTGCTCATCGGATGACCGTTGGACATGCGTTCCAGCACGTCCTTGAGGTAGGCGAACGGCTCGACGTCATTGAGCTTTGCAGTGGCTAGCAGCGAAGCGACGACTGCCCAGCGGGCCGCGCCACCGTCGGATCCCGCGAACAAATGGTTTTTGCGCCCGAGCGCGATGGGGCGGATGGCGCGTTCGACCGCGTTGTTGTCAAGTTCGACGCGGCCGTCATCGAGGAATCGGGTGAGGGCTGGCCAGCGCGCGAGCGCGTAGCGGATGGCCTCGGCGAGGGGGCCGGCAGGCGGAACGCGGCCAAGCTCCCTCTCGAGCCACGGCTTCATCATCTCGATGAGCGGCCGGGTGCTGGCGTTGCGGACATGCCGACGGGCGTCTGCGGTGCGGCCCTGGATCGATCTCTCGATCGCATAGAGTTCGGCGATCCGCCGCAAGGCCTCGGCGGCGATCGGTGAGCCGGTCGCTTCGTGCAGGTCGTAGAACTTGCGTCGTGCGTGGGCCCAGCACGCTGCCAGTACGATATCGCCCGGGGCGGTCAGCCGCTCGAAGCCAACATAGCCGTCGACTTGCAGCACACCACGGAAGTCCTGGAGATGAGCGGCAGGACGCTCTGCCTTGCGATCAGGACTGTAGAAGTAGACGGCGGCCGGCGGTTCGGGCCCGGACCAGGGTCGATCGTCGCGCGCATAGACCCACAACCGGCCGGTCTTGGTGCGGCCGCGGCCGGGATCGAGCACCGGGATTGGCGTGTCGTCGGCAAACAGCTTGGTTGATCCAAACACATGCGCTGCGAGGCGGGCCTGCAGCGGTTCCAGCCACCAACAGGCGCCGCCCACCCAGTTCGCGAGAGTTGAGCGGTCGATCTCGACGCCGTGGCGGGCGAAGATCTGGCTCTGCCGGTATAGCGGCAAGTGATCGCAGTACTTGGCGACCAGGACATGGGCGAGAAGACCGGGACTGGCGAGGCCCTTGGCGATCGGACGCTCCGGGGCGGGCGCCTGATGAATAGTCCCACAGGCCCGGCAGCCATAGCGCGGTCGGCAGATGCGGATGACTCGAAGCCGCGCCGGCACATGATCGAGCATCTCGCTGACAGTCTCACCGATCACATGTAGTTCGCCGCCGCAGCAGGGGCACGCTTCATGCTCGAGATCGAGCCGCATGTCTTCGCGGGGCAGATGCGCCGGCAGGCTTGGTCGCTCGGTCCGCGATCTCGGCGTCTTGACCGTCGTTGATGGAAGTGTGGCTTCGACCCGCGCGATATCGGCGTGGAGGTCTTCAAAACCGAACTGCAGCTGGGCGTTATCCAGCCGTTCGGCGCGCCGACCAAATTGGCTGCGCTGCAGCTTCTGAACGATGAGCCGGAGGCGTTCGATCTCCGCCTGCGCCTCCGTGAGGCTGGCGCGGTCGGTCGCCAGCATCTGGACCATCCGCTGCAGCGTCTCCACATTGTCTGGCAGATCGGCAAGATCGATGTCCATGAGCCGGAAGTT
>WNGJ01001324.1_pt1 | contig 24259 bp, 25 predicted proteins | sample 5400611 | NCBI WGS metagenome assembly WNGJ01 (sample SAMN13153375, study PRJNA577476) | soil metagenome | isolation source: 40 cm soil or saprolite under Garry oak tree replicate 1 | place: USA:California | collected 2016-06-15
AGGCCCTGCGCAACGTCCAGGCCATTCTCGCCGCCGCCGGGAGCTCGCTCGACCGCGTGGTGAAGGTCACCGTGCTGCTCGCGCGGCCTGACCTCTACAGGGAGATGAACGAGGCGTACGCGGAGTTCTTCCCCGGGCCGAAGCCGGCGCGGGCGATGGTCCGCTTCGGGGCCGATATCCCCGGCGTGCTCGTCGCCATCGAGGCGATCGCGCTCGCCTGAGGGCCGCGCCATTCGCCGAGTTGTCGCTGCTCACCTTCCCCGGGGAACGCTCAGTCAAGGTCTCCAAACACGGCCCTCCAGGCAGTATCGTTGACCAGGATGACCTCCACGACGGGGCGGCCGTCGTGCAGGCCAGGCATCGCGCTGACGGCTCGGTACGGAGAGCTGGAACGTGCCGTTGTCGATCTCATACTTGGCTGAGATGGGTGTGCCTTCACTCTGGCTCACGGTCATTCCACTTTCGAGTGGAAGCCACGCATTTCGCAGTTCGAGAGCCAGCGCCCCCCGCTCGGTGACGGGGCCCGGCTGGGCGAGGGCAGCGAATGGAATCGCGGCGGATATGAGATAGACGATCAACGCGAGCGTGGATCATGCCGTCAGATCACGCCGGTGCCACTGAAGAGTTCCTGACATTCATGTCAGGTGCGGCGGCCCGAGGCGGTCGTTATACTTCTGCGTGCCGTGCGTGTCCTGATCGTCGAGGACGAAAAGAAAGTCGCGAAGGCCCTTCGGGAAGGGCTCGAGGCGGAGCACTACGACGTCCGCGTGGCATGCACGGGTGAGGAAGGGTTCTTCCTCGTGAACCACGAGTCTTTCGATCTGGTGGTTCTCGACCTCATGCTGCCGCGGCGCGACGGCCTCGAGGTCCTTACTACGCTTCGCAAGCGTGGGCTCCAGACCCCGGTCCTGATCTTGACGGCCAAGGACACGATCGAGGATCGTGTGCACGGGCTCGACAGTGGCGCTGACGACTATCTGGTCAAGCCGTTTGCGTTCCCTGAGCTACTGGCGCGGATCTGTGCGCTCCTGCGCCGCGGGCGCCCAGATCAGATCCTCAAGCTGCAACAAGATGACCTGGCGATGGACCTCGTGACGCGGAAGGTCGTGCGGGCTGGGCAGCCTCTCGAGCTCACCGTGAAGGAATTCGAGCTGCTCGAGTACCTGCTGCGCCATGTCGGTCACGTCGTTTCGAGAGAGATGCTCGCGAGCGATGTCTGGCGCGTTAGCGCGCGGGCCACGCCGCTGGACAACGTGATCGATGTGACGGTCGCCCGGCTGCGGCGAAAGATCGACGACCCATTCGAGAAGAAGCTGCTCCACACGGTCCGCGGCGTCGGGTTTGTCCTGCGCACTGAGCCTGGATGACGTTTTTGGCCCGGAGCGTACGGACGCGCCTCACCCTCTGGCACGCTGGCGTGCTGACGCTCGTCATTTGTATCTTTTCGGCGGGGATCCTCCTTTTCGTGAGAGCGCGACTGTACAGCGCGTTGGACCAGCAGGTCAGCCACGACCTCGCGACCATCGAGAGGGTCTATCACGAAGAGACCGGTGATCTGGGGGAGCTCGCTCACCGGATGGGCATCACACACTTCCAAGTCGTCGAAGGGGGCACGGTCCTGTATCAGACGCCCGGCTGGCCACCGGTCGGGACGACACCATATCGTCTTGGAACGCTTGAGGACGCCTCTCATCGCATCACCGCGGCTCGGGACGAGACGGCGGTGCGCCAAACCCTTTGGACTCTCGGGGTCATCCTGGCGATGGGCGTACCCTGCGCCATCGGTTTGGCGATCGGGGGTGGCTACTTCCTCGCGGGCCGGATGCTCTCACCCGTCGGGGCCATGGCAGAGACGGCGCGCAAGATCACGGCAGAGTCACTGACCGAACGGCTTCCCGTCGAGAACCCTGGGGACGAGTTCGGTCAGCTCGCCAGGGTGTTCAATGACACTCTGTCCCGCCTCGAGGAGGCGTTCGAGCACCTTCGCCGGTTCACGGCGGACGCCTCGCACGAGCTACGCACGCCACTCACGGCGATCCGCAGCGTGGGCGAGGTGGCGCTTCAGCGATCCCTGAGTGGGCCGGGCTACCGCGAAGTCATCGGGAGCATGCTCGAGGAGGTCGACCGCCTCACGCGACTCGTGGAGAGCCTGCTCACTCTGACTCGGGGCGAGTCTGGGCGGATCCAACCGGCACTCGAAATGGTGAAACTGAACGGGCTGGCGGTGAGCGTCGTGGAGCATCTCAGAATTCTCGCGGAGGAAAAGGAGCAGAGCTTGACCATCGACGCCACGGTGGAGGTTTCGGCCAAGTGCGATCCCGCGATCCTGAGGTTGGGTCTGATCAATGTGCTCGATAACGCGATCAAATACACGCTCCCCAGAGGGACGATTCGCGTGGTGGTGAGAGAGACGTCTTCCGGGGAGCCCGTGATCGAGGTCGAGGATACAGGGTTGGGCATTCCTTCGGTGCATCACGCGCGAATTTTCGAGCGCTTCTACCGTGTTGAGCAAGGGCGCTCGAGAGAATCGGGAGGAACGGGGCTTGGCCTCGCGACGGCGCGGTGGGCCGTCGAAGTGAACGGGGGTCGCATTGAGCTAGAAAGCGACGAGGGCAAGGGGAGCCTGTTCAGAATCGTGCTGCCGACGCTTGTTCGCGAGCCCCTAGTCGGGAAATAGATAGCCCAGCTCCGCCCCGAGGCCGACACAAACCGGACACGAATGTCAGAAACTCTTCAGTGGCGTACGCTCGATCCAGCGTCATCATCGATTGAAAAGAGATCCAGCCAAAGGAAGGAGAGCCCATGAAGATCGCGCTCGCAGTTCTCCTGCTCCTGGCGGCAAGCGCCTACGCAATCAGCGCGGCCACCGATGTCCCACGGCTTGCGATCACGTCACCGGAGAAGACCAGCATGAAAGACGACCTCGGCAAGGAGAACCCGAAGTGGAAGTTCGTGGCCGGCAAGTAGACTTATCGGCCATCGGGCGGCCGCCAAGGGCTCGCTCAGGTCGTTGAGACCCAACCCTGGGCAGTCGCGATCCTCGAGGATCAGAAATTCGGCGACGTCGATGTCACCGTCCGCTTCCGGCCGATCTCCGGCAAGGAGGACGCGAGCGGAGGCATCATCTTCCGGGCAAAGGATGGACGAAACTACCTGCTGGTCCGGGCCAATGCCCTCGAGAACAACTTTCGGCTCTACATGATAGTGAACGGCAAGCGAAGCACGATCGCGTCGGCACGAGTTACCGAGCCCAAGCTGGGCGAGTGGCACAAGATCCGCGTCGTTGCCAAAGGGCCGAAGATCCAGGCCTACCTGGACGACTCGCTCCTCCTCGACCACGAGGACAAGACCTTCACGGGGGGGTGGGTCGGGCTCTGGACCAAGGCGGACTCTGTTACAGAGTTTGCGGACCTGGAAGTCACGGGAACGCCGGGGAAGTGACGATGCGTCTTCCGGCTCACACTCAGGAGGTGGACATGAGCGCCACGGCTCACGCGAATCCGACGGGAGACTGGAGGGACATCGCGGGCTCACTCTTCAGGCTGGGCGCCACCTCCTACGGTGGACCAGCCATCATGGGGGTCATGCAGGCCGAGTTGCAGGAAAAGCGGAAGTGGGTGTCGAAGGAGCGCTTTCTTGAAGGCCTCTCGGTGGCGAACATGCTGCCGGGCGCCACGGCCACCCAGCTCGGCATCTTCCTGGGCTATGCGCGCGGGGGTTGGTGGGGTGGGCTGATCGGAGGACTCTGCTTCGTGGTGCCCGCGTTCTTCATCATGCTCGCCCTCACTGTCGCCTACGCCATGCTGGGCGTTACGCCGATTGCGCGCGGCGCTCTTTACGGGCTGGGCCCGGTGGTCATCGCCATCTTCGCGGTCGCGGTGTATCGCCTCGGGAGGTCCGCGATGAGCACCGTACCGGAGGCGGTCATCGGTGTCATTGGAGCTGCCGCGTCAATCTGGACTCCGCTGGGGATCGTAGCCATCCTGGTCTTGGCTGGTTGTGCGGGGCTGGTCCTCTTTCAGCCCAAGAGGCCTGGAGCACTGGTTGTGGTTCTCTCGTCGGCGCTGGTTCTCGCCGTGCTCTCGACCGCTTGGTGGCTGAACATGTCCGCTCCCGGCTCGGCTGTCTCGGGGCGAATCCCGAATCCGAACAGTCTGCTGGACATCGGCGCCTACTTCCTCAAGGTCGGCGCGTTCACGATCGGCGGCGGCCTGACGATGATCGCGTTCATCCAGGACCAGGTCGTCGGGCAATTCGGCTGGCTGACACCACGAGAATTCGTCGATGGGCTGGCGCTCGGCCAGCTCACGCCGGGGCCGGTCCTCATGATCGCGGCATACGTCGGCTACAAGGTGGCCGGCATTGCGGGTGCTGCGGTGGCTGCCACCGCGGCCTTTCTCCCATCCTTCATCATCATGCTGATCATTCTTCCGGCGCTCGACCGAGTCAGGAAGCTTGCATGGATGAGAGCCGTGATGAAAGGCATGGGGCCTGCCGTGATCGGTGTTCTCGCCGTCTCGTTGTTTCGGCTTGCGCCGGCGGCACTTCCCGACCCAATCGCAATTGTCATCCTTGTCGCGACCCTTATCGCGCTGATGGTCCTCCGAATCGGGGTCTTCAAGCTCATGATCGCTGGCGCCGTGCTCGGCGTGCTGAGGAGCTACCTCCCTGTCATTCGCGGATTCAAGGCGGTGGGACGCCTGATCACCGCTTGGACTACCGCCTAACCACCGGAAGGCGATCGACTTAGCGTCCGGGTCGACGTAGCAGCCTGACATGCTCCCAGAACGATCCCTGATGAAGCGGACACGGAGCGGAGCCGTTCTTCAAACCAGCTCAACAAGATTCTCGCGTAGGCCCGTCGCCACGATTCGCGGCTCAACCCGTGGTCGGCCTGGGCAAGCACCTTATGGCTCACCGAGCGCGCGGCGATGAACGCGCGTGCGTAGTTATCGATGACCTGAGCCGGAACGATCGTATCCGTCTGCGACTCGACGATGAGGACATCACCCTCGAAACGAGCGGCGCTAGTGAGCACCCGGTTCTCGTTCGAGTCGAGCCGACGGCGCCTGTACGCCGGGAGGTCGGCGTCCAGATTGAGCTGTCGCTTCGGCAGATCAAAATCCACATCCTTGTACAGCGCCGGGGCGCGCAGTGCCAGCCACTGCACCTTTCGCTCACCGGTAAGCAGGGTGGCCAGGTAGCCGCCGTAGCTGCTGCCCACGATCCCGACCCGCTCGGGAAGGACACCCGTCGCCTCGATCAGAAAGTCGTAGGCGGCGACGAGGTCGCGAAGGTTCTGCGCGCGCGTCACCGTCTCGACCTGCCTCCTGGTATGGGCATGGCCGCGAAGATTGAAGGTCAGGCACGCGCAATCCAGGAGGGCGAGCCGCTTCGCCTTGGCGATGTCTCGTCGCTGGGTACTGCCCCAGCCGTGAACGAAAAGCACGGCTCCCTTCGGATTTACGGGCGGCTCCGGCAGGATGAGCTTGCCGCTGATGTGTTGCCTGTCGACCGCAATGCGGACGTCCTTCATATCGGGTCGCGCGACGTGCGCGTGATCACAGTATAGCGGATTATCGGCCCGGCCTTGGCGTCCACGCCCTCGAAGTGGACCATGGCGCCGCGCGGGGGCTCGATGCCGTCGCCGTACTCCTCGACCGAAGAGGCGTGGACCACCGTCAGCGTCGGGTCCTGCGTAAAGGCTGTGAGCGCTGCGATCTCGGCGCTGCTCGCGCCGCCGGCGCGCCACGACGACTCGAATACCCCCGAGCGAGGTTGGCCGGTGCTGTCCATTCCCTGTCCGACGTCGTAGTTCCGTCTCGAGGCCATGAAGCCGGGATACTCTCGCGTCGCGTCGTCGTATTGCCTCGCCTGAGCGACGGCCGTGCGGACCTCGGAGCTCAGTCTCAGCCGCCCGAGCGCTTCCCAGCCGCCGCGCATGCACACCAGATCCGAGCCGCCGTAGGCCGACCGCCCCTTGTTGTCGGTCGTGACGCGCTGGGCGCCGTGATAGGAGAGGGTGAGATCGAGGCCGTCCAGGGTGACCTGGCCGACGCTCAACGTCCTGACCTCGCGGAGGTTTGTCTCGAGGACCAGCCCGTGCTGTGCGATGTCGCTGACGGAGACCGCTTCGAGGATGGTCTCGAGCTCGTTCAGGCGGGTGGCGAGTGATTGACCTCGTCCGCCCGAGGCGAGGGGATGCTTCACCCGGACGGCGCCGTGCGCCCACAGGCGGGTCGCGGCCGTGCGCGCGGCGCTCGTGCTGAATACCGTGTAGCCCGGCAATACCACTTCGCGGATCCTCGCTGCGAACTCGGGCGCCCAGCCGGCGGGGCGCTCGGCCTCGATGTCGACGAGCTCATGCGTCATGGCCTTGGTCTTCATGAAGGCGTACGGCACGACGCCACCGAAGAGATCGGCGGCGGACGCAATGCCAAGCTCCTGCGCCGCAGCGCTGATCATGGTGTCATCGGGGACAAAATACACGTGCCCGGGATACGCCCTGGCGCTGTCGTAACGGCCTTCGAAGTCGTACCGCTTGAGCTTGGCCACGGCCTCTGCCACGGCGACGAGCGTGATCCCTTCGTGAGTATGCAGAAAGTCGCCCCCGCGCAGGATGTAGAGGACAACCGTGCCATTCACGAAGCGCAGCTCCGCGCGCCGTAGGATTTCGTCGGGCCCACGTCAGACTCGGCCAGATCTATCGACGGTGCCGGGATACTTCAGATACCGCAAGTATGTCTGCGTAGATGCGCCGCGACGTCACTTCGGGATCTTGACCAAAGTCACGGCATTGACCAGGCTATTGGCCAGTACGAAGTCGCCATCCCGCGTGACCGACGTGTTGCGCACGATGTTGCCGCCACCCGGAATGGTCCAGCTCTGGAATTTCTCGGTCTGCGGGTCGAAGCGTACGACCGTGTTCGGCGTCGTGCCGGACTCGCTGTACCAGATGATGTCGTTGATCGCCGAGATGCCGTAGGGCTCGGACTTCGGCCCGCTCGGCGACGGCCACTCGGTCACCTTGCCGGTCGCGGGATCGAGACGGCCCAGGTACCCGCGCGAGAAGTCCGCGTACCAGACGATGTCGTCGCTCGTCATCGTGATCCGCCGGGGCCGCGATCCCGGATCCGGCAGGGTGTATTCGCGAATCTCCAGCGTCTTCGGGTCGACGCTGCCGACCTTGTTGGTGCCGAACGCGACGTAAAACACGGTGCCCTTCGAGCTCACGGCCATGCCGTACGGGCGGGATTTCGGCGTGGGCGGGGTGAGCAGCTTGATCTCACCAGTCTTCGGGTCGAGCCGCCCCACGCGGTTGGCATTCTGCAGCGTGAACCACAAGATCCCGGTCTGGTCGAAGATCAGCGTGTGCGGATCCTTGGCTTCGGGGTCCGGCATCTTGTACTCGGTGACCGCCCCCGTCTTCGGGTCAAGCTTGCCGACCAGGGCTCCGGTGTTGCCCGTGTACCAGATGTTGCCGTCCTTGTCCTCGACGAGGCCATGCGGTCCGGAGTGCGGCGCCTTGAGGGGATATTCCTTGAAGCGGCCAGTCTTCGGATCGAGCCGGCCGAGCACGTTGTTCATCTGACCTGTGTACCAGAGCGACCCGTCCCTCGCGGCCAGCGGATCGTGAGGCCGCGATCCGGGCGTGGGCACCTGCCACTCCTTGATCGAGACCTTGGTGGGGCCAGGGATCACTACCCCCACGGGCTTGTCCTTCTCCGGGAAATTCTTGGTCAAGTACTCGGTGATGGTGACGGCCTGATCGGCAGGCAGGGTCACGCCATGGTTGGCCATCATCCGCATGACGGTGCGCCAGCCCTTGGGCGTGTAGCCGGCGCCGAGGCGCGCGTAGAAGGGATGGCAGCTATTGCAATGGGCCGCGACCAGGTCCTTGCCCTTGCCTTCGGGCAACTCCTGGCCCCAGGCGGGAAGCGCAAAGCACAGCAGAGCGGCCGCGATCAGCGACAGGAGTGATGTCTTCGGCATGGCTCTCCTCCAAGACCAAGACCCTGACCATTTGGGGAAGCACCCAAATGACAGTTTACTTCACAAAGATCCATTCGGGTTTGAGCAGGGGAAACGCGATGAGCCCGATGATCGCCGCGGCGGCGACCAGCAGCGGGTTGCTGACCTTCCAACGGAAGAGGACCACGAGGCTGACCAGGGCGACGAGGGCGGTGAGCCAGTCACCGATGGCGATCCGCCCGAGCAGGACGCAGGCGCCGAGGATGGTGCCGATGGCGGCCGCGTACGCGCCCTTGATGAAGCCCAGGACGTTTGGGCTCGTGCGGTAGCGCATGAGGATAGGCGCCACGATCAGAATGAGCAGGAACGACGGCAGGAAGATGCCTATGGTTGCGACGACCGAGCCTCAGAAGCCGGCACTCGCACCGGCATCGGCACGAGGCGGGGATGCAAGGAATGAGTGCTGACCTCAGTACGGGAGGGGCGTGGCGAGGGGCTTACCCTTCTCCACCATATAGGTGGCGAGGATCTTGGCAACGGTCGTTCCTTCATTGGTGGTTTCGTGTGGCCGCCCGGCCTCGACGAAGAACGAGTCCCCCGCCTTGACCGTGACCGCGGGCCTACCCTCGACCCAGACCACCAATGTGCCATCCAGCACATAGCCGATCTCCTCGCCCGGATGCGTATGCTTGCCTGGCCTCACCCCGCCGGGAATCTCGACCAGCGCCTGCACCACCTCACGGCCGGGGGTTGAGAGATCAGCCTTCTGCAGCACTGTGCGCTTGAACGCAGCCGGCTGGGCGCTCAGCGCATGAGCACCGAGGGCCACCAAGACCACGGCTATCGACGCCGCAACCAATCTCGCTGTTCGCTTCTTCATGTGAGCCTCCATTGGTCGATGTGACCGATCGCACGCCTTGCAACGAGCTGAAGCCTTACGCGTTTGCACGCCGCTCATCGTTCGATTGGTACGGCCCAGAACTGTCGGGCAACCTGAACACTGGTCGTAGGGTTGGAGGCCCTATGGTAAACGACGGCGTCTCCCGGCCGGATGTCACCGAATGCAAGCGCTTGACCATGATCATCACGGATCGCTGCGGCCGGAGCTACGAGGACCGTCCTTGAACCGCTCCGTGTCTCGAGCATCAAGGTATTTCTCCCGACATCAACCGCAGCGACCAATCCAGTGCCGGTGTTTTCCGCTGCGTACACCCCGGGCGCCATCGACAGCATGAGTACGCACAACAGCGCTGCACGACACGCGAGCAATGACAGGCGCATCATCGAGCATGTGTTCATTTTCGCCTCCCTGAAAAGCTGTCGTTCACGGGAACAAGCAATCAAGTTCCACAAGTCTCTTGATGCGCCGCCGGCGACGGCCACACATGCCTACGGAGTCATACTCCCGTGTGGATGAGCGGTGGCAGGCGATCCAATCGCGGCTGGCACTCCGTAGGCACTGCTATGGGAACAAGCTCCCTCACCGAATCGCCTTGCGTTCCTAGCGATGCCTGATCTTTCTCGGCGCATTAGATCAGCGGCTGGCGGCGGTGCGCCGGACCCGGCAGATGTCGAGCTCCTGCGTCGGATGCAGCTCGGGGAGGAGGCTGGGCTCGAGCTCCTGTACGCGCGCTACGGGGGGCTGATCTTCACGCTCGCGCTTCGGATCGTGGGGGATCCTGAGCTGGCCCGCGAGGTGCTGCAGGATACCTTCCTGCGCTGCTGGGACGGGAGCGAATCATTCGACTCCGCGCGAGGACGAGTGCCCTGGTGGCTCATGGGCATCGCTCGGAACCGTGCCATTGATCTCTTGCGGAGTCGGCCCCATCAGGCCCGCTTGCGGGAAAGGGAGCAGCTGGCCGTGGGCATCGGTGAACCCGCTCAGCCGGATGAAACCGCTTCTTTCCCGATGCGACACGCCGTGGTCAGCGCGTTACAGGGTCTGCCGGCCGCGCAGCGCCAAGCCATCCAAATGGCCTACTACGGAGGGTTTACGCAAACTGAGATCGCCCGCGAGCTGGGCACGCCGCTGGGAACGATCAAGAGCCGGACGCGCGAGGCGATGGATCGGCTACGGACCTTGCTCTGGCCGCTCATCGAGCCACAACGGGGAGGCGTCGGAAGGCCGTGACTGAAGAGCACGAACATCCCATCGAGAACCTCGCCGCGTACGCCTTGGGAGCCCTCGAGGGCCCCGAGCAGGTACGCGTTGAGAGCCACGTCGCCACATGCACGACATGCGCGAGCTTGCTGGAACAGTACCGGGGCGTCGTCGGTGCGCTCCCGCTCGGGCTCGATCCGGTGCAGCCTCCGGCCGAAGCCTGGGCGGCGATCCGAGCGGAAGCCGCGCGGCGCCGGCCGCGGGGTCCCGGGCGGGCGAGCATCAAGGGGCTGCCTAGCTGGCGGCGAGTGATGTGGCCGGTTGTGGCCGCGCTGGCCGCGTCGCTGTTGGTGTGGAACGTGGTGCTTCAGCTGGAGCTCACGCGCCGCCCGCCTGGGCCGGAGGTGGAAGCCCTGGCGCGCCGGCCGGGACGGCTTGTCATCCTCACGGGGACGGGTGCGCCGGGAGCGAGCGGGCGGCTCCTCGTGGCTATCGACGGCCACCATGGACATCTCGCGACTGCCGGCCTGCGCCCGCTGCCCGCGGAGCGGACCTACCAGCTCTGGTTCGTGCGACCCGGCGCGCCAACCGTAACCGGCGGCGCCTTCAGAGTGGATTCACGTGGGCGCGCCTGGGCGACCATTACAGTTCCCGTCCCGCTTGATGAAGCACGCGTGGTCGCAATTACGGAGGAGCCCGCTCCCGGGAGCGCGACGCCGACCGGCAGTTACCTGCTGGAGGCGAAGAGCTGGCGATGAGTAGTGTCGGCTTGCCTCCGTAAACCTATATAAACGCGCCTTCTCTCCTGTTAGATCCCCTTCTCCGACTTGACCCCGTTTCATGCTGCCCGGTCTTGGACGGGAGCCAAGATAACGCGACGCATTATCAGACCTTGACAGTTTGAAACAATAGTTTCATAGTAGCAACATAATGTATCCGAAGCTCCTTCTGCTCATAGTGAGCTTGCCCCCGAATCCGTCGAGCCTGCGCGTGCGGGTGTGGCGTCGGCTCCGGGCGATCGGTGCCGTCGCCCTCAAGCGGACGGTCTACCTCCTTCCCGACACTCCGGACCACTATGAGCACTTCCAGTGGCTGGCCCAGGAGATTCAGCGGGCGGGGGGCGAGGCGACGCTCCTCCGCGTCGAGCAGATCGAGAACATGAGCTCGGGCGAAGTCATTCGACTGTTCCACGAGGCCCGCAATCCTGAGTACCGCCATCTTGGAGGGCGCTACCGAAAACTCCTCCAAACCCTCGATCGCAAGTCGGCGGCGATCAGTCCGCGGGTTCAGGCGGAGCTCACCCAGCTCCAGAGGGACTACGAGAAGCTCCACGAGCTCGATTTTTTCGAGGCGCCGGAGGGCGCCGAAGTCGAGCGGTTGAGGGAGGCCATCGACATGCGCACACGACCATCCGAGGAGCCGAAACGAAGAGAGCAGACCGCGGGCGATCTCCGGGACCTCCGAGGGCGGCAGTGGGTCACGCGCCGCCGGCCCCACGTGGACCGGATCGCCTCGGCCTGGTTCATCAAGCGGTTCATCGACCCCGACGCCACGTTCGTGTTTGCGGACCCGCGGGAGTTCCCCAAAGAGGCCATTCCGTTCGATACGCCCGGGGCCGAGCTCAGCCACGTCGGGGACGACTGCACCTTCGAGACACTCGTCAAGCGGGCCGGCCTTCGGGATCGCCGCCTCACGCGACTCGCGGAGATCGTGCACGAGGCAGACCTTCGCGACGGCAAGTTCCCGCGAGACGAGGCGCGCGGGATCGATCTGGTGATCCGCGGACTGCTCGCGGCCCATTCGGACGACCACGAAGTGCTCACACACGGTCTCGCGCTCTTCGAAGGACTCTATGTAGGCGCGAGCCGTAAGGAGTGAAATCCATGGACGAGGACTGGTACACAGTTGAGCAGCAGATTCGCGATCGGCTCACCGAGGCCCGGGCGGCCGTCCGGATCCGGGCCCTGACTGAGGAACTCGCCCCGACGGCGCGTCGCCCGACCTCCATCGGGATCATTCGTCTGGCGAGCTGGGTCTTGGCTCGCGCAATGCAGTTGCCTCTGGAGCTCTCACGCGCGCTGGCCAGGGTGCGAGCAGCGATGGAACGCCGCGCGTCGGCAGCGAGAGAAAGGACACCGCATGTGCCAAGTGGTCACCCGAATTCCGATCAGGCCGTCGACGTCAAGCGGACTGTTGAGCGACTCAACGTCCTTTTGCGCCCGTGAAGTGTTCGATCTCCTGATGCACGACGGCATCGGGGCGGTCACGCGCGCGTGGGCCTAAGCTCCCACATGGAGGAGTAGACATGCGATACCAACTGACACCGATCAACACTCGGCCGTGGCTGCTCGATGGTCTGTCGCTACGGCTCATCGAGAGCCAGTACGTGCTGCTCGCGCGACAAGGGCAAACATTTTTCCACTAAGGGGGGGGCTCCCGCGCCGGCCGCGCGGCCGGCTGATCGCTGACGCTGCGGCAGGATGCTGCATGCATGAAGCTCATGTTCTCGATCTCTAAGGGAGGTTTACAATGAACTATCGCATCGCTCCCCTTTTCTGCCGTCCCTGGACGTTGAACGGTATGTCGCCCCGTCTCATCGAGAGCCACTACGAGCATAACTACGGCGCTGCCCTCAATCGCCTGAATTCCGTCACGAGCGAACTGGCGGCGCTCGATGTCAAGACGACGCCAGCCCAGGTCATCAGTCGCCTGAGTCGGGAGCAAACCACGCTGCTCAACTCGACTCTGCTTCATGAATTGTATTTCGCTAGTCTGGGTGGGGATGGGCGGACTCTGTCCGACACAATAGCGGGCGCTCTTACTCGTGATTTCGGTTCAGTCGATCGCTGGCGCCACGAGTTCATCGCCTTGGCAGAGGCCTTGACAGGCGACTCTGGCTGGATACTGCTGACCTGGTTACCGCGCGATGGTCGGCTGATCAATCACAGTGCCTCGGATCACGCAGAGAGCATTGCCGGGGGCATTCCCATCCTTGCTCTAGACATGTACGAGCACGCCTATCACATCGAGTACGGAGCGAACACGACGGCTTACATCGCTGCCTTCATGCGCAACATTCACTGGGGAGCGGTCGAGGCGCGGTACATCGATGCCACAAAGGTTTCGCCGCCGCGATCGCTCGACCAGCCAGAATTCAAGGACGTGCCATCCATCACACCTGAAGAGGTCCAGGAGATGCTTAGCTCCGGCAAGCGAGTCCAAATCATCGATACCCGACCGCGCCACTACAGCACCAGAGCGCAGGACATCGTCGAAGGGGCTGTCTGGCGCGATCCGGAACGCATAGAAGAATGGATGGCAAGTCTTTCGAAGGACGAGCCCGTGGTCACATTCTGTGTATACGGTTTCCACATTGGATGCCAGAGCGCGGCGGCGCTGCGAAAGGCTGGCTTTGACGCCCGATACATGGCTGGTGGGCACTACGCATGGAAGGCCATCAAAGGCCCGGTGAAGCTCTTTGCGTGAAGTTGTCCGGGTGAGAAGATCATGAACCGAGTCGGGGCACCGCCGGAAGGTCTACCGCAAGATTCCTCTAAAAGGAGAAAGCCATGAAATGGGTAACCCGAGAAAAAGCACGAGTCGACCGCATTGCGTGCCCATGGTTGATCAGCCGGTTTGTCGACCGTGAGCCGGTATTCCTCTTCGTTCCCGCCGCCGACGTCATGAAGGTGGCCGAGCGCGAGCAGGCGATACCCTACGATGTCCCCGGCGTGGAGCTGGGGCACCATGGCGACCACTGCTCGTTCGATGCGTTCCTCGAGAAGTACAAGCTCGACGACCCTGCACTCCGCGCGCTGGCACTGATAGTGCGGGGCGCGGACACCTCCCACCGCGACCTAACGCCGGAGTCGGCGGGTCTCTATGCCCTGGCCACGGGGTTCCAGGCGACGAGCAAGGACGACTTCGAGAACATGGCGCGGCAGTTCCCGGCATATGACGCCCTCCTTGCCTATTGCCGCACGAGCGAGCACCAGCCCGTCACGGCGCGGTAAGAGCCATGGATGCCGTGGAGCTTCTCCTCACGCGCTATTCGGCGCTGAAGCTCGGTGAGCCCGCGCCCTCGGCCCAGGCCGTCCAGGCCATGCTGGAGAGCGCGGCTCGTGCCCCCGATCACGGCCGCCTCCAGCCCTGGCGCTTGATCCTCATCGAAGGGGAGGCACGCCTCGGATTCGGCGAGGTCCTGGCCGAGGCGTTGTCTCGGCGGAACCCCCTTGCCAACGAACAGGCCCTCGCCCGCGAGCGAGAGAAAGCATTGCGTGCACCTCTCATCATTGTGGTCGCAGCCCGATGCGATCGGTCTGCAAAGATCCCGATCATCGAGCAGACTATCTCCGCCGGCTGTGCGGCACACAGCATCATGCTGGCCGCGTCTGCCCAAGGCCTGGGGGCGATGTGGAGAACCGGCGAGCCCGCCTACGACAACGCGGTGAAGACTGCGCTCGGGATCGAGCCGGATGACCTCATCGTTGCTTTCATCTACGTGGGGACGGATATCGGCGGCCCCGTGACCCGACCTGAACGAGCGCCCCGCGAGTTCGCTCAGCACTGGACTGCCGACAGTGCGAAGCCGTCGGGATCCTAAGGAGCTCCAGCTTTGCAGTGTCCGCGGTGTCAGGCTGAGAACCGCGAAGGTCGCCGCTTCTGCGGCGAGTGCGGACTGTCGTTCGCCTCGACGTGCCCGGCCTGCAGCTTCCTGAACGAGGGCAGTGAGAAGTTCTGTGGCGGATGCGGCAGATCACTTGCCTCGTCGGCAGCCACCGCGGACCCGAAATTCCATTCTCCTCATGTCTACACGCCCAAGCACCTGGCCGAGAAGATCCTCACCTCGAGAAGCGCCCTGGAAGGCGAGCGCAAGCAGGTGACGGTCCTATTTGCAGATCTCAAGGGCTCGATGGAGCTCCTGGCCGACCGCGATCCCGAGGAGGCGCGCAAGCTCCTCGACCCGGTGCTCGAGCGCATGATGGAGGCGGTCCACCGTTACGAGGGGACCGTGAACCAGGTGATGGGCGACGGGATCATGGCGCTGTTCGGCGCGCCCGTCGCCCACGAGGACCATGCCGTGCGGGCCTGCTACGCCGCCCTGCGCATGCAGGAGCTGGTGAAGGGTTACGCCGAGCAGGCGTTCCGCACTCTCGGTGTCGCGGTCAGGATACGAGTGGGGCTGAACTCCGGAGAGGTCGTTGTGCGGTCGATCCGCTCGGACCTCCGTATGGACTACACAGCCGTTGGCCAGACCACCCACCTGGCCGCCCGCATGGAGCAGCTCGCCCCTCCGGGGGCCATTTGGATCACCGCCGAAACCCTCCGCCTGGCCGAGAACTTCGTGCAGGTCCAGCCCCTCGGTCCCGTGCCGGTACAAGGCCTCAATACTCCCGTCGAGGTTTACGACGTGGTCGCGGCCGGCCAGGTGAGAACACGGTTCCAGGTCGCGGCCCTTCGGGGCTTGAGCCACTTCGTTGGGCGCGACGCCGAGATGGAGCAGCTCCACGCAGCACTCGAAGGGGTGCGGCGCGGCCACGGCGAGGTCGGGGCCGTCGTGGGCGAGCCGGGCGTGGGCAAATCACGTCTCTTCCACGAGCTGACCCACTCCCACCGTGTCGCCGGGTGCCGGGTTTTCCAGGCCAGCGCTGTCTCCTATGGCCGGGCCACCAGCTATCTCCCTGTCATCGATCTACTGAAGGCCTATTTCCGCATCGACGAGCGTGATGACACCCGCTCGATACGCGCCAAGGTTACCGGACATCTGGTCACCCTGGACGCGGCACTCAAGGACGTGGTCCCGCCCGTTCTCTGGCTCCTCGACGCTCTCCCCGAGGAGGACGGCCTCTGGGTTCTCGAGCCGCCCCAGCGCCGCCAGGTCACGCTCGATGCGGTGAAGCGGCTGCTCCTCCGCGAGAGCCAGGTCCAGCCCCTCGTCCTGGTGCTGGAGGATCTCCACTGGATCGACTCGGAGACGCAGGCCCTGCTCGACAGCCTCGTGGAGAGCCTGCCCGCGGCACCGGTATTGCTCCTCGTCAACTATCGCCCCGAGTACAGCCACGGCTGGGGTGGCAAGACCTACTACCGCCAGCTCAGGATTGACCCCTTGCCGCCTGAGAGCGCCGAGGAATTGCTCCGGGCCTTGGTGGGCGACGGCGCCGAGCTCGCCCCCCTCAAGCGTCTGCTGATCGAACGGACCGAGGGCAACCCATTCTTTCTCGAGGAGAGTGTCCGGACGCTGGTGGAGACCGGTGCCATCGCGGGCGAGCGCGGCAGCTACCGCGTGATCAAGGATGCCCTGACGATCCAAGTCCCGGCGACGGTGCAGGCGCTGCTGGCCGGGCGCATCGACCGGCTCCCACCGGCGGAGAAGCGCCTGATCCAGGCTGCCTCCGTGATCGGCAAGGACGTGCCGTTCGCTCTGCTCCAAACCATCATCGAGGATGACGAAGGGGATCTCCGTCGCGGTCTCGCGCACCTTCAGGCTGCCGAGTTCCTCTACGAAGCGCATCTCTTCCCGGAGCTCGAGTACACCTTCAAGCATGCGCTGACGCATGAGGTTGCCTACGCGAGCCTTCTACGGGAGCGACGGATGGCGTTGCACTTGAGCATTCTGGAAACGCTAGAGCGGCAACACGCCGACCAGCCGCGTGAGGAGGTCGAGCGCCGCGCTCGCCACGCGCTCGGTGCCGAGGCGTGGGACAAGGCGGCCACGTACCTTCGGCAGGCAGCCCAAAGGACGATGGCCCGGTCCTCGTATGGTGCGGCGGCCGGGTTGCTCCGGGAAGCGCTGCGGGCACTCGAGCGGCTGCCCGAGTCCCCTGACACTCTCGCGCAGGCCATCGACACCCGGCTCGAGTTGCGGCTCGCACACATACCACTCGGGCGATACCAGGATGCCCTGGCTGTCATGCGCGAAGCTGAAGGCCTGGCGACCAGGCTCGGCGATCGTGCTCGCTTGGGGCGGGTCCTCACTGATATCTGCGCGCGGCTCAGGAACGTCGCCGGCGAGCATCTTCAGGCCGTCGAGGTCGGACAGCGTGCCCTGGCGATTGCGGCCGAGAGTGGCGATCGAGAGCTGGAGCGCGAGGCTCAGTACCGCACCGGCCAGGCCTACTTCGCCATCGGCGACTTCCGTCAGGCCCTCGACTTCCTTTCACGATGCACGGAGGGCGCGGGTGAGGGCCGCGACCAGCCGTCTCCGCTCTTCCCCTCCTGGTCACACAGCTGGCTGGCCCTCACCCTCTCGAGTCTGGGACAATTGGCTGATGCGAGCGCGCATGCTCAGGAGGCACTCAGGATTGCGGAAGGCGCTGACCATCCGTTCACTCTTGCCGAGGCTTTGACGGGCGTCGGGAGCGTGTGCCTCGCTCAGGGTGATTTCGAGCGAGCCATCGATGCGCTGGAGCGGGCAGGGGTCCTCATCCGTAAATGGAATCTCCAGCCCTGGGCAGTCTTTGCTCGTCTCGGATATGCGTACACGCTTTCCGCCCGTCCGGACGAGGGTCGGGACCTTCTCGAAGCGGTGATACAGAGCGCAACGACGATGAGCTCAATGGGCGTGGGGCGGGCGATGCAGCTCGCGTGGCTCGGCGAGGCATACTTGCTGGAGGGCCGGCTCGACGACGCTCTGGAACGGGCGCAACAGGCTGTGTCCCTGGCCCAGCGTCACCAGGAGCGCGGGCACGAGGCGTGGAGCCTCCGCCTGCTCGGTGAAATCGCTTCCCATCGTGATCCTCCGGCTCTCGAGACGGCGAAAGGCTACTACCGCGAGGCCTTGGCCCTGGCTGGCCAGCTCGGCATGCGTCCGCTCGCGGCCCACTGCCATTTCCATCTGGGCGAGCTCTTCCGGAAGACCGACCAGCACGAGCAGGCTCGACAGCATCTGACGACGGCGACGACGATGTACCGCGAAATGGACATGCGCTTCTGGCTGGACCAGGCGGAGGCGGAGATGCGGGAGCTGGAATGAGAGCCTGAAATCGCTACGCAGGCTCATGTCAGGAGACGGTTGTGACGCTGGGCGTTGCAAATATCATGGAGTTGCTCAAAGGTTCTTTGGCCTCTCTCGAGAAGAGGCTACTCTGAGCACGCTCCCGGTGTTCACCGTCTGAGGGCCCGTCTCAGCAGACCCCGCCGGCACTCTCTGGAGCGCCGGCGGGTCACCGGGGTGGCACTCCGGACTACCTGTGCCCCTGGCCCTGCCCCTCCTGGGGATGACCTTCGGGTCCCCGCTCCGGCTGTTGGCGCTCCTCTTTGGGATGCTGAGGAGGCTGCGGCTGGACAGGCGGGGGCTGGGCCGGCGGGCGAGCCGGGGGCCGCTCGCCGCGGGGAGCCTGCTGTGGACCCGCCTGCTCTCTCGGAGCGTTGGGCTGAGGCTCGACCCGCTGGGGCTCAGGTCTGCGTCCGCGCTCCGGCTGGGCACGTTCGACGGCCGGAGCTTCGTGCCGGGGAGCCGCCGGAGGCTGCGTCGTCTCCTGACGTGGGGAGCGAGCGGGCGGCGGCTGCGCGGACTCTTGACGTTGCGGGCGCTCGCGCGCCGCCGAACCCTGGGGATGGTCGACGCGCTCGGCTTTTGCGGTCGCCTTCATTCCACCGGATGACTGCTGGCGAAAGATCGAGGCGCGCTGCTGCTGAACGACCGTGTCGTGGGCCTGATACTTGTAGCGTTCATTGTGGATGATCACCTGCTGTGAGGGGGCCGGATATCTGTCTCGTGAATACTCCCTCTGGTAGAGCGGCAGAGGGGCGGCGGCAGCCGCGCGACCCCTATCCCAGCGATCCCATCCTGCCCGCCGGGACTCCCAGTCATGTCCCCAATGCTGCCCCCAGCGAGGCGGTGCGTCGTAGGCCCATCCGCCCCAATATGCCGGGCGTACCCGGTAGTAGCGGAACGGGATCACGAGAATGGGCTGAGGCACGTACAGGGGCTCGACAAAGACCCATGGCCCGTTGTACCAGGAGCTCGAGTACCACTGTCCGTCCTCGACGTTGAAGACCCAATAGAAGCCATCGTAGAAGAAGTAGTCGGCAGTGACGGTCGGAGCGTAGTAGACGGGATAGCCCGGCACGATCACCAAGTTGGGGAACACAGTGAGATTGATCCCGATGCTGATCTGAGCGTTTGCGGGTTGAGTACAGGCCACGGTGATGACCAGCAGAAGCAGAGCGCATACCTTTCGCATTGTGCCCTCCTGTGAGGAACCTCAGCATGGCGTGTGCCAAGTGACGCGCGGGCGCTAAACGTCAGGATCGTGACGATGGTCCAGGGCTGTACCGCCCACGAAGGGCGCGACCGTCGTTCTGGCCAAGCCGAGGCGACGCGTGCAGCCAATACCCCATCGCTCGAGCGGGAACAATTTTCCCGGCGCGCGAAATGCTCCCTGTCATTCCAGCTGCTCACCCGAACGCTATGCGGAAGATCCGATCCGCGGACGCTCGTGGGTGACCGCACTCCCCCAGTTTGCACTCGTTTCTGGTTCCACCCTTTTGCTCCGGGCCTTCGTATAGCTCTCTGAGGAGATCAGATGGACGTGGAGCGGGGACTTCTCCGTCAGCGAGGACGGCGCCGTCGCGCACACGAGGACGAAGCCCGAGGAACTCACTTCGGTTCCTGCCCGCCGTGCAGCTGACGCCAATCGGGTCCGGAAACGGCCGGAACACCGATATGCACTGTGCCACTGTCCTGAGCAGGAGATAGCGCGTGCGCCCACGAATCGGTCTTTCCATCATGTTGCTGGAGACACGGCGCGAGGCGATCATCGATCTCGCCACGGAGGGTGATCGCCTCGGCTACGATGGCTTCTTCATGCCGGAGGCGTGGGGGCACGACATGACCGTGCTGCTTGCCGAGGCGGCGGTCCGCACGACGCGGATCATGCTGGGAACGGGTATCATCGGCATCTGGAACCGTAGCGCGGCGACCATCGCGATGGCCGCGGCGACACTGCACGCGATCTCGGGCGGACGCTTCGTGCTCGGCCTCGGCGCCAGCACCCCACAGCTCGCGGAAGGCCTGCACGACACACCGTTTGAGCCACCGGTCCCGCGCATGCGCAGGATGGTCACGCAGATCCGGGCCCTGCTCCGTGGCGAGCGGATCCCGCTCGCGGTGACGACGAGTGCCCGCGCGCTCAAGCTCAACGTGCAGCCGGCGCCCACGCTTCCGATCCACATCGCGGCGCTCGGCGATGCGATGACGCGGCTCGCAGGCGAGCTGGCCGACGCGTGGGCGCCGTTCCTTTATCCGTGGTCGCAGCTCGCAACCGGTGTCGAACGGCTCCGCGAGGGCGCGACGCGGGGGGGCCATCCGGATCGTCTCCCGGAGATTCATCCCTGCGTGCCGACCGTGGTGGCCGCCACCGACGCGAAAGCGCGTGAGGGCGCGGCGTGGTTCGTTTCTTTCTTTGTGACGACGGGGACGTTCTACCGCGACTCGCTCATTCGACAGGGCTACGGCAAGGTTGTGGAGGCGGTGCTCGAGGCCAATGCGCCGAAGTTCACGGGTGCCGTCCCTGCCGACGCTGACGAATTGCTCGAGCAACTGATCGTCTACGGTACCCCGCCCGAGGCGCGGCGGAGACTTGGACGCTGGCACGAGGCTGGTGCCAACTTCCCGACCCTTCTCCTCCGGCCGGACCTCACACCGGATGAGCGCGCGCTGGTGCTCGAGACTTTCCGCCCGATGCTACGGTCCGCCTAGGAGCGTTCCGATGTCAGAGGTCGGCCGCGCGACGATGAAGTTCAATCAAGCGCGGCTCGAGTACCTGAGCGCGCGAATGGAGGCCGACATGGCAATCCGGGCGCTCATGCTCGCCCCACGAGTTTGAGGAACTGCTGTGTCCTGGCCTCGCGCGGGCGCTCCAGGATCTCTTCGGGCGTGCCTTCCTCGATGATGCGGCCGTCGGCCATGAACACGATGCGATCGGCCACCTCGCGCGCGAAGCGCAGCTCGTGGGTGACCACGATCATGGTCATGCCCCCCTCCGCGAGGCGGCGGATCACCGAAAGGACCTCGGAGACCAGCTCGGGATCGAGGGCCGAGGTGGGCTCGTCGAAGAGCATGACCCGGGGCGAGATGGCCAGCGCCCGGGCGATGGCCACGCGCTGCTGCTGGCCGCCCGAGAGCCGCGAGGGCAGGTGGTCGGCGTGGTAGGCCAGGCCCACGCTGGACAGTAGCGTGATGGCCCGCGCCCGCGCCACGTCGGGCCGCTCCCCGTGCACGCGCACCGGCGCCTCGCAGATGTTCTCGAGCGCGGTCAGGTGCTCGAACAGGTTGAATTGCTGGAAGACCATCCCGATGCGGGCCCGCGCGCGCTCCCGCGCCACGTGGCGCGAGGGACGGAGCGCGCCGCCGTTCACGCGCTCATAGCCGATGTGATGTCCGTCCACGGTGATCTCCCCGCGGTCCATCGGCTCCAGATGCGCGATCATCCGCAGCAGCGTGCTCTTGCCCGAGCCGCTCGGCCCCATGATGGTGACCACGTCGCCGCGATGCACGGTGAAATCAATGCCCTGGAGGATGGCGCGGTGCCCGTACGACTTCCAGACGCCGGCGCAACGGACGAAGGGCCCGGCGTGGTCCGTCGCCGCGCGCGCGGCCTGGGCTCCGACCAGCTCGACGAGGTCGACGCGCGCGGTCGCGGACGGGTCGGCGGCTCCCGCGGAGGTGGCCACCGACGCGGGCCTCGTCTCCGGCTCGGACTGACGAAAGCGGAACCCGAAGAAGCGGCCGAGCGCGTTATCGCGCCGCGGTCGCCGCCCCCGGTCCACGTCGGGGCTCACCCGCCGCTCGAGCAGGAACTGGACACCCGCGATCAGGGTGGTGACGGCCAGGTACATCAGCCCGGCCGCCGCGAAGACCGGGAAGAACTTGAAATTCTGGGCCACGATCTGCTGGCTCCGTAGTGTCAGCTCGTTCACCGCAATCACCGAGGCCAGCGAGGTTCCCTTCAGCACGCTGATCGCGTCGTTGCCGACGGCAGGCAGGATGGCGCGCATCGCCTGGGGCAAGACGATCCGACGCAGCGTGAGAAGGGGACCCATACCGAGGGAGGCCGCGGCCAGGGTCTGATTCCGGCTGACCGAGAGGATGCCCCCCCGGATGATCTCCCCCGCGAAGGCCGCCTCGTTGAGCGAGAACCCGATGATCGCGGTGGTGATCGCGGGCATCACGATGCCGATCAACGGCAGCGCGTCAAACAGGAAGACGAGCTGGAGCAGCACTGGCGTGCCCCGGAACAGCCAGACGTACGCCCACGCCAGCGCCGAGAACAGCCGGTAGGGGGACAGACGCATCAGCGCGATCAGCAGGCCGATGGTCAGCCCGCCCACCATCGAGGCGACGAAGATCCGGAGCGTGAGCCACAGCCCTTCCAGCAGGAAGGGTAGCGTCAGGTACTGGAGGAACGCCTCCATCGCCGACGGGCCGACGCTCGGGCTGCCGCTCTCGCCCGCCCCTAGCGGCCGACCTCGACGGGAATGGCCAGCGAGGGGTCCATCCCGTTCTTCTGCAGCAGCGCCTTCTGGGTGCCGTTGTCCTGCAGCGCGGTGATAGCCTCCTTGACCGCGTTGACCAGCTCCTCGTTGCCCTTCTTCACGGCGACGCCGATCTTGATGTTGGTGCGGAAGGAGAAGGCGCGCTCGAACTTGTCGGGGTTGCTCTTCACCACCTGGTCCACCAGCACGAGGTCGTACATGGAGATGTCGGCCCGATCGTTCTCGATCGCCCGTGAGGTGGCCGGCGCGTTCGGATAGGGCGTGATCTGGATGGCCGGCTTGCCCGCGGCCACGCACTTGGCGCTCGCGTCCTGGAAGCCCTTGTCTTCCACCGTGCCCAGGATGGGTGCGGCCCGCGTGCCGCACGTGTCGTCGATGCTCTTGATGCCCTTCGGATTGCCCTTCTTCACGATGCCCGCGGTGCCGGTGGTGGCGTAGATGACGAAGTCGGCCGCCTGGGCCCGCGCCGGCGTGTAGTAGATGTTCGACCAGATGAGCTGGATCTGCCCGGCCTGGAGCGTCGGAACCAGCGTGCCGAAATCGAGTCCGACCAGCTCGTACTTGAGCCCGAGGCACTTCATCGCCGCGTCGATCATGTCCGGATCTTGGCCGACGATCTTGCTCGGGTTGTTCGGATCCCGGTACATGATCGGAGGCAGCGTCGGGTCGAGCCCCACCTTGAGGGTCTTGCCGGCCAGCCCCGGATACTTGGTGGCCACCTTGTCGGGCTCGCATGCCGCCTGTGCCGGCTGCGCCCCGAAGCCTAGTATCGTCGCCGCCACCAGCCCCACCACGACCGCCCCACTCCGGTACCTCATTCCCGAGCCTCCATTCCTCACGAGAAGCGGTGCACTGCATTCCCGGACGCTAGGCGCCCGTGTGGCTCCGATGGCGCAAGAGATGCCGCCCGCGCCCGAGCTGACCCACGAATTGTCCGTCGCGCGCGATGACCTCGCCCCGCGCCAGGGTCAGCACGAGCAGCCCTTGGAGCGCGAAGCCGTTGAACGGGTCGTAGCCCGCGCGCGAGTGCAGCCGCCGCTCGTCCACTATCCCGGCGCGGGCCGGATCGAACAGGACGAGGTCGGCATCGCTGCCCACCGCGATCGTGCCCTTCTGCGGGTAGAGCCCGAAGATGCGGGCGGGATTGGTCGAGAAAGCGGCCACGAAGGTCTGCAGCGGAATCCGCCCCCGGCTCACGCCTTCCGAGTAGATCACCGGCATTTCGGTCTCGAGCCCGGGCACGCCATACGGCACCTTGGTGAAGTCCTGGGCTCCCGCCGCCTTCTGCTCGACCGTCCACGAGGTGTTGTCGCTGCCGATGGCCTGGATGTCGCCCGCGCGCAGTCCGTCCCACAGCGCGGCCTGATCCCGCGCGGTGCGGAGCGGCGGGGAGCCCACGAACTTGGCTGCCTCGATGCCCCCGATCTCGTAGCGCTCCTCGGTCAAGGCCAGGTAGATCGGGCGCGTCTCCGCCCACACCCGCAGCCCCCGCCGGCGGGCCGCGCTCACCGCCTCGAGCGCGTCGGCGCAGGAGAGATGCACGATGTAGATCTCGGCGTCGACCAGCGCCGCGTAGTCGATGGCGCGCCGGGTGGCCTCCGCCTCCGCGAGCGTGGGGCGGCTCTGCGCGTAGTAGCGCGGGTCGTGCTGGCCCGCGGCCAAGAGAGTACGCGTGCAGTGGTCGAGCAT
>WNGJ01012055.1_pt1 | contig 24250 bp, 17 predicted proteins | sample 5400611 | NCBI WGS metagenome assembly WNGJ01 (sample SAMN13153375, study PRJNA577476) | soil metagenome | isolation source: 40 cm soil or saprolite under Garry oak tree replicate 1 | place: USA:California | collected 2016-06-15
TTCGGTAAGCCGCTGCTGGAGTGTAGAGATGCACCTCCTTCTTTCCGATATCCTCGCTGAACTGGCGTAGTGGAGTGACGTCATCGAGTACCCAGAATGCGCGTCCATGAGTCGCTAAAACTAGGTCGTTATCTTTGACAACCAGATCGTGAATGGGCGTAGTCGGAAGATTCAACCGCAGCGGACGCCAATCGGCCCCATCGCTAAAGGAAATATACACGCCGCTTTCGGTGCCGGCATAGAGCAGCCCGCGCTTTTTGGGGTCCTCGCGGACCGCGCGGACGAACGTCGTTTGGGGGATGCCGTGAACGAGTCTTGTCCAGCTCTGGCCGTAGTTGCTGGTCTTATAAATATACGGACCTAGATCGTCGTTCTGGTGGCGATCCACGGCAACGTAGGCGGTGCCGGCATCGAAGGGTGAAGCCTCAATCTGGCTGACTCGGCTCCATTCCGGCATATCCTTGGGAGTGACGTTGGTCCAGGTTTTCCCTTCGTCACGGGTAATTTGGATCAGACCATCATCGGTGCCCACCCAGAGAAGCCCTCGGGTGATGGGGGATTCGGCAAGCGCGAAAATCGTGTCGTAATACTCCGTGCCCGTATCGTCTAAGGTGATTTCGCCGCCAGAGGGCTGATGACCTGCCAGTGAACTCCGCCGTCAGTAGTCTTAAAGAGACGTTCACCGGCGTGATAGAGGACGTTGGGGTCGTGCTGTGAAATCATCACCGGCGCTGTCCACTGAAAGCGATGTTCGAGATACGAAGCACCGCGAGCATCAGAGAGTTCGGGCTGTTCTGTAATGGCTTTGATCTGGCCGGTGCGCTTATCGAAGCGCGTAATGTTCCCCTGGTAGTCGGCGGCGTAGACGATATTTGGATCTGGCGGATAGGGCGCGATGTAGCCCGCTTCCCCGCCACCCACGTCGTACCAGTCCCCCCGATCGATGGAGCCTTGATCGCTGCGGCTGACAATGGCAACGGTCCCGCTATCTTGCTGCGCGCCGTAAATGCGATATGGCGTCGCGGTGTCCGCAGTCACGTGGTAGAACTGTGCCGTCGGCTGGTTGTCCTCACGAGTCCACGTCTTGCCGCCATCCAGCGTCACTGTGGCTCCTCCATCGTTTGAGGCAATCATGCGGCGCGTGTTCAGAGGATCAATCCACAGCCCGTGGTTGTCTCCATGAGGGATCTTAATTTTGTTGAACAGGTGGCCGCCGTCGGTCGACCGGTACGATTCCACGTTCATGATGTAAAGAACGTTTTCATCCTTCGGGTCAGCAATGACATGCATGTAGTACCAGGGGCGCTGCCACAAGCTGTGGTCGGGATTCACCAGAATCCAGTTCTCCCCTCCGTCATCCGAGCGGTAGAGACCTCCGTCCGGGTTGTGCGCCTCAATCAAGGCATAAATACGGTCGGAATTCGCGCTTACTGCAACGCCAATTTTTCCGTAGGGACCCTTAGGCAAACCGTGTTCTTCGATCCGCTTCCAACTGGTTCCGCCATCATTGGAACGATAAAGTCCGCTGCCTGGTCCGCCGTCGGACAGGTTCCACGAACTGCGACGCGCTTGCCACAGCGCCGCGAACAGGATATTTGCGTTGTGAGGATCAAAGGCCACATCGATACCCCCACTGTTTTCGTCCTTGTACAGAACCTTATCCCAGGTTTTGCCGCCGTCAGTGGTGCGGAAAATGCCGCGCTCGGTGCTGGGACCATAGGGATGGCCGAGTGCGGCCACGAAAACAATATTAGGATTGTTGGGATTGATGATTACCTTCCCGATAGCGCGCGTATCCTTTAACCCAAGGTTTTTCCAGGTCTTGCCGCCGTCGAGCGACTTGTATACCCCATCCCCGTGAGAGATATCCCCGCGAATGCACGCCTCGCCAGTTCCCACGTAAATAATGTTGGGATCAGAATTCGCCACCGCTAAACTGCCAATATCTCCCGATCCCTCCTTGTCGAAAACCGAACTCCACGTGGTGGCGCCGTCGGTCGATTTCCATACTCCGCCGCCGGTGGCCCCGAAGTAATAAGTCGTTGGATCGCCCGGCAACCCAGCCGCGGTCAGCGATCGGCCGCCACGGAAGGGGCCGACCAAGCGGTATTTCATTCCCTTGAAAGGACGATCTTCTGGTCTGGTCGATGCGGAATCGCCGGCGGCGTTTTGTTCCGCCGTGGGCGCGCTGTTTGTAGGCGCAGCCTGCGTGGGCTTTACCGCTTTGGATTGCCGCTCGGGCTTGGTCTGGGAAAAACTCGTGCCCGCAAATGCCCCCAAGAAAACCACGACAAGACCAAGCATCCAACCGTGGCCTCGGGCGCTTCCAAACCTGTTCCTACCCACAGCCTTTCGATGAGCCATTAGAAGTCGTCTCCGGAGAAATGAATCATGAATGAAAGCTATAGTAATGCCATCTCGGCTCGCTGCAAAGGGCAGGGCGCGGAGGAGAACGTCTGGAGTGTAAAAACTGGCCTACGGTCATATTCGCGAACCATAACAAAAAGGCCGCTGTGCCGCTCAGACATTCACTTCTTCAAGAGCAATTGGCGTGCGGCAGCCAGTTCTTTGCGTTTGACCGCGTCGACCTTAGGATAGGATAAGTCTAGTTCTTCAAGCGCATCGACGATGACCGAGGAAACCACCAGCCGCGTGAACCACTTATTGTCCGCGGGCACGGCATACCAGGGTGCGTACTTGCTGGCCGTGTTTATGATCATCTCCTCATAGGCGTTCATGTAGTCATCCCAGCATTCGCGCTCGTGAATATCGGCGGCAGAAAACTTCCAATTCTTCTCGGGCTGGTCAAGGCGGGCAAAAAAGCGCCGCTTTTGCTCCTTCTTCGAAATGTTTAGAAAAAACTTTCGGATCACCGTTCCGTCCCTCGCCAAATGCCGTTCAAAACTCCGGATATCTTCGAAGCGTTCGCCCCAGAGATTTTTGGTCACCAGCGATGGGGGAATTTTCTCGCCCTTCAGCACCTCAGGGTGCACGCGCACGATTAGCACCTCTTCGTAGTAGGAGCGGTTGAAAATGCCAAGGTGCCCGCGTGGGGGAAGATCCAGCGTGGTTCGCCAGAGAAAGTCATGTCGCAGCTCCGCTTCCGTCGGAACCTTAAAGGAATAGACCTGACAGCCCTCCGGATTCACCCCAGACATCACATGCTTGATAGCGCCGTCCTTCCCCGCCGCGTCCATGCCCTGGAAAATGAGCAGAACAGCCCAACGATCCTGGGCATAAAGTCTGTCCTGCAACTCAGCCAGGCGCGCAACACCCTGTTGCAAAGCCTCTTCCGCATGCTGTTTTGAATGCCGGCCATCGGTATCAGCGGGGTCGTAATCCTTCAATCGGAAGTCTTTGCCGTCCTCAACCCGATAAGATTTTGCCAGCTTCTCGCTTTTCATTTTCGCTTGACCTGTGTCTTCGAGCGGTGTGCGAACCCGCTTAGAGAGTCTACACGCAGGTCAAGACCGCATTGGAACGATTGGTGATTCAGGGCTAACGAAGAGTGGAATCAAAACTGAAAAAAAGCCAGAAAATCAAGCAGTTATTGGAGCAATAAATTCCAACCCGAAGCAGTAACCGTCTCGGTAGCGAACGACAGCCTGCATCCGAGAGTGAGATGGAGTGCTGAACTCGAGCTCCAGCATATCGCCGGGATTCAACAAGATCCCGGCATACAACAGCATGCCGCCTTCGCTCATCTCGGTTCCGCGGCCGGGAACCATGGTCTCAGGCGACTCTCCCGCCGCCAGGACGCGAACTTGTAGATCGACGGGATGCCTTGGCCATCGTCGCGTGTTTTGGGGAAGAGGCATTTCCGCTAATCATTCTCTTTTCCCTCCAGGCATTCAAATTACCAAGGTGCAGCCCACCGTAACGGGGCTGGGCGAAACGATGATGGCCATTCAGCACAGACCGATTGACCATCGTGAGGTAGCCTAATAATAACCGAGCCGAACCGATACAATGGGCGCATGGCGGTGTCCATGATTCCGGCAGCCATTCAAGGCCAGAAATACATTTCTCTCACCACGTTCCGCAAGAACGGGGCTGCGGTTGCGACCCCAGTATGGTTCGGTGAAGGGGAGAGCAAGCTTTACATCATGACCCGATCGACTTTCGGCAAGTACAAGCGAATCCGAAACAACCCACAGGTTCGGGTTGCGCCGTCGACCATTCGAGGCAGGGTTAGGGGGCCGGAGTCCCCGGCAATAGCACGCATTCTGCCGGTTGAAGAACACTCCCCCGCACGCCAGATCATCAATCGCAAGTACTGGCTAGCGCGCCTGCCCCTGTTGTGGAGAAGAACTGACGCCTATATAGAAATTGCGTTTCCCTGAGAGCTGGTGCGACCGCACTCCTGCGGCCGGGCTTCATTTACGCCGCTTCCCTGTCCCTGCTAACATAATTTGTTTGCAGATCGGTTCCAGCACCTTTCTGATCTCGTCTTCATCAACAACGGAGGAACATGGCTATCAAAATCGGCATCAATGGTTTCGGACGCATTGGCAGGAACGTGCTGCGGGCTTCCCTGAAAGACTCTAATCTTGACTTCGTCGCCGTCAACGACCTCACCGATCCCAAAACGCTGGCCCACCTTCTGAAGTACGACTCCATCCTGGGCAATTTGCCGAATAAGATTTCTGCCGGCACGGACAGCATTAACGTGGACGGAAAGACGATTAAGGTTTTCGCAGAGAAGGACCCCGCGAAACTCCCGTGGGAATCCGTGGGCGCGCAGGTGATACTCGAGTCCACCGGTCGCTTCACCGACGCCGCAGAGGCCAAGAAGCACATGCGCGGTTCGGTAAAGAAAGTGATCATCTCGGCTCCGGCCAAGAATGAGGACGTTACCCTGGTTCTCGGAGTGAACCACGACAAATACGATCCGGCCAAGCACCACATCATTTCGAACGCATCCTGCACCACGAATTGCCTGGCCCCGATCACCAAGGTCGTCCATGACAATTTCAAGATTATCAGCGGCACGATGACGACGATTCACTCCTACACGAACGATCAGGTCATTCTTGATTTCCCGCACAAAGACCTGCGGCGCGCGCGTGCGGCGGCGATTTCCATGATTCCGACTTCAACCGGCGCCGCCAAAGCATTGAAACTCGTGATTCCAGAGATGGCGGGTAAACTGGACGGCTTCGCCATGCGCGTGCCGACACCGAATGTCTCGGTCGTCGACCTGGTGGTCTTCGTCGAGAAGAAGACTTCAAAGGAAGAAGTGAACGCGGCACTGAAAAAAGCCTCTGAAGCAGGGCCGCTGAAGGGCTATCTCGGATATGAAGAACAGGAACTGGTCTCGGCCGATTTTCGCGGAGACCCCCGCTCTTCGATCGTGGATGCGCCCATGACTCTGGTGGTCGGCGGCACCTGCGTCAAAGTAATCTCGTGGTACGACAACGAGTGGGGATATTCGTCTCGGGTTCGCGATTTGATCAATTATCTCGGGGCGAAAGGTCTGTAATGGCTGTCGCAAAAAGGGGAGCTCATCTTTGCCGAGGGGGTGGGCACCTCGTTTCCTTAACATGGACAGAAGGTTGAATCGAATGTCGAAGCTTTCCATCCGTGATCTTTCACTCAATGACCATCGAATTTTCATGCGTGTGGACTTCAACGTCCCGCTGGAGGATGGACGCGTCATGGACGACACGCGCATCCGGGAAACTCTGCCCACGATCGAGTACGCACTGCGCCATGGCGCGCGTCTGATCCTGGCTTCCCATCTTGGCCGGCCCCAGGGAAAAACAAATCCCAAGATGAGCCTAAAGCCGGTAGCCGAGCGTCTGCGAATGCTGCTCGACCGGGAACTGGCGCGGGGCGAAAACGTGGGTTTCTCGCCGGATTGCGTCGGTCCCGAGGCGGAAGAAGTCGGCCGGCAAGTGGAAAAAGGCCAGACCCTTCTGCTGGAAAATCTTCGCTTCCATCCTGAGGAGGAAGCCAACGACGAACCCTTCGCCCGGCAGCTGGCCCGCCTCGCCGACTTCTACGTTAACGATGCTTTTGGCACCGCACATCGGGCTCATGCGTCCACCGTGGGAATTACGAAATTCGTGCCGAAGGCCGCAGCCGGGCTGCTCATGGAAAAGGAGCTGCAATATCTGGGCAAGGTCCTCGAACATGCCGAGAAACCGTTCATTGCGATTCTAGGAGGCGCGAAAGTCAGCGACAAGATCGGAGTCATTCAAAATCTCATGACCAAGGTGGACTCGTTCCTCATCGGCGGTGGCATGGCCTACACATTTCTCAAGGCGCAAGGGCTGGAAGTTGGCAAGTCGCTGGTGGAGGGCGACAAGGTTGAGCTGGCGCGAACACTGCTGGAGGAAGCCAAGAAAAGAAAGCTTACATTTCTGCTGCCCGTCGATCACGTCGCCGCGGCCAAGATCGAGCCCAACGCAGTGCTGCAGCAAATTGGCGAAGGCCTGCCAATCCCTGCAAATCTCATGGCGCTGGATATCGGGCCTAAAACCATCGAATTATTCTCGGAGGAAATTTCGCGCGCTCGCACCATCGTATGGAACGGCCCCATGGGCGTCTTCGAGGTGCCGGCATTTTCGAAGGGAACCACCAAAATCGCTCAGGCCGTGGCGGACAATGTGGGAGCAACTTCGATTGTGGGGGGCGGGGATTCTGTTTCCGCCGTGCGCGCCGCCGGGGTGGCCGACAGGATCACGCATATCTCCACTGGCGGCGGAGCCTCGCTGGAATTTCTGGAAGGAAAAAAACTTCCCGGGGTCGAGGCCCTCACGGACAAACGCTAGGCGATCTTCAGCATGGGACTCGAAGATCCACTCCAGGGACCGCTTAGGTTTACTCGAACCATCGGCGAACCGCAAGACGAGCCGCACTTCATCTGAAAGGATCATCTGAAAGGAACTGATGCCGCGCACCAAGCTCATTGCCGCCAACTGGAAGATGTACAAGACCCCCGATCAAACGCGCGATTTCTTCCGCGATTTTCTGCCGCTGGTCTCAGGTCACGAGCGCGATGAAATCGTGGTTTGCCCACCCTACGTTGACCTCGCTGCTGCCATGGAAGCAGCAAAGGGATCGAATATTGCGGTCGGCGCCCAAAACCTGCATTGGAAAGAAGTGGGCGCATTCACCGGCGAAATTTCGGCTGCCATGCTGCTGTCCCTCGGCGTCACTCACGGGATTGTGGGCCACTCCGAGCGTCGGCAGTATTTCGGCGAGACCGACGACACCGTCAATCTGCGCCTGAAGGCCGCACTTGAAGCCGGACTCACCCCCATCTGCTGCGTTGGCGAAGTGCTGGAAGAGCGCGAGGCGGGGCTTACCGACGATGTTCTTCGGCGACAATGCGTCCGGGCTTTCCGCGCAATTTCCGCGAAGAAGGCGGCGCGGCTAGTTGTGGCGTACGAACCGGTGTGGGCTATCGGCACGGGAAAAACCGCCACTCCAGAACTCGCGGCCGAGGCCCATGCCGTCATCCGCAGCGAGGCCGGCGAAGTGTTCGGAGAAGAATTCGCCGCCCGTATGCGTATTTTGTACGGAGGATCGGTAAAACCCGAAAACGCCGCTGCCCTGATGGCGCAGGAAGAAATTGACGGAGCGTTGGTCGGCGGCGCCTCGCTGGAGCCGAAATCATTCGCCGCGATTGTGAAGTACTGACGCTGTTCGGTGGACCTTCATGACAAGACCACTACGCCCCACTGGCGCGCCGGGCACCGCGATATCCCAGCTGCATGGAGACATGACGCGCGGCATCCTTCAGCGCTTCCAAAATTCGCGGCATGGTCTGTGCGTTGACCTGGTTGATGGTGCCGCTCAATCCCAGACTCGCCTCGATGCTTCCATGCTGGTTGAACACAGGCGCGCCCACGCAGCGCGCTCCCATGTTATTTTCCTCGTCATCCACCGCGTAACCTTGCTGACGCACCTTTTCGAGCTCCTTAAGCAGTCGCGTCACAGTGGTGATGGTCTTGGGCGTGCGTTTCTGCATTCCTTGCTCGCTTAGAATTTTTTCCAGCCGTTCTCGGCTAATATGAGCAACCAGCGCCTTACCCACGCTGGTCGCGTGCACACGCATGCGGCGACCTACCCAGGTATCCATCTTGATGAAGCCGTGAGGCGCGACCTTCTCGATGTAAACCGCATCGGGGCCGTCGAGAATAGCCAGGTGACAGGTCAGGCTGGTTTGTTCCATGAGCCGGCGCATGATGGGCAACGCCACCTCGCGCACGTCCAAACCGCTTAGCGCTCCCCGGCTTAGGCTCAGAACCTTCAGCCCCACCCGGTATTTCCCCGTCCCCGGCTCGCGATTGAGATAACCCTGTTTTTCCAAGGTGCGAAGGATGTAACTGGCAGAACTCTTTGGAATCTTCAACTTACGGCTAATATCAGCGTTGCTGAGCCCTTCCGATTCCTCCGCCACGGATTCCAACATGGCCAGCGCCCGCTCAACCGCGACGGAGGGCGAATCGATCGGTGGAGACATACGTGCCGTCATGGTAACAAACCCCTAGGCGGACAACAAATTGAATGTATGTTCGACCTATTGAACAACAAGCTTGACCCGGCCTCGGAGGTGTCCTACGATCGGCCCGTATTTGGAATTGTTGTTCAGTATATTGCACAAGATAGAAATCAGGGCCAGTGCACCGCAGGAGCTGCCCATGACGGCCACGGCATCGGAAATCGGCAATCCAGTCAACCGCGTCAGCACCGCGGCCAAACCATTCGATCCAACGCGCGATCTGCCCGCGGGCTTCTTGGATTTTTTCCTCCCCCTACACGACATTTTCACGCCTTGGCAGCGGAAACTCGCTTACCAGCGCATGGAGGTACTCGAGGCATCGCTCGAAGGCGAGAAGCCTGCGCACAGCTTTCCTTCCGATACGGTTCGTAACGGCTGGCGCATTGAGTTGCCCGAGTGGTGTCAGGATCAGCGCAATCAGATGACCGGACCCGCCGACGATGCCGACCTGTGCGTGAAAATGCTTAACTCGGGCGCGCCTGGAGTTATGCTCGACCTGGAAGACTCTTGCGTAAATGAGTGGGAGCACCATGCGAACGGCGTGCAGAATGTTCTTGCCTGCCTGCGCGGTGACCTTACCTATTACGACAAGAAGCGTGAACGCAGCGTTGCCATCAAACCCAGCAGCACGGTGATCTTCACTCGTCCGCGGGGCTTGCACATGAGCCAGGCCGGGCTCGTTCCCTCCGAAGTGGTTTCCGCTTCCCTCTTCGATGTGGCGCGCGTTTTCTACGGTGTCGATCCGGCTGAGCTGAAGCATCCGCTTTCCTTCTACATTCCAAAGTCTGAATCCGCCGAAGAGGCGCTGTGGTGGCGCGATCTGTTCCAGGCTCTAGCAAAGTTGCGGGGCCTGCCGCAGGACTACGTCAAGTGCATGGCGCTGGTGGAATCACACCCGCTGGCATTTCAGATGGAAGAATTCGCCTACAACCTGCGTGATCACCTCTTGGGTCTTGATCTGGGACGCTGGGACTACATGGCCAGCCTGATTCATTTCAATCTTGAAGACCCCTCCTGGGTACTGCCCGATCGCAACACCATTCCCCACAATGTCCCCTTCTTTCAGAATCTGCGCGAGCTGATGCCCGAGATTTGCCATCGGCGCGGGATTCTCGCCATCGGCGGAATGACGGCGCTGTACCCTAGCCGCGAAGACCCCGAACTGAATGCCCGCGCGTTGGCGGTGCTCGAACAAGACAAGAAAAATGAAGCCGACTGTTTGATGGATGGAGCTTGGACCGGGCATCCCGATCAGAATGCCATCGCGGTCGCGCAGTTTCCTTACCCGAACCAGCTTCTCTCCAGACCCAAGAATCCGGGGCGCTATCCAAATCTGCGGCCCGGTTATCGCCACGGAGTGCTCGGCGGTAAAGGTGCAAGCCTGCTCGATGGCTATATGGAAGACCTGGCAACCGACCGCATCTACCGTCTGATGATCGCGCAGCGCGTGTTGCACCGCGATTTCGCCGGCATCATTGACGATCAAGGCCAAAGCCTCAAACACACGCCGGAATTCATCACAGGGCTCTTCGACGAAGAACTCAATCGCCTGCTTCGCGAGCTTCCGTCTGACTCCGCTTCCGAAGAAGCGGATCGCTTCCGCCGGGCGCGCGAACTCAGCGAGGCCATGATCGTGAATGGAGAATTCAACCCGATATAAGTCTCCACCCAATCCAACTTCAGGAGTGAACCCATGTCGGCTAACGGAAAAGAAAAGCACGCAACCCAGCGCCACCACAACCAGACGGAGCCGGTCCTAGGTGAAGCCGAACGCCTGGCACAATATGCTTTGGCTCAGGATTGCCTGCACTACGACTGGGCCAACAATGGGCGTTGGAAGGGGGTGGAGCGAGCTTACTCGGCCGATGATGTGCTGCGTCTCCGGGGATCGGTCCACATCGAGCACACGCTGGCTCGCATGGGCGCCGAGCGCTTGTGGCAATTGCTACAGACCGAGCCCTATGTCAACGCCTTGGGCGCCATGACCGGCAACCAAGCCGTCCAGCAGGTCGAGGCCGGTCTAAAGGCTATTTACGTCAGTGGATGGCAAGTCGCGGCGGATGCTAACCACGCAGGCCAGATGTATCCCGATCAAAGCCTGTACCCCGCCGACAGTGTTCCCCATATGTGCCGCCGCATCAACAACGCGTTACAACGCGCCGACCAGATTCATCACGCGGAGGGGAAGGTCCCTCCCGCGCAGACCTGGTTCGCACCGCTAGTGGCCGACGCCGAGGCGGGATTCGGTGGAACGCTGAATGCCTTCGAATTGATGAAAGCAATGATCGAGGCTGGCGCCGCGTGCGTTCACTTCGAGGATCAGCTCTCTTCGGCGAAGAAGTGCGGCCATCTTGGTGGAAAAGTTCTGGTATCCACGACCGAGGCTATACAAAAGCTGGTTGCAGCCCGTCTCGCTGCTGACGTGCTCGGCGTGGCCACGCTGGTTATGGCCCGCACCGACGCGAACAGCGCGCACCTTCTCACCAGCGATATTGATCCTCGCGATCGCGCACTCTGCACCGGCGAACGTACTCCGGAAGGGTTCTTCTGCATTCGTGGAGGAATCGACTCCGCCATTACCCGAGGTCTGGCCTACGCGCCCTACGCCGATTTGATCTGGTGCGAAACCTCCGAGCCCAACCTCGACGAGGCCCGCCGTTTCGCTGATGCCATTCACGCGCGTTATCCGGAAAAGATGCTGGCCTACAACTGCTCGCCGTCATTCAATTGGCGCAAGAAGCTGGACCAGAAGTCCATTGCCAGCTTCCAGCCCGAGCTGGCCCGTATGGGATACAAATTCCAGTTCGTCACACTGGCCGGGTTCCACGCGCTCAACCTCAGCATGTTCGAGCTTGCCCGCCACTACAGCGAAACCGGCATGTCGGCGTACTCGAACCTCCAGGAAAAGGAGTTTGCCAGCGAGCGTGAGCATGGATATCAGGCCACGAAACACCAGCGCTTCGTCGGCACGGGATATTTCGATCAGGTGCAGCAGGTGATTAGCGGCGGCTTGTCTTCGACCACCGCTCTGGAGGGCTCAACGGAAGCCGAACAATTTTCGGCCGACGGGCAAAAGATGCCGAAACCGCGAAGCGAAGCTGCGCCCCTGATCCCGAGCCAGCCTCCGACTGCGGATTTGCCACAGGATGAGATGCTGCAGCCCTCAGGAGACTAGACCCCATCAGGTTCATTCCTGGACCGCACGATTCGCCAACTGGAGGCGCGGCTTAAGACCGTGCCTCTTTTTTCGTTTCGACGTTCCGCGTCCCCATCACCGGCCAGAAGCCACCCACCGTCACCCGGCGTCAGATTCCTCGATAAAGTGACTCTCTCATTTTCCACCTTGCGCGTGCATACGCGCGAAGACCGCTTACCGCGAAAGCACCCTTGGTTACAATCAACTGCCGCCGCGGAGATCCAGATCACCAAACGAAAGCGTGTGATCGCTCGGGGGCTGATCTGGGTTCGGAACAGCGAGGCCGATTTTGAACTTCCATGCCCACACCAAGTGAGGCCGTTTCACTGCGCCCACGCAGATCATAGATCGCGGTGGAGTAACAGGAGTTCTGGGTCCGTTTTCACAAAACAACCTTTTCAAACCCAAGGCTGACGGGAAAATTAGGAAGGAAGCGAATTAGTTCTCGTTTGCTGACTGTACAGCCCACAGCGTCAGCGGGAACGGTTATTCCACTCCCGAAAAGCAGCATGTTCCGAAGATCGATCGACGTTATCAGGGCATCCCTTCTGCCTTGTTCCACATCAGGAGTTGCCTCAACTGGCCAGGCACCGCCAAGATTCGAGCACACGATCCAGCGCGTCGCGAATGGCGTTACGCGCCTCCCCCCGGCTGTAACCGCGCATCAGAAGCCGGTCGTACGGGGTGTGCTTATGGCGGGCAGCCGCAATTACGGCGGCCGTCAATGCGTCTTCTTCGAGCGCTCGCCCGGCGGAGGTGCGCCCCACTCGGCCACTCCCACGGACGCTTGTATGCGCGGCAACGGCTCGCGCCTCTTCTGGAGGGCAGCCAGGAAACAGTCTAATAATTACTGCTGTCATCGATGCGGCGAGATCGCGATCCTGCTCAGCAAGCCGTAGTCGGTTTTGCCCGCGCTTCGCGCAGCGTTGGTCACTATCCGCACGGCATTCCTCTTCTGCTCGATCAAGGGCAGCCTCTTCCACCAGCACGCCCTGACGCTCGTAACGGCCGCGAGACCTGCTGAAACGAACAACCACGGCGGAAAGAGCACTGCGCTTCCGGGCACGCCGCGTAAGAGCGGTATCACCTCGAGGAAGATAAACCAGGTGATCCAGATCGGCGCATCTCAGGCAAAGAGGGCGTCGCCCTTCCATGAAGAGAAAATCTCCCTTCCACAATTCATGGAGGCATTCTGCGCATTTCGACTCGCGCACAATGTCAAAAACCACCAGATCCTTAGTTTCCGATGGCGATTGGTGTTCCTCCGGCTTCATAGCTTCGGTGGGTACCTATCTGTGAGAAAAGGTCCTTTTGCCGCGGCGGCCGAACGGCTCTGTTCCGCACCAGTAGGAGCAGCGCCCTAGCATCCTTACAAGCCATCTCACAAATGCCTCAGCAGAATTATGCCGCAACGGAAGTAGGCATTCCAAGAAAGTTTTAAGCGTATCGTTTGTGGCCCATGACCAAGCCGCGGAAGCCTGGACCAAGAGATCGGCCTCTTTAATCTGTCGCGTCGACGATACCGTCGCATCCTGCGTAAGTCTTGTTTTGTATTTCTTCGGTTGCTTCGATGGTGACTGAGAGTTCGATTGCTTAGGCAATCCTCGACTGGATTTATTTTGGTATTCAAAATGGAGCTGCACCAGCTCTCGACGAGCTCGATTTCGGCAGTGTTGACCGGCCCAAGCTCTTGAACTATGCACGCCGATTCCCGTCATCCATATATCTACACCTGCTACCGGCTCTAGTCGAAAGCGCGGATGGCGTAGAGTCGGTCGGAGCCGGGACAGGAGATTAAATGCGCGGTATGAACCTTTTGCAGGAATTGAGTCGATGCCTGGTCAACAGACACGAGTCGGGGGGCGGATAAAGTCCTACCTGCCTACATCCTGTGGTTCTACCGGGTCACCCTCACAAGTAACCAGGGTCGCGGTCCACCCTCGCCCTTAAAACGGCGCGTTGTCCATTAGGGATACGGCCCGCGCAGGATGAACCAACACGATCGCGACTGTCTTCGCTGATCCTCCTCCCCGAACCTCATGCGACTCTGACGTGCCGCGTCTACCGTAACTTGGTACCAGGAAACGCCGACAAATAGAATTGTGTTTCTATGGTTGCCTTAGGCATTCACGAACTGACCGCAGACTGGGCCTCCGCCAAATGGCTGTTATGGATCGGCCTGTACCTGAGTCTCGGTCTTCTTGTGCCTTGGGCCATGACCCGAGCCTGGGCTCATCAGCACCACAGCCCGCTGCAGCCGCGCCTCAAGCAAGTCTTCCAGAATGGAGAGTTGGGGCTGGTCAGCCTCATGCTTGCGATCTCGGTGATTTGGGATCTGCAAAAGTCTCAGTACACTTCCTACACCATCGCACTGGGTTCAGTATTTCTGGCCATCACCGGGATTATGGCAGGAGCGGTTTGGATCGAGTCTTACTGCCGACGCTCCACGGGCACTCGCTTCCGTCCGGATAGAGCTTGGCGAGACTCCCGAAATCTGACGCTTCTTGTATTCAGCCTGGCCATCGTGACGGAGATCTTATTGGATCGTTTCGGAAAGGTGACAGCCCTGTGAGCGCCTCGGCCCCAGCGTTGGCGAAGCAATCACACCCCGCGTTGGCGATGCGCCTTGCCGATCCCGCGGCGACCTTGGCTTATGTCTCTTTCCTATTCGGTCTACTACTGGTCGTTTTCCCCGTATCGTTCCCGCGGATCATCGTACAGAACTGGCAGAATGCCCGGCTCACGCCCATCGTGATTCTGTTCACAGTCTCACTCAACCTGGCGCTTTACCTTGGTGTCGCTCATCAGCGATCCTCCAAACCAGGAATTCTAGCCGCTGCTTGCTTGGGCAGCGTTCCGGTTTTCCTATTGGCGGGTCTCAATTTTCTTCTACAAGCGACGATTGCTCACACCCTTTCCGGAAATATTCCGAATGCGCTTGCTCGGGTCGACGAAGAGATACTTGCCCACACCTATTTTGCATTGATCGCGGCCATCTTTGGTCCGTTCCTGGTTATCCGCCTTGGGCAACAGTTCCGAAAAACCGACCCTTAAGTCTCCCGCAACCGGCGCCCGACTTGTATTTCGTTGGCAGTCCCGGTTGCTCTCCGGTGATGTATCGCCTACTGGGTCAGCGTGACTCGCGCTCAGCCGGTTGCCTTGAGTTCGCCAGCTCTCCATCGCACCAGGTAACCACCGACCCATGCCAAAAAGGCCAACATCCGGGTACCTGACCTTCAGTGCTTTGACGCCTTCCCAGCCGCTTCCTAGGATGATGTCTGACGCTATGAAGGAACCCGAGCCCGTTTTGTTGTCCGCGTTGGAAGGGCTCTCCACCGTGTTGGCATGGCTAACGAGAGGGCTTGTGCGTTCAAAAGGTTGCTGCTCCTCCTCCAAAGGGATTATGAAGTCGAGCGGAAATCGCGGGTTCACGTTGTTGGAATTGATCATCACGATCGCCATTGGTCTGGTCATGGCGGGTGTCAGCTTCATTGCTCTGATGCCGTTGTTCAAGGAGAACCACGTCAACGCTGCTTATGACACCACCCTGTCGGTGATGCGCAACTACAGAACCCAGTCCATCACTCAGAGCAAACGTTACATCCTCACGTTCACGCCCCCGGGAACCATCACGGTCGAATACTGGGGCGTGGCCGTTCCCGTGTCGCCCGCTCCGGTAACCGTCGCCACTTTTACTCTGCCGCCCGATATTCAGTTCGCGGTTCAAACTGGCTTTCCCCCCGCCGCTCCCGACAGCTTCGGCACTGGCGGCACGGCCATCGACTTTGATCAAGGTATGGGCGTGGGCAGCCAGAACTACATCATGTTCATGCCCGACGGATCCTCGCAAATGACGCAACTCAAATCTCACGCACCCGGCCAGCGCGGATTCACATTGGTTGAAACCATGCTTGCGATCGCGATCCTGACCATCGGCATAGTTGCGCTGCTCGCGGTCTTTGGCACCGCGGTCGCGGCCACCCAGAATGCTCAGGAAAATCTGATCGCGCGCCAGAAGGCGCTGGAGACCATGGAAAGCATTTACACCGCGCGCAACACCCAGCAAATCATTTTTTCGCAGATCGCCAACATCTCCAGCGGCGGAATTTTTACGGGTGGACCTGTCCAGTTGCTGTCAGCGGGTCCAGACGGAATAGTGAATACCGCCGATGACCTTGATTTCCCGGCTACTGGAGTCTGCCCGACTGGGCCGGAGTGCATCACTCTTCCCGGTCCTGACGGCATCCTGGGAACGGCCGACGACCAGCCGATGAGCCTCGCCAACTTCCAGCGCGAGATTCAAATCGGCTCCGTGCTCGAGTCCGACGGAGTGACGATTGATCCCAATCTCAAGCAGATCACCGTAACTGTCAGTTACTTCACGGGCGGATCTTCGATTCCGCGCGCGTACACCGTGAACGCGCTGATTTCGGCCTTCCGCTAAAGGTCGGTAAGGGAAACATGAAGATGCCAAAACAAAAATCGGAGCGCGGCTTCACCCTGATGGAACTCATGGTTGCCATCGCCGTGGGCTTGATTGTGATGGGTGCAATGACCAGCCTGTTCAAGACCGGGATGGACTCCGCCATGCTGGTCACGCAGCGCGCCGAAACTCAGCAGAACATGCGCGCGGCCATCGATCTCATGGTCAAAGACATCAGCATGGCGGGGGCCGGCCTGCCTTCGGGCGGAATCCAGTTGCCCGCCGGATCCGGATCGAACGCCTCCCTGTTCGGCTGCGACCAGTCCGGCGCCTGCCACGTCCCTGGCGACACCTACCCCACCAGCAATTACATGTACGGGATCATTCCCGGCTATAGCAACGGCGTGGAAGCCAGCGCGGTCGTGGCCGCGGCGCCCCCGCCCGCGATCAACGACAGCATCACCTCGATCTATGCCGACTATAACTTTCCCTTGTGGGAGTACGACATCACCTTCCCCGTCCCGGGTAACGGCAACGCCATCACTCTGACGCCCAATGTGGCTTACGTCCCTGCGCCTCCCTTCCCCAATGCGGCCGGAGGAATCCAGGTGGGCGACCTCATCATGCTCAGCAACAGCCTAGGTACGGCGGTGGGAGAGGTCACGGGCATCACTCAAACCGGGATCGACTTTGCGGATTCGGATCCTCTCAATATCAATCAAAACGGCGCAGCGAGCAACAACATCGCTGCCATTTCGACCGGAGCGAACACCGTTGCTTACCGCCTGTTGGCAGTCACCTACTACCTCACGGTTCCCGCCAACGGCGAGACCCCTCGCCTCATGCGCCAGGTCAATGGACTCAGCCCGACTCCGGTAGCGGACAACATCATCAACCTGCAATTCTCTTATGACATTTACAACTCCACGACCTCAGCGCTCGATGCCAACCAGAGCAATCCGCTCGGGGTTGGCGATTCGCCCAACCTGATGCAAAAGATCAACATCGTGGTCATGGGGCAAAGCATGCTCCAGCCCGGGAAATTCCAGAACCTCTATCTGGCCACTTCGGTCAGCGCCCGCAACATGGCATTTCGCAATCGTTATCAGTAACGTCATTCCGCGCAGGAGACGAACCCATGGGACAGGGAAAAAACAATTCGCCGGGTTTCACGCTTGTGGCAGCGCTTCTCATCCTGGTGCTGCTATCGGGCGTGGCGGCTGGCCTGCTTTTCATTGTCACCAACGAATCCCGCATTGGCGGCAATGACCTGGAGGCCAATATGGCCTACTACGGCGCGGAGTCCGGCATGGAAAAACTCACCGCCGATCTCTCCTCGCTCTACACCCAGTACATGATCCCCTCCAACGCCCAGATCCAGAACTTGGTTAACTTTCCCCCCACTTCGGCGATGGTGAGCGGGATGAGTTACACGGAGACCATCACCTATCCGACCGATGCCAACCAGAATCCTGTCACCGGCTGGAACACGGTCAGCTCGGGCGCAAATCAGGGGCTCTACGCCGAAATTATTCCCATGACGATGCAGGTCACTGCCACCCGTCCAGCGGGCGCCAGCGTGAGCATGACGCGCAAGGTGGAAGTCGCGCTGATTCCGGTATTCCAGTTCGGCGTTTTCTGCGGCTATGATTGCAGCTACTTCCCCGGCCCGAACTTCAGTTTTGGCGGTCGCGTCCACACCAATCAAAACCTCTTCCTCGCGGCCGGCGGCGATCTGGTGTTTAACGACAAGCTGGCGGCCTATCAGCAGCTGGTAATGGATCGGTTGGAAAACGGCCATATGACCAGTGCTGGATACGGCGGCACCGTCTACGTTCCCAAAGCCAGCGGTGGCTGCCCTCTCAATACGTTTCCTCCCACCGGCACCAACTGCATAGCTCTTCCCGGCTCGGGGACGGTACCGGGCGATGCCAGTTGGAGTGGCGGATACCCCACCATCTCTGGTTTAGCCAACAGCAGCTTTCCCAGCCTATCGCAAGGAGCACTGAATGGGTTTGTGGTGAATTCGCTCACCGGCGCAACCAACATGCAGTTGCCTTTCGTCAAGAACAGTTGCACCAGCAATCCGCCACCCTGCACCGACCCGATTTCGATCGTCCGCAAGTCGCAACCCGGAGAATCGCCGAGCGGCGCGCTCGGAAGCTCGCGCCTGTATAACAAGGCGCAGATTCGAATCCTGCTGGCCGACACCGAGTATGATCTCCACCCTGAGCGCCCGATTCTCAACGGTGATGCCGACGATATTCAATTCGTCCCTAACACCGGTTGGAATATCCCGGTCTCTGCCAGCGCCCTCAATCTAGCGGGCGGCCAAGCCACCGGCACCGAATACTATGGCATGGCTCAGACGAGTCCTCCCCTTAACAACTGGGTCAACCCTTACGGCTATCCGGCTTGGACCTCGTACCCGCTGTTGGGAGAGCTTACGACGACGGGGATTCCTTCCGGCGGCCAGGGAGCCTGGATGCGGATTGAGTATCTCAACAACGCCGGGGGCTGGGTCGGGATCACCCGCAAATGGCTGACTTGGAGTTTCACCCGCCAGTACAACATCCCTCCCAGCGGACCTACGGGAACCGCCGGTGCCGATCCTTACAATCCGAACGCGATCATCATCCTCGAGCAAATGGCCCCGGGGGCCCCTTCGCAGGTGGGTGATCCCAACGCTTTTTATCCCATTAACTTCTACGACACACGCGAAGGTGAGATGCGCGACGCCGCCAACGGATGCGCGGTCAACGGCATCATGAACGCCGTGGAAGTCAACGTAGCCAACCTCGGACTCTGGCTGAAGGGGCAGGGTCCGTACGGCGCTGATCCAGGCCTGTCGGTGAATTACACCAACCAGAATGGCTACATCCTCTATTTCTCAGATCACCGCGGTATGCTGACCGATCCCAATCCTTCCAATGGCGGACAGACTCCCGCGAACGTGATTAGTGGCGAATCCGGCCTTGAGGATGTGGTTAACTCGAACCGGTCTCTGCCCTCCACCAATCCCGACGGCGCACTGGAGGCCAAGACCTACTACACCTATTCCCCGGAAGACGTGGATCAGAACGGCAGCCTCGACAACTGGGGCGCCAAGAACATCGGCTACGGCTTCAGCGTAAACACGAGTAATCTCAACCCGTACCAGACCACCAGCTGCAACACGACGGGTTTGACCAACGCGGTCACGGGCGCGCGCCACGTTCTGAAACTGGTCGCCGCTGGCGGCAACGCTGCGGGCAGCTATCTCCCCGTCCGCGCCGACAACAATCAAGGCGGATTCACCGTGACATCGGAAAATCCCGTCTACATCCAGGGCAACTACAACAGCAGTGCGGCCGATCCCCTCTGGACCGGCGGCAGCAACACCGCTCCTCACGCGGCGGCGGCCATTATCGCCGACACCGTCACGCTGCTCTCCAATAATTGGACCGATGCCAACAGCCTGAATAACCCGACCAATATGGGCGGCCGCGTGGCAGCGACCTCTTACTATCGCATGGCCGTCGCCGGAGGCAAGAACGTCCCCTTCCCCCTCCCGAACTGGGGCGCCTCCCAGGATTTCGGCACCGACGGAGGACTGCACAACTTCCTCCGCTACCTGGAAAACTGGGGCGGCAAAACTCTCTACTACAACGGATCATTGGTCAGCATGTACTACTCGGAATACAACACCGGGACGTTCAAATGCTGCGCCACAGTCTACAGTCCGCCCACGCGTAGTTACGCCTTTGACACCCTGTTCCTGAACCCGGCCAATCTGCCTCCGGGCACGCCCATGTTCCAGGACGTGGTGAACCTGAGCTATCACCAGAACTTCACACCACAATAACCCGACCCACCGCCCCGGTGCCGCCGCCCTCGCTACGGGGTTTTTTTCTTTTCGTCCATTGCTGACAAACGAGGCACCGTCGGATGGCAATCAACCATTGAACCTTGTCGCGGCTATCTTTGGTTCCTCTTCGCAACATCGGCGCGGGCATCGGATTGTTTTTCATCCCAGCCTCCATCATCCGCCCGTTCCACCACCGGACTCCCTCGGCGCTTTCTCTGGCGATGGCCCTCCGCCAGCGCGCTCCCTGGCCAACTCTCGCCGCCGCCCTCCTCTGTCTCCCGGTGGCGCTCGTCCTCTGGAGCACCGCCAGCAAATCGCCCAAAATCATTCTTGCTGCTGTGCATTCAAGGAATGCCGCGACATCGAAAGCCTTCACCCAGCTTTGGCGATCACTGTCGTCAGCCCCTGTGAGCGGAGCCTTCGATGGGCCCACGATTCGATCGCCCGACCTGTTTTCGAAAGATGGTCAGGAGCGCTTTGCTTACCTTCCCAAAACCGTGTGCCCGGGTTGACTACGGTGAGGGCCAACTGGAAATGACGACAGTAATTTTGGCTGTCGGTCGACCTGGAAAATGAGACAATTCTTCCGTTTCGTCGATCTTGTGTAAGCGGAGGAAGGCGGCAGGTAGCGCCGCTGTGCGTGGGACAGGATAAGTGACAAAGGGTGGGTTGCGCGGGCACGGGAAATTAAATGATTGAACGCAATCCTGAGGAAGCGGGTATGGACCTTAAAACATTGCTCGACACACCTCCATGGGACTGGCCACCAGATGCCGGGATGATGCTTTGGAGGATTCTGACTGATCAGCGAGCCACGGCATCCGACCGCCTGGTCGCCGCCGAACTCGCGGGCGATTTTACCGTGATCAACGACGATTTGGCCGATGCATTGTTGACGATCGCAAGCAGTGCCGACGAGCCCGAGCAACTGCGTGCTAGGGCGGCAATTTCGCTTGGGCCGGTCCTGGAACAGGCGGACACGGATGGATTCGAGGATCCCGATGATGTACCCATTACGGAGCGCACATTTCGTAACATCCAGGAGTCGCTTGAGAAGCTTTACCTCGGGAACAGCACTCCCAAGGAAGTACGGCGGCGCAGTTTGGAAGCATCGGTGCGCGCACCCCAGCTCTGGCATCAGGGTGCGATCAGGCATGCCTATTCCAGCGGAGACCAAGAGTGGATGCTGACCGCTGTGTTTTCGATGCGCTGGGTTCGCGGTTTTGACGATCAAATATTGCTAGCCTTGAAAAGCGGCGATCCCGAAATGAAATTTCAGGCAGTCATCGCGGCGGGCAACTGGGAACTGGACGCGGCCTGGTCGTCCATCATCGCACTGTTGAATGACGCTCACTCCCCAAAACCCTTACTGCTTGCCGCCATTGGCGCCGTCGGCAGTATCCGCCCTGCGGAGGCGCGGGAAGTCCTAGTTGACCTGGCCGACTCCGACGACGAAGAAATCGCTGAGGCTGTCGACGAGGCCCTGGCCCCAGCTGACATAGCTTCCGACGAGGAAAACGGCGATGAGGAAGAGTGGGTCAATTGAGCGGCATTCCGCTCGGACCGGGAAATGGCAACCGAAGGAGTACTTCATGAATATCGCTCGACGATAGCCGCGCCGTGAGTTCCGCTCAATGCTCGGAGGAAAGCAGACCACTCCGTGACTTGCCTTTGAGTCTTCATCAGGTGGCGAAGGGCCAGATCGTCGCATTTCTCGGCCCAACGGCGCGGGCAAGACCACCACGATGCGCAGGCTCACGTGGTTTCTGCCACCATCGGCGGGCACTGCGAATGTGGCCGGATTTGATGTTCTCGAACAGCCGCTTGAGGTCAAGAAGAGAATCGGTGATCTACCCGAGACGCCGCCTATTTATCCGGTGGAGATGTCAAGATTCTTCTCAAGACGCCGCAGCAGTGAGAGGTTTCCCCTGGACCGGACCACTTCTTGCCATTTCACGGAACAGTTGCAGCTGTCGTATTCATCCGCTCCATGGGATTGATCGGTGGACCAGGATGGTATAGATGGTATAGAGGCTGCCCGGTGCAGCAGACAAAAAAAGTCCCGCACGGAGCAGAATTCAAAGACATTTTGCAAATGGGTCAGCTCAAAGATCTCCTCGACCTTCTTAGTGACATTCATCAGCTTAAACACGCTTGCGCCGGAACGAGCCCACTCCCGCATGTCCAACAACACCCCCAAGCCGCCTGCATCGATGCGGTCAACCGACGCCAGGTCAAGCACTAGCCTCCTGGTGTGTCGTTGACTGAGTATTGCGTTGCGCAATATCGAACAGGCGTCGCCGACCACAATTTGGCCTTTACACCGGAGGACACTGGCGTCTCCCAATTTCTGAACAGTTATTTTCAACATCATCATCTCCTTAGCTCATTCCTCGAGATTTTGGTTTCGGAACCGCACTCGGCTTCGACCGCCCAAAGCTAGCTGCTACTTATATGACGAACGAAGAACGGTCGGATCGACAAGTTCTGCATCTTTTTGGGATTATTTGCGCGATTTTTACGTAACGCTTGTCAACCTTATTAGGTTCGACCCCGCACCATGAGGGAAGATGAAAAGAGTGGGTCGTCGTGGGGTGCTGGCAAGGCGAACTGGGTTGAGCTGGCCAAGGAAGCCCACAATTCGTGAAGGGTGTGGACAAAAGGCCGTCTCGGCGGCCAGCGTGGGGTGTGTGGGATTACAGTTTCCACGATGGTGGTTGCGCGTGCCCTGGCCGTCACAACAGGTCGCTGACGAGCTCTACGTAGGCGTCCGCATCTCTCCGCCAATCTTCAAATGGCGGGTAGGGCAGTCGTTCAGAAAACGAATTTATGGGAACTATGTCAATGCCTCTTTTCGGTGCCTCTTTTCAATGCAATGCCGCGCGCCGAACAGCCTAAACCGACTGTTGCAACCTGTTGAATTCTCAATGTTTTGTTAAATGCAGAGAACGATTGTTCCCCTTTTGCACAGGAACATTCACAGGTGCTTGAAATCTGGCGAGAGCCATCTTGGCAGCGTGATAACCACACATGCCGTGCACGCCGCCCCCGGGCGGGGTTGATGACGAGCAGATGTATAGGTCTCTTGCTGAGGTCGCATAGCATCGCCATGTCGGCCGAAATATGATTTGGCGAAGATCCATCGCGCCGCCTCCGATGTCACCGCCTACCAAGTTGGCGTCCATGGATTCAAGCTCCGTTGGAGAAAAGACCCGGCGCGCCAAAATGCACTCGCGGAACCCAGGAGCGAAGCGCTCAACCTGATCTTCCAGCTCCTTCAGCATATCCACCTTCGACCCGTTAGGAACGTGGCAATACGCCCACGCCGTGTGTTTGGTCGCAGGGGCGCGCGAGGAATCAAATAGACTTGGCTGAGCGAGCAAGACAAACGGGGAAGGCGCGTGCCGCCCATTTCGCGCCGCCTGTTCCGATCGAGCAATCTCCTCAAAGCTCCCGCCCAAGTGCACGGTCGCCGCGCGCAAGCACTCGGAAGCTTTCCAGGGGATGGGGCCACCCAATGCGTAATCGACTTTGAAAACGCCGGGGCCGTAACGAAACCTCTCTAGCTGACGCTTGTAGCTGTACGATAAGCGTTGGCCGGCAATTCTGAGAAGTTGCCGCGGGGTCACATCACAGAGAATCAGGTCATAGTGCGATAACGACGCGAGAGACTCGACACGCGACGAAGTTTCTACCTTGCTCTCGAACGTCGACAGATAACGACATAGCGCGTTGGTAAGTGACTGCGAGCCGCCGCGCGGAATCGGCCAGCCCACGGCATGCGCCGCCACTGCCATCAACATCCCAAAGGCGCCACTCACGGGTTCGTCGAGACTGAGGACGGAATGCGCAGCAAGGCCCGCGAACAGCGCGCGCGTGCGCTCGTTCTGAAAGCGGCGAACAATCGTCCTGGCGGAAAGGCGTGCGTTCATCCCAAAACGCACCATGAGCCAGGGATGTTTCGGAATCGAGCGAACCGGGCGAAGCACCTCGGGGGCGAATTCACTCCAGCGTTCGACAAACGGCTGCATGAGCTTGCCCCAGGCATTGCCGTCTGCACCAAGAGACGTCTTGGCATCGCCCAGGTCGCGTTCCAGTAGGACTGCCGTTCCGTCGTCGAGCGGATGGGCGAGCGGAGCCGGAGAATGAATCCACTCCAGTCCATAATCTTCGAGCGGCAGCGAAGAGAAGAAAGGCGACCCGGCAGCCATCGGATGCACCGCTGATCCGAAGTCGTGCAAGAAGCCCGGCAGCGTCAATTCCATGGTGCGC
>WNGJ01009486.1_pt1 | contig 24245 bp, 20 predicted proteins | sample 5400611 | NCBI WGS metagenome assembly WNGJ01 (sample SAMN13153375, study PRJNA577476) | soil metagenome | isolation source: 40 cm soil or saprolite under Garry oak tree replicate 1 | place: USA:California | collected 2016-06-15
GGACGAGGCCGGCTGGCCGGACCGGCGGGCCAGGCTGCTGTCGCTTGTGGACAGATCATCGACCCGCCGGCTCGGCGTCAGCCCGCACACGCTGTACACGCTGGGCACCGGCGTGGTCCGCGACTGCGTGACGCTCGGGCGGCAGCGCCGGCTCCGGCTGCACCCGCATGCGGCCGAGTCCCCGTACGAGGTGGAGTACGTCGCCTCCGGCACCGGACCGTTCGCCCAGGCGAACCTGCGCTACGGCTTCGCGATGGAACTGCAGGCGGCCGGCGGCTCCGCCCGCTCCCCGGTGGCAGAGCTGGCCGAGCTCGGCGCGCTCGGCCCGGACGTGCACGTCGCGCACGGGGTGCACTGCGATGCGGCGGACCGGGCGTTGCTGCGTTCGCACCGGACCTCGGTCACCCTCTGCCCGCGCTCGAACGGGACGCTCGGCGTGGGTGAGGCGCCGGTGGCGGCGTACCGGGCCGAGGCCAGCCCGGTCGCCGTCGGGACGGACTCGCTCGCCTCCACGCCGTCGCTCGACCTGCTCGACGACCTCGCCGCGCTGCGCGCGACGGCGGTGCGCCAGGGCTCGTCGGCGGAGGGGCTGGACCGGTGGCTGGTGGAGGCGGCGACCGTCGGCGGCGCCGCGGCGATGGGTCTGGACGACGTCGGGGTCCTGCGTGCCGGCTCGCGCGCCGACCTGGCGGTCTTCGACGTCGACCCGGCGGCCGACCCGTACGCGGCGCTCGTCTCGGCCGCCGGTCGCTGCGTCGGTACGGTCCTGTGTGGACGGATCGTGCACGACCTGGTGCACTAGCGCACCTGCTGGCCGCCGCGGAACACAGCGCTCACGGCCCCACCGGGTCCGTGCTGGCGCCGAAGGCCAGATGAAGGGTGCGCGTCGATCAGGCCGGGCAGCAGCGTCGCCCCGACCAGATCGACCACCGCCGCCTCAGCCGGTGCCGCCCCTCCGGTCTGCACCGCGAGCACCCGCCCGTCCTCGACGAGCACCAGCGGCTGCTCGAGCAGCGAGGAGCTCACCCCGTCGAACAGATGTGCTGCGCGGATCGCCAGCAATGGGCCCCCCTCGATGCCTGTGTGCGGCGCTCAGCCGATGCCGCAGGTCGCGTCGACGTCCACCGGCGCGGACGTGGCCCGCTGTGTCGCGCTCGGGCGGGGAGCGGCGCGCGATCTGGCCGGCGAGGGCGTCGGGCGCGGCGTCGGTGCCGCCGCGACCGCCGGCGACTGTAGCGCCGCCCGCACCAGCGCGCGGATCCTCGCGTAGTTCGGGTTGGCGGTGACGATGACCGGCGGGACGAAGGCGACGCTGCGGATCGAGTGGCCGTCCCGTATCCGCTCGCCGAGGGTGACCAGGTCCGGCAGTTGGGAGCGGGGGATGTCGGTGGAGGCCAGCCGCTTCGTCGCCGAGGTCAGCTCCTGGAACCGGCGCAGCACGGTGACCGGGTCGGCCTGCCGGACCATGGCGCCGATGAGGCAGCGCTGCCGGAGCATCCGGTCGTAGTCGGTCGAGTCCCGGCGCGAGCGGGCGTACCAGAGCGCGGTGTAGCCGTTCATCCGCTGGGTGCCCGGCTGGATGTAGCCGATCGGGGGCACCCGGCTGCCGTCCGCGGTGAGCCCGCCGATCGGCAGCCGCTCGGTGACGGTCAGCGTCACCCCGCCGAGCGCGTCCACGAACCGCTGGAAGCCCTCGAGGTCGACCATCGCGTAGTAGTCGATGGGGATGCCCAGGATGTACGAGGCGACCTGCTTGACCGCCTCCGCCCCGCGGTCGTGCGCGCCGGCGAGCAGGCGCGGCCGTTCGGCGACCAGGTCGTAGACGCCGTTGAGCAGGTCGGGGAAGCCGTGCGGCCAGGCCTCCCGCAGCGGGCCCGGCGGCATCGGCACCCTCTGCAGGTTGCGCGGCAGGCTCAGCAGCAGCACCTCGCCGGTCTTCGTGTCGATGCTCGCCGCGACCACGCTGTCGGTCCGGGTCCCGGTGCGGTCCGGGCCGGCGTCGCTCGCCAGCAGCAGGATGGTGATGCGGTCCCGAGGTCGTGCTGCAGGTATGCGTAGCGGGCGACGGCGAGCGGTGGCGCGGCGACCAGCAGGCTCAGCACCGCCAGCCCGAGCACGACGCCGACCCGTGCGACGCCGGTCTTGCGGGCTGGGCCCAGCACCCGGTATGACCCCGTCACCAGGACGACCCATGCGAGCGCGAACGCCAGCGCGAGGGCGATGACCGCGGTGAGCCAGCCCGGGCGGACCGCGAGCCGGAGGAGCTCCACCCGCGAGGTGCTCAGCCCGAGGAACGCCAGCACGCCGAGGACGACCACCGCGAGGCAACCGATCACGAGTGCCATCCGGCGTCGGCCGGCCACCCAGTGGGCGAGGCCCGGCAGCACCGCGGACACCGCGGCCAGCGCCAGGGCCCGCCCCGGCGACCGCCCTGCGGATGTGCCGGAAGGGTGCACGTGCATCGGTCGACTCCACCCTTCCTTCGGGGCGTAGGACGCCCGCGCAAGAACGTACCCAGCCAACCTGAGAATCTCCTCCTGATCATGAAGCTGCTCGGGAAGACTTCCGCGGTCCGTCGGGATGCCCTGGAGCGGTCGTGCCGTCTGGAAGGATCGGGCTGTGGTCAGGGCCTCGTTGGACCGGCAGCCCCGCGAGGTGGCGGCGATGTTCGACGCGGTCGCACGCCGGTACGACCTGACCAACACGGTGCTCTCGGCCGGCCGCGACCGGGCCTGGCGGCGTGCCACCCGGGACGCGCTGCGGCTCACGCCCGGGGACCGGGTGCTGGACCTGGCCGCCGGCACCGCGGTGTCGACCGTCGACCTCGCTGCCACCGGGGCGACGGCCGTGGCCTGCGACTTCTCCCTCGGCATGCTGCGGGCGGGCGCTGAGCGGCCGGTCCCCAAGGTGGCCGGCGACGCGCTCGCGCTGCCCTTCGCCGACGGCTGCTTCGACGCGGTGGCGATCGCGTTCGGCCTGCGCAACGTGGCCGACGTGGACCGGGCTCTGGGTGAGCTGGCCCGGGTCACCCGGCCCGGCGGCCGCCTGGTGGTCTGCGAGTTCAGCCGGCCTGCCTGGGCGCCCTTCCGCACCCTCTACACCGAGTACCTCATGCGGGTGCTGCCGGCCGTCGCCCGCCGCGTGTCCAGCAGCCCGGACGCGTACGTCTACCTCGCCGAGTCGATCCGCGCCTGGCCCGACCAGCCGGCCCTCGCCGCCCGCATCGCCGCCGGTGGCTGGACCCGGGTCGGTTGGCGCAACCTCACCGGCGGCATCGTCGCCCTGCACCGCGCCACCAGGGCCCCGCAGACGCCGTAGCGTTGGTCGGCCGACTTCCGAAGGAGGCGTCGCTGATGCTGTGCGAGGAGTGCGGCAACGGGCGGCGGCGGCCGGAGCGGCGTGCACGGGTCGCCGAGAAGGACGGTCGGACCGCGCTCGTCTTGGGAGTGCCGGTCGAGGTATGCGACTCCTGTGGCCAGGTGTGGCTCACGATGGAGATCGCCAAGCGCCTGGACGCGCTGTTCACCCAGATGCTCGCGTCCGACATCGAGGTAGCAACGAGGCACTTCGAGACGCCCACGACGAGCGCCGCTTAGCGCCTCGCGAGCGCTCGCGGCCGCGAGATGCCTTCGTCGCCGAGTCAACCCTGCAGCACCTGCTCTGAGCCGAGGCGGACGCTTGACCGGTTAGCAGCCGGGCGCGCAGCACGTCCTGGCCGGTCATACACTGGGCCCCGTCAGCTCGTGAACGTATTCACAAACCCCCGAGGTCGCCATGGTCGCCGAGCCCGACGCGGACGTCGTCGTCGTCGGTGGCGGTCCCGCGGGCTCCACCGCCGCCTACTACCTCGCCCAGGCCGGGCTGGACGTCCTGGTGCTGGAGAAGAGCCGCTTCCCCCGGGAGAAGGTGTGCGGCGACGGGCTCACCCCGCGGGCGGTCGCCGGCCTGGTCGCGATGGGCGTGCCCACCCGGCGGAGCGACGGCTGGATCCGCAACAAGGGCCTGCGCGTGATCGGGGGCGGGCACCGGCTCGAAATGCCCTGGCCGGACCTCGCGACCTGGCCGGACTACGGCCTGGTCCGCCCGCGGCTCGACCTCGACGAGGTGCTGGCCCGGCACGCGCAGAAGGCCGGCGCCCGGCTGCACGAGCAGACCAGCGTGACCGGGCCGTTGCTCGACGCCGCCGGTCGGGTCACCGGGGTGGTCGCCAGGACGACCGAGGGACCGCGTACCTACCGGGCGCCACTGGTGCTCGCCGCCGACGGGGTGTCCGGTCGGCTCGCGCTCGCCCTCGGCCTCGGCCGGCGCGACGACCGGCCGATGGGCGTGGCGGTGCGCCGTTACTACACCAGCCCGCGGACCGACGACGACCACCTCGAGTCGTGGTTGGAACTGTGGGACGTCGCCGAGGACGGCAGCCGCCGGCTGCTGCCCGGCTACGGCTGGATCTTCGGGGTCGGCGACGGCACGTCCAACGTCGGCCTCGGCGTCCTGAACTCGTCGGCGGCGTACCGGGGCGTCGACTACCGCAGGATGCTGGCCGCCTGGCTCGGGGGGCTGCCGGAGGAGTGGGGCTACGTCGAGGAGAACGCCGCCGGCCCGGTGCGCGGTGGCGGCCTGCCGATGGGCTTCAACCGCACCCCGCACTACACGCGCGGCCTGCTGCTGGCCGGTGACTCGGCCGGCGCGGTCAACCCGTTCAACGGGGAGGGCATCGCGTACGCGATGGAGACTGGGCGGCTCGCGGCCGAGCACCTCGCCCAGGCGCTGTCGCGGCCGGCCGGTCCCGCCCGGGAGAGGGTGCTGCAGGCCTACCCGCGGGCGCTCAAGTCCGAGTACGGCGGCTACTTCCGCCTCGGCGGCGTCTTCGTGAAACTGATCGGCAACCCGCACGTGATGGGCATCGCCGCCAGGCACGGGCTGCCGCACCCGGTGCTGATGCGGTTCGTGCTGAAGCTGCTCGCCAACCTCACCGACCCCCGCGGCGGAGACGCCATGGACCGCGTCATCACCGCGCTGACCAGGCTCGCCCCCGCCGTCTGAACTGTCCCCCCGACTCCGTACCCTGCAACCGCCCGACCAGGAGGGAGGAACGCGGATGCTCTCGCCCTACGTGCCGATCGTCGCGCTGTTCGCGTTGGCGGCGCTGTTCGCGGTCTTCTCGGTCACGGCCGCGCCCTTCATCGGTCCCCGCCGTTACAACCGGGCCAAGCTGGACGCGTACGAGTGCGGAATCGAGCCGACCCCGCAGCCGATCGGCGGGAGCCGCTTCCCGGTCAAGTTCTACCTGACCGCCATGCTGTTCATCGTCTTCGACATCGAGATCATCTTCCTCTATCCCTGGGCGGTGGCGAGCAAGCAGCTCGGCCTGCTGGGGCTGATCGAGATCGTGTTGTTCATCGGCGCTGTGTTCATCGCGTACGCCTACGTCTGGCGGCGCGGCGGCCTGGACTGGGACTGAAGGAGGCCGGCGTGGGACTGGAAGAGAAGCTGCCCAGCGGCCTCCTGCTGACCAGCGTGGAGAAGCTCGTCAACTGGAGCCGCAAGTCCTCGCTGTGGCCGGCCACGTTCGGGCTGGCCTGCTGCGCGATCGAGATGATGACGGCCGGCGGCCCGCGCTACGACCTGGCCCGGTTCGGCATGGAGGTGTTCCGCGCCTCCCCGCGGCAGGCCGACCTGATGATCGTCGCCGGGCGGGTGAGCCAGAAGATGGCGCCGGTGCTGCGGCAGATCTACGACCAGATGCCGGAGCCGAAGTGGGTGCTGTCCATGGGCGTCTGCGCGAGCTCGGGCGGGATGTTCAACAACTACGCGATCCTCCAGGGCGTCGACCACATCGTCCCGGTGGACATGTACCTTCCGGGTTGCCCGCCGCGGCCGGAGATGCTCCTCGACGCCATCCTCAGGCTGCACGAGAAGATCATGCACGAGCCGCTCGGGCCACGCCGGGCCAAGCAGCTCGCCGGCACGCGACCGGAGCTGATCCCCTCGTCGGTGAAGTTCGGCAAGAGGGAGCCGGCGTGAGCACCGATCCCGACTCCGGGCCACACAGCGGCGGCTCGCTTCCCGACCAGCGCAGGCCGGCCCCGACCGAGGCCGGCCCGGGCACGGTCGAGCGGGGCTCGTTCGGAGCGCACGGCCCGGGCGACACGTCCGGCTTCGGCGGCCTCGTCCGCCGGCCGTACGTGGCGCCGGAGGCCGAGCGGCCCTACGGTGCGCCCTTCGACGAGATCAGCGACGCGCTCGAAGCGGCGTACCCGGGGTTTGCCGGGACGGTGACCAAGGTGGTGGTCGACCGCGACGAGCTGACCTTCCATGTCCGCCGCGAGCACCTGCTCGAGCTGTGCCGCACGCTGCGCGACGACCCCGCTCTGCGCTTCGAGCTGTGCTCCTCGGTCTCCGGGGTGGACTACCTCGGCACGCCGGACCGGTTGCACTCGGTCTACCACCTCACCTCGATGACCTACCGGCGGCGCCTTCGGCTGGAGGTCGCGGTGTCGGTGGAGGACCCGCACGTGCCGTCGGTGACCAGCGTCTACCCGACCGCCGACTGGCACGAGCGGGAGACGTACGACATGTACGGCATCGTCTACGACGGCCACCCGGCGCTGACCCGGATCCTGATGCCGGACGACTGGGAGGGTCACCCGCAGCGCAAGGACTACCCGCTCGGCGGCGTCCCGGTCGAGTACAAGGGCGCGACGATCCCCCCGCCGGACGAGAGGAGGTCCTACTCGTGACGTCGACGAGCGACACGTCGCAGAACGGCGACGGCCGGGTGCGGCGTGACACGGATCCGTACGCGACCTCCCGGGAGACGACCGAGGGGCGTGTCTACACGGTCACGGGCGGCGACTTCCAGGACCTGCTCGCCGGTGGGGACCCGATCGACGAGGAGCGCCTGGTCCTGAACATGGGCCCGCAGCACCCGTCGACGCACGGCGTGCTCCGGCTCGTGCTCGAACTCGAAGGCGAGACCGTCCTGCAGACCCGGCTGGTGATCGGCTACCTGCACACCGGCATCGAGAAGAACACCGAATACCGGAACTGGACGCAGGGTGTCACGTTCCTGACCCGAGCCGACTACCTGTCCCCGATCTTCACCGAGACGGCGTACTGCCTCGGGGTGGAGCGGCTGCTCGGCATCCAGGCGCCGGACCGTGCCACGATGCTGCGGGTGCTGCTGATGGAGATCAACCGGGTCTCCTCGCACTGGGTCTGGTTCGCCACCGGCGGCCTGGAGATCGGCGCGCTCACCGCGATGACCAACGGCTTCCGGGCGCGCGAGTGGTGCCTCGACGTCCTGGAGTTGATCACCGGCCTGCGGATGAACCACGCGTACGTCCGTCCCGGCGGTGTCGCGCAGGACCTGCCGCCGGGCGCGGTGGAGGAGATCCGGTCCTGGCTGGACAAGATGCGCCGCGAGGTCGACGACCTGGAGAAGCTGCTCACCGGACAGCCGATCTGGCATGCCCGGCTCAAGGACGTCGGGTACATCGACGTGCCGGGCTGCATCTCGCTGGGGGTCACCGGCCCGCTGCTGCGGGCGTCCGGCCTGCCCTGGGACCTGCGGAAGGTGGAGCCCTACTGCGGCTACGAGAACTACGACTTCGAGGTGCCGACCTCGGACCGGGGCGACTGCTGGGCCCGCTACGTGGTGCGGGTGGCGGAGATCCGCGAGTCGTTGAAGATCGTCGCGCAGGTGCTCGAGCGGCTGGAGCCGGGCCCGGTCATGGTGGCGGACCGGAAGATCGCCTGGCCGGCGCAGCTCGCGCTCGGCCCGGACGGGCTCGGCAACTCGCTCGACCACGTGAAGAAGATCATGGGCCAGTCCATGGAGGCGCTGATCCACCACTTCAAGCTGGTCACCGAGGGCTTCCGGGTGCCGCCCGGCCAGGTCTACTCGGTGGTCGAGTCGCCGCGCGGCGAGCTGGGGGCGCACGTCGTGAGCGACGGCGGCACCCGGCCGTTCCGGGTGCACCTGCGCGAGCCGTCGTTCGTCAACCTGCAGGCCGCCCCGGTGCTGACCGAGGGTGGCCTGATCGCGGACGTGATCGCCTCGGTCGCGTCGATCGACCCGATCATGGGCGGGGTGGACCGCTGATGCCCGCCGGAGCGACGCAGACGGAGCGAGCACGATGAGGTTCAGTGAGCAGACCCGGCTCGCCGCGAAGGAGATCGTCGCGCGCTACCCGCGGGCCCGCTCCGCGCTGCTGCCGATGCTGCACCTGGTCCAGGCGGAGGAGGGCTACGTCTCGCCCGAGGGCGTCCGGTTCTGCGCGGAGGAGCTCGGCCTGACCAAGGCCGAGGTCGGTGCGGTCGCGACCTTCTACACGATGTTCAAGCGCCGGCCGACGGGCGAATACCTGGTCAGCGTGTGTACGAACACGCTGTGCGACGTGCTCGGCGGCGAGGAGATCTACCGGGCCCTGTCCGAGCGCCTGGGCGTCGGGCACGACGAGACCACCGCGGACGGCCGGATCACGCTGGAGCATGCCGAGTGCCTGGCCGCCTGCGACTACGCGCCGGTGGTGACGGTCAACTACGAGTTCTTCGACCAGCAATCGCCGGAGTCGGCGCTCGGCCTGGTCGGCGAGCTGGAGGAGGGCCGTCGGCCACTGCCGACCCGGGGCGCGCCGCTGTGCTCGTTCCGGGAGATCAGCCGGCAGCTCGCCGGGTTCCTCGACGAGCGGCCGGACGCGCTCGACGCGGGGCCGGCCGGCGAGCCGACGCTGGTGGGCGCCCGGCTCGCCGTCGAGCGTGGCGAGACGGCTCCGCCGTACGACCAGCCCGCTCCGCTGGACACGCCCGCGCCGGCTGGCACCGCTGCGCCGGCTGGCACCGCTGCGCCGGGTCGAACCGCCGCACCGGCGGGGACGGCCCAGGCAGCCGACGGTGCCGGCGAGACCTCCCGGGTCGGCACGCCCGTCGCCGCGGAGGGGACCGCGCGGGAGCGGGGGACCGGGCCGGCAGCGACGCCGCAGACCGCGGCCGAGCGGTCGGCCGCGGCCGGCACGGGCGGCTACGGCGGCCAGCCCGGCGCCGGGACGAGCGGGCACGACTCCCCGCAGGAGACCTCGGCATCCGACCCCGCGGCCGGTCCCGGCTCCGGCATCACCCCCGAGGCCGACACGGCCAAGGCCGGCGGGACCGGCCCCGATGCCTCCGGATCCGATGTCTCCGGATCCGATGCCGGCGGGACCGGCGGCGCCGGCTCCCCGGACGCCGGGCCCGACCCGCGCGGCACCCCAGCCACCGACGATCGGCCGGGACCGGCGGGCCGTCCGAAGGCCCGCAAGACCCCCCGGAAGGAGGGCTGAGCCGTGTCTCTGACCCCGGTCCTCACCAAGCGCTGGCTGTCGCCGCGCTCCTGGACCCTGCAGACGTACGAGAAGCTCGAGGGTTACCAGGGCCTGCGCAAGGCGCTGGGCATGCACCCGGACGAGATCATCCAGGTGGTCAAGGACTCCGGGCTGCGCGGCCGCGGCGGCGCCGGCTTTCCGACCGGCATGAAGTGGGGCTTCATTCCTCAGAACGACGGCAAGCCCCACTACGTCGTGGTCAACGCGGACGAGGGCGAGCCGGGCACCTGCCGCGACGCCCCGCTGATGATGGCCGACCCGCACGCGCTGATCGAGGGGATCGTCATCTCCTCGTACGCGGTGCGCTGCAACACCGCCTTCATCTACCTGCGCGGCGAGCTGGTGCACGCGCTGCGCCGGCTGCAGAACGCGGTCCGCGAGGCGTACGCGGCCGGCTATCTCGGCCGCGACATCCTCGGCTCGGGCTTCGACCTCGACCTGGTCGTCCACAGTGGAGCCGGCGCGTACATCTGCGGGGAGGAGACCGCGCTGCTCGACTCGCTGGAGGGCTACCGCGGGCAGCCCCGGCTCAGGCCGCCCTTCCCGGCCACGCACGGGGTCTACGCGTCGCCGACGGTCGTCAACAACGTCGGCACGCTGGCCTGCGTGCCGGCCATCATCCTGGGCGGCGCCGCGTGGTGGAAGACGATGGGACCGGCGCGCTCGCCCGGCACCTCCGTCTTCTCGCTGTCCGGCCGCGTGGTCCGGCCCGGCCAGTACGAGGCGCCGATGGGCACCACCTTGCGCGAGTTGCTCGAGATGGCCGGCGGGGTCCGGCCCGGGCACCGGCTGAAGTTCTGGACGCCGGGCGGGGCGTCCACGCAGCTGCTCACCGACGAGCACCTCGACGTCCCGCTGGACTTCGACTCGGTGGTCAAGGCCGGCTCGATGAACGGCACCAGCGCGCTGCAGATCTTCGACGACTCCGACAGCGTGGTCTACGCCGTCTACAAGTGGACGACGTTCTACGCGCACGAGTCGTGCGGCAAGTGCACGCCCTGCCGGGAGGGCACCTACTGGATGGTCCAGGTGCTCGGTCGGATCCTGTCCGGCCAGGGCACCCGGGAGGATCTGGACACGCTGCTGGACACGTGCGACAACATCCTCGGGCGGGCGTTCTGCGCGCTCGGCGACGGCGCGACCAGCCCGATCACCAGCTCGCTGCAGTACTTCCGCCAGGAGTACGAGGACTACATCGAGGGCCGGATCCCGCCGCGGCTGCGGCAGGCCGACCTGGTGGGAGCGCACTGATGACGCTGGCGCCCGACCGCCCGACCGGTCCCTCGACGCAGGCCCAGGCCGCGCCGGACCTCGTCACCGTGACCGTAGACGGGTTCGAGCTGTGGGTGCCCAAGGGCACCCTGATCATCCGGGCCGCCGAACAGCTCGGCGTGCAGATCCCGCGCTTCTGCGACCACCCGCTGCTGGACCCGATCGGCGCCTGCCGGCAGTGCCTGGTCGAGGTCGAGGGGCAACGCAAGCCGGTCGCGTCCTGCACGACCACGGTCGCCGACGGCATGGTGGTCAAGACGCAGCTGTCCTCGCCCGTCGCGGACAAGGCGCAGCAGGGCAACATGGAGATGCTGCTGATCAACCACCCGCTGGACTGCCCGATCTGCGACAAGGGCGGCGAGTGCCCGTTGCAGAACCAGGCGATGTCCAACGGGCGGGCCGACTCCCGGTTCCGGGACGTCAAGCGGACCTACCCGAAGCCCATCGCGATCTCCTCTCAGGTGCTGCTCGACCGCGAGCGGTGCGTGCTGTGCGCCCGCTGCACCCGGTTCTCCGAGCAGGTGGCCGGCGACCCGTTCATCGAGCTGTTCGAGCGCGGCGCGCTGGAGCAGGTGGCGATCTACACCGACGAGCCGTTCGAGTCCTACTTCTCCGGCAACACCGTGCAGATCTGCCCGGTGGGCGCGCTGACCAGTGCCGCATACCGGTTCCGGGCCAGGCCGTTCGACCTGATGTCCACGCCGACCGTCTGCGAGCACTGCGCCTCCGGCTGCGCCCAGCGCACCGACTGGCGGCGCGGCAAGGTGATGCGCCGGCTCGCCGCCGAGGACCCGGCGGTCAACGAGGAGTGGAACTGCGACAAGGGCCGGTTCGCCTTCACCTACGCGACCCAGGCCGACCGGCTGACCGTGCCGCTCGTGCGCGACGAGACGAGCGGCGAGCTGGTCGAGACGTCCTGGACCGACGCGCTCGAGCGGGCCGCGGAGGGCCTGCGGGAGGCGCGCGACAGGGGGGGCGTCGGGGTGCTGCCCGGCGGCCGGCTCACCCTCGAGGACGCGTACGCGTACGCCAAGTTCGCCCGGGTCGCGCTCGAGACGAACGACGTCGACGCGAGAGCCCGCCCGCACTCCGCCGAGGAGCTGGACTTCCTCGCCGCCAGGGTGGCCGGGCTCGATCCTGCCGGAGGCGACGCGGCGGAAGCTGGAGCCGTGACCTACGGCGAGCTCGAGGCCGCGCCGGCCGTGCTGCTGGTCGGCCTCGAGCCGGAGGAGGAGTCGCCGATCGTCTTCCTCCGCCTGCGGAAGGCGGCCCGCAAGCGTGGCCTCGGGGTGTTCACGGTGGCGCCGTGGCTGACCGGCGGGGTGCGCAAGGCATTCGGGACGCTGCTGGCGACGGTGCCCGGCGACGAGCCGCGGGTGCTGCGGGCGCTGGCCGACCCGGACCGGGCCGGCGACGCCCCGGTCGTGTCGCTGCCGGCCGAGACGCCCGCGTCGACCGTGTCCGGCGCGGTCGCGGCCGGGCGTCCGGGTCCGGCGCCGGCGGACGTCGCGTACGCGGCGGCTGAGGCGCTGCGGTTGCGGGGAGCGGTGATCCTGGTCGGGGAGCGGGCGGCCGACGTGCCAGGCACGCTGACGGCCGCGGCCGCGTTGGCTGCCGCGTCCGGAGCCCGGCTGGCGTGGGTGCCGCGTCGGGCCGGCGAGCGTGGCGCGGTGGACGCCGGGGCGCTGCCGACGCTGCTGCCGGCTGCTGCCGACCACCCCCGGCCGGGACACCGCCGGCGTCGTCGCCGCCGCCGCCGCTGGCGAGCTGTCCGCGCTGCTGGTCGGCGGCGTGGACGTCGACGACCTGCCCGACCCGGTGCTGGCCAGACAGGCGCTGAGCCGGGTCGGGTTCGTGGTGAGCCTCGAGGTACGCCGGTCGTCGGTGACCGAGCATGCCGACGTGGTGCTGCCGGTCGCGCCGGCGGTCGAGAAGGCCGGCACGTACGTGAACTGGGAGGGACGGCGGCGGCCGTTCGTCGCCACGCTGCACGCCACCGGCGCGCTGCCGGACGCGCGGGTGCTGCACGCGCTCGCCGACGAGCTGGACGTCGACCTGGGGTTGCGGTCGGTGGAGGCGGCCAGGGCGGAGCTCGACGCGCTCGGCACCACCCGCCGCGCCCGCGGCGCCGACCCCTCGGTCTTCGGCCTGCCCGCCTCCCCCGGCTCGACCCTCGGCAGCGGGCAGGCGGTGCTGGCCAGCTGGCGGCTGCTGCTCGACCGGGGCTCGCTGCAGGACGGCGAGCCGTACCTGGCGGGCACCGCCAGGGAGCCGGTCGCGGTCGTCTCGGCCGGCACCGCGGCGGAGCTCGGGGTGGTCGACGGGGCCAAGCTGACGGTGCGTACGGGTCAGGGCGCGGTCACGCTGCCGGCCCGGGTCGCGCCGATGCCCGACCGGGTCGTGTGGCTGCCGGCGAACTCGCCGGGCTCGACCGTGCGGCCCACGCTCGGAGTCGGGCCGGGAGCGGTCGTCCAGATCAGCGGAGGTGCCGCGTGATCCCACTCGCCGCGACCGTGACATCGCCGGGTTGGGCAGGCCTCGCCGCGAGCGTGACATCGCCGGGCTCGGCGGGCCTCGCCGCCGACCCGACCCTGACCGACTTCGGTCGGGACCCGCTCTGGCTGGTCCTGCTCAAGGTCGTCGTGGTCTTCGCCTTCCTCGTCGTCATGACCTTGTTCGCGATCGTGTTCGAGCGCAAGGTCGTCGGCCACATGCAGAACCGGATCGGCCCGAACCGGACCGGCCCGCAGGGCATGCTGCAGAGCCTCGCCGACGGGCTGAAGCTGGCGTTCAAGGAGGAGATCTTCCCGGTCCTCGCGGACAAGCCGGTCTACTTCCTGGCCCCGATCCTGTCCACGGTGCCGGCGTTCCTCGCCTTCTCGGTGATCCCGTTCGGGCCGATGGTGTCGATCTTCGGCCACCGGACGCCGCTGCAGCTGACCGACCTGCCGGTCGGGACGCTGATCGTGTTCGCCTGCAGCTCGCTCGGCGTGTACGGGATCGTGCTGTCCGGCTGGGCCTCCGGCTCGACCTACCCGCTGCTCGGCGGGCTGCGCTCGGCGGCGCAGATGATCTCGTACGAGATCCCGATGGGCCTCTCGTTCGTCGCGATCTTCCTCTACGCCGGCACGATGTCGACCTCCGGGATCGTCAGCGCCCAGCAGCCGATGTGGTATGGCCTGCTGCTGTTCCCCTCGTTCGCGATCTACGCCGTCGCGGTGGTGGGGGAGACCAACCGGGCCCCGTTCGACCTGCCGGAGGCCGAGTCCGAGCTGGTGGGTGGTTTCCACACCGAATACTCGTCGCTGAAGTTCGCGCTGTTCTTCCTCGCCGAGTACATCAACATGGTCACCGTCTCCGCGCTGGCGACCACGCTGTTCCTCGGCGGCTGGCGGGCGCCGTTCCCGATCTCCGCGCTGTGGGCCGGTGCCAACGCCGGCTGGTGGCCGCTGCTGTGGTTCGTCGCCAAGGTGATCGGCGGGATCTTCTTCTTCGTCTGGCTGCGCGGGACGCTGCCGCGGCTGCGGTACGACCAGTTCATGCGGTTCGGCTGGAAGACGCTGGTCCCGGCGGGCCTGGTGTGGATCCTGCTCATCGGCACCTTCAACGTGCTGCGCAGCGAGGGCTACGGCACCCGTGAGCTGCTGCTCTACATCGTGCTTCCGATCGCGGCGCTCGGCCTCGTGGCGAGCTTCCTGTGGCCGCAGCGCGGCGAGGAGCCGGACGAGGACCTCACCCGCGCCCGCCTCGGGCCCGACGAGCGGGTGTTCCCCACCCCGCCGACCGATCTGGTCGTCCCGCCGTCGCCACGGCTGAGGGCCCGGGCCGGCGCGACGGCCGGTGCGACGACAGCCGGCGCCGACGACTCCGATCCGACTCCCGGGGAGACCCGCTGATGTTCGCCGCGGTCAAGGGGTTCGGCCTGACCTTCTCGCAGATGTTCCGGAAGGTCGTGACCGAGAAGTACCCCGAGGTCATGAAGCCCACCGCGCCGCGTTACCACGGCCGCCACGTGCTCAACCGGCATCCGGACGGGCTGGAGAAGTGTGTGGGCTGCGAGCTGTGCGCCTGGGCCTGTCCGGCGGACGCGATCTACGTCGAGGGTGCGGACAACACCGAGGAGGCGCGCTACTCGCCGGGCGAGCGCTACGGCGCGGTCTACCAGATCAACTACCTGCGGTGCATCTTCTGCGGGCTGTGCATCGAGGCGTGTCCGACCCGGGCGCTGACGATGTCGAACGAGTACGAGCTCGCCGACGACAACCGGCAGAACCTGATCTACACGAAGGAGCAGCTGCTGGCCCCGCTGCTGCCGGGCATGGAGGCGCCGCCGCACCCGATGCGGCTCGGCGACTCCGAGCAGGCCTACTACGTCGACGTCCCGTCGCGGGCCACCAGCAAGGCCGCGGACGCGACGCCCGGCGGCCCGCAGCCCGCGGTCCCGGCGGCCGGTGCGGCGGGGGCCGAGGGGCCGGTCGACACCGACCCGGACGCCGGCCGGTTCGCCATGTCGAGGAACCGGGAGGGTGACCGGTGAGGCGCCACGCACCGGCCGCCCTGCGGCGGCCCACCGATCCTGACGCGGCGGCGGGAGGTCGTCCATGAGCGGGACCCTCGCGGCGGCGGCCGAGCTGTCCACGGGCGAGACGGTCATCTTCTGGATCCTCGGGCCGCTCGCGCTGGCCGGCGCCTTCGGCACCGTGCTCGCCCGCAACGCGATCCACTCGGCGCTGTTCCTGGTGCTCACGATGGCCTGTCTCGGCGCGTTCTACTTCGTGCAGGAGGCCCCGTTCCTCGGCGCGGTGCAGATCATCGTCTACACCGGCGCGATCATGATCCTGTTCCTGTTCGTGCTGATGCTGGTGGGCAGGGACTCGAGCGACTCGATCGTGGAGACGCTGCGCGGGCAGCGCGCGGCGGCCACCGTGCTCGGCCTCGGCTTCGCCGGGCTGGCCGCCGGCGCGATCTACAGCGGGCTGCACGACACCCCGATGGCCGGGCTCGCCCGGGCGAACGCCGACGGCGGCAACGTGGTAGGCGTCGCCCGGTTGCTGTTCACCAAGTACCTGTTCGCTTTCGAGCTCACCTCGGCGCTGCTGATCACCGCCGCGGTGGGCGCGATGGTGCTCGCGCACGTCGAGCGGGAGCCCGGCCAGAAGCGCACCCAGCGGCAGCTCGCCCGGCAGCGGTTGCGGTCCGGGCGCCCGCAGCCATTGCCCGGCCCGGGTGTGTTCGCCACCGGCGACTCGGTCGCGACCCCGGCGCTGCTGCCGGACGGCTCGGTGGCCCCGGACAGCGTCTCCCGCCTGGTCGAGCCGAGCCTGCCCGAGGAGCCCGGCCTCGGCATCCAGCCGGCGCTCGAGCGCGGCCGGCCCGGCGCCGGCCGGACCGCCGCACCCCGGTCGCTCGCCGGCGAGGGCCCGGACGTGCCCGGCACGTCGCCGGCGGGTCCGACGGGCGCGACCGGGATCGACGCGCCCCGGGGCACCACCACGCTCCGGGAGACCGACTCCGCCGGCGAGGGGGTGGAACGGTGAGCCCGACGTACTACCTGGTCCTCTCGGCGGCGCTGTTCACCGTCGGCGCGGTCGGCGTGCTGGTCCGGCGCAACGCGATCGTCGTGTTCATGTGCGTCGAGTTGATGCTCAACGCGGTGAACCTGACCCTGGTCACTTTCGCGCGGATCAACGGCACCCTCGATGGCCAGGTGATCGCGTTCTTCGTGATGGTGGTGGCCGCGGCGGAGGTCGTGGTCGGCCTCGCCATCATCATGTCGATCTTCCGCACCCGTCGCTCGGCCTCGGTCGACGACGCCAACCTCCTCAAGTACTGAGAGGCCGGCCTTGACTCTCGCTGCCGAAGCGACCGAGTACGCGCAGGCCGGCGGTGCGCTCCAGCGGGGAGCGTGGCTGCTGGTCGCGGTGCCGCTGCTGTCCGCCGCGGTGCTGCTGCTCGGCGGGCGCCGCACGAACAGGTGGGGTCACCTGCTCGGCGCCGCGGTGCCGGTGCTGCTGTTCGGCTACGGGCTGCTGCTCTTCTTCGACGTGCGCGGCCTGCCCACCAGCCAGCGCAGCCGCACCCTGCACCTCTACGAGTGGATCCCGGTCGGTTCGCTCAAGGTCGACTTCGGCCTGCTGATCGACCCGCTGTCGCTGACGTTCGTGCTGCTCATCACCGGCGTCGGCGCGCTGATCCACATCTACTCGATCGGCTACATGGACAACGACCCCGGCCGGCGGCGCTTCTTCGGGTACATGAACCTCTTCGTCGCCGCGATGCTGCTGCTGGTCCTCGGCAACAACTACGTCGTCCTGTACATCGGCTGGGAGGGCGTCGGCCTCGCCTCGTACCTGCTGATCGCCTGGTACTACGACCGGCCCTCGGCCGCCACCGCCGCGAAGAAGGCCTTCATCATGAACCGGGTCGGTGACGCCGGCCTGCTCATCGCGATCTTCCTCATGTTCAAGACCTTCGGCACGGTCTCCTTCCAGGGCGTCTTCGCCGGCATCGGGCAGGCCGGCCTCGGGGTCGCCACCGCGCTGGCGCTGCTGCTCCTGCTCGGTGCGTGCGGCAAGTCCGGCCAGGTGCCGCTGCAGGCGTGGCTGCCGGACGCGATGGAGGGCCCGACCCCCGTCTCCGCACTGATCCACGCCGCCACCATGGTCACCGCCGGCGTCTACCTCATCGCCCGGTCCAACCCGATCTACAACGTGACGGTGTCCGGCCGGACGGTGGTGACGATCGTCGGCGCGGTCACCCTGCTGGTCGGCTGCATCATCGGCTGCGCGTACGACGACATCAAGAAGGTCCTGGCGTACTCGACGGTCAGCCAGATCGGCTACATGTTCCTGGCCGTCGGCCTGGGACCCGGCGTCTACGCGATCGGCATCCTGCACCTGGTCGCGCACGGCTTCTTCAAGGCCGGGCTGTTCCTCGGCGCGGGCTCGGTGATGCACGGCATGAACGACCAGGTGGACATGCGCCGCTTCGGCGGCCTGTGGCGGGTCATGCCGATCACGTTCTGGACGACGGCCGCCGGCTACCTCGCGATCATCGGCATGATCCCGTTCTCCGGGTTCTTCACCAAGGACAAGATCATCGAGGCCGCGTACGACAAGGGCGGCACCTCCGGCTGGGTGCTCGGCACCTGCGCGCTGTTCGGTGCGGCGATCACGGCGTTCTACATGACCCGGTTGATGGTGATGACCTTCTTCGGCGACCGGCGGTGGACCGAGGACGTGCACCCGCACGAGGCGCCGCCGGTGATGACCGTGCCGATGGTGCTGCTCGCGATCGGCTCGGTCGCCGGCGGCTACCTGCTGGTGTTCGGCGGTGCCCTGCAGAACTGGCTGACGCCCTCGGTGGGCGAGCCGGAGGAGGCCGGGATCCACACCATCGCGCCGACCGTCCTGACGGCGCTGACCCTGCTCGTGGTCTTCGGCGGCGCGATCGGCGCGTGGTTGGCGTTCGGACGGCGCCCGGTGCCTCGGGTGCGCCCGGAGAACGTCTCGCCGGTCACCGTGGCGGCGCGGCGCGACCTCTACGGCAACGCGTTCAACGAGGCGGTCCTGATGCGGCCGGGGCAGTGGCTGGACCGGTTCCTGGTCTGGCTCGACAACCGGGGCGTCGACGGCCTCGTCAACGGCGCGGCGGCGGGCTTCGGCGGCGGGTCCGGCCGGCTGCGGCGGCTGCAGACCGGGTTCGTCCGCTCGTACGCCCTGTCCATGCTCGGCGGGTCGGTGCTCGTGGTGGCGGCGCTGCTGGCGGTGAGGTACGCGTGAACGGGTTCCCGATCCTGCTGGTGCTCGGCCTGGTCCCGCTCGCCGGTTCGGTCGCGGTCGCGGTGCTCCCGGCCGGACGCGACCTGCTGGCCAAGCAGCTGACGCTGGCCTTCTCGCTGGCCACCCTGGCGCTGACGATCGGGGTCTGGGTCGCCTTCGACGCTGGCTCGTCGCAGCGCTTCCAGTTCGCCACCTCGTACGAGTGGATCCGCTCGTTCGGCACCAGCTTCGCGCTCGGCGTCGACGGCATCGCGCTGGTGCTCATCGCGCTCGTCGCGGTGCTGGTGCCGGCGGTCGTGGTCGCATCGTGGGACGACGCGGACCGCCGGGTCGACTCGATGGCGGTCTCGACGGCGGGGGAGCGGGCAACCGCCGCGCCCCGGGCCGCCGTGACGCGGACCGGCGCCTCCGCCGCCGGGACCACCGTGGCGGGTCGGCCCTCGACGGCGGTCCTCGACCGCCCGGCGGACGACTCGGACCGGGACATCGTCGAGGCCGCGGACGAGGTTCTCGACGAGGGACCGGGCCCGGCGGGGCCGCGGGTGCCGGGAACACGCCGCGGCCAGCCGAAGACGTTCTTCGCGCTGCTGCTGCTGCTCGAGGTCATGATGATCTGGGTCTTCGCGGCGACCGACGTCTTTCTGTTCTACGTGTTCTTCGAGGCCATGCTCGTGCCGATGTACTTCCTCATCGGCTCGTTCGGCGGGCCGCAGCGGCAGTACGCGGCGGTGAAGTTCTTCCTCTACTCGTTGCTCGGCGGGCTGCTGATGCTCGCCGCGGTGATCGGGCTCTACTTCGCCACCAGCGAGCGGACGTTCTCGTTCGACAAGCTGGTCGCCGGGCAGATCGACCCCGGCCTGCAGAAGTGGCTGTTCCTCGGCTTCTTCGTCGCCTTCGCGATCAAGGCGCCGCTGGTGCCGTTCCACACCTGGCTGCCGGACGCCGGCGCGGAGGCGCCGGTGGGCGGCGCGGCGCTGCTCGTCGGCGTGCTCGACAAGGTCGGCACGTTCGGCCTCATCCGCTACTCCCTGCCGCTGTTCCCGGACGCGTCCCGCTTCTTCGCCCCGCTGGTGCTGGTGCTGAGCGTGATCGGCATCGTCTACGCGGCGCTGCTGGCGATGGGCCAGAAGGACATGAAGCGCCTGGTGGCGTACACGTCGGTGGCCCACTTCGGCTTCATCGCGCTGGGCATCTTCGCCTTCACCACGCAGGCCATGGCCGGGGCGGTCTTCTACATGGTCAACCACGGCCTGTCCACCGGTGCGCTGTTCCTGATCGTCGGCGTTCTGATCGCCCGCGGCGGCAGCCGGCTGATCGGTGACTACGGCGGTGTGGCGAAGGTGGCGCCGGTGCTCGGCGGCGTCTTTCGCGCGGCACCCGGCGTACGCGGTCGTCGCGACGTTCGGCATCGTCCTGGCCGCGCTGTACGTGCTCCTGCTGGTCCAGCGGACGATGCACGGTCCGCCCCGTGGGGCCGCGCTGCGGCGGCCGTTCCGCGACCTCAGCGTCCGGGAGGCATGGGCCGTGGGGCCGCTGCTGGTGCTGATCGTGGTTCTCGGGGTCTACCCGAAGCCGGTGCTCGACGTGGTCAACCCCGCGGTGGCGCGGACCATGCAGGACGCCGGGCAGACCGACCCGGCGCCGACCGTCAAGGTCGCGGAGAGCGGAGGCAGCCGGTGAGCGCACTGCTGGCGGCGCCGCCCGTGCAGGCGCCGGCGATCTCGTACGCCGGGCTGGCGCCCGTGCTGATCGTGCTGGGCGCGGCGGGCGTCGGCGTGCTGGTCGAGGCGTTCGTGCCGCGGGCGAGCCGGTGGGCGGCGCAGGTCTTCGTGGCGATGCTCGGGCTGGTCGCGGCGCTGGTCGCGGTCGTGCTCGTCGCCGGGCGGTCCGAGCTCACCGCGGCCGGTGCGCTGGCGGTGGACGGCCCAGGGCTGTTCCTGCAGGGCAGCCTGCTGGTGCTCGGGCTGCTGTCGATGCTGCTGCTGGCCGAGCGCTCGGTCGACGTGGGCGGCGGCGCGTTCGTGGCCCAGGCCGCGGTGATCGCCGGCTCCGCCGCTGACCGGCGGATGCTCACCTCGCAGCGGGTGCAGACGGAACTGTTCCCGCTGGCCACCTTCGCGCTCGGCGGGATGATGGTCTTCGTCAGCGCGAACAACCTGCTGGTCATGTTCGTCGCGCTCGAGGTGCTGTCGCTGCCGCTCTACCTGCTGTGCGGCCTGGCGCGGCGGCGCCGGCTGCTGTCCCAGGAGGCGGCCGTCAAGTACTTCCTGCTCGGCGCGTTCGCCTCCGCGTTCTTCCTCTACGGTCTCGCCCTGCTGTACGGCTACGCGGGCTCGGTCGACCTGCCGCAGATCCTGCGCGCGACCGCGGCGGGGGAGAAGGACGACCTGCTGCTGTTCTTCGGCCTCGCGCTGCTGCTGATCGGGCTGCTCTTCAAGGCCGGCGCGGCGCCGTTCCACGTGTGGACGCCGGACGTCTACCAGGGCGCGCCGACGCCGGTGACCGCGCTGATGGCGGCGTGCACGAAGGTGGCCGCCTTCGGCGCGATCCTGCGTGTCCTCTACGTCGCGTTCTCGACCACCCGGTGGGACTGGCGGCCGCTGATCTGGGCGATCGCGATCATCACGATGCTGGTCGGCGCGATCCTCGGGCTGACCCAGACGGACGTGAAGCGGCTGCTCGCGTACTCGTCGATCGCGCACGCCGGGTTCATCCTGGTCGGGCTCATCGCGCTGGACCAGGCCGGGCTGTCGGCGACGATGTTCTACCTGCTGACCTACGGCTTCACCACCATCGGTGCCTTCGCCGTGGTGACGCTGGTGCGGGACGCGGACGGCGAGGCCACCCACCTGTCCCAGTGGTCGGGGCTGGCCAGGAGGTCCCCGCTCGTCGCGGCCGTGTTCACCCTGTTCCTGCTCGCCCTCGCCGGCATCCCGCTGACCAGCGGGTTCACCGGAAAGTTCGTGGTCTTCCGGGCCGGGTACGGGGTTGCCGCGCCGCTGGTCGTGATCGCGCTGGTGGCCAGCGCCATCGCCGCGTTCTTCTACCTGCGGATCGTCGTCCTGATGTACTTCTCCGAGCCGGCGGAGAACGGCCCCACGGTCGCGGTGCCGTCGCCGCTGACCGTGATGGCGCTGACCGTCGGCGTGGTGGTGACCGTGCTGCTCGGCGTCTACCCGCAGTTCCTGCTCGACCTCGCGGACAGGGCCGCGCAGTTCGCGGGCGGGTAACGAGGACGCCGTGGTAGCGCGTACCTCCTCGCTGGCCGGCCTCGAGTTCGCCGACCCCGCCCTCGAGGCATCGGTACGCGCCGGGCTCGACCGGGTCGAAGCGAGGCTGCGGGCGGCGGCGACCAGCGAGGTCGGCTTCATCACCACGGCGGCCCGGCACCTGGTCGACGCGGGCGGCAAGCGGTTCCGCCCGCTGCTGGCGTTGCTGGCCGCGCAGTTCGGCGACCCGTCGGCGGCCGGCGTGACCGAGTCGGCGGTGGTGGTCGAGTTGACCCACCTCGCGACGCTCTACCACGACGACGTCATGGACGAGGCCACCGCGCGGCGGGGCGCGGTCTCGGCCAACACCCGCTGGGGAAACACGGTGGCGATCCTCACCGGCGACTTCCTGTTCGCCCGCGCCTCGGACATCCTGGCCGACCTCGGTCCGGAGGCGGTGCGGGTGCAGGCGCGGACCTTCGCGCGCCTGGTGACCGGGCAGATGCGGGAGACGGCCGGGCCGCCGCCCGGCGAGGACCCGATCGACCACTACCTGCTCGTGCTGGCCGAGAAGACCGGCTCGCTGATCGCCACCGCCGCGCTGTTCGGTGCCACCTTCGCCGACGTGCCGGCCGCGTACGCGGACGTGCTGCACCGCTACGGCGAGGCGGTCGGGGTCGCCTTCCAACTGTCCGACGACCTGCTCGACATCACCGCCGAGCCGGCCGAGTCCGGCAAGGTCCCCGGCACGGACCTGCGTGAGGGCATCCCGACGCTGCCGGTGCTCTTCGCGATGCGCGCCACCGAGTCCGACTGTCGCGCCGGTCGCGATCCGGAGGCCGGCCGGCTGCGGGAGTTGCTGTCCGGTCCGGTGCCGGAGGAGTCGATCGCCGAAGCGCTCGTGCTGCTGCGCCGCTCGGCGGCGGTCGACGCGGCCCGCTCGGTCCTCCGCTCGTACGCCGACCGGGCCCACGCCCTGCTCACCGAACTCCCGGACGTGCCCGCGCGCGCCGCCCTCGAGAGCCTGGCCGATTTCGTCGTGTCCCGCACCGGCTAGACATTCCGGGGGCGGCCCCCGGACCCCCGGGGCGGTCGAAGGGAGCCGCTGGTCCGGTTGGTGAGCGCGCTCACCCACCATGATGCCGGGTGCACCCGGGCAAGCCCGGGCGTCCCCGGCCGGCCTGGTCACCGTGGTCATCGCCGAGCGCAATGGCCCGCGGACCCCCGGGCCCGCCCCCCTTCACCGTCCCGGGGCCTGACGTAGGCTCCAGGCGGGGCGTCAGCGCCTGCCGGACGGCTGACGTCCCCGCCGCCCGGAGCCCTCCCACCCCGCAGGAGGACCTGTGACCATCACCCTGCCCGACACCGACGCCGTCGCCGAGGACGGCTACGTTCCGGTGATCAGCCTTGCCGGCCTCGACGACCCGCGGCACCGCGGGGAGATCGCCCGCCAACTCGGCGACGCGCTGCGCCGCAGCGGCTTCTACATCGCCGTCGACCACATCGTGCCGCTCCCCGTGTTCGACGAGTTGACCTCGGCGGCGCTGGCCTTCTTCCACCAGCCGGAGGAGGCGAAGGCCCGGTTCGGGCCGAGCCCGGACGACGCCACCCGGCGCGGGTTCACCTCGCGTTACCGGGCCGCCTCCGGCATCGGGGTCAACACGGACGAGGACGCGGCCGAGGCGTGGGCGTTCAACCCGTACGACGAGGCGCTCGGCTGGCGGGACTTCTCGGTGCTGGAGCCGAAGCACCGGGCCGCCTTCGTGCACCCCAACCGGATCCCGGCCGTGCCCGGCTTCCGTTCCGCCGCGCTGTCCTACTTCGCCGCGATGGAGAGCCAGATCCTCACCCTGCTGGCCCTGCACGCGCTGGACCTCGGCCTGCCCGCCGACCACTTCACCCGGCTCTGCGCCGGCGCCATGACCAACCTGGTGATCAACCACTACCCGCCGCAGCCGAAGGACCCGCTGCCGGACCAGAGCTGCCTCGGCCCGCACACGGACCTCGGTGTCATGACCGGCCTGCTGCACTCGGGGCAGCGCGGGCTGCAGGTCGTCGACCGGGAGAACCCGTCCGAGTGGGTGCCGGTGCCCACCGTGCCCGGTGGGCTCGTGGTGAACGCGGGCGACCTGCTCGTGCTGGTCACCGGCGGTCGCTACCGCTCGGCGCTGCACCGGGTGGTGTGCGCGGAGAAGGAGGAGCGCATCTCGATCCCGGTGTTCATGCAGCCGGGTCCGCACACGGTCGTCGGTCCGGCGCTGCCGCCGCCGGGCGAGCGCGGCTTCGAGCCGGTGCAGTTCGGTGAGTACTTCGCGGATCGGATCGGGATGATGTACGCCGAACCGGAGCATTGATGAGCGACACCACGACGGCGGCCCCCCTCACGCCGACCCCGGTGCCCGCCGGCTCGCCGGCGGTCGCCCCGGCGGCTGCCCCGACCGGACGGCCGCGGTCGCGGCGGGGTCGGGCCCGCCGCTGGCTGGGACTGTCCGTGCCGCCGTTCCTGCTGTTTCTGGCGATCATGGGCGTCTGGTACCTGGTCAGCTACGTGCTGCTCGACCCGGACCGGCGCTTCCTGCTGCCGCCGCCGCACCAGGTCGTGCAGGTGGCGTTCCTGCGCT
>WNGJ01005833.1_pt2 | contig 24238 bp, 21 predicted proteins | sample 5400611 | NCBI WGS metagenome assembly WNGJ01 (sample SAMN13153375, study PRJNA577476) | soil metagenome | isolation source: 40 cm soil or saprolite under Garry oak tree replicate 1 | place: USA:California | collected 2016-06-15
CAGGGCTGTCGCCGTGTCCGCCACTCGATTTCGCCGAAGTCTATCAACAGGTCGACCAAGCGGGCCGGGACAACATCAGCAAATCGCAGGCGGAATTGCGCGAGTGGGAAGGGCGCTTCGTCGCCGATTGGGAATATCTGCGTTGGCCGGTTTGTTTCACGGCGGCAAATGCCAGGTTCACTCAGCTCTGGCAGGAAAAATTTGCACCTCTGCGAAAGTGGATCTGCGATGCGGCCACCTGCGTCGCGGCGGAGGTGCAACATGATTATCTCGATTTTCGACTCGACCACGGACTTGTCACCTACGGAGATCAAATCGCGCTTGCGGAAGAATTGTTGAAACATCCGGTCGCCGCGCAAAGGATTCGCGAAGAAAACTTTCGTGTGATTCTCGATGAGGCACAGGACACTGAGCCGTTGCAATTTTCCGTGCTACTGGAAGCGACGCGACCGCCGAAAGCGAGTGGCGCTTGGTTGCAAGATCGGCATCTCGGCCCGCGTCCTGGACACTTCTGCATGGTCGGCGATTTCCAGCAATCAATTTACTGGCAACGCGCGGACCTGAATTATTACCGAGCTGTTCATGAAGCGCTGATATCCGACAAGCACGGTGAGAGCCTGGAATTTGCGGTCACGTTTCGCCTGGACCAGAAACAGCTCGATTTCGTTAACGCAACTTTCCGCGGGATTTTGAATAACAAGGATGGACAGGTGCCGTTCGTCGAATTGCAACCGCGGCCGGAAATTCTTCCCGGGAAAGTCATTGGCCTGCCGCTTGTCGCGAAAGAACTGCTCCCGGAGGGAAAAAAGCTCAAAGACTACCAAAAGGCCCGCTTTGAAGCGGAATACCTGGCGCGGTGGATAAAGGACGCAGGACTGAAAAAACTTTCGGCGGATTCATGGCGCGACGTGGCGATTCTGTGTCCGCGTAAGGCTTGGCTGCAAACGATGGCCGCAGCGTTACGCCGCGTCGGTTTGCCGGTGGCGATTCAATCTGAACGGGATGTCAAAGGCGACAGCCCGGCTTATGCCTGGCTGACCGCGCTCCTCACGATCATGACCGACCCGCTCAATGCTTACGAAATCGTCGGCGTGCTCCGCGAGATCTTCGGCGCGTCTGATCACGATCTCGCCGTCTTTTCCGAAGGGCAGAAAACGAGATTTCGCATCGACGAGATTGTGTCAGCGACCGGAAGAATTTCCTCGGTTTTGCATATGCTCGCAGAAATTCGCCAACGCGCGGAAGGTCTGGCGTTATTCGACGCCGTTACTTTGATCATCGAGCAAACGCAATTGCGCGAGCGTTTGCTCCTATTGCCCGCGACGGAGTTTGCCGATCTCGCGCGCGAACTTGATGCCTTGGTCGCACAAGCGGCGGAAGCAGAAGCGAACGGAATGATCTTGGCCGGGTTCGCTGAACAGTTACGCAACGACTTCGCATCGCCGCGCGCCGTCCGTTTTTCCGCCGACGACAACGCGATCCAACTCATCACTTCGCAGAAGGCGAAAGGCTCAGAATGGCAGGCGGTAATCGTGCCATTCCTTGCGCGCGAGCTGCGGCCGCCCTCGCCGCCTTATCCACATTTGGTGAAATCGCCCGTGAATGGCGAACTGATTATCGCGTTTGGCAGAGAGGACAAATCGAAGGATTTGAAAGAAGCGATCGAGCGTGCCCAACAGCAGGAACTTGAACGGCTTCTCTATGTGGCAACGACGCGGGCGCGTCACTCGGTTGTAATTGTGCTCGATCAGGAAATCTTCTCCAGTAACGAGGGAAGATTGCCGAGAACAGCGCAACTTCGTCGGCTGCTTCGGGACAAAGATTCTTATTCCGGCGAATTCGACCAACATAGCAGCACGATCGATGAAATCCTCGAACCTTCCCCGAGCGTGAGGCAGGCGCCGCAGAAAAAGGGCGCCGAAATCGAGCCTTTAACTTCTCGCGAACTCAAGGGCGCCACGAAACGCGCTTCGGAATTTGTGCGCAAGATCACACCGAGCACGCTTGATTCGGACGTCCCGGCAGAGGTGCGGACGCAGGCGCGACCGGACAATCTGGCAACGCTCTATGGGCGCTGGTGGCACAAATTTTTCGAGCGCCTGGATTGGAAAGGCGGAATCGATTCCGCTCAAAAGTTGTTCGAAGAAAAATTGCCGAGTTCTCCCGACCCAAAAGCTGCAGCGAAAGACTGGAACGCCACGCGCCGGAACTTGTTCAGCGATGCCAGCATCGCTCGCTTTCTTGCCAACGATGAAGCGTTATTTCACGCCGAGTTTCCATTTTCGTGGCGCCGGAACGACCGCAGCGTGCTTGAAGGCTTGATCGATTCGATCATGATTAACCGTGAAGCTGGCCGGTGTCTTCTGGTTGATTGGAAAACAAACGAGGTTTCCTCGAGCGATGCCGAAATCTTTCGCGCACGTTACCGCCCGCAGCTCGTAGCTTACTGGAAAGCGGTCGGGGAAATTACGCGGCTTGAAGTGGAAGCGGGTTTGTTCTCGACAGCCCTTGGCCGTTTGTTGCTTTACTCCGCGGAGGAACTGCAAATTGAATGGGATCGGCTGGAACAGCTGCCGCCTGCGCAACTCGAAGGTGAGATTCGACCGGATGCGCTCGATGACTTTTGATGAAAAACAAAAACTACGACTAGCTTTCCCTTTCGCCGCGGATGAATTGTTCGACGCAGCGATAGGCTTCGTCGTCGGTCATTTGCACCGGCGGATGCTTGGAAAAATAAGCGGAAGCGGAATGCAACACGCCGCCGATCCCGCGATCGAGCGCCAGCTTGCAGCAGCGGATGGCGTCGATGGCGACTCCGGCTGAGTTTGGTGAGTCTTCGACGGAAAGTTTCACGTCGATTTCCATCGGCACATCGCCGAACATCCGGCCTTCGACGCGAATAAAGGCAATTTTATTGTCGAGTTGCCACGGCACGTAATCGCTCGGGCCGATGTGAATATTCTCGTCCGCCAGACGCTCACCGACCACAGATTGCACCGCTTCAGTTTTCGAAGTTTTCTTGGACGCCAGCCGGGTGCGATTGAGCATGTTCAGGAAATCGGTGTTGCCGCCCGTGTTCAATTGATAGGTGCGGACAAGTTTCACGCCGCGCTTGCGAAAAAGATCCACCAGCGCCCGATGCAGGATCGTGGCGCCCACTTGCGACTTAATATCATCACCTATAAGAGGCAGATTTCGATCGGCAAAACGCTTCGACCACGCCGGATCGCTCGCGATGAACACCGGGATATTGTTGACAAAACCCAGCCCGGCTTCCAGCGCGCAGCCGGCATAAAATCGGGTGGCCTGTTCGGAGCCAACAGGGAGATAATTGACCATCAGTTCCGCGGAAGAGTTTTTCAATTCGGCTATGATCGCTTCGCGAGTGGTTTCTTTCTCCAGTGGAAGGAACGTGCGAAGCGGGTCCTGATCGCGCATATGCTCGGGATAGCCGTCCAGAACGCAGCCCATTTTCACAATGGCACCGGTGAGCTTAATCGTTTCACAGAAAGGCTTGGTGCAATTAGGCGGCGAAAAAATGGCCCTGCTAACGTCCAGCCCAACCTTGCGCCGGTCGATGTCAAAGGCCGCTACCACCTCTATGTCGCTCGGCCGATAGCCGCCAATCTGCCGGTGCATCAATCCCACGCCAGCGCCGTTGCCGGATGAGCCGTCGTAAAAATTAATTCCTTGAACAAGGGAGCTGGCGCAATTTCCAACCCCGACAATGGCGATTCTTATTTTGCTCATCTCTAAAGTGTTAAAGCTGAAAAGCTATCCGACTTAAGTAATTCGAAGCAAGACACAAGTTAGGCCGCTTCCTTCAGGCCGCGTCCTGCCCACATGTAGCCACAAAATCTTTCGGAACTGCAAGCGCGGAATGTGTCCGAAGTCGCGCTGGCTTGCAAGAACTGATATAAGGGGAAAAGTCAGAGCCATTCCTGGTGCAAGGAAAGGCTTCGCAAGGAGATAGACAAAATGTGCTTGAAGTTCGCGGCTATCAGTATCCTGATCGCTGCCGCTTTGCCCGCGTCGCCGAGGGCCTTGGGGCTCCCCGCTTACACTATCGAGCAGGCGGTCGCGGTCGCCCAGGAGCACAATCCTGAAATCTTGATTGCGCGCAAAAAGGTGGTGGCAGCGCGTGGAGGATTCATTGAAGCGCGTTCGGGGTTTCTCCCTTCGCTAACCTCCAACGGGCTGTACGATAAACGACAGACTCAAAGCGAGACGAGCCTCCGACAGGAAGATTACAATGCCACATTGCGCCTCGAGCAGAACCTTTATACCGGCGGAGCAGTCACCAGCCAGGTGGCCATTGCGCACTTGAACATCGACAAGGCAAATTACGATCTCCAGGAAACCGTCAGCCGCGTGACGATGGATGTGCGAATCGCTTTCAATGAACTGTTGTTGAATCGGGCAAAGGTCCGGGTGCGCGAAGATTCTGTCAGGGTGTTAGACGAAGAACTCAAAAACCAGCAGGAACAGTTGAGCGCCGGGATCGTGAGCAAATTGAACGTCGAACGAGCCGAGGTGGCACTGGCTAACGAGCGGCCAGAACTTTTCAACGCGCAGACTGAGTTGAAAAACTCCTACTTGCGATTAGCGGAACTTTTCGGCACCGATTTGCGCCCGGGAGCCCGAGCGCCGCCATTTGAGATTGCCGGCGAATTGCAATATCGACCCAATCACGCCGACTTAAACGACTGCCTGGCGCGAGCTGACGTGAATCGGCCGATCATCAAAGGCCGGCAGAAAGATATCGAAATCGAAGAGCGCCAGTATGTTTTGGACCGGAGCGCGATGCGTCCACATGTCCGCGCTTTTTCCGGATATGAAGCTTACAGCGAACGTGATCCGGCTGTTGGTCAAGAATTTAACTACGGCGGTGTCGTAGGAATAAACGCAACGTGGAACATCTTCGATGGGTTCGCGACCAAAGGTCGGATGCAGGCGACGCGCGCCCGGCGCGAGGCAGCAGTGGAAGCGTTGGCAGCAGCGCGGCGGAGCGTTGCCTCAGAAGTGCGCAGTGCATTTTTTGATCTTCAACAAGCCGAACGCGTACTTGAAACCGAAACACAAAACGTTCAGACCGCGGACGAGGCTCTTGAGATGGCCAAAGGCAATTTTTCTGCCGGCTTGGGAACACAGCTCGATATCCTGCAAGCGGCCTCCGATGTAACCCGGACGCGCACCACTCGATTGAGCGCGATCTACCTGCACAACGTGGCTCTGGCTCGCCTGGCACACGCGTGTGCCAGTTCGGCCGAAGCGCTCGATTTCGGGTCACAATTCAAAAATGCAACGAAGGAAAAACGCAATGCGGCCCAAGTTTCCGATGTAGCGAAGCCGCCTGAGAAAATGAGTCAGCGATGAAACGCGGATTTCTCTTTCTGGGGAGCACAGGCCGCTGGCCTGTTGTCGTCGGCAGCTTGCCGACGACTCCCCAACGCCATGCAAGAATTCGTCGCTATGAACGTTCGATGAGCTTTTCGGCAGGCTGCCGAAAAGGACAGGCTAGCAGCCTGTGCTCCCCAGAAAAACGACTGGAGCGCTCAGGCAAATTCACAGCGTTAAAATTGTTGCTCCCGATTTTCATAGGTTGTTTCACGCATCCAACCGGCGCGGTCACTCTGGAAAACGTTCTTCAAACGACGCTGGAAAAAAATCCAGAGATCCAGGAGGCTAAGGCCGGCCTCGAACAGGCAACCGGCCAGCGGCTGGTTTTTCGTTCCGTCGTCTGGCCTCATGCCGAGCTGGGCGTGCCGGCGGGTCTTCAGGCTGGTCACCGGGCTGGTGAAAGCGGAATAAAAGGATTTGCCCTCGGGCGCGGGTCGCTTGAGCAAGTTTTATTTAACATGGCTGTGCCGCCGTCGCTCCGGCGTGGCGACGTCGAAGTTTTGATTGCGCAACAGCAATTGAACGTCGCAGTGGTGGAACAGCTACACGCGGCGCGACTGGCATTTTACGCGGCACTTTACAATCGGTCACTGGAGTCAATTCGAGAAGAACAACGACGAAAACTGGAAGAGAATGTTGCTACTCAGCAAGACCGTTACAAAGCGGGATTGGCCGATCGAAGCGCTGTCACCGGCGCGACTGTCCAAGCCTCCGAGCTGGTTCCACAGATTGAGAGCGCGCACGCCGCATATCGGCAAGCGCAATTGAAATTGGCAGAAGCGATGGCGATCGATCCTGCAAGGTCATCGTTGCCCGAGCCCGACGGCGAGTTGCAGTTTGTTCCCATGCGCGTCGGTCTCGATTCGGAAACAGCGGCGGCCTTACAGCGAAGGGCCGATCTCAAACTCGCGCGCTTATTCGTGCGTGCTGCCAACGAAGATCAACAGATCATCGCGGCCGACTATTATCCCGCTGTTGGAGGAACCATTAACGGCGAGTACGTCCCAGTAACAGGCATTCACCGCCAGGGTTCAACGAGCAAGACACAGGATTTTATCGGATCTGAAATCAAGGAAAAAGCAGCTTACACCTGGCGGGTAGTCGATAACGGCAAAGTCGGCGGTGCAGTATTGAAGGCGCGCGCAGCACGGGAGGTGAACGAACTGACGTGCAGGAAGCTCGAGGCCAATGTCAGCCGAGAGCTTTCGCGGATCGCCAACGACCTTAAGGCGATCGACGCCCGCGAACGATCGCTCTCGGCAGCATCCGCCGCCGCCGAGGAAAGCGCCCGCACGATCGGGGAAAATCTCGCCAGCGGCCTCGTCTCGCCCCTTGAATATCGCGTCACTCAAAATGCTTTTTTAAAGACCAGGAGCGGACTTTTGGATGCTCTTTACCAGCACAATCTGGCAGTCGCTGAATGGGACCGGGCCACTGGGCGTTACTTTCAATTTTCGGACGACACCGTTCAAAACGTGCATTAGTTCCTGCAAATTGAAATTGCCGGAATCAAAAGGGGTTCTTTGGGGCAGCGTCGCAGCGATCGTGCTGATTTTCGCGCTGGCGTACTATTTCCTGATGCCGGTGGCGGAAGTGGTTACCGTGCGCCGGGGCACAGCCATCTCGGCGGTTTATGGGACGGTGCGCATCGAGCCGGCTTTTGTCGTGCGCATTCGAGCGCAAAACGACGGCTTCATCCAACTGGCCGAACCTTTCTCCGCCGGTCGTGGTGCAATCGGCAAGAGCGTCGAAAAAGGTCAGTTGCTGGCGACCATCGCTGATGAAGATACCGCTCGACAATTGAAGCAGGCGCGTGCCGACTTACAGGCTGCCGTTGACCGGGCGGCGCTTCCGCTCCCCTCGTCGGAGTTACTTAAGGCTGCCGAGGATAATCTGCAGCGGCTCCAGAAAGTGGTGTCCTCCGGAAACGTGCCGGCCGTCGAATACGAAAAAGCCAAGAGCGAAGCAAACCGGCTGCGAGGCGCAGTGGAGACGGAGCGGATCGAACGAGATCGCAATCTCAAATCGCTCGAAGCAACAACGAAAAAATTGGAAGCCCAGATGAAGAGCGCGGAAGTCCGGGCACCAATCGACGGCCTCCTCACTAACGTTCAGACGATCGATGGAGAATTAGTGTCGGACGGCAACGAGCTTTTCACCGTTTCTTCACGTAAAAATTATGTTCGAGGCGAAGTAAACGAGGAGGACGTGGGCGAAGTGAAACCGAAGATGAAAGCAAAGGTGCAGCTATACGCTTATCGAACTCGGACTTTCACCGCGCGCGTCACGTCCGTTCAACCCGCTGCCGATCCAACCACTCAGCGCTACACCGTTGTTTTAGAGATGGAAAATCCGCCCGACAATCTGATGGCCGGAATGACGGGAGAAATGAACATCATCACAGGCGTGCACGAAAATGCGCTTCTGGTGCCGACACGTGCGCTTTTCGTAGATCAGGCATTGGTCGTGAATGGCGGAATTGTGCAGCCACGCACGGTGAATGTCGGATTTCGCACTCTGGATTTTTCTGAGGCGCTCAGCGGCCTGGCCGACGGCGATCACGTGATCGTTTCCGATCAGGACAAGTTTCATTCCGGCCAGCCAGTACGCCAGCGCATGGTCAGCTCGCCCCCACCACCAAAAGCGCCATGACGCCGCCACTTTATGTTGCGCTGCGGTTTTTGACGCATCGCAAGCGCGCCTTGCTTCTGAGCCTCAGCGGGGTTGTTTTCGGCGTCGCTATCTTTATCTGTACGCAAGCTCAGACGCAGGGTTTTGCGCGCTATTTCATTGACTCCAACATCGGCAGCAATGGCGCGCTGGTCGTCAAATCGCGTTTTCGGCCGCGCTACGAACCACTCATGGTTTCCGCCAAAAACTCGAACGGAAGCATGGAGCGTCGCGTTTATTTTGAAGGGATCACCAATCCCAACGAGATCATGCGGGTGAGCAGGCAATTTCCCAATGTCGTCTCTTGTTCGCCGGTGCTGCGCGGAACGGTCAGCGCGCGCGCGGGATTTGAGAACGCGACTGTCGATCTTTACGGCGTCGATCCCGCTCTGCATGCACAGACCACTGATATTCTCCATCAGTTGATCGACGGCAACTTTGACGATTTTCGAAATAACACGAGCTCAATCATTATTGGCTCGCGCCTGGCAGACCTGCTTCAGGCCGGTGTGGGCGACCCCGTGCAATTGCTCGCGCCCAACGGCGAGTACTGGCGGTTCACTGTGGCAGCCATTGCGCGCACGGGCATCGGCTCGATTGATGTAACCCGGGTTTATTCGCATGCCAAGGTCGCACAGGCTTTGCTGCAACAACCTTCCGGGGCGTCGATGATCATCTATAAGTTGCGAAATCCCGACCGTGCGCCGGCGCTGGCGAGCCGTTTCGAGACACTTTTCCAGCATAATGCCTCGAGTTGGCAGGAACGCGAGGAGAGTACGCTGCAGCTTTTTCTCACCCTGAGAATGTCCGTTGCCATCACCGTTTCGCTTATCATCCTGTTGGCCGGCTTCGGAATTTTTAATGTGCTTACCATGTCAGTGCTGGCGAAGACCAAGGAGATCGCCATTTTGCGTTCGATGGGCTACCGTCGCATCGACATTTCCGCAATCTTTCTATGGCAAGGCGCGGCGATCGCCGCGGCCGGATCGTTGCTCGGATGTGCACTGGGCGCGCTGATGACCTGGGGCGTGTCGCACATTCCGATTCGCCTCCGCGGTTTGCTGTACACGAATTATTTTTTGGTGACATGGGATTGGCGCCACTACGTATTTGCCACGTTGCTGGCCATCCTGGCTGTCTTCATTGCGAGCTATGTCCCCGCGCGTCGGGCCGCTGAATTACCGCCAGTGATCACGATTCGAGGTTCCAGATGAACTCGGAAACTTGTCTCAGCTGTGAAGGGGTCGAGCGTTATTTGGGCGAAGAAGAGGAACGCGTGCACGCGCTCCGTGGAGTGTCGCTCGATATTGAGACTGGAAGCGTCCACGCGGTGGTGGGTCCATCCGGCTGCGGCAAAAGTTCGTTGCTGTATATCCTGGGCCTACTCGATCTGCCCGATGGCGGTCGCGTTTCCATCGAATCTGAACCCGTTGCGCAGCTGAACGATGATGAACTAGCGTATAAGCGGAGCAAGTTGATCGGCTTCATTTTTCAGTTTCACTTTTTAATGGAGGATTTCACTGCGCAGGAAAACGTGATGATTCCGATGCGCAAGCTCGGGCAGCTTTCCGATGCGAAGATGCGAGAGCGCGCTGCCGATCTTTTGGAATCGGTGGGCCTAGGCGACAAGCTACGCAGACCTAGCCGCCATCTTTCCGGAGGCGAACAACAGCGGGTAGCCATCGCGCGGGCGCTGGCTAACGATCCAAAAGTGATTCTTGCGGACGAACCCACCGGCAACCTCGATACCGCCAACTCCGAGCGCGCCTTCGAACTGCTGCAGAACCTTGTGCACGAACGCGGCAAAGCCTTGCTCCTCGCAACGCACAACCCGGTGATCGCGGAGGCATGCGACTGGGTCCATGAGATGAGGGACGGTAACATCGTCGCCAGCCGCGAGCGGGCGATCAGGTAGCGCGCCTTCCGCGCGCTGGTCAACGCGCTTCGTGGTGCATGGTCGTTCGGCCTTGAATGCTTCTCGGCCACGGCCTCTCCCGCGTGGGCAACCGTCAGGGATCAGTTCTCGCGCTCGCCGCGAATGAATTGCTCGACGCAGCGGTACGCTTCATCGTCCGCCATCTGCACAGGCGGATGCTTCGCGAAATACGCGGCGGCGGAATGCAGCACGCCGCCGATCCCGCGATCAAGCGCAAGTTTGCAACAGCGGATGGCGTCGATGGCCACACCGGCGGAGTTCGGTGAATCCTCGACCGAAAGTTTCACATCAACCTCCATCGGCACATCACCAAAAAGGCGGCCTTCCACACGGATAAAAGCAATTTTGTTGTCTAGTTGCCACGGCACATAATCGCTCGGGCCGATGTGAATATTTTCGTCCGCCAAGCGCTCGCCCATCACCGATTGAACGGCCTCGGTCTTCGATGTTTTCTTCGACGCCAGCCGGGTGCGATTCAGCATATTTAGAAAATCGGTGTTGCCGCCTGTGTTCAACTGGTAAGTGCGCACAACTTTCGCGCCACGTTTGCGGAAAAGATCGACAATCGTTCGGTGCAAAATGGTAGCACCGACCTGGGCTTTGATATCATCGCCAATGAGCGGCAAATTTTTATCTCCAAAACGCTTTGCCCACGCTGGATCGCTGGCGATAAAAACCGGGATATTGTTAACGAAGCCGAGCCCGGTCTCCAGCGCGCAGCTGGCGTAAAAGCGAGTCGCTTCTTCGGAGCCCACTGGCAGATAGTTGACCATCAACTCCGCGGAAGAGTTCTTCAGTTCGGCGAGGATCTGTTCGCGGGTCGATTCTTTTTCCAGCGGCAGGAATGTGCGCAACGGGTCCTCCTCGTGCATATGGGGTGGACAACCGTCGAAAACGCAACCCATCTTCACAATGGCCCCAGTAAGCTTGACCCTGTCGCAGAAAACCTTCGTGCAGTTAGGCGGCGAAAAAATCGCCTTGCTCACGTCCAGACCGACTTTGCGCCGATCGATATCAAAGGCGGCAACGACTTCGATGTCGTTTGGCCGGTAGCCGCCGATCTGGCGATGCATTAACCCGATCCGGGTGCCGTTGGGGGAGGAGCCATCATAAAAATTGATTCCCTGGACGAGAGAACTGGCGCAATTTCCGACGCCTACGATTGCGATTCTAATTTTTCTCATTGCGTGATTGCTAAAGCTGGAACCCTACCTGACTTACATTCTTCGGAGCAACCCACAAGTTAGGCCGGCTCCATACCGAACTTGTGCCTCCTTTTAGGGCCGAAATACTTCGGAGTTGCAAGCGCCGAATCTGTATTATTTCGTGCCCGGTTGCAAGAACGGATATCGGACCCCAAGCCACAGGCGCATCTGCTAAAAAGCGGCTCGTGACTGCGACACGCGGCTGCTAGCAACGCGGCGCATCCACCGTTAAACTTGCGAGCGATGGACAACGTGCTGCCAGTCTTGATCGCGAATGCGCCCGAGGCATTGATCGAATTGTGCGGTGTCAATTTACTCGAGCGTCTGCTTCGAATGTTGCAGCGACTCGGGTTTCGGCGGGCGGTTGTTTTCTCAACAACACCTGAAATCGTCGGAGCCGAATTAGCCAGGCACTCGTGGCCGCGGGAACACATAACTGCGGATCTTGTTTCGAGCGCAACTGAGCCTCTTACTGCCGAACGGCTTTTAGAACAAAGCTCGACCGACTGCTTCCTAATAGTCCCGGCAAATATTTATTGTGACGCGCGCCTGCTTGTCGCCCTCTGCGCGAAAGATTCATCGGCCGCGCTTGTCGATTCCGATCCACCAGAATTCGCGGGACAGTTGATTCGAAATCCCTGCGGGCCTGCATTAATCACGAGGGATTTTCTTTTGGCCCTTTCACCCACAGCGCCGTTTTTTAGTGAACTCACAAGGAAGATCGACCATGGGAAGGTCGATACCGTCGACGCGGCGAAACAAGACGATTACATCGTCAGCATGCGTCGGCATGTGCGGCCACTGTCCTTCCGAGTGCCGCTGGAGCAGGACCGTCGTCTGGCCGAGCGTATTATTCTCAATTCGGCGCAAAAGGGAACACTCGACTTGCCGGCTTATTTACATGCGCCAATCGAAACCGGAGTGATCTCACTTCTTTGCAAAACGCGAATCACGCCAAATCAAATTACGATTGCAGGCCTCGTCATCGGATGCAGCGCGACCGCGGCCTTTGCGGTTGGCCGGGTCGGCCTGGGAATCCTCGCTGCTCTCATTTTTGGTATCGTCGATGGACTGGATGGGAAGCAGTCGCGCGTAAAAATTGAAACAACCGAGCGCGGCAAATGGGAACATCATCTCGATTATTTGATCGAGAATTCGTGGTGGACGGCTATCGCCTTTCATTTGTGGCGAAGCGGCCAGCTTCCAAACGTGTTCTATTTTTTCGCTTTGCTCGTCGGATCGCACTTGTTGGATGAATTCGCAAAACGCCGGGCGAAAATGGAGGCAGGCCGCCTGCTGGATGATCTCACGCCATTTGACCGAGCGTTCCGGCTGATTGCGGCTCGAAGAAACGTTTACGTTTGGATTCTCGCGTGCGGTTTTTTGCTAAACGCTTTCCCGCAAAGTTACGCGATCATCTGCGGATGGGCTACCGTTAGCGCTGCCGTTCATCTCGTGCGTTCCATCTGGATTTGTAATGCGCCGCGGTTTCGGATCGTCGGTACGCGGACGTGACGAAGTGCGGAACATCGATGGCACGCGTTTGGTGCGCGCGAGAATTTCCTTCCCCAGAACACGCACTGGTTTTTCGACCAGCAGTGAGGCACTTACAGCGCAGTAAACGCCGCAGCCCTCCTGGCAGGACTTCTTGTGATAGTTCGCGTAGAGATCGTCCAAGGTCACGTCCATGATGTGCTTGTCCGTATGCACCATGCTGCAAATCCAAAATTTTCCCTGCGCGGAGACGAAGAATAATTTGTAACCACGATGAAGCGCTCGAGCTCTTCGCGCGGCCCGCGATCGACGCGAAACCGATTCAATGGGTCCGCATGCACCAGGCGTACCTCGGTAGGAATTCCGCGCGACAAGCCAGTCTCGAGCACTGCCCGCGATTCGGGCAAGGTATCGGCACAAATCACTCCGGTGATATGCAGGCTGATTTTTGAATTATCAAAATAATCGAGCTTGGGCAAAATCGTCTTGAACGACTTCTTTGTAATTGGACTGGGCGTCATCCGGTCAACGCTGATCTGCATGACCTGCAGGCCGGCATCTTCCAGTTCTGCGACCAGTTTACGCGTGAGGAGAAACCCGTTGGTCGTCAGGCTGGTGGCAAAGCCCAATCCGCGGCAGTAGCGAACGACTTCGACAATATTCGGATGCACAAGCGGCTCGCCACCGACGAGAGCGATCCGCATGGTGCCAAGCTCTCGAATTTTCCGTATCCATTTTTTCAGATCGTCGAGGCTCGGATGCGGCCGGCTATTGTCATACTCGGTGCAATAAGCACAATCCAGATTGCAACGGTCCGTGACATAAAGGCTGCATTGCAACGGTTTGCGATCGAAGAGACGCTTACCGGATTCCACAAAGTTATAGCCGGAGAATTCGCGGCCGATTTTGTCGAGGAGCTTCATGCGATTAATCGGAAAGATTCAGTTTAGAGGCTAGTTATCCGCGATGCAATTCATTAGGAACTAAGTTTCTTGCTCGCCAGCACGAACGAAGTGAGTGCGATTCGTTGTTCCTTTAGAACCTCCCGCGTTTCGGGTGCGGTCAGAGCCTCCAGTTCCTCAGCCCACTGATAGTCCCAATGACTGTATCGCGTCCGCGTGTCAGCATCGTCTTCGCCGGGATGGCAAATCAATTCATGCAGGCCGTCAGGAATTTTCCGAAGTATCTGTTCGAGCGCAGAGCGAGTTAAGCGCCCACTGATTTCGAATCCGTACATACCATCCGGCATTTGCGGCAGAGGCGGGCCGTGCAAACCTCGCGCCGACAGACAGCTCAGATTCAATCCAAGCTGCTGTACCCACCTTTTCATTCGGACGTCCGACGATTTCCGCCACGGGCCGGCAGGATTGCGGACCCAGACATTATCCATCCCGCGGGTCAGCCGGCTAACGATTTGGAAGACAGGCGGGAACATGTGGAGATGTTGGTGGCTATTAACATGGGAAAGTCGCAGTCCGGTCTTCTGAAAACGTGCGATCTGCGCTGCGATCTCACGCTCGACCTCATCCCAGCTGATGCGTCCCAGAAAGGCTCGTCTGAAAAATTCACCACTTGTGCGGGGAAACCGCCCCGTTTCATCAACCAGGGTAGGCAAGACCTCGTGGCCCAAGACGGCTCGCTCTTCCACCAGGGTGAGATGCAGGCCAACATCTAGTTCCGGGTTCTGCCGAGCCAGCGCGACCGCCTCCTCGAATGCCTTCCCAGTCACAAGCAAGGAGGCAGTTGTTACGATTCCCTCTTGAAACGCCCGCAGGATCCCTCGGTTAACTCCGGGCGTCAGCCCCAGGTCATCCGCGCTAACAATCAGCTGTTTCAAGGCGCAGTGACTCGGGCCGCCCTGATTTCGTGTCGCATCTTCATCCGAAAGCTAACCAGTTCCCGAATCATCTTGAAGATCACGTCCGGACTGGCCAAAGTGGAAGTGCCACGATTCCGGGGAAAATAATTCACGCCGAATTGCACGATCTTGAATCCGTGTAACTTGCCCTTGATTAGCAGTTCCGCATCAATGAATGAACCCTCCGCCTCCAACACAACCTTATCCAGGACTTCCCGCTTGAACAATTTGAAGGAGAAGTTGATGTCCTTCACCCGCAACGGAAAAAGGAAACGGATAAGCAAATTGTAAACCACTGAATACAGGGTCCGGATAGGTCCCTCCGCAGTGCGATCGAACCGATAGGCCGAAATGATGTCGGACCGTGTAAACTCCATGATGTGTACCGCCCGGCTCAACTCCATGAGATCGACGGGCAGATCCGAGTCACAGTAGAAGACCAGCTCTTTCGTCGCCTTGCTAAAACCCGTGCGAAGGGCGCCGCCTAATTTCAAATTCCGTTCATGGTGGAACACCTTTACACAAGGGTTTGATCGGGCTAATGCTTCCGCGATTTCCGCTGATCGGTCCGTGCTGGCATCATTGACGATGAGGATCTCGTAATCAGACGTCATGTCGGTCAGAACGGCCTCCGCGAAACGGACCGCGCGCTCAATGTTCTCTTCTTCATTGAACATTGGATAAACAAGCGAGAGGCTTGGCTTCCACGTCGTCATGCGCACTGTTTCGGTGTTCGGCGTTAAAGCCGACGATAGATTGTTTCGCCGTCGATCACGCCCTCCACACGATATTCGGCAAGATCGGCGCGAAGCACGGAATATCGTTTCATGGGATGAGCTGACCAGAATGGATCCGCCGTTGACATGTCGATGATAAGCACCGGGGGGTGCGCTTCCCAATCTGCCTGAAACATCTCCCAACTCTCCGGAATCACGCTCTCCGCCCTATCTCTCACCTCACGAGGCCGACTGGCGTAGGCGCCAACCAGATGTGTGCAGCTCACGAAACGCGTCGCCATCCGTCGGCCGGAAAAACTATAGAGTTGCGGAGAAGTTCCCCACACAAAGATACGATCGTTCGCGCTCGTTTCCGTGACGATCCGCTGAACAATCGGGAGAAAATGGAGAGTCTGAGTTCGCACCGCAAAGGCCACAATGAGAAGAGCTATCGCTGGGAGGGCGGCCGCACCAATAATCCCTGTTCGGATCCATCGCCAGCGTCGCTGAGAAGAACGTTGTTCTTCCGCGACAAAGCGCAAGAACGCCTGGCCCGCGAGAATCGACAGCGGCGGTAGCACCGCCAAATGATAATGTCCCGGAAATCGCCATCCAATAAAGATCGCCAGATAGGTAAGACTCAACCACAAAATAAGCAGGACTGCCTCGGGGGACACAGCTCGCCTGCGCCAAAAAGACCTTAGCGTCTCAACTGCCTGCCAGATCCCAAAATACCACAACAAACCCGAGAGAAGAATCACAGCGAGATGGACGGTAACGAGACGGCGCAAAACATAACGGAAAGTTGTTTCGGACTCGACATAGCGAATCGCAAACGCCCACGCCCACAGATAGGCGTCATGCAGATTTCCCTGCAGCTGGTAACCCAACGCCAGTGCCGCAATCACCGCGATGAATCCAATCACGACACCGCTGCCTGCTGCCAAAACACGTGGGAACGAGTAGGTGCGGAGAATGAGCCAGCCGTACGCGAGACACGCCAGCATTGCGCCCAAGGTCACGGCCGAAGGCTGCCGGATCAATGTTGCTGCCCCGACCAGCGCGCCGCTGAGAAATATCAGGCCCCATGCCGGCTTTTTCAGGCCTTGGAGGAAGGCAAGAACACTCAACACGAGCGGAAGTGAGGCGAAAATCTCGCTGTTCGCGCCTAGCGTGTCAGCTGGCCGGTAGGCATGGACGAACACCGCATAGCCGATGCCACTCCACGCCCCTGCCCAGTCGTCCGCCACTCGCGCACCAATCCTTCGCAGGACGAGGGCGGTGGCCGCGACGACAAATATGGCCAGGAGGTGGACCGCAAAGAGGTTGTTCCTCCCAGCCACCCGGAAAACGCCAGCGTAAATGTAATACATGCCCGGCGGCTTCGTATCCACCGCCGTGCGGTAGACTGCGCCACCGTCCAAAATATCGTTTGCGATGGTAGCGTAATAGGCCTCATCAATCGTGTACATCGACGGCAAGAGCGTGGGCGAACGCAGGATGACGACGATCGCGATGATGATCACGTTGACCCAGCGGGTCTGACATCGCGTCATAGGTGACGGGCTCGCTCAATGCCCGCGTCTTTCCTGAAAAATTCGATCGTTGCGCGCAATCCTTCGGTCAAATCGCAAACCGGCCTAAAGCCAGCCGACTGAGTTTTGTCCACGCCGGCGAGTGAATGTTTCACGTCGCCCGGCCGCTCGGCGCCACACTCAATCGCGGAGCTAGACTCGGCAAGGTTGCGACTGGTTAGGGCCAGATCGGTTATTGTCAGCTGTTGCCCGCAAGCGACGTTGAATACCCCGGTTGCCTGCGATTTTAACGCGAAGAACGCATTGGCCTCGACTACATCCTTTACATAAATGAAGTCTCGCGTCTGCCGGCCGTCTCCGAAAATCGTAATCGCCTCGTTCCTGATTGCGTTCTCAATAAAAGCCGGAACAGCGGCGGAGTATTCACTTCTCGGATTTTGGTAGGGGCCAAAGACATTAAAATAACGAAGGGAAACAGTCGCGAGTCGCCTCTGATCTGTGAAGGAGCGGCATTGCCTTTCGGCTTCATGCTTGCTTGTGGCATACGGACTTTTCGGCTCGGTCGGCATGGTTTCAATTTTTGGAATCGTTGGATTGTCGCCGTAAATTGCAGCCGAGCTGCGCCCGCGCCGCCTCTTCCAAAACAATCGCTGTACCGCCAGCGTTGATCTCGGCGCATTCATTCGCCTTCTGAACGGATTGCTGCACGCTCACCATAGCTGCTAGATGAAAGACAAAGTCCACGCCTTTGATAACTTCTTTGACGACATCGCGGTCGAGAATTGAGCCAACAATGAGTTGGCATTTCAAACCAGACAGATTGCTCTCAAAACCTGAGCGCAGGTTATCTGGGACGCGAACCTCCGCTCGATGCTGGAAGTGTTCGCAGATATGCCGGCCGATGAAACCGGCGCCTCCCGTAATTAAGACCCGCATACTAGAATGAAGCAAACCTTCCACCAATCCAGCGATGGTGCGTTGTAAAGGTGAAATGCTTACGCGGAGATCCATTCCCTGCTCTTTCTAAGTTGGTCAATCTTTGGCGAAAACATTTTGGCGGTCCGAGCAGTTGATTGTAGCGTCGTCGATTCGGCGATATGCCCGCGAATGGCCTTGCGCTCCATTGTATCGAAACTTCGGTAAACAAAAAGAATCACGGCGCTCCGTCTCATGCCCTACAACTTTGAAATTGCCCAAGCCTCTGACGAGGTTCGCGAGCAGTCAGTGAGCACATCGGACGTTGCGCTCGATGTCGCGCCGCCGGTAGAAGACGCACCGGCGCGAGTAGACCAGACCGGAGTAGAACTCAAGCGCGGCGCCTTCTTGAACACGATTGCGATGTTGGCGTCGAATTTCCGCGGCATCTTCACATTTCTCGTGGCCCGGCTGCTCGGGCCGGCAGCGCTCGGCATATTCTCTGTTGCCTGGTCGACTACTGACATCATCAGCAAGATCGGTGTTCTTGGTCTGGACAATGCCATCACCACGTTCATCGCGCGCTCGGAAGCTGTGGGCAACCGCGCGCGGAGCCGGGCGCTGTTTCGAGTCGCTGCAGTGCTCGGGGTTGCGCAGTCGGTCGTCACTGCTGCGATTGTGATAGCAGCGCTCCACTTTTTTAACAACCGCCTTCACGTCCAACCACAGATGGTTTCCGCCCTTGCGCTGGTCCTCTGCGCGATGCCCGGTCTGGCTCTGTATCGGATCAGTACCGCCGTCTCACGTGGGATGAAGGTGATGCAGCACGACATCTATTCGCGCGGGATGACCGAGCCGATTGCAACGACGCTGGCGTTCCTGCTTGCAATCGCCGTCGGCTTCAAAGAGTCGTCGCCAGAAGTGGCTGCAATCCTCGGAACGGCAGCGTCAGGACTTATAGCACTCGTCCTGGCCTCATCGTTGTTTCGTCATGTTCCCGCGCATAAGACTGTCATATCGTCTTTCAGCGAAGCACGGTCGCTGCTCGCATATTCGGCGCCGATCAGCATTTACCAGCTCATCAACGCGTTTATTGCCCGGTTGGACCTCATTCTGCTCGGTTACTTCGCTGGACGCGCACCCGGTGTGACGCTTGCAACCGTTGGTGTTTACAGCGCAGTGATCGGCACGGCCAATGGCTTGCGAAAAGTGAATCAAGCTTTCAACCCGATTTTCGCTCCAGTAGTGGCCGGGATGACCGCAACGGGCGACCACGAGGTCGCCGCCGCGACTTACGCCCGGCTTGCTCAGTGGATGCTCTGGATTTTGTTACCGCTCGTTGCGGTAATGTCGCTCGCCGGCAGCACGATTCTGTTGCTTTACGGTCCGGCGTTTTGGCAAGGCGGTCTTTGGCTGGGCATTGTGGCCCTCGCCAGCGCGATCAATGCATTTGTCGCATTGGGCGAAACGGTGATCATGGTGCAACGGCCGCATTTGAATCTTCTGCATTCGGTGATCACATGTGCGGTCGCGGCTGCCGGGCTTCTCTGGTTCATTCCGCGATTTGGTGCGCTAGGCGCGGCGATTGGTATTCTGTTGCCGTATGTCGTCCAAGGCATCCTCCGCTATGCGACACTGCGATGGGTTTTTCATTGGAAAGATTCCTGGAGCGATATTCGCCCGCCGCTGATCGCCGCAGGAATCGCGATTGTTCCCGCTCTGGTCTGCCGCGCTTTCCTTGGCGGAATCGCCGGACAGGTCACCAGCGCTGTGGTTTTCCTGGCAGTCTTCGGCGCTCAATGGTGGCGGCATCACATCCATCGCAAGGACAAACGTCCTTAGAGTCACGCGAAGACGTCCCAGGTATCTCTGAAAAATGCGATGGTCTCGTTGTTGTTTTGTTGACGCCCGCTAGGGACATCGTGCAGCGATAATGTTCGTCGTTGCCGAAATACACTGCGCATCATTGCCGATGCAGGCACCACATACCTCTTCACCTTGCGACAGCTGAGACAGCCGCTGATCCAAATGTCATCCATGAAAAACGCCGCCTGCGGCGCTTTCGAATAATCCCAGAGCGATTCGTCGAAGAACCGCGGTTGGATCAGGTAACTGCCGCACCCCGTCATGACCGCAGCGGGTTCAGGTTGGCGGAGTTCGCGCGCGCGAATCATCCGCGCGTCACGCCAATCCAGAGTTCGCGGCATTGCTGCACCGCGAAAACAAAGCGCCGCTTCGAGCAATTGTGCGTGATAATGGAGATAGGTTCCCAGCGCATCGCGCGGATAAACGCGATCATCGTCCACGACCATGATCAAGGTATCTCCCCTGCCCGCTGCCAACTCTTCTCGAACGATGGGGATAAACTTTGTCGCTGGTCCCCAATCTTTGTGGCAATGCAAAACGCGCAGTCGCGGCAGTCGCAAAAGATATTCGGGCACCACGTAAGGCCGCTGCTCACGAATCGAGAATTCCGGAATGGCCAGCACGATCTCATCCGGCGGGCGCGTTTGCTTTAGGAGAGACCGAATCGTCGGCCTTAAATTGTTGATTCGGCCGGGCACCGTCGTTAGTGACGCGATTACACGCCGTTGATCGAATGTGCGGTTCGCGGCCAACGTTTCACGAATGAAGCGGACCTGCTGACGCTGCCTTCTCACACCTGGCAGCAGCCGCGTGAGGCACAGTGCAATCAAAATAACAACGACTGCGCCAATTAACGGAAACATGGGGACAGGATCGACATCGGATGGTCAGATAATTTTTCGAGAAGACACGGACAACAATTACCTTATATCACAGGACTCTCTTGCAGTAGCCCGACAGCTAAAATACGAATCAATGGCCGAACAACAAAGAATGCGCTGGTCACGATGACTTCAACCAGGATGGAACAACGCGATTGGTATCGTTCTTACAACGTGCGCGGTGATCGCTTACGTTCGCTACGGACGCAACGCGATGGATCGCCGATTTTGGAAATTTCACGCCCCATGGTTTTTGGTCCACATTGCGATTATTTTTGCCGCTCTTCCGGGTGATCAGAGATTACCTCATGGTCTTTCCGCCGCTCCTTGTGGTAATGCTTCGCGGTTTTTTACGATTACCAACCCCGTGGAACTTCTCGGCGATTTGCGTTCCGGCATTGCTGCTCTATATCGTCCTTCCGTTGGCGATAGAAAATCACCGCGAGGAAGCGCCGCCTGTCAGGCTTGTGCGCTATTTGGAAAAGCTTTATCCGCCCTCAAAGCGCGGCAACGTGCTCCTGATTCTGCCGACGACGCGCCGGTCCGCTCAGTGGTACGCCCCGGAATTCAAAATAATGGACCATGTCTCGACGTCCCAAGAGGATGAAGAAGTGCTGCGTAATGCGGCGGCGGTTTATACCGAGGATCCGTCCCTCAAGGGAAAGGAACGTTACTTGATCGAGCTCGCCGAATTCAGACGCTCAATGTTGATTTACCTTCAACATCGCCGTGTCCAACTTTATCTTGTCGAACGTCGCCGGTCTTCATGAAACGCATTCTTATCACTGGCGCGAGTTCCGGCATCGGTCTGGCCATCGCCAAGCTCCTCGTCGCTCAAGGCCACGAAGTCTGGGGCACATCGCGCAATTTGGAACGCATCCCAAAACTGCCGCGATGGCACGCGGTCCGTCTCGATCTGGCCGACCGGCTCTCAGTCGAAGAGGCGTTCAATTTTGCGCTCACTGAAGCAGGTTACTTTGACGTTCTGATCAACAACGCTGGCGCCGGCCACTTTGGGCCCGCCGAGTTCCTTCCGATGGAAACGATTGTGAACCAGTTTCAAATTCTGGTTTTCGGTCAAATCCAATTGATGCAGCTCGCACTTCGTCACATGCAGGCGCGCGGCGAAGGTTTGATAATTAACGTCACTTCGTTGGCTTCCCGGCTTCCAGTGCCATTCATGGCGGCTTACAACGCTGGAAAAGCAGCTCTGGCAGCGTTTACCCTGTCAATTCAACTCGAGTTAGGCGATTCTCGCGTGCACATCGTCGACCTTCAGCCGGCCGACATTTCCACGGAATTTAACCAGGATGTGAGTAAGAGCACGCAGCGCGACCCGCGCTACGATGACAAGGTCGCAAGCGCCTGGGAGGTCACCGAACGTAATATGAGGGACGCTCCAAAGCCCGATCTTGTCGCGCGCCATGTTCTGAAACTAATCAGCACGGTTCATCCGCCGCTGCGGATAACGGTTGGGAATGCGTTTCAATCCAAAATTGCACCACTAATTTTCAGATTTCTTCCGCAGCGCGTCCGCCTTTGGGGACTGAGAAGGCATTACGACATATGAGTCTCGCTCTTCCTCTTCCTCTTCCTCTTCCTCTTAGTCCTGCTGCACCGACATGACTCCTGTCTCCGAAGCTGTGATTTTGATGGCCGGCGAGGGCTCCCGCCTTCGCCAAGGCCACGGCGGGCAGGCGCGTCTGCGCGGCTCGGACAAAACTTTCCTGAAGCCGTTCGTCCTGGTGCTTGGTCGTCCCTTGATTTCGTACACTCTGGAAACCTTGATGTGCGCAAAAATCAAAACCGTTCATTTCGTGGTGGGCTACGAAAACGAGCGCATGATCGCGCAGGTCAGGCCGCTTATTCCTTCCAGTGTGAACGTGTCCTTCATCGAAAATCGCTATTGGCAAAAACAGAATGGCATCTCGCTTCTTGCTGCCGCCGGCCACGTCCGCGCACCTTTTCTCCTCACGATGAGCGATCATCTTTTCGATGAGGCGATGGTCGGTCGATTGCTTGATAATTTTGATCCTGGTTTGCTCAATATCGCAGTAGATCGAAACCTCGATTCGATTTTCGATTTACATGATGCGATGAAGATCCAAACGCGTGGAAACAAAGTCACCAGTATCGGGAAAGATTTGCAGGATTACGATGCAATTGATACCGGCTTGTTCGTTTGCCCGCTGGAAATCTTCGACTATCTCGAGCGAGCAAAGTCCGACAACAGCCAGAACGATTGCAGCCTGGCTGACGCAGTTCGATTGATGGCCGGCGACGATAAAGTCCGTGCTATCGACATCGGGCAGAGCTGGTGGCAGGATGTGGATACTCCGCGAATGCTGCAACACGCCGAGGAAGAGATGACCCGGCGCATGTTACGTTCCGTCAAGTAAAATCGGACGTTATTCTTGCTGAGAGCCGTAATCGTAGCCGGGCTCGTCCACGACAACATCGCTATTGGCAACGCCGAATCTGATCGCGGCAATCGCGCTGAGGACTACGCTCGCGCCGGCAACGATCGTCCAAAGATTAAGAATCCAGTACGCGTAGCCGAGTAGCGCCAGGATCGAGAAAACGAAGAGAGCCATGTCTCGTTTCGTCAGTTGGAAAAGCCACCACACAAATCGTTCCCCCAGAGTGATCAAACCGGAATGCTCGATCATTCCGTGGTGTCTTGCATAAAAGGACTCATTTAAAGCAGATGAATCTGCCCATATTCCGCCGTTGCTATATCGTAAAAGCCATTCGTTGATGGTAATCAGGGCAGCACAAATGATCCCTTCACTCCAATGATGAAGCCCCAGCCCAAGCGCCAAAACGTAAAGCAGGCTTGCCAGAAAATCGCAAAAGTTGTCCAGACGCTCCCCGAATTTCGATTCCAAGTTCTTGGCGCGCGCAATCTCGCCGTCGCAGCCATCCAGGATACTGAACACTTGAAAAATAGCCGCGCCAATGACGATGCTTAGGTAATCGCCGCGCACCAGGAACGCGCTTGCGATCAACGCCAACGCAAAAATCGCTATCGTGCATGCGTTGGGATGAATCGGGAACTTGAGAAGAACACGCGTGATGCGGCGCGAAATCGGCCGATTCAAAAATCGTGAAACGAAACCGTCTTGTGGTTTGCTCATCAGGTCAGCATCCTTTTGAAAAGTCAGGATTGATTAGATTCAAGCGCAAATTTTGCAGGTTACGCCGCGCAAGTCAAAACCTCGAGCTGCCGGTGTTTTGCCAATCGGCACACTATTTACCATGGGCAGCATGGATTTTTCTTCGCACCCGCACTTACATAGCACCCGCTCGCGCGATGGATTTGCTGTAGATGCGAAAGGTTTTGTAGCGGTGCGCGCCGATCGCTTCGAGAAAACGATTGATCATGAAATTATCTTCCAGCGTGAGACTCATTTCGCCGGTGATGCCGCGCTTGATCATTGTTTCTCCTATCACGTGCAACACCAGCATTTCGGCGATTCCATAGCGGCGATATTTTTCAACCACGCCTAGAGCGATCAAGCGCCCCTTTCGGATGCGCTTTTTGTAGAACAGCAATTTGATCAGGCCGATCGGCAGGCCAAAACGCGTCAGTCGTCCGTTGAGATCGCGTAGGACCACATTGATGTCCGGCAGGGCGAGAATGAATCCCACAGGCTGATTCCCGATTTCCGCGATCCAGGCAAATCCCGACACCAGCAGCGGCTTCAGTTCCTCGGTCATGAACTCGATCTCCGCTTCTGTGAATGGCACGAACCCCCAATT
>WNGJ01001329.1_pt1 | contig 24235 bp, 34 predicted proteins | sample 5400611 | NCBI WGS metagenome assembly WNGJ01 (sample SAMN13153375, study PRJNA577476) | soil metagenome | isolation source: 40 cm soil or saprolite under Garry oak tree replicate 1 | place: USA:California | collected 2016-06-15
GGTAGCCGATCCAAACGCGAGTTTCAGCGGGACACTTCACTTCACCCACGTCTACATAAAGCAAAATGGCAAGTGGATGCTCGCGGCATTGCACAATCAAATGCCGCTGCCACCTCCGAACGCCGCCAAGTGAGAAACATCTCGGTTAGGAAAGTCTTGCAACTCTCTGCGGGAGAGTGACGAGCAATCCTGAAGTAATCCCAAGGGAAGGGTTGCCGACGATCCGGGAGTTATCGACTAGAGTTGTTCGTGTCCTACCTGCGGATCCATTCTTTATCAGGCGGGCAGCGAGAGCAATCGGAGTCGCGAAACTTACTTTGGCCTTCGCAATTCGGATTGCCCCGGTCCGCTTTCTCAACTCACTGCCTTTTCGCCTCCGTTCTCTTTGCTCCTACTCTGCTCCTACTCTGCTCCTACTCCTTTACGAAGTTGTCGACTGCAACGCGGCCAGGATCTGTGTTGACGGCCAGGATCTCCCTCCCATTACGGACAATCACAAGATTCAGGTGCGCCCGGCTGGTCGTAAAAGAACCCGTGCAGTCAGAATTTACGGTGTAGGTGCCCGAAACATTCACTGGCATGACTAGGCCACCAAAACTCACGGTCTCCGAGGCGGAGAGATTTCCGTTTCCGTCAAAGGTCACGAGGCCTTCGCCGGCAGCGGGAATGAAGGCGGTGATCGGAGCAGGGACAGCACCGTTTGTGGCAAATCCACTAAACGTTAAGCCGTACCTACCGTTTAGCGTTGCAACGCTACAGGGTTGCGGAGTGTCTTCCTGAGCGTGCACTTTGGGCAAGGTGCCGCCGGGGAAAGTGGCGCGCAGAGCGATCAGGGCCGCGACAGCAACCAAGGTTCCTATGGCAGCTCTAATCTTCATGTTTCGCATGGGTTTGTATCTCCTTTTTTTCAAGTCTTCTCAGCAGATTTTCACGGCTGGAGCCGGGGCCGGACCTCAGTCGAAACGGCGGCTCGACCCCGTCAGTTGGTTAGGCTATGCGCAGAGGTGTGGGAAGTCTTGCGGAAACCTTGAAGTTTTGCGACTGAAATCTGACCCGGCAGCTAGAAATTGGCTGACAGTGGGGCTCAGGGCGGGCCGCGTTCCTGATATACTCCCGCTCATCCCTCCCCCGATGACAAATATGTCCAGCCGACCCCAGGTCGCCTACAAATTCGGCGACTTCCTCCTAAATCCCTGCGACAAGCGATTGCTGCGTGATGGCAAGCCCGTGGCGCTGCCGCCAAAAGTCTTCGACACTCTGTTACTGCTAGTGGAAAGCCATGCCCACCTAGTGGAAAAGGACGACCTTTTGAAGCGGCTGTGGCCAGACAGCTTCGTGGAGGAGGTAGCCTTGGCGCATTGCATTTCGCACTTGCGCAAGGCGCTGAGCGACGGAACGCAGGAGTGCAGTCTCATCGAGACCGTCCCTAAACGCGGCTACCGGTTCAATGCGGCCGTGGAGGTCGTTCGTGCGGCATCTCACGACGCGTCGGACCACGTAACGGTTGCGGTGTTGCCCTTTGAAAACCTGGGGGCTGGTTCCGAGCGCGAGTATCTCGCCGATGGTTTCACCGAGGAGACGATCGCTGCGCTCGGACAGATCGATCCCGACCACCTGAGCGTGATCGGCCGCACCTCTATGGCGGCTTATAAGCGCACCACGAAATCGCTCGCCGAGATCGGCCGCGAGCTGGACGCAGCTTACCTCGTCGAGAGTTCCGTTCGCGCCGAGGGGGGGCGGTTGCGCATTAGGTCCAACCTGATTCGCGCGCGCGACCAAGTCCAGATTTGGTCGGCGTCATACGACAGCGAACCGAGCAGCATACTCGAGTTCCAGTGTAAGTTGAGCACAGCCGTCGCGGAGCAGATCCGCCTTCGCCTCTCTCCCGAGCGTCTGACCGCGCTAGCGCGCCGACTGACGCGAAACGCCGAAGCACACGACCTCTACCTGCGTGGCCGCTACCTCTGGAAACAGCTTTCGGCTCCGACGACGCGGCGCGCTGTGGAGTGCTACGCGCGCGCCACTGAGCTCGATCCAGAGTACACGCTCGCCTGGTCCGGTTTGGCTGACGCCTATGCAGCGAGTCCGATCAACGGCGATGCGCCTCCGCTCGAAGTGTGGCCGCGCGCCCGCGACGCGGCCGCGCATGCGGTCGGCGCCGAACCCAACCTCGCCGAGGCTCAAACTTCCCTGGGAGTCGTGAACTTCTTCCTCGACTGGGACTGGGCGGCTGCCGAGGTGGCGTTTCGCAAAGCCGTTGCATTAGATCCCAGCTATTGCCTGGCGCACCGCACGCTGGGAATCGCCCTCTCGCACATGAAGCGGCACGAAGAGGCCCAGCGTGCGGTGCGCCGCGCGCGCGAGCTCGAACCGCTCTACGCGGCGCATCATGCGCTCTCTGCCCAAGTCGCGTTCAATGGCCACGACTATCCCGCGGCGGTCCAGTTCGCGCGGCAGGCCATTGTCCTCGATCCCGAGCTTTTGATTGGACACCTTCAACTCGGGCAGGCCCACGAGCAGTTGGGCAACAGCGATTTGGCGCTGGATGCATTGCATAACGCCGGGCGGCTCTCCAGCAACAACAGCAAGGTGGTAGCGCTCCGAGGTTACTTGTTGGCAAAACTGGGGCACACGGACAAGGCCCAGGAGGTGCTGAATACACTGGAAGCCGTCTCGCGCGAGCGGTATGTTCCGCCCTACGCGATGGCGCTCCTGCACGCCGGGCTCGGCCAACGAGATAAGGCGTTGGAGCAGCTGGAGCGCGGCTTCGACACGCGGGACGTGCATCTGATATTCCTTCCAGTTGATCCCAAATGGGACGCTTTCCGAGCCGATGCCCGATTCCTTTCCCTTGTCAGCCGGTGTGGCTTCACCGTACCCGGCCCTTCCACCCACTGATGGACGTAGAACGCTACTCGTAGATGAATGCGAGCATCAGTTTGTCGTCTGTCGAGAGTTTTTCAGACGGAACAAAGCGGACGGGAATGTACGGACAATCAAGTCTGGCACGCTTAACACGGCTCAGCACCAATGCGTCTAGGCGAACGTTAATCTCGCTTTCGGCGACGACGTAATCAAGGACGAGATGATAACGTCGGTCTTTCAGTGACTGGAGATCGGGCGTCCCCACAAACGACGGTGTGTGTAGGGCAGAACAAAGTAGCTTTCGGCAAGACTCTCTGTATTCTTCCCGCTGATCCTGTGCCCGTTGGCTTAACTCAGATTGAGCACCGAGAGTGCCGCTGTATTGCAGATAAGCCTTTGTCTCGCACTTGAGAATTGCAGCAACGATTTCTTCTGTGATTGGCATAGCGGCTTTCTACCACGGCTAGTGGAAGGATGCCGCATCGACGCCTTAGAGTTGAATCGCCAACTGGTTCGAACCTTTACCCGGCTGACCACCTAAGACCGCCAATTTCGTTGCTTGATGCTCAATGACTTGCAGGAGCACTGGCGAAGCGCTTTTGAACCAGTCACCAACCGTGCGTCTTTCCAAGTGTCGAACGCTGCACGAGTCGGCGGTCAGGCGTATCATCAGTGACCATGGCAAGAACCATCGCATTGATAGGTAGGAAAGGTAGACGTGGCAATCCCAACTGGGGTCTGCCTCCGCAGCCCCTTCGTGCGCTTCCGACCGAGTTCGAAATACTGGTCAAACGGCTCGGACTCACCAAGCTGGAGTACGTCTCATCTGCCGAGCTAAAGCGGTGGTGCGAGCACAACCGGAATCGGGTCTACGTTCCTGAGTGGCTACTTGAAACGTGGGGTATACAAGTCGAGGCGATCTTCAGCGGTGTGGCTTAACCCCGGCGTCACAGGCAACGCGCTTCCAGTTCAGGTCAGTTGAACCACGACCGCCACATCGAATTTCGAATAATACTTCTTGACGTCCTTCGCTCCGTACTTTTCCCGAAACCTCTCAATCACAGATTTCACCGTCTTGGCATCGGTGATCGAAACGGCTCGGAACTCCTCTCCAACGCCCCGTTCATCAATTCGCATCGTTGGGTTCTTGAGCACGTTCTTGTACCACTGCGTGTCCGATCCCGTCACGGGCAGAAGGTACAGCTTCTCGCCTTCCAGCACGAACCACACCGGAACCGAGATGGTCTGCCCGGACTTCCTGCCGATCACGCTGACCTTGATCCGGCGGTATCGGGCGAGGCGGTCTTTGAGGGTGTCTTTCGATGCTGTCACGGCTGTGCCTCCGAAAGGAACAATATTCTATGCAGCCAAGGTCACCTCGAACGACCCGGTATTGTCGCGCATCACTCCCATTGCGGAGAGGACACGCCCCAGCGCAATGACGGGTCCAAACATCCAGTACTTCCGTCGAATAGCTGCCATAGCGCGTTCGTGCTCGGCGAGGTCGGTAAGGAAACGAGCCGTGCCGTCGACGGTCTCGCCACCGATGGACAGCGCGATCTTCGGCGTCTTCTGGAGGTTGCGCACCCACTGGCGGTTCACGTTCGCGGTGCCGATGTAGAGATTATCGTCACCCAGAGCGAACCAAATCGTGACTTCGTGGGGCTTCCCAGTCTTGCGTCCATAATGAGTCAGGGTCGTGGTCTGCTTGCCCGCTACCCCTCAGTCGCGTAAGTGCGTTCGGTTCCATAAGCTCTCGTTTGGAAACTTCAACATGAATCAGGAAAAAGCCTAAACATCCCTAAGCTGTTCTTCAGTCATGCCGAAATAGTGTCCCAGTTCGTGCATGAGTGTTTGGCGGATTTGATGGCGGACTTCTGCCTCGCTCGAACAGACGGCTTCGATGTTGTTTTGGTAAAGCACGATGTGGGCTGGACCTGTTGGTAAGTCAAAGACGCTCTTCTTGGTGGCTGGCACGCCGTGAAAGATGCCAAGAAGCAATCGCCGTTGCTGCCCGGCTGGGGTGGGGACTGGTTCGGCGGGAAATCCTCTACGAGAATCGCGACGTTCTTTATACGGCTGCGAAATTCTTGCGGGAGCGAGTCTAATGCCTCCTCGACCACTTTGACGAAATGTTCCCGCTTCATCATTCACCCACTGAAATAAGCAAGGGCAGGCTCACTCCGAGTAGCCGTCGTCATTGTCCTCATCATCGTTATCTTCTTTGCCGTCGCCTTCGTCTTCCTCTTCGTCTTCCTCGTCTGGCTCTTGCCGAAGGACGACGTCGGCGGCTGCCGACCGATCACAAGGGTCTGAGTCGGGACATTCCGGATGTATTCTGCTCATGCCCAATGGTACGCCTCAAATTCTTTTCGCAACTGGAACAACGGGCACGGCGCACACCGGGGGTGGGGCGGTACGGCGCAGACCAGCAGTACAATCCAGAGTGAGAAAGCAAAATCAAAAGGAGAACCGCGATGGCGCAAAAAGTTATTGACGTAGTCGGAACATCCAAAGAGAGCTTTGCCAAGGCTGCGGAAAACGCGGTGGCAGAAGCTGCAAAAACGGTTCGAGGCCTGAAGTGGGCGCGAGTGGCGCAATTAGAAATGGAACTCGACGGTCAGAAGATAGCCCAGTACCGCACCACAACCAAAATTTACTTCGACATTGAACACTAGATCAATCAGTTCAACTCCCAATTCTGCCAAATTCGCACGTGTGCTGAGGACGTGATGCTTACAGACGCTCCGCCGCGCAAGGCGAACCGGGCTGGTTTTCTTGAGAGTGACCAGACTAGGACACTCGACCTGCCGCAGGACGGGAGTCTGCTCACGATCACAAAATCCATCGAGTCGGCGATGAGGAGAGGAAGAAGCACGGATGTCCGCCGCACCTGCGCTGAATTTCTGGATGCCGCATCGCAGTTCTACAAAGTCCCTGCTTGCGGCTTCCGCGTGCTTGCAGCCAGACCGTTGCGAGTGCGCGAACGATGGACGACCGAACTTCTCCATGATCGGTCGAAACATCCAGTACTTTCGCCGAATGGCCGCCATGGCGCGTTCGTGCTCGGCGCGGTCTGTGAGGAAACGAGCATTGCCCTCGAAGTTCTCGCCACCAATGGACAGCTTGACCTGCGGCGTCTTCTGAACGTTGCGAACCCACTGGCGGTTTACGTTCGCGGTGCCGAGGTAAAGCCTGTCTCGATCCAGAACGAACCAGATCGTAACTTCGTGCAGCTTCCCGGTCTTGCGCCCATAATGGGTCAAGCCGCGTGGTCTGCTTCCCGGCGACCCGCCTCAGTCGCGCAAGTTCGGTCGATTCCATAAGCTCAACTGAAATCGGAAGCTCGGCTCCGTCTAGCTTCGCGTTATATCAGTCATCCAGATCAATTCGAATGGGGAGGAGTTGTGTTCCGAACAGCCGCACCGCCCTCGCATTCCCGGCACTGCTTGGCAATTGAATCGCCAGCCAGCTTTGGCGCTCACGCGGATCGTCGTCTTCGAGCAGATGGGCAGTACCCGTGTACCAGCGAGTCCGTAACCCGTCGCGCAACTTCAGACGTACATGAGGGTCACGCTCAATGTTGCGGACGTATCCCGCCTTCATGCCGTGCTCTGCTACTAGCCAGAACTGGTTTCCGATACGTCCGTCACCTACTGGAGTGCGCCGTGGCTTCCCTGTCTTCCGTCCTTTGGTTTCTAGCAAGGCATATCCGGGCAGAGGCAGACCCGCCGCAAGCGCAACCTTGATTGGCGGGTTGAGCAAATATTTCTGAAGGGTGTGGACAATCCGATGTTTCATTTCGTAATTGATCGCACCAATCTTCGGTCTCTTGTGCCCAACGAGCGTCACGCCGCCGCAGCAGCCACTTTACGCACTGCCAATGAGAACATCACGCGAGTAACGCCGCTGATTATCATGCTCACACCGACCAATGTGCCTATCGCCCATACAGAACTCGAAGGCCATTGCAGGTAGATCAACAGTCCCAACAAGAGTGTGATGATCCCATCGCCCAGCATCCAGCCTGACCCGCGCATTGAACGCATCTGGAAAAACAGAATTATGTCCAAGATGCCTTCAATCAGGAACAGCGACGCGAGCACCAGAGTGAGCGATGCTACCGCAAGCGCCGGATGCATCAGCAGGTACACGCCAAAGAAGAGGTACGCAAGTCCAACCAGCAGCTTCCAGATCATGCTGCCAGCCCGATGTACGTGAAAGGCGAGGATCAGGTGGACAACTCCTGCCAAGATGATGAGCCAAGCGATCACGGCGCTCACCGCCACGGCTGCGAGAAAGGGCGACCCGATAGCCAACATGCCAAACACGATCAGCAAAATGCCCCAGATGATTGACCAAGTGGAAGCGTGACGGACGACATCAAGCGGGGAGTGTGCTGCCATGGAGACCTCCTATCGCAGGCTAAGCCGCTTTTTGTGCATCGCCAAAAAACTGCTGAGCTATCGCTTTGCGGAATGCCTCGTCACCAAGCTGTACGCGCATGGCATACATCGCTTTTGCGTCTGCGCCAGCAATATAGCGGAGTTGGTCTTTTCCGTCTGTGGCAGCTTCGTACACTACCTCGGCGATCTGTTCAGGAAAAGAGTATGTCGCCATCTGCTTGGGATCGGTGATGATTCCCATGACTTGGTTCACGAGTGCGTCATAGGCAGGATGCCGACCAGTATCGAAAGACCGAGTGAAAAAATCCGTTTTCATCCCACCCGGCTCTATGGTCTTGATGCCGATTCCGAGTTGATTCAGCAACGCGTGAACCCTCGGGTAGCGGACTTCCTTCGTATTCGTTGTAATCCCAACATGACCGGTTGGCATAAAACTTGCCTCCTATGTCCGCTTGTTGCCAGTCCTCGGGAAGATCATCTCCATATACCCCACTCCGCTCCAGGCCATCCGTTTCAAGTCGAAAATAATTCCACTGCGGGTCATCATGGAACGACTCGAACAATAACCTGACTGGTTTTACGATACTGACTAAATTATTGGTAATCAGTTCAATGCACCCGGGTTCACGTTCGCTCCTTACTGCTGCGTCCAGATCGAGGCCTCCGCCATCAGGAAAAAACAGATGGTTCGACAGCGAAGAGAAGCTGGAAGTTATTCGCGGTCTGGAGAGACCGATTACAATTTTTGCAACTGCGCTGGAAGTGGGACGGCGAATGGGCAAAGAAGTCGCAGTGATCAATGATAATGCGTAGCGGCGGCGGCGTCCCGCCGGCTGTGCCGAGGGCACCCCTCGGAGATGCAGGATGCACTGAGGGCGGGTACGGCACGACAGGCGTCACAGAGAACATCCTCGAAGGATAGCTCCTGAATGGTAGGGACCTGCGCATTTTAACCAATCGATGGCTTCGAGCGGCGGCGCAGTTGGGTGTCGTGGCCGCGAATGGCCCTGCGTGCTATTTGCGGCTTCGACATTGTCCATTTTGTGGGGCGTTCCGCTGATCATCTTGGTCATCGTTTCTCCTCGTTTCCGCAGGTTGATGGAGATGGGCGCAAGTCCCGACCTTCGTCATTGGAGCTAAGACAGGAAGATCGGGACTTGACGTGACAGAGTTTAACTTGCGCGTCTCTCCTGCCGATCCAGCCACTCGTTATAGTGTTTTTTCACGGTGGCCATACGCTGTTCTTGCTTGACCTTGATGTCCTGCTTCGATTGGGCCGCCTTTTCCTTCAGCGCCTCTACCTTGGCATCTGCCTCGTGTCGAATAGCTTCGAGTCTTGATTTGGCTTTGTCCAATTTCTCTTGCAGCTTTGCGTTGAGTGTGTCAATCCGGGCTTGCAGCTTCGCTTTGCGCTCCGCCTTGGCCTCCGCGTGTTCGGTTTTCAGTTGAGCGATGTCCGCCTTGATCGATGCGATGTCCCGTTCATCCTGAGTGTCTTCCACTTCCCAAAGGCTACGACGCAAGACAATACCACCCAGTGCTTCCATGCGTGTGTCCACCGGAGTGGTCCACTCCTCGTCCACCTCGGCGACTACAGCGACCTTGCCGGGCGTAAGGGTCTCCGCGACGTCCGAGAGAAAGTCGCTTCCAACGCGCACGTTGTCAAGATCTGCAATTGCTCCGATGAGAGAGCCCCCGGCGGCACCTACTGCCACACCGACAGGACCGCCCAATAAGCCGACGAGGCTGCCGACCGCAGTGCCCGTCAGAGTTCCCAACGGACCGGAGTCAGCGCCCTCTTTCACCGATGCCGTACCATCGGGGTTCTTGGCAACGACTCTCGCCGCATACACAGCGATGCTGCCGTCTCCATCCAGTTGCTGAAGACTCCGTGACCCTTCGTAGGCTTTGCTCTCGTTATCAAAAACCACTACCAGCATTCTGTCCATGATGGTTTCCTCCTTTTCGTTTGATTTCAAACGCAGCGGCGGGTCTGGTGAGTTGTGGGTTGAATGTGGATGGTCTGGAGACCACCATTACAGGCTCGACCTTGAGGAATGTCAAGCTGTCGGCCAGTCCTTACGTCGGCTACTCATAGAATAGAAGGGAAGTGACCTCGTCCAGTTTCAGCGGAACATGCCGTTTTTGAATCGGTACCATCCGAAATACTCGGTCCTGCTGTCGTGCTAGAAGATTGGGAACTAAACCCACGCAATCGAGATGCCCGGATAACGAGCAACACGGAAGTTGGTGATATCGCCCATTGAGGGTCAGTAACGGGAGTCAGATTCTGACAACATATCCCGTGCGAGTACTGACGACTCGCAGTCGGAGCTTCCGGTTTAGCCGACGCGCACAGCTGAACTGCGCGAAAAACATCGAAAAACTCGACTGTCCATTAACTGTCCAATAACGCTTCCAAACGTTCCTTACAAGGGTTTTTAGGAGCCACCCGCGTCTTGTAAGTTGTTGAAATTACTAATCGTTTTGGGCTCATAACCCAAAGGTCGGTGGTTCAAATCCACCCCCCGCAACCAAAGAACTTTCCGCTTCCGTCAGCATCTCGCGAGAAGCTTGAGTATTGACGCGGAGCCGGCTCTTCTCGTCTGGTGCGCCCACTTCGTATCCGGCGCGATGTTCCCGCAAGAATGAGTTTATGCGTAAATGTGATCGCGCGGTGGTATCCGCCGGTCGGCAGTAAGTCCTGGATGACGGGCACACCGGTAGTCAATGAAAGTCGTGGAGTTAAACACTCAGAGAAAACAAGCAAGTTAAAAGGGAGCCGAAAACGGCTCCCTTCGGTTTTTGCTTCACACACCGTGCCGTTCGCTCTGACTCAAACTAACTACACCTTCTGCAACCTCTTGGGATGTACAGAACCGTCACATGCCCGGCCCGGACGGACGTTGCCCACCCCTTGCCACCTGAGCAGCTGTGGTCTCGGCGAATCGCTTGCGGGCAAGACTTCTACACGGAAGGCCTTCTCCGCCACAGGCTGCCCAAGGACACCGCCCGGGAGATCGGACACACTTAGAGAACATTCGCATGCGGCCCGCGTTGATCGAGAAAAAGTTGAGCACGCTATGTCCGGGCCGCCAAGCTCAGGCATTTTGAAGCGTGCTCGTAGCGAACTACACAGCATTCACTTTCCCCATGGTACCGAAGATCATGGGGTTGTTTTGATGTGCGGGTCGAGTTTCGTGCGATGTTCTGGATCTGGATCATCATCAAACTCGAAAACCGGCTTGTAAGTATAGTGGTTCCCCGTGCCCGCCCGGGCCGGCCCCGAACTGACGTGATACGCAAAATCGGGATTATCTTTCGGGAACCGCCGGTAGAACAACTCTGCAGGTGCATTGTCAGAATTAGGAAGCACACTCACTACACGAAATCTCTGGTCGCGGCAAAACCAGTGAATGGAATCCTCCATGCTGACAGAAATCTCAACCGGTGGATGGTCTTCAGGCTTCTTCCCGTAATAGATCTCATATTCAATTTGCCAGCCCATCGCTGGCCTCGGTGCCTCCATTGGCAGGATCTTGGCAGTTTCTGGCATACACTCCTCCTTACTACCCCTCACGGTTCGCCATGATACGTCATTGGGCGAGGATTAGCTGCTGAAATCTCGGCTCATCCCGCAGATTGTCGAGCTCTGGAGATGCCCGGATCTCGGCTGGAGAATACCCTCGTGCCCGCGCCTTTTCCAGCCAACCGAGGGCCTCATCTTTCTCTCCAAACTGGTTGTGGACGACGGCGGCAATTGCAAGATATTCGGGGATATCTGAATTCAAATTCAGGGCCTCCTGCAGATGTTTGAGAGCCTGGGGGCGATCACTCAGCATCGCGTAATAGTTCGCCATCGACGCGAGAGTGTCTCCGTCTCTGGGATTGACACGCAAGTTTTCTCCGGCCATGCGAATTGCCCGCTCATACATGTTGCGAGCCTGGTTTCGCCTGCTCGGACTCCAGTAGTAGGCGCGGGCTAGGTTTCCGCAAAGATCGTAGTCCTTTGTGTTGGCCGTACAGGCCTGTTCAAGCGCAGTAACGGAATCATCAAAGCGGCGCAAGTTGAAGTAAGCAATGCCAAGATTAGAGTAAGCCTCGGGTGTCGGAAAGAGAGCAATGGCGTGTTGCAGGACTTCGATCGCCTTGGCGTAATCCCCCATGAAGATGTAGACGCCACCCAGCATGCGATAGCCATGGGGATCATCGGGAGCGAGGGCTGTGGCGTGGCTGAATTCGCGCACCGCTTCCGCGTATTTGGCCTGGTGAGAGTAGAAGCTGCCCAGCCAGCCGTATCCCGCCCAATATTCGGGACGGACCTGAATGGCAAGCCGATACGTATTTTCGGCTTCGGCTAACCTGCCGAGCCGCTCATAGGCTGAGGCCAATCCCCGATAGGCGCCGTCGCTCGTCGGGTCCGTCTCTACGGCGCGTTGGAATTGCTGCACCACTTCTTGGTATTTGCCTGTGCTGGCGTACACCGTTCCCAAGCAGGTGCGACCCTTGGCCGAGTCGGGGCCTAGAGCCACGGCATGCTCGCAGGCCTGCATCGCTTGGTCCATCCATTCTCGTTCGTACGTTGCGTAATACCTCGCCGAGTAGGCCTCTCCCAGTCCAGCGTACGCCAACGCATAGCTGGGATCATGCTCCAGCGCCCGGTTGAAGAGTGCAATGGCGCTGCTTACATTTTCCGGCTTGTGGAAATCCTGCAAATACCCCAGGCCACGCAGGTAGTAGTCATAAGCCGCCGGCTCACGAGTGCCGTACGCAACCAGGGCGTGACGATCACTTACCCGGAGTTGCAGGCCAAGCATGTTTACGACGCTTTCGACGACACGATCTTGCAGGCCGAAGATGTCGCTCATATCGGCGGTTATGGTGTCGGCGGAGAGTTGTCGCATGCTGGTCGCATCCACCAGGCTATAAGTGACTCGGACCCATTTACCCGACTCCTGCAAGGAGCCCTCCAGCACCAGAGTCACTCCGAAACCCTTGCGGGCCTGTTCTACACTGCCAATACCTTCCGCGCGAATCTCACTTGTGGGAACAACCTGGAGCGGGGTACTGCTAGAGAGCTGAGTTAGTTTGACGGCTAGCATCTCGGTCAGTCCATCGCAGAACGCCTTGGTGCTGGGATCCTCGACAGTGGAAGTAAAGGGCAAGATTGCCAGATGAACCGGAGTCTGCTTGCCGAATCCGAAACCCTTCGCTTTGCCGTTGTAGGAGAAAACTGCCAGCAAACCGGCAGCAACCAATGCTGCGGCGACCATAAAGAGAAGTGTGTACTTCGGTTTAGACTGCGTCTTTCGCGGCAGCAGTCGCGATAATCTACTCGGAGTTATACCGCCCTCGAGCAAGCGCAATTCTTCCAACAACTCGCCAGTGCTGGCATAGCGTTGCCCCGGCTCTTTGGCCATCGCTTTATTGACCAGGTTTTCCAGTTTTTGCGGGACCTCTGAATTAAAGATGTGGATTGGGGCCGGCGTCTCGCAGCGTATTCGGTCGCTGGTAGCCACGAAACTGCCGGCTAAAAAGGGGTGATGGCCAGCCAAAACTTCGTAGAACACAACTCCCAGGGAGAAAATGTCGGCGCGACCATCGGGAGTCTTCTCCAGGAGAACCTCAGGCGACATGTAGCCGGGCGTGCCGCTCATCGTGCCCGACCGGTCCACCGTAGTACTTTGGTCGGACCTTGGGAGATGCTTGGCCACGCCGAAGTCTAGAATCTTTATCTGGCCCTCCGGAGTCAGCATGATATTTTCAGGCTTGATGTCGCAGTGCACGATACCGTGTCCGTGCGCCGCCACCAGGGCCTGCGCGCATTGCACCGCAATCCCGAGAAACTGTTCCAGGCTCATAGGCTCCTGGATGCGCTGACGCAGGGTTTGTCCTTCAACAAACTCCATGACCAGAAAAATCTCGCCTTGTTCCTCGATCACGTCATGAACAGCCGCGACGTGCGGATCGTTGAGGCGGGACGCGCGTTCGGCCTCTTCCTCGAAGCGGCGACGATAGAGGGAATCCGACCGCAGATGGGCAGAGAGCCGTTTGAGGGCGACGGTGCGCTTCAAGCGAGTGTCTTCCGCGCGGTACACTTCCCCCATGCCTCCTTTGCCCAGCCGCTCGCCAATCACAAAGCGGCCTACGGTACTCCCGGTAAGAGACCCGGAGACCTCGCTGTCCGCGCCTTGCGAGGAGCATTCTGTCATGGGGAGGACCCTAGGTACCTATTGACGCGCCAGGCGTACAGGAGCACGCCTATCAATGGTATTGAGCTGGGCCACTAACCTGCGGAGACGAATGTTACTCTATGGCTCTAAGGCGGGCAAATCCGGGGCGGAGTGCTCATATTCGCTCATAATTCAGCGTCGCCGCGCAGACTGACGGTGCTTTTGGGAACCTGAGTGATTCCGTCCGTGCTTCAGGTTCAATGATTTGACTGAAAGCGGTCGTTCTCATAACCCAAAGGTCGGTGGTTCAAATCCACCCCCCGCAACCATTTACGGATTTGAGGGACTACCGGCGTAGTCCCCAATTTCCAACTCACTGGATCGCGGCTGTTTCGGGCCTCAAATTCTTCAGGGAAACTTCCTTCGCCCTATCCTTCAGTTGCCTTTTGTTCGCGGGTGGCAAGACAAGATCTGCTACCCGGCTATTGGCTCGGCGCTTGGTCTTCTCAAATGCTGAGCCGTAGGTATTCATTGTCGTCTTGATGTCGGCGTGCCGCATGAGGCGCTGCTGCACCCCGAGCGGCGTGCCGATATCATCAATCAGCGTTCGGTAGGTGTGCCGAAAGCTGTGCCAGCCCACTCCTTGCAACCCGATCTTTTCACCTGCTGGTCGCAAGTAGTCTTTCTGAATCGCATCGCCGTGGACTGGGCGTTTCGTATCCGCATTAGCGAATAGCCAAGCCTCCGGCGTTTCGACACATCGCTTCTGCCAATCCTCCAGAACGGACACTAGCTTGGAATCCAGAAACACTTCGTCCTCTGAAGCTCCGGTTTTTCCGCCGTTCCAGACGTGGCGGCCCACAATGGATCGGGTCAACGTCAGTATCCGCCTCTTCAAATCAAAGTCCTGCCACTGCAATGCCCTGATCTCGCTGATGCGCAAGCCCAGGCACATTGCAATCATGACCATTACTTGAATGTGGTACGGAAGCTCTGCGAGAAGAGCCTGATATTGCTCGACCGTAAGCACAACTTTCTTGCGAACACGTTTCGTCACGCCCTTGATTTCGACTAACTGCATCGGGTTTCTCTGAGTCTCCAAAATTTCCCATTTCATCGCGTACTCAAAAATGCGATGCAGGAGACCCTTTATGTTGGACTTCGTTTTGGGAGAATGCTTCAGTTCCTTCAACCACTGCTCCACCTTGAGGGGCTTTTTCACTTCGGCCACGGGAGCCTCGCCCCATTGTGGCAAAATGTGTCTCTTCAAAATGGATACGTAGGATTTCTTGGTTGAATACCGTTCTGGCATTGCTTCGTGCATGTATCGCCTTACCAATGCTCCGAACGATTGACTGGAAGACTGCTCCATCCGCCGGTATCGAAACTCTCTCGACCCCTGCCAGGCATGATCTTCCGTTGGCCACCCTTCCACATCTCCCCCTAACATTACGCTGCGCTTTCGCGTAATGCCCATCTCGTCCGTTTCGTAAAAGCGCCAAACCCACACATCCGGGCTCGCGTTCTCCTCTTGCGGACAATCGTGCCCACGTCTTGCTGTGTGCGTTTCAAGAAGCTTTCCTCCTTAAAGCGCGCACGGATGACGATTCTGACTCTACACGACAACGCATGTGCGAAACTAGCTCAGAAATTCGAAAACGCCAGCGCTTGCGGACTCCGTTGCCTATGGGATGTGCGGGAAGCCAGCCCTCCCGAGCCATCTTCTTCACGGTCACCGGGCTGATCTTCAGAAAATTTGCTGCTTCTTCGGGCGTCACGAAGGGTTCGTTGTCTTCGGCTGGATTCATTTTCTACTCCGTCCCGGATCTTCCGACGAGCCCATTTTGCTGAGCGTGCAGCAATCCTTGCGACGTAGGTCGTCTGACCGGGGAGCAAACGTTGCACTTGACACTAACGCAGGTGTAGCCAATACAGTCAATATGTAACGTTACGAAACTTGGTGAGGCTGACCCCTTGGCAGACAAGACCCCAATCCTGCAGCAGCCGGTGATCTCCATTCGGATTTCCGACGAGTTGCGTCTAAGGCTCGAAACTTTGAAGGAAATCATGGCCGCCAAGAGCGGCGAACCCGTCTCGACATCGGAGGCGGCAAAACAACTCCTTGAGTCCGCCAAAGAGGAGCGATTGGAGTTCGTAAATCTACTGTCGGAGCCAACCGATTCCCTGGTGAAGATTCGCGGGAAGGCGGACGCAAAGCTGCCGCTTTCACAAGCCGAATGGACCCTGGTTGCCTACTACTGCCAGCAGGGTGCGGAGCTATTTGCAAATACCGGCCAGACGGAAATTTCCTATGAATCTCTCGCCGGAATTCTTGAAGCTTTCCTTGCCGTTTATGGACTTGTATCGAAACAGAGAAAGAGGAGTCCGATGGCCCCTTATCTCCTCACCAATCTGCCCTCTGAAAGGCAAACTGAGGCGAAGCCTTCAGAAGAGATTGCAAACGACGATGTACGACGGGCCGTGAACCGAACAATTCACATGCTAAAGAACGCTACCAGCGAGACTCCGCGACCGATTCATACCGCTCGACTTCTCTACATGATTCTTGACAACGAAAAATTTCTAAACATCGAGAAGCTGAACGAAGCGCTGCGGCCGTACTGGCCGATTCTCTGGCGCGTGTGCGCCCGTGGACACTATCTCCGCCACGGACAACCCCTGACGGATAGCGCGTTTTGGGGTGCCGACTTTAGGTTGGGAAACTCTATGTGCTCGACGAATCCTCTCTGGCATCGACCAGGCAAGTGCATGAGTTTGTGAACCGGCTCCATGCGAATGACCGTGTGTTGCTCGTCGGCGACCGCCGGCAACATGAGGCGGTCGAGGCTGGGCGGCCTTTCGCGCAGCTTCAGGACGCCGGCATGAAGACGGTGAAGCTCGAAGACATCGTGCGCCAGAAAGACCCAGAACTCAAACAGGTAGTTGAGCAGATTGCTCGCGGCGAAGTGCGCGAGGCGATACAGAATCTTAACCAGCAAGGTCGAGTTCACGAGATTCAGGGCCACGACGAGCGCATCGCCGCTATTGCGAAGGATTACTCAAAATCGCCGGAGAACACGCTGGTGATTTCTCCCGATAATCGCTCTCGCATGGAGATCAACGAGCGCGTCCATGCGGAATTGCAGCGGAGTGGCCTCGTCAGCAACGAGGAGCACCGCATCAGGACGCTGGTGCCGCGCCAAGACCTCACCGGCGCAGACCGCACATGGGCCGAGCGCTATGAGGTGGGCGATGTTCTGCGCTACTCGCGCGCATCGAAGGAGACCGGCATCGGGAAAGGCGAGTACGCACAGGTGAAGAGTATCGACACTCCGAAGAACCGGCTGACAGTCGAGCTGCAGGACGGCACGCAGCGAACTTACGATCCACGCCGACAGCAGGGCGTCTCGGTCTTCCGCGAGGAGATGCGGAGTTTTTCAGTGGGCGACCGCATTCAGTTCACCGCGCCGGCCAACAACCTCAGAGTTGCGAACCGCGAGTTGGGGACCATCGAGAGCATCGAGAAAAACGGGCGGCTGTGCTTCAAGATGGACGGTGGCCGCACGGTCGAACTCGACCCGCCCAAGCATCCGCATCTCGACTACGGTTATGCCATGACCAGCCACTCCAGCCAGGGACAGACTGCCGACCGCGTCCTCATTCACGTGGACACCGAGTTGGGCGCTAAGGATCTACTCAACAGCCGCATGGCCTACGTTTCCGTCTCGCGTGGACGCCATGACGCGCAGATTTATACGAATATGCACCGGCGCTCGGGCAAGAACTCAGCCGCGACGTGTCCCATTCGCCTGCGATCCAGCAAGAGCAAGGAGCGCACAAGATGGAACCACAAACCACGCACACGAATCAGATCAGTCAGGGTTTCGGTCTAGGTCTGTGACGCAGCATTCCCGAATGACATGCCCCGGATAGCCAGAGCATAGCCGAGGCCCGGCCAGTGTCAAGGCCGCGCTTCGCGCGCCGCGTTCGCGGTCAAAGAGCCTTGACACTGGCCTTTGCGCCTCGGCTTATTATTCAGCTATCCGGGGGATGTCAGATTTCTAGTTCTTCGAAACGGGCCCCGCCCCAAGTTGAATCGCTGTGGATGGCAATTGTCCTCTTACGCATCGAGACAGTGCAAAAACTGCTGTCCTGTCGGAGGAGATCTAGCACTTGAGAAAGACGTGTTCAAACAAGCGTTGTCTTACGAGCATGAGAATCATTACTTATAGCGACCTGCATCTTGAATTTGGCTCGGGCTGGATGTTACCGCCAGATGACAATGGAGATGTGATGATCCTGGCAGGCGATATCGTCACGCTCAGGGATTATGAGCCGCTCGACCAGATTCTGCGGAAGTGGAAGAAACCAGTTCTCTATGTGACGGGAAACCACGAATATTACACGCAGCGGCCAATGAACGAAGAGGACAATAGATTCAAGGCGTGGCTCGAAGACAGACATCGGCACGTGAAACTGCTGCTTGATGAAGAGGTCAGCATCGGGAGTGTTAATTTCTTCGGCGGCACGATGTGGACGGATTTCAACGGCGGCGATTTGCGCGCCATGAAGACCGCCCGCTCTCAAATGAATGATTATCGCCTCATCTATAACCCCGACGAAACGCCTTTCACGCCAGCAGATTCGATTGCTCTACATAAAAGCTTCGCGTCGAAATTGCTGAACTGGCTCGGCAAGGATCTAAGCGGTCCGCGCGTGGTTATCAGCCATAATGCGCCGGTCATCAATCCCAATTCCAAATACAAGGGCGGCCCTCTCACGCCGGCGTTCAATTCCCTGGACATGATGGAGATCATTGAGACCCACCAGCCGGCCCTCTGGGTGTATGGCCACACGCATGAATGCGATGATCGGACGATCGGCAAGACCCGGATCATTTCAAATCAACTCGGATATCCCGGCAACCTTGGCGGTTTTGAATGCAAGGATTTTGATGAAGCGGGTCTTCCAGTCGAGGTAGGCATTTAGCCCCGAGCGGGAAAAGAAATTACCTTATGAAGGTGTCTCACGCTGCTGCACAATTTCGTCCGCTCGAAAATACCCAGAGTCATCGCCCTTGAGAAGAACAATCGTGCGGGGAAGTGAAACTACCTGGCATCAAAGGCGAAAGGCCGGAGTTTCCTGCATCAGTTTTGGATTCAAGGCTTTCGGGCCACAATATCAGCTCGGATCACATTCAAGTAGTCGACGGCCGATTCGAGAGCTTGCTCGGCATCGTGGCGAGAAACAAATCCAGTGTCGTCATAAAGGGCTGTATTGCGCTTCCGGCGCAGACGATCAAAGACAATCAGCAGACCGGCATTTTTCTTGTCGATACGCGAACGCACAAAATCGATTATGGCGATGTGGTGCCCAGGCTGACTTCGCGCACGGAATCCATGGCTGAACATGAACCCGAGGGAAGCTTTGAGCAATTGCTTCGTAGGCTTGCTGAAGGCAAGCTTCTTCGTCAAAGGCGAGAATTCTGTGAGCCGAGGTGAGCTTCTTGTCCGCGCTCGCGAGGAAACGGTCGATTTGTGCCCAGTCAACCGCGTGCGGCTTTAGCTTCTTCATTCGGACCTACGAGCGGAATACGCTTATTGTGCCAGACGTTCTCCACAAACGCATCCTTCCGAGCGCGTCGCGACGCGAATTCCTTCGGCGTGAGGACGGTGTAGTTAATTTCGCGACCTAGTTTCCGCTCAAGCGCTCGCACGGCCTGTGCTAAATTTTCCTGGCGCGGGGAGCCAATTACGAGCACGTCTATATCGCTGGCAGTGTCCTGCTGATTGCTTGCAAATGAACCGTACAAGTATGCCTCGTCTATTCCCTCAATTCTCTTGAGGGATTGCGCGATCAACTGTGCCGCGCCAATAGTCTTTGCAACAATCTTGCGCACTTCATCAAAAAGCGGATACTCCCGGTTCAGTTGAAAATACTTTTGGCGGCCACTCATTTCCGACCGAAATAGACCATCGCGCTCCAGGCGTCCCAGCTCTTTCGACAGGTTAGACGGATCGATGCTCAGCCGCTCCGCCAAATCCCGCAAGTGGTGACGGGCCGTCGGGTTTGTGAAGTAATAAGCCAGCAGTTGCTGGCGCGCCTTAGAGCGAAAGTCGAGCATGTGGTAGAATTATACCACACGTGTGGTAATAGCTGACAACGCTAAACCCCTCCTTTCAGGTGGGTTGGTTTGGAAACAAAGCGTCGAACGTAGAAGCGAATAGTTCTTAAGTCTAGCTCAGATTCAGAAAAATGCCGGATCGAACCGAAACACGCCAAAACCGTTAGCTTTTGGCATTGTGATACGCAGAGCCACCGTTTTCGAGCCTGCAAAGAAAACGCCCGCGCTAGGCGGGCGGCTTAGAAGAGCATGGGAACTGGTTACGATGAGGTCGTGGCTCCTTTGGCTTTGTAGCTCAACACTTCCTTCTTTGCTTGCAGCCAGTCATCCGTCGCGTTTCCATCCGCCCCGCCACGTCCCTGATACAACTCATAAGCGCGCCGGCGGATTCGCTCTTCGATTTCGACCTCGGTTAGGTTTGGTCGGAGTGGGATAGGAGGGTTGGGATTCATGGGGGAGTACGTCCGCTTGGAATTGTGCTCCCGATACGTGCCCTTTCGCAACGTGTCATTGCATGTGGCGGAAGCAGACGCAAGCCGGAGACTTCCGGGGGGAGGAGAAGCGATTACCGAAACGCTTTTTTCTCCCTCAGATAGTGCCAAAAGCTGCTTGATGATTTCTCCTTTTTCCCATTTTTCTGCTCTCTTGGGCTCACCTGCGCATGTTTTCGCCAATATAGCGAATACAGCTACGGCGGTCACAACTCCCATGAAGACGAATACGATGCTAATCATCTACGCAGCTTTCTTGGCAGTGTGGTCAAGGCAGGGGTTCACTACAGAAATTGTGCGCTTGCTGAAGCTGCAGGACGTAGGTTACCAAGGTTGCTGTCCCGAACCCGCCTTTGCTGTGTCCTGTGCCGCGCGCAAAGCGGGTCTACAATACCGCTACCCGACCTTGCACACAAATACATGTGAGTCGTTCGTATGCGCTTTCCTCAGACCAAATGGCTTGAGATGCTCGGTTTAGTTCCGGCAAGCTTGTTTCTCGCGCCGCTAATCGCGGCAGGCGCAGCTGGGACGTTTCTGGCCATGGTAACGTGGTCTCTATTAGGTCTTGCCGCCGCATGGCTGACATTGGTTTTCAGACCTGAAATTGTCGGGGAAAAGCGATCGCGACGATGGATCAGCCAAATCTGCCTTATCCTGGGGATCTGTGCCGGCGTGTACTGGCTGCACCGGATGGGAACTCCAGCTCACTACATCAACAAGTATGGCATCACGGGCTGGCTACTCTGGATGCTATTACTCGTGCCGCCGATAGTCGTGGGAGTGCGCCAGTTGTATTTACTCTCTGAACGCAAGCCTGCAGATCCTAACGACCGGCCTATTGAACACCTCCGCCCGCAGACCTAAAAGGTTTTCTTTTCCGCACAAAAACACAAAAATGAAGTAAGCGGCGCGACTGCTGACATTTATCCGTGCCAAAACCCTCTTCCCAACAGAATTGAAACTACTCTTTTCCTTCAAATGATTTGGGTGTAGAGCAAAACAGAAGGGAATTGAGGGTACGTTCGGATGGTTGCAGGCCCTCGCAATCATCCGAACGTCCCCTCGCCAGTTCTGGTTTCCAAGCAAATTTCAGGCCCCCTGGCAGGTGTAGTGCCGGTCGCCGTTTTGTTCTGCCGGGTGCATCGTGATTTGCGCGATGTGCTTGGCAAGCTCGGCTCGTGCTCGTGGGACATCGCAGGAAAGTAAATCGGGCAGGGACGAGAGCCGCTTCAGGGCGAATTGCTGTAATTCCTCCGAACTCTTCCCAAAGCCATCGTCTTCTTGCGGGAGGGAGGTCTCTATTTCAGTTAGCTCTCTCTCGCGGTCGGCAATGGCATGAAGTAGGGTGTCCGAGTGACCGCTTTCGGCTACAGCCGCCGTAAGGCGTGTTAGCTCGTCATCAAGTTCCTTCTTTCGTACGTGAGTACGTTCCTTCTCTTGGGAGACGTTCATTTGTACAGAGTCGAGTTGGTGTTTGAACTGGTCAAGAACATGACCAATCGCTGAAGGCTCAAGCAGAGCTTTCTGAAGCTCGCTTCGCAATGGACGAGTGATCGAACCCCTCGTGCGGACTCGCAAACAGCGCGGTCGTCAGCGTAAATCGGCCGCCGTGATTTCACCAGCTGAGAATTGCCGGTGTGATCGCGATGTGTGAAGTAATCCGGCACACATCGCCGCCTAGTTTAGGCAACTCTGTCTTGCTTCAGGCCGCAGTGTCCCAGTGAGCCCAAAGATTGACGTAAGAGCGGATGGATGCGATCTTGTCGTCTGCCAGGCCATGCAACTCTTCCTCTCGGAGGCGGCCTTCTCGGATAAGCTTCCCGAAGACGAGCGTGAGAACCGAGTACCGGTAATCGTATTTGCGGTCGATCTCCTTGCGGCTTTGGGTCAAAAAGCTTTCCAGGTCCCAGAGGTCTGACGGCTGTTCGATCTTGCCCGCCATCTCCTTTGCCTCCCGGATGACCACCTCGAATTCCCGCTCGAGAGCTCGGGTGAAAGCTCTGCGAGCGATCGTCTTTTCCGCGTGTGACCACTTCAGGTCGCGCGTCGTGGTGTAGCCGCCTTGGTCTGCGCGACGGGGTGAGCTGGCCATGTTCAGATCCTCCTTAGCTGCATTTTATCCCCTGTCGCCGGAAATGTGTTCTTCGACAGCCGCCAACAATTCCGCCGAGACGGTAAGAAGAAAGCCAAGGCGAACTATCGTTGCAGTGTACTTCGGTTGCCAGACCTGGACCATTCCAAGTCGGCGGTACTTAACAGTCTCACATCGCCCGCTTCACGCCGTGTCTACCAGTACGCCATCGAGCAGGTCGTCGCATGGTACCGCTCGGAACCCCACCTGGCTTTCAATCGCATTGTCGTGGTCCGATATCGCATGGATCTGGAAGGACGGGGTCTGGCTGCCAACACCATCAGCCAGCAGCTCCCGGCGGTTCGGCGGCTGGCATACGAAGTGGCGGACGCCGGGCTGCTAAGCCCGACTCTACTCCCCTTTGCGTTCATCATACGCGCCGCTGAGGGCGATCAGGCAAGCCAAGGGTTAACGACTGGTACGGAGAGGTCTTCAAAATGGACCACATTGCGAGTTGCCAGAGTCGCATGGCGCGCAACCACGATGCCAGCGATCATAGTGTCGCGCAGCTCACCTGGCCGGCCCTTGCGCTGCCGGGAGGCCATCAAGTCCGCGGCCAGCGTGGCAGCATCATCGTCGAAGGGGGCGATTCGGTGACCCATTTTGTCGAGAAGGATGTCAAACGCCGCTAACAACAGAGACCTTCGTTTGCCGGCGGCCATGATTTGAAGCCCAAACCGGATCTCAAGGATTGTTACCGACGTCGTCCAAACGGATGTGCGAGACTGGTTGTCTAGCCAGGTAATCACCTTCGCATCGGCTGGTTGTCGCATTAGTGCCGAAAGTACGTTCGTATCCAAAACGATCATGACTCAAACTTCGCCGGCGTGATTGTGTGTCCGCGGAGTTCGGTCACATCCGACCGGAGACCGGTTCCCACAAATAAATTGGAGATGTCTGTCCCAAGTCCACCACTGGGGGTTTCCTCCGCGCGCACGGCACTACGAAGAATGTCTCGCACCTCTTCCTCCATGCTGCGGCCATGGCGCTTGGCGCGACGTTGTAAACGCGTCTTTACCGTATTTTCAATGTTTCGAACCACGAGTTGCCCCACAATCCACCTCCGTTAATGTACATGATATCATGATATCATTGTGATGGTTGGCAAGTTAACTACACCGAAGGTAATCGCTGGTTGGTCTCAACTTTCAACGCTGCAATCATGCCATGACGTGCCTAATTGCAAGGATGAGTCAGAGAGTTGCAAATCCGACGACTGGTGGAGGATAGGTTGTTGATGTTTACTCGACGCAATAAGATAATAATAGCACAGCATAATAAGATAATAACCGAACAGCGCAATAGTATAATAATCGAGCTACACAATAAGATAATAAAGGCACGCCAATACCACACGGCTCAGAGGAGGCCTCATGGCTGCGCCGCCTGAAAAACTCGCACAATCTCTCGAAATCCTGCGGAAGCTCCGAACCGCGGAGGGAGCAGGTGCCATTCGCGCCAAGGACCTCTCGCGCACGCACCGTGAGCGCCTTGTTGCGAATGGCTTTTTGCAGGAAGTCATAAAAGGCTGGTACATTCCGAGCCGTCCGGACGAGGTTAAGGGCGAGAGCACTGCCTGGTATGCCTCGTTCTGGCGTTTCTGCGCCGCCTATCTGAAAGAGCGGTTTGCCACGAGATGGTGTCTTTCGCCCGAACAGTCGCTGTCGCTGCATGCCGGCAACTGGACAGTGCCCCGGCAACTCGTGGCGAGGTCTCCGGGAGCCGGCAACAAAGTCACCAAACTTCCGTATGACACCTCCCTGCTGGAGCTTCGCATCGCATTGCCGGCCGCTCCGGACCAGGAGAAAAAAGATGGCCTGCGCCTGTTCGCCGCGGGATCGGCCCTGATCGCGTGCTCCCCTAATTATTTTTCCAACAATTCAACGGACGTCCGCGCGGTGCTGCCGATGATCCGTGATGCCTCCGGCCTTCTCGCCCGCCTTCTTGAGGGCGGCCACACGGTCATCGCCGGACGATTGGCCGGCGCCTTCCGCAACATCGGACGCGACCGCATCGCAGACGATTTTGTAAAGACCATGTCAGCT
>WNGJ01002338.1_pt1 | contig 24232 bp, 20 predicted proteins | sample 5400611 | NCBI WGS metagenome assembly WNGJ01 (sample SAMN13153375, study PRJNA577476) | soil metagenome | isolation source: 40 cm soil or saprolite under Garry oak tree replicate 1 | place: USA:California | collected 2016-06-15
GGTCCCCAGTAATGGTCGAACACCATCTTTCGGCTCACGACGGTGTCCTGTTCCCATTGCGTCGCCCGCTTTGCAAACGCGAGCTGCGACTCGATGATCTCCTTGAACAGCGGATTTTCCGCCGCTTTCTTCTTTGCAACCTCGTCGAAGACCTCGAGCTGCCGTTTGAGCACCGCATCGGGCGTTTTGTAGAACTTCACGTTGTCCTTGGTCTGCAGCTCGATGTAGTCCTGCGAGTAGCGGTCGATCGCTTTCCACTGCATGTCCTGCGATGCGGCCTCGACGGCATTTGCGATGATTGCCTTCAACTTGTCGGGCAATGCGTCGTACTTCGTCTTATTGAACGTGATCTCGAACTGCTCGGCGTTCTGATGGTAGCTCTGCAGCATGCAGATCTTGGAGACATCGGCAAAGCCAAGCGCGCGATCCGACGATGCGTTGTTGAACTCCGCCGCCTCGATCAGACCGCGGTCCATGGCCGCAACGATTTCGCCGCCGGGCAACGCGTTCACCGCGGCGCCCATGCCCTGGAACACGTCAATGGAGATGCCGACGGTGCGGAACTTGAGCCCCTTGAAGTCGTCGGGCTTTGTGATCGGCTTTTTGTACCAGCCGAGCGGCTGGGTCGGCATCGGTCCATACGGGAACGAGACGACGTTGGCACCGATCGACGCATAGAGCTTGTTGAGCAGTTCCTTGCCGCCGCCGTATTTGTGCCAAGCCAGCAGCATATTGGCGTCCATCGCGTAGCCCGGGCCCGACCCCCACAGCGCCAGCGCGGTCTGCTTGCCGTAGTGGTAGACGAGCACGCCATGGCCGCCGTCGAGCACTCCCTTCGACACCGCATCGAGGAGCTGGAAGGCCGGCACCACGGCGCCGGCGGGCAGCACCTCGATCTTGAGGTCGCCACCGGTCATGTCGTTGACTTTCTTGGCATAATCGAGCGCGTATTCGTGAAAGATATCCTTCGACGGCCACGTGCTCTGCCAGCGCATGTTAATCGGGCCCTGCGCCCTCACGACGCTCGGCGCCGCCACGGTCGCGGCTGTCGCCACCGCAGCTCCTTTGAGGAACTTGCGGCGCGTCGCTACTGCAGATGGAGACTTAGTCGGCATTCCTTCCTCCCTGGTCAGTGAGTTGAGAGACGACGTTCTTCGTCATCTTCTGCGATTAACCCACCCGAATAGCACCTATTCCAGCAGGGCCGGTTGTAGGCGGGGATACCGCCCCACACAAGGCTCGAATTGTCTCGCCCCCCGCGATACGCGAGCGCACGCGGCCAAGGTTAACAATAGTGGCCTGACGGCGGCCGTGGTCCATTACCAGAGCAAGGTTTCCGCCGTCGCGGGATGGGGTTTCGGGGGGCTTATGCTAAAGTTGAAGATAGCGACGGCCAGATCAGACCCACGGCTCCCACCGGTGAAAAGGGGACGATCGCCCAATTCAGGCCGAATTGATCGGCTCAGCCATCGCCCAAGCGCAATTTCGATCCGCTGCCGGCAGACAGGAGAAGCCCCGTGTCACGCCTCCTTTCGACGCTCGCCATCATCTGGCGGCTTGCTCGTCCGTATTTCTTTTCCGAGGACCGCTGGGCCGGCCGCGTTCTATTGGGCACGGTCATCGCCATCGAGCTCTCGGTCGTGGCCATCAACGTCATGCTCAACCAATGGAACAACCGCTTCTATAACGCGCTGCAGGAGCGCAATTGGGACGCGTTCATCTACGAGATCGGCTTTTTCTGCGTGTTGGCAGCGATCTATATCGTGCTCGCGGTCTACCAACTCTATCTCAATCAATGGCTGCAGATCCGGTGGCGGCGCTGGATGACGCGGCACTACCTCGATCATTGGCTGGCCGGCGCCAATCACTACCGCATGCAGCTGCTCGGCGATGCCGCCGACAATCCCGACCAGCGCATTGCCGAGGACATCAACATGTTCATCGATCGCACGCTGACGATCAGCGTCGGGTTGCTCAGCGCGATCGTGACGCTGGTCTCCTTCGTCGTGATCCTGTGGACGCTCTCCGCGGCCGCCCCGCTCCATCTGTTCGGTGCGAGCTTGACCATTCCAGGCTACCTGGTGTGGGCGGCGCTGCTCTATGCCGCGGTCGGAACCACGCTCACCCATCTTATCGGCTGGCCGCTCGTCTCGCTCAATTTCCGCCAGCAGCGGTTCGAGGCCGACTTCCGTTTCAACCTCGTTCGGGTGCGCGAGAACTCCGAGCAAATCGCGCTGCTGGGAGGAGAAACCGCCGAGCGGGAGCGGTTGCTCGATCGCTTCGGTTATGTCGTCGGCAACTTTCTCCTGATCATGCAGCGTACCAAGAAGCTGACCTTTCTGACCTCAGGCTACACGCAGATATCGATCGTCTTTCCCTTCATCGTGATCAGTCCCGCCTATTTTGCCGGAGCGGTTCAGCTCGGCGGACTGATGCAGACCGCGTCCGCGTTCACCAGCGTACAGACCGCGCTGTCGTTTTTCGTCAACGCCTATCGTTCGCTCGCGGAGTGGCGGGCGGTGATCGCGCGCCTTGACGGCTTCAACATCGCAGCCGAGCGGGCGCGGGCGGCAGCAACGGCGCCACAGGCGATCGCGGTGTCGACGCGCGAGGGCAGAGATCGGGTCGAAATCGACGACCTTCTGGTGCGGCTGCCGCAAGGCACCCCGCTCGTCGCCGCCGACGACATTGCCATCGCGGCGGGCGAGCGGGTGCTGCTCACCGGTCCGTCCGGCTCGGGCAAGTCGACCTTGTTCCGGGCCATCGCGGGTACGTGGCCGTTCGGCGCGGGCACCATCCGGGTGCCCAAGGGGGCCAAGCTGATGGCGCTGCCGCAGCGACCTTATTTCCCGATCGGCACGCTGACGGCCGCGGTCACTTATCCAGACGAGCCCGGCACCTTCGGTGCCGAGGCACTCTCCGAGGTCATCACCGCCGTCGGCCTGCCGGCGCTCGCCGGGCGGATCACCGAGGAGGCGCACTGGAACCGAATGCTCTCGCTCGGCGAGCAGCAACGCCTCGGCATTGCCCGCGCCATTCTGCAGGCGCCCGATTATCTTTTCCTCGACGAAGCCACGGCTTCGCTCGACGAGGCGGCGGAAGCCGCGCTTTACCGCCTTCTCAACGCGCGGCTCAGGCGCACCACGATCGTGTCGATCGGCCACCGCTCGACGCTCGCCGCGTTCCACCGCCGCGGTCTCGTGCTCGAGCGCGACGGTGAGCTCAACCGGCTGCGTGAAGCCGCGCTCGCACCGGCGGCGGAATAATCCCGACAGCCGCTCGCGGCGGCCGGCCTCACCACCAGCGCTCGGGCCAGCCGCGACGGCGGAAACGTTGTGCCAAACGAAGGCCCATGCGGCCAACAGGCATGCCTGCGGCCGCCAGGAACAGCGGTGCGCCGGTTCGCGGCAGACTGCTCCGGCGCATCTCGGGACGGCGCCTGACCGCATCCGAGACCCGTGGAGTGGTCTCATGCGGCGAACTCATCCGATCAGGCGGCGGCCGCCTTCTTGCGGTTGGCCTCGAGCCGGGCATCGACCAGTGCGACCGTGGCATCGATGACGGCATTGCGCAGACCCTTCTGCGCCGCGATCGCCTGCACCAGCTTGTCCGCGCGTTCGATATTGGGCGCACCGTTGTTGAGTGCGCGGGCGGCGGACGACGGCCGTGTGAGCCCATCCGCGGCGGCGGCGTATTTCTCGAACGGCACCAGATCGTCCGGCGCGGCGCCGAGCTTGATGCAGAGGTCGCGCACGAAGTTGTAGACCGCGCGCGACGCCTCGACGTCGCGGTGCACCGCTTCCTTGATGGTGATCGCGCCGTCCTCGGTGACGCAGCGGTAGTTGCCGGTCAGCAGCATCGCCCACTTGGCGAGCGGCACGAAGATGGACTCGTGCACCTTGAGCTTCACCGGCAATTCGATCTTGTTGCCGTCACCGGGATCGAATCGGATCGCCTCGATATCGTCCTGCAGCCGGCGGAGAATGGCGGTGTCCTTGTCGGAATCGAAACGCGCGACCTTGAAGTTGGTCGGCAGCGTGACCTGCAGCACGTTGACCTTTTCCTCCGGCGGGCGGATCGCCTGCGGGTCCGGGCTGCACAGCGTCAAGAATCGGGGATCGAAACTGTCCCAGACGCTAGGGTCGGTATAGGCGATTTTCAACGGGTCGGTGTTCAGGCCCTGGATGCGCTTGAGGTACGGCAGCGGCGGCATATTCATGATCGACATGCAGGGCACTCTGGACCTGGCGACGGCGTCGAGCAGTTGGCGCACGCCGGCGGAACGATATTGCGGCTCCTGCATCGCGAGGCCGACGAGGTCGTACTCGGTCGGATCGACGTCGGCGGGGCCGCCCGCGGACACTTTGCCCGGCAGCTTGCGCGAGTCGATCTCGACCGGATCTTTGCGGCCTCTGATCGGCAAGCGCACGCGAAAGCCCTCGGCGTTGATCAAGTCGGCCTCCTGCGGGAGGCACACGAGCTTCACCTGATGACCCCCGAACAGCAGCTTGGAGGCCAGCAGCGACCCGTAGGACGCGCCCATGATCAAGATGTTGTAAGTCGCCGGCATAGCGAACCTCCTCCGCGTGGGGGTGTGGAAGCAGGAGAGCGTTGACCTCTCTCGCGCCACCAATGCTATTCGGCTCGCCATCCCCACGCAATTGGGGTCGCCGCCGCATGGCACTCCCCTGGCCGGCGCGAGCCTGCCCAAGCTGCCGTTCGCCGGTGAGCACCGCCGATGCCGCACTCGATCGGCTCCCTCTCCCGTTGGGAAAAGGAGCCGACCGGCGCCAACATCAGGCCCGTTCTTCTGTCGCGGTGGGTGTTACGAGGTCCCGCCGCCCGAACCGCCGCTGCCGCCCCCGGACGTGCCGCCCATCGGCGGCCATGCGGGCGGAGGGGTGTAAGACGGCGTCGAGCTTGGGGCGGGAGCGGGCTTTGGCGCCGCAGCGGCCTTGGCCTTCGGCTTCGCCTTTTTGGCGCTGCTCTTCTTCGCCGCGACGCGCTTTTTCTTACGGGCCGGCGCGGCTTTTTTCCCCGCCTTCCGTTTCTTCGTCCTCGACTTCGCCTTCTTCGCCTTCTTCGCTTTCTTCGCCATGATCGCCTCCCGATCTTTACGGCTTCGCTACTGTCACTTCACCAGCGCAACGGGCGCTGCCGCTGCGTCAGATCCCCCGCTTCCCGGCGAGCGCTTCGGGTTCGGGGCCTCCGGTCGCCCAGTCGACGAGCTCGACGGTGTGAACGACCGGGATCACCGTGCCCGCAGCGATCTGCGTTATGCAGCCGATATTGCCGGCGGCGATCACGTCGGGCTTGAGCTTTTCGATATTCCCGACTTTACGGTCGCGCAACCTCCTCGCAAGCTCCGGCTGCAGCATGTTGTACGTGCCGGCCGAACCACAGCACAGATGTCCTTCCGCTACATCTTTCACTACGAATCCAAACTTGCAAAGCAATTCTTTCGGCGCGCGCGTGATTTTCTGACCGTGCTGGAGCGAGCAGGCCGAATGATAAGCGACCACGAGCCCAGTCGGGTCGCGCGTGGACGACAGTTCGAGGCCGCTCAGATACTCGCTGATATCCTTGGCAAGCCGCGACACGCGCAGCGCCTTGGGGGCGTAGGTTTCATCTGTGCGCAGCAGATAGCCGTAGTCCTTGACCACGGTGCCGCAACCCGAGGCCGTGACCAAGATGGCGTCGAGGCCCTCGCCCTCGATCTCGGCGGTCCAGGCGTCGATCTGGCGGCGGGCGGCGGAGAGCGCCTCGGACTCGCGGCCCATATGGTGGGCAAGGGAGCCGCAGCAGCCCTCATCCGCGACCACCACCTCGATGCCATGGCGGGTCAGGAGGCGGACGGTGGCTGCGTTGATCGCGGGGGCGACCACCGGGCTGACGCAGCCGGTCAACAGTGCCACCCGGCCGCGGCGGGGAGCGGACGCCGGGAATAGGCGCCGCCCCGACGCGGCGAACTTCGGCGGCAGCCGGGCGGGGGCCAATCGCAGCATGGCCGCAATCGGCTTGAGCCCTAGCGCGGCAAACAAGCCGGCGAACGGCTTGCCCATCCGCGCCGCGGCGAGCGCCCGGCGCAGGAGACGATTGTTCGGCAGCACACGGGCGAGAAGCGCGCGGAGCAGGCGATCGAGGGGAGGCCGCGCATAGGTGGTCTCGATACGCTCGCGCGCGTAGTCGACGAGGTGCATATAATTCACCCCCGACGGGCAGGTGGTCATGCAGGCCAGACACGACAGGCAGCGATCGATATGCTTGACCACCTCGGCGGTCGCCGGCCGGTCATTCTCCAGCATGTCCTTGATCAGGTAGATGCGCCCGCGCGGCGAATCGAGCTCGTCCCCGAGCAACACGTAGGTCGGGCAGGTCGCGGTGCAGAAGCCGCAATGCACGCAGGTGCGCAGGATGCGGTCCGCTTCCGCGACATTGGGGTCGGCAAGTTGCGCGAGGGTAAAGGAAGTCTGCACTGGGACCGATCACCAACTGCGCCGTAATGGCGGACAGAAGCCCGGCAATGACGAAGAGATCCCCGTCATACCCCGGCCCACATCCGGCCCGGATTGAGCACCCCCCTGGGATCGAAGCTCTCCTTGACCCGCTTCGTCAATGCGGCAACGGCGGCATCCTGGGGCGCGAACACGTCGATCGCCGCGCGCGCGGAGGCCGGTGCGCGGATCAGCGTCGCGTGCCCCCCGGTCGCGGCCACCGCGCGCCGCACGAGCGCCGCACCCGCATCGTCGCAGGCGCCGAGCGCAACCCAGATCAGGCCGCCCGCCCAGTCGTAGAACATCTGCGCCTGCGCCGCGCTTACGATCATGGCGGCAAGTTCGGCGCCGCGGCTCGGCGCCGTCGAGATGCGCCAGAGCGGCTGCTCGTCTTGTCGCGCCGAACGATTTGACCGATCGGTCGCAAAGGGCGCCACATCGCGCACCGCCGTCCACAACGCGCGCGAACCCGGCGCCTCCAGCGTCGCGAGCTCGCCGAACGGCTTCATCAGCGCCTCGAGCATGCGCTTGCGCTCGGCGACCGAGGGCGAAAAACCCTCGAGCCGCAGCGCGGTGACGGCGTCGGCGGCAATGACCCCCGCCTCGACGCGGACGGCGACCCCGGCCGGCAGATGCGCGGCGCCCGACACATCGCAGGAGGATCCCATAGCGCTGGTCATGGCCTCGATCGCCCGCGCCGGCTCGAGACCGCGGACCAACAGCGTTTGCTCGGTCTCCGGCCGAGGCAGCACCTTGATCGTCACCTCGGTCATCGCCGCGAGCGTGCCCCATGAGCCTGCGATCAGCTTGCACAGGTCGTAGCCGGTGACGTTTTTCACCACCCGCCCGCCGGACTTGAACGTTTCGCCACGGCCGGACACGGCGTAGAAGCCGAGGAAATGGTCGCGCGCGGCGCCGGCCTTGATCCGGCGCGGACCGGAAACGTTCGCCGCTAGGGCGCCGCCGATCGTGCCGCGGCCGGCGACGCCGCCGAGGATGCCGGCGTAGTCCATAGGCTCGAAGGAGAGCTGCTGGCCGTTGGCGGCAAGGAGCGCTTCGATTTCGGCGAGCGGCGTGCCGGCCTTGGCCGAGAGCACAAGCTCCTCCGGCTCGTAGAGGGTGACGCCGGTCAATGCGGAAAGATCGAGCGTTAGGTCCGTTTGCGCGGGCCGGCCGATCGCGCGCTTGGAGCCGTGCCCCACGATTTCCGCCGTCTTGCCCTCGGCCAGCGCCCATTGCACCGCCGCCTCGACATCCTTGGCATCGCGGGGTTGGACGGTGTCGGCCATCGCCGGTTCAGAACCGCGGAATATCCGGAAACGGCACTCGCCCCGCGTGCACGTGCATGCGCCCGAGCTCGGCGCAGCGGTGCAGCGTCGGAAATACCTTGCCCGGATTGAGCAGGCCCTTGTCGTCGAAGGCGCATTTGAGCCGCTGCTGCTGCTTGAGGTCAGCCTCGGAGAACATGGCCGGCATCAAGTCGCGCTTTTCCACGCCCACCCCGTGCTCGCCGGTGAGCACGCCGCCTACTTCGACGCAAAGCTTGAGGATGTCTGCACCGAACTTTTCCGTCCGCTCGAGCTCGCCCGGCTTGTTGGCGTCGTAAAGAATGAGCGGGTGAAGATTGCCGTCACCGGCGTGGAAGACGTTGGCGACGGCGAGCCCATAAGTCTCGGACAGCTCGCGCATGCGCTTGAGCACCTGCGGCAGCCGCGCCCGCGGAATGGTGCCGTCCATGCAGTAGTAGTCGGGCGAGATGCGGCCGACCGCCGGGAACGCCGCCTTGCGCCCGGCCCAGAACAGGAGCCGCTCCTGCTCGGAAGTCGAGACCCGGCAGGTCAAGGCGCGGCAAGATCTTGCGATCGCCTCGATACGGGCGATGAGGTGATCGACCTCGGCGCGCGGCCCGTCGACTTCGACGATCAACAGCGCCTCGACGTCGAGCGGATATCCGGCATGCACGAATTGCTCGACCGCATGGATCGCGGGCCGATCCATCATCTCCATTCCGCCGGGGATGATGCCCGCGCCGATGATCTTGGCCACGCACTCGCCGGCGTCCTCGGACGAGGCAAAACCGACCAATACGGCGCGCGCGCAGTCCGGTTTCTTGAGGATGCGCACGGTGATCTCGGTGACGACGCCGAGCAAGCCCTCCGACCCGGTGATAATGCCGAGCAGATCGTAGCCGCCGGCGTCGAGATGCTTGCCGCCGACGCGGACGATTTCGCCCGTCATGAGCACCAGCTCGCAGCCGAGCAGGTTGTTGGTGGTCATGCCGTATTTGAGGCAATGCACGCCGCCGGAATTTTCCGCCACGTTGCCGCCGATGGTGCAGGCGATCTGCGAGGAGGGATCGGGCGCGTAGTAGAAACCGGCGTGCTCTACCGCTTCCGTCACGGCAAGATTGGTCACGCCCGGCTCGACCACGGCGAGGCGGTTGGCGAAATCGATCTCGCGGATGCGGTTGAACTTGGCCATGCCGAGAAGGACGCCATCGGTGAGCGGCAACGCGCCGCCGGAGAGCGAGGTACCGGCCCCGCGCGGCACTACCTTGATGCCTTCGGCATGGCAGAACGCGAGCACGCGACTCACCTGCGGCGTGGTCTCGGGCAGCACGACGACCATGGGAAGCTGGCGATAAGCGGTCAGCCCATCGCATTCGTAGGGACGCATCTCGCGCTCGGCCGCGATCACGCCTTCGCCCGGCACGATAGCGCGAAGTGCCGCCACGATGCTCTCGCGGCGGGCGAGTACGGCTTGGTCCGGCGCGGGCATTGCGAGCGACACCTGCACGCTCCTTGGGTCGATTGCGGGCCGATCGCGGCTCGCTGTCACGCCATGTTTCTCTCGTTACGCCATGTTTATAGCGGCAACGCGGCCTGAAATCGCGCTGTTCCGCAAAAAAACTGCGCGCGTCATGACAGCGGGACAAATTCTCCCTTTGGGCCGTTGACACTGCCGGCACTTAACGCCATTCGAACTGCGTGAAGATTGCGATCGCAAGTCGGCTCGAGCCGACTTGCGCGCTTATGAGGGGCAGGTTTCGGGTCGATCCGAGACCGGCGCCAGGCCGGGCGTCGATCGGAATTCCAAAGAGGAGGAAAACGATGAGGACATTGGTGATCGCCGGGATCGTCGTTGCAGCTTCGACCGGCACGGCATTGGCGCAGGACGCCGCCGCCGGCGAACAGGTGTTCAAGCGATTGTGCTCCCCTTGCCACGACATCGGGCCGGAGGCCAAGGTCAAGCTCGGTCCCCCCCTCAACGGCATCGAAGGTCGCACGGCCGGCACCTTCGAGGGCTTCAACTACTCCCCCGCCAACAAGTCGTCCGGCATCACCTGGAGCGAGCAGCCCTTCGACAAATATATCCGCGCGCCGATGCAAGAGATGCCAGGCACCCGCATGGCATTCGTCGGCATCAAGAATGACAAGGACATTGCGGATCTTTGGGCCTACCTCAAGCAATTCGGGCCCGACGGGGCGAAGAAATGAAACCGGCGGCGGGCGCAATGCATCGCGCCTGCCTCGCCTTACGATTGGTTCGACGCGCAATTGCGATCACGCGCACGTAACGCTTTGGGCTTAGCCGCGTTGCAACGCAGCCGAGCCGGCGTACACTTGCATAGACACGGGATTGCCGCAGGCCGCTGCGTCGCGAGGAGGGTCGAGCCATGTTCAAGGATGTCGTCGTCAACATTTCGGGCCGTGGCCCGCGCGACTTTGCCGCGGACTACGCGACCTCGATCGCCGCAACATTCGGCGCTCATATCGCCGGCATCTCCTTTCTCTACGAGCCGGTGATTCCCGACGGAACGCTCGGAGGCATTCCCGTCGACCTGATCGAGCTCCAACGCGAGGAAAACAGCAAGGTCGCCAATGAGGCTGTGAGCCGATTCGAAGCGGGGGTGAAAAAGGCGGGAATTTCAGCGGAAACGCGCATCCTCGACGCGACGTTTGGCGGCGCGGCCACGCTGTTCGCCCAGATCGCGCGCCGCTTCGATCTCGCGGTGGTGGGCCAGGCCCAGCGCGAGGGCGGAGCCTCCGACGAGCTGCTGGTCGAGGGGGCGCTGTTCGAATCCGGGCGTCCCCTTGTCGTCGTCCCCTATATCCAAAAGCGCGGACTGACGCTCGAGCGCGTGCTTGCGTGCTGGGACGGCGGGCGCACGGCCGCGCGCGCCATTGGCGACGCCATGCCGTTCCTCGAACGGGCGAAGGCGGTCGACATCGTCATTGTCGCCGAAGAGCGCAAGGGCGGCGACGAGATCAACGGCGCCAATATGAGCGAGCACCTCGCGCGCCATGGCGTCGCGGCCAACGTGAAACGCATCGCCAAGGGCGATCTGGCGATTGAAGACGTTCTCTTGTCCTACGCCGCCGACAGCGGCGCGGATTTCATGGTGATGGGCGGCTACGGGCATTCCCGCCTGCGCGAATTCATTCTCGGCGGCGTCACGCGCGGCATCCTGGCGTCAATGACGGTGCCGGTAATGATGTCACACTGACCCCTCGCCATAAGTTTTTGGCGGAACGTCGTTTTCGGCGGTGGAACTTCGCCGTCCGAGCGGCGTTATCTGCCCGCCTTTCTCACCTTGGCGTTGCTTTCCTTGGCGTTGCTTCGTCCCAATCGCGTCAACCGTCGCTTCATCTGCCGGGTGGTCCATGGACTACGCCCTCGTACAACGACCGAAAGTGGACGGCCTACGAACGGCCGGTACGTTCAAGTTCGGCATCGAAGAGGAATATTTCCTGGTCGACGCCGAGACGAAGTCGGTCGTGCGCAACATGTCGCAGCCATTCTTCGAGGCTGCCAAGGCTGCAACGGATGGCCGAATCTCGCCCGAGTTCCTGCAACCGCAGATCGAGGTGATCAGCTCGCCTCACGACAACGTGGCGGATGCGCGCGCCGAGCTGCGCGCTCTGCGCCGAACCATCTCTACGGTGGCGGCCGAGCATGGGCTTGCCATCCTGGCCGCCGGCACCCATCCGACCGCCGCCTGGCGCAGCGCGCAGCAGACCAATAAAGAGCGCTACGACAGCGTCATGCACGACCTGCAGATGATCGGTCAGCGCGACCTCTTGTGCGGGCTGCACGTGCACGTCGAGCTGCCCGATCCGGACCAGCGCATCGACGTGATGTATCGAATGCTGCCCTATCTGCCGCTGTTCCTGGCGCTTTCGACCTCCTCGCCGTTCTGGCAATCGCGACGCACGGGACTGAAAGGGTATCGGCTCGCCGCCTACGACGAGTTGCCGCGCACCGGCGTGCCGGACCTGTTCCGCACGCAGGAGGAATTCGATGCCTATGTGACGGCGCTGGTGCGCGCCGGCGTGATCGCGGATTCGAGCTACATCTGGTGGGCGATCCGCCCATCCCTGCTCAATCCTACGCTCGAACTGCGCGCGCCCGATTCCTGCACGCTGGTCGAGGATGCCATCGCCATCGCCGCGCTCTATCGCACGGTCGCTCGCCACCTTTACGTCAACCCTTGGCGTAACGCCGATCTAGACGCGGTCGCCCGCGCCATCATCGTCGAGAATAAGTGGCAGGCGCAGCGCTATGGCGTTCATGCCACCTTCGCCGCTGAGGAGGGTGCCATGACGGTTGCCGAGATGGTCGAACGCGTGATCTGCGACACTGCGGCCGACGCTGCAGCGCTCGGCTGCACCGCCGAAATTAACCGCTGCCGGGCCATCGTCGGCTCGGGTACATCCGCCGACGCGCAACTCGCCGTGTTCGAGGCCCACATCCAAAGCGGCAGCCCCGGCACCGCGCTGCGTGCGGTCACCGAATGGATCGCGGCGGCGACGCTGCAGTGACCGGCCTCGCTCCGCTTCTTTATCCCTAGGATTTCCCGCTCGGCTGCGGCATCACCGTCTGCACGACGAGGCCGCGCGCGCGCGCGTCGACGACGCCGAGCGCGCGCAACGCAAACAGCGTGAGCATCTGGACCCGCGCGCGGGCTTTGGCGGGATCGTCGGGGACGGCGGGCGCGCGCGAGCCGATGAGGCCCTCGACCAGCGCGCCGACGAGCGCCGGCGCTGCCAGCGCGGCGTCCTGGTCGGGCAGGCGCCCGGCGCCGAGCGCCTTGCGAATGAGCTTTTCGAATTCGCCGGTGAGCGCCTCCCGATAGGCGGCGCGCGCGCCGTCGATTTCGGGTTCGACCGGTTCGGCCATCAACGCGAAGGCGAGGCGGCGCCGCTCGAGCGCGCGCGCGGCGAAGGTGGAGATCGCTGCCGCCAGCGCCGACAAGGGCCCGGGCGCTGCTTTGGCGGCGCCTTCGAGCGCGGCCACCTCGCGCTCGCAAAGCGCCGCCACGAGCGCGGCGACGAGCTCGGTCTTGGACGGGAAATAGCGATAGACCGTGCCGGTGGCGATGCCGGCACGCGCGGCGACCGGCGCGATCTGAACCGCCGCCATGCCGCCCTCCGCCGCGGCCTCGCAGGCCGCCGCCAGGATCGCATCGTGGCGGGCGGCGAGCTTGCGGACAACGTTTGCCGTTCGGCGGTAGGGCATCGCGAATCTCCGAAGCAAAAAATGAAGCATGATTCACGAGGACGCAACTAGTGATCCGATTGCGAAGTTCGTAAGCACTCGCGGCACGCACGGTGTGCGCGAACTTCGCCTCGGGGCACTAGGCGGCGCCGTGGCCGCCCCTCCCCCGCGGTGGTATCGTCGCGCGCCAAGGGGGGATGAAAGCCAACGGGAGAAGACATGCGCGCTTTGCGGTGGGTGCTGACCTTGACCGTTCTCGTTGCCGCCGCCACCGCGCACGGCGCCGAGGCAGTGAAAATCCGTGCCAGTTGGATCGTGGCGCCGTCCGACTGGACGCCGCTCCTTCCGGAGAAGCCCGAGCTGATGAAGAACAACGGCAAGAGCTACGTCTTCGAGCCGATGCGCTTCCAAGGCACGCCCGCGGTCATTACGGCGCTGGCGAACAACGAAATCGAGCTCGGCAACCTCGCCTTTTCCTCGCTCGCACTCGCGATCGAGAATGCGGGGTTGGAGGATTTGCGCATCGTCGGCGACCAGTTCAAGGACGGCAGCGAAGGGCACTACAGCAACCAATTCTTCGTGCTGAGGGAGAGCCCAATCCAGAAGGTCGAGGATCTCAAAGGCAAGATCGTCGCGACCAATGCGGCGGGCAGCGCCGTCGACATCGCCATGCGCGCCATGCTGCGCAAGCACGGGCTCGAGGACAAGCGCGACTATACCGTGGTGGAGGCGCCGTTCCCGACCATGAAGGCCATGCTTAGCCAGAAAAAGGCCGATCTCGCCTCGTTCGTGGCGCCGTTCTCGTTCGATCCCGAACTCAAGCAGATCGCGCGGCCGCTGTTCAGCCAGCGCGACGCACTCGGCCCGACGCAGATGATCGTGTGGGTCGCCCGGGCGGGCTTCCTGCAGAAGAACCGCGCCGCCATGGTCGATTTCTTGGAGGATTCCGTGCGGGTCGTGCGCTGGTACCTCGATCCCAAGAATCACGACGAGGCCGTGCAGATCGCGGCGAGGATCACCAAACTGCGCCCGGAACTGTTCGCAGGCTGGCTCTTCACCAACAAGGAATATTCGCGCAGCCCGGATCTGCTGCCCGATCTGGCAGCGCTGCAGTCCAACATTGACGTGCAGCGCGACCTCGGCTTCCTCAAGCGGCCGATGGACGTGCGGACATACACCGATCTGAGCCTCGTCCGGGAGGCGGCGCAGCGGCTGAAGTGATATGGAGTTCCGCCGAGTGGATCGGCTTCGTACGGACGTCATGGGATAGCAGCCGCGAAACCGGATCGAGGAGATGAGAATGCCGCCTGTCGCATCCGCCGTCGGCCGCACCGCAAGGCCGAACATCGATCCCGCCGAATGGGAGCAGCGCGTCAATCTCGCGGCGTGCTACCGGCTGATCGAGTATTTCGGCTGGACCGATCTGATCTATACCCACATTTCGGCGCGCGTTCCCGGCGAGCACGGCCATTTCCTGCTCAACCGTTTCGGGCTGCTGTTCGATGAGGTGACGGCCTCAAATCTCATCAAGGTCGATCTCGACGGCAATCTCGTCGAAGAGCCCGACGCTCCCATGCACAAGGCCGGGTTCGTCATTCACAGCGCGATCCATGGCGGACGCGACGACGTCGATTGCGTCATTCACACCCATTCCAAGGCCGGCGTCGCGGTCGCGGCCATGAAGGATGGGCTCTTGCCGCTGAGCCAGCATGCGCAGCTGTTCTATGGGCGCGTGAGCTATCACGACTACGAGGGGCTCGCCATCGACATCGACGAGCGGGCGCGGCTGGTCAAGGACCTCGGCGACAACCCCGTGATGATCTTGCGCAACCACGGGCTGCTGGCGGTCGGAAAAAACATTCCGCTCGCATTCAGCAACCTGTTCAATCTGCAGTTCGCGTGCGAGACGCAGGTGCTGGCGATGGCGGGCAACGCCGCTCTCACGCTTCCCGCAGCCGCGGTCTCGGAGCACACCGCCAGGCTCGCCGTCGCCTCTGACGCCCCGTTCGGGACGGAATGGCCGGGCCTGCTGCGCAAGCTCGACCGCATCGATCCTTCGTATCGCACGTGAGGGCGTTCGCCGGCTGATCGTATCGTAAAGGGCTCGCAAGGCGCGGCAATTCATCCGCCCGCTTGCGCCTTCTCGCGCGTGGCCGTGAGCGAGATGGTCGGCGTGAGCGCCTCGGGATCGACCCTGAGGTGGAGGATCGCGGGCTTGCCGGATTTCTGCGCGGCTGCGAACGCCGGAAAGAAATCCGCGGTCTTCTCCACCGTCGCGCCGTAGCCGCCGAAGGCGCGGGCATAGGCCGCAAAATCCGGGTTCTTCAAGCCCGTCCCCACCACCCGGCCGGGATAGTGGCGCTCCTGGTGCATGCGGATGGTGCCGTACATGCCGTTGTCGACGACAACGATGATCACCGGCGCCTCGTATTGCACAGCGGTTGCGAACTCTTGCCCTGTCATCAGGAAATCGCCGTCGCCGGCAAACGCGATGACCGTGCGCTCCGGTGCCAACCGCTTCGCTCCGATGGCCGCGGGTACTCCATAACCCATGGAGCCCGAGATCGGCGCGAGCTGCGTGCCGTAGCGGCGGTAGCGTGCGTAGCGGTGCACCCAGATGGAGAAATTGCCGGCGCCATTGCAGATCACCGCATCGGCAGGGAGCCTTTCGCGCAAGCCCGCGACGATCTCGCCCAGATTGACCGGGCCGGGCACCGTCGTCGGTTTATCGGTCCAGGCAAGGAAGTCGGCGTGGGCGAGCGGGGTTTCGCTCCGCCAGCTCAGTTCGTTCGGCGGCTGGAGCCCTTCGAGCGCGGCGGCGAACGCGGTCGGCGTGGCGTTGATCGCAAGCTGCGCATGATAGACGCGACCGAGCTCTTCGACGCCGGGAAACACGTGCACGAGGGTTTGGCGCGGCCGTGGAATGTCGAGAAGGGTGTAACTCTGCGAGGGCATTTCGCCGAGCCGCCCGCCCACGAGCAGGATGAGGTCGGCGCCCTTCACCCGTGCGAGAAGCTTGGGATTGGGGCCGATGCCGAGGTCGCCCGCGTAGCAGGGATGCGCGGGATCGAACAGATGCGCGCGGCGGAACGTGGTCGCAACCGGCAGCGCGAAGCGATGGGCGAACCGCGCGAGCGCCGCGCACGCGGTCGCCGACCACCGGCTGCCGCCCAACAGCACGATCGGCCGCTCGGCCGCCCACAGCAGCTTCTGCAGCCGGCTCATGTCGCTCGCGCCGGGCCAGATCTCCACCGGCTCGAAAGCGGGCGCGTCGGGCACGGCGACGCGCTCGACCAGCATGTCCTCCGGCAGCGCGATGACGACCGGGCCTGGCCGGCCGCCGGTCGCGGTGTAGAAGGCGCGCGAAATGAGCTCGGGGATGCGGGTGGGATCGTCGATCTCGGTCGCCCATTTGGCGATCGACCCAAACACCGCGCGGTAATCGAGCTCCTGGAAGGCCTCGCGCTCGCGCATCTCGCGCGCGACCTGGCCGACGAACAGAATGAGCGGGGTGGAATCCTGCCGCGCGATATGCACTCCCGCCGCCGCATTGGTGGCGCCGGGCCCACGCGTCACGAAGCAGATGCCGGGCCGCCCGGTCGCCTTGCCGCAGGCTTCCGCCATGATCGCGGCTCCGCTCTCCTGCCGGCAAACGGTGATGGCGATGTCGCGGTCGTGGAAAGCATCGAGCGCCGCGAGATAGCTCTCCCCGGGCACGCAAAACACGTGAGCCACCCCGTGAACGACGAGCTGGTCGATCAGAACTTCAGCGGCCGTCCTTGTGCCGTCATTGGCGCGCATCACGCGTCTCCCGTGGCCTGGCGCTCGCTTTACATCATGCCGCAAGCGCGCGCCGGGAGCAAAATCGGGTCACCGCGCTGGCGGACGGCGGCTACGGCCAGCGACAGACGCGCCTTGTCAGCAAATGGCAGCGATCGTTCGCTGGCGGGCCCACATCCTCACGTCGCCGGCTCGACCGAGACCACCTGGAAGGTATGCATGTGGCCGTCTTCACCGCGGATCGAGACGTATTCGCCGTGGCGAAACGCGTGGTTGCCGAAACGATAGCCGGCCTCGTCGTCGTCCTCCGCGGTCTCGTCATAGTCGAACACCCAGCGCGCGTGCTCGACGCCGCCGGGCTTGTGGACGAGGCGGCCGAACTCGTCGTCCTCGCCATCCCAGAATCGACGCACGCCGCAATGTTCACGGTATTTCCGCCAAAGCTCGACATCGATGTGTCCGTCGGCGTCGAGTGGAGCGACGAACTCATAGCCATGCTCGTCCGAGCCCGAGGGAAATTCCTTCGAGCGAGCGAGATTGAGCCGGATGCGCTTGAGCACATGCGGTAATTGGGTCATGACGGGCCTCCTCGATCGGGCGCAGGGGCCATGGCCAACAGCATAGCACCACGAACGGTTCCGACCTCGCCGTTGTTAACGCGGCTCGATGCCGGAACAGGGCATAGCCACGGCCACACCGGCGATGCCGTCGCCACGGAGCGCCAAGCGGATGAATGACAGCGACTGTCAGGAGGCGGTCTTCGCGCTGCTCGCTGACCCCACGACCCATGGCGGCGCGGCGGTTACGCGCATCGACACCCATGCCGCCTCGGTGTTTCTCGCCGGCACTCGCGCGTTCAAGGTCAAGCGCGCGGTGCGCTTTCCCTTTCTGGACTATTCGACCCTCCCCAAGCGCAAAAGCGCCTGCGAAGCGGAGCTTCGGATCAATCGGCCGTTCGCGCCCGAGATCTACCGCCGCGTGGTGGGGATCACGCGCGAGGCGGACGGCGCCCTCAAGCTCGATGGCGCCGGCGCGGCGGTGGAGTGGGCGGTCGAAATGCACCGCTTCGACGAGAATGCGACGCTCGACCGGCTGGCGGCGGCGGGCAAGATCGATGCGGCGCTGTCCGACGCGCTCGGGCGCGCGGTGGCGGCGCTTCACGCCCGCGCCAGCGCGGTCGAAGCCGAGCCCTGGATCGCGGCGCTCGCCGACTATATCGAGCAAAACGACGCCGCGTTCCGGGCGGTGCCCGACCTTTTTCCGCGTGCCGAGGTCGAGCTACTGACGACGAAGAGCCGCGCCGCCCACGCGCGCATCCGTCCGCTCATCGTCGAGCGCGGAGATCGGGGGCTCGTTCGGCGTCTCCACGGCGACCTTCATCTCGGCAACATCGTGCTTCTCGGCGGCCGGCCGGTCGCATTCGACGCCATCGAGTTCAGTGCGTTGATCGCGTCGGGCGACGTGCTCTACGATCTCGCCTTCCTGCTCATGGATCTGGTCGAGCGCGGTCTCGAACCCTCGGCCAACGCCGTCTTCAACCGCTATCTCGCCGAGACCAGGCGGACCGAGGACCTCGACGCGCTCGCAGGCCTGCCGCTCTTTCTTTCGAAGCGCGCCGCCATCCGCGCCAAAGTGACGGCGGCGCGGCTCGAACATGCCGCGCCCAACGAGACCGCCGCAACCAAGCGCAGTGCCCGCGCATATTTCGACTTTGCGCGGCGGTTCATCGAGCCCAGCGCGCCTCGCCTGGTTGCGGTCGGCGGGCTGTCCGGCACCGGCAAATCGGCGCTCGCCTACGCGCTCGCGCCGCAGCTTGCGCCGGCGCCGGGGGCCGTGGTGCTGCGCTCCGACGTCGAACGCAAGATGCTGCTCGGCAAGGACGAGCACGAGAAGTTGCCGGAAGATGCCTATTCGCCGGCGGTGACGGCGCGGGTCTACGCCACCATCGCCGACAAGGCGCGCCGCGTGCTTGCAGCCGGCCATTCGGCGGTCGTCGATGCGGTCTTTGCGCGGCCGCAGGAGCGCGCGGTCGTGGCGGCGTCCGCCGAAATCCTCGGCGTGCCCTTCCACGACCTGTTCCTCGCCGCCGATCTCGACACGCGTGTCGCCCGCGTGAGCGGGCGCGGCCGCGGTGCCTCCGATGCCGACGCCGCGGTCGCCCGCCGCCAGGAGAGCTACGACCTCGGCGCGCTCGATTGGACGCGCATCGATGCCTCCGGCTCGCGGGAGGAAACCTTCGCCCGCGCGCGGGCGGCGATGGGGCAGTGAGAGCATGACCGGCGATGCGGCACGCAGAGCTGGCCACCGCCGCGGCGGCCCCGGCTTCTCGACCTTCCTCGCCCTCTATTCGCCCCAGGCGCTGCTGCCTTCGCTGGCGCGTGAGTTCGGCGTCGGCGCCGCCGAGATCAGCGCGATCATGACCGCAAGTACGCTCGCCATCGCCTTGACCGCGCCGTTCACCGGCGCAGTTGCCGACGTGCTGGGGAGGAAGCGCGTCATCGCGGCTGCGATGCTGGCGATCGCCGTGCCCATGGCCGGTGCGTCACTCGCGCCGGACGTACAAGCGCTCATCGGTTGGCGCTTTCTTCAGGGCTTGCTGCTGCCGCCGATCTTCGCGGTCACCGTCGCCTATATCGGCGATGAATGGCCGCCGGCGCAGGTGGCGGGCGTCGCCGGCATCTATATTGCGGGATCGAGTCTCGGCGGATTCTGCGGCCGCTTGGTTCCCGGCGTGCTCGGCGATCTCATCGGCTGGCGCGGCGCCTTCTTGACGCTGGCGGGCTTGTCGTTGATGGGCGCCGTCACGCTCGCGCTGTTGCTGCCGCGGGAGAAAGGCTTCGTTCGCTCGCAAGGCCTTGCCGCTTCAGCGCGGCAGATGCTGCGGCATCTCAAAGATCCACAGCTTCTCGCCACCTACGGCATCGGCTTCGGTGTGCTGTTCAACTTCATCGCGGTGTTCACTTACGTGAGCTTCCATCTCGCCGGGCCGCCCTATCACTTTTCCTCGACGCTGCTGGGCGCGATATTCGTGACCTATCTCGCCGGCACCGTGATCGCGCCGATGACCGGTTGGATGACGGCCAGGCTCGGCCGCCGGCGCTTCATCCTCGCGGTCATTGCCGCGTGGATGGCCGGCGCGGTGCTCACGCTCGCCCCGCCGGTTCCGGCGATCATCGTGGGGCTGACGTTTTGCGCCGGCTGCGGCATGCTGTGCCAGACGATCTCGACCGGCTATGTCACCGAAATCGCGAAGGAGGGGCGCTCGTCCGCCGTCGGCCTCTACGTGACATCGTTCTATATCGGCGGCAGCATGGGCGCCTTCCTGCCCGGGCTTGCCTGGGAGTGGGGCGGCTGGCCGGCCACGATCGCCATGGTGGTGGCCATGCTCGCCATCATGGCCATGATTGCCGCGCTCGCCTATCGGGATGCGACGGCTTAGGGTCGAGCTTCGAGGAGGCGGAAAGGGAAGCGAATGACTGCGCCGAGCCCAAGCCATTTCGATTTTCTGCAATCGATCGATACCCCCACGGTATGCAACCTGGTCGAGATCGTCGCTCCCGAGCGTCGCGGGTTCGGCTACACCGTCAAGCACCTGCATTGCCCGTTTCCCGAGCTTGCGCCCATCGTCGGCTTCGCCAAGACGGTGACGTTCAAGGCCAAGGACGCGGTTGCGCTCGGGGACGCCGGCTACATGCAAAGGCGGCTTGATTATCTCGACTATGTCGCAGCCTCGCCGCGGCCGAGCATCATGGTGATGGAAGACCTCGACGGCGAGCACGTGGGCTACGGCGCGTTCTGGGGCGAGGTGCAGTCGAACGTGCACAAGGCGCTCGGCTGCCTCGGCGTGGTCACCAACGGCTCGGTCCGCGACATCCCGATGATCGCGCCGGGCTTCCAGATGCTGGCCGGCTCGATCGTTCCCTCCCATGCCTATGTCCATGTCGTCGATTTCGACATCGACGTGAATGTGCACGGCATGGCGGTCAAGAGCGGCGACCTCGTGCACGCGGACCGCCACGGGGCGGTCGTCGTGCCGATCGACAAAATCGACGCCATGAAGACGGCGCTCGACGGGCTCGCCGCGCGCGAGGCGAAGATCATCGCGGCGGCGAAGGCCGGCGGCGGCGTCGCGGCTATCAAGGCGGCGATGAAAAGCTAGGGCGTCGATGACCGCGCGTGCCATCCAGCAACAGGATCGCGCCGAGACCAATCCGGCCTTCAGCTGCCGCAAACTGAAGCTTGGAACCTTCCAAACCAATCTCGACAGCGGCTGCGTGATGTCGGACCTCGACGGTCGGCTCGACATCACCTGGCCGACGACGCTCGGTCTCGCCAGGCTGGCCGAAGAAATGGATTTTGAGGCGCTGGTGCCGGTAGCGCGCTGGCACGGCTTCGGCGGCGCCACCAATCCGCAAGGGCGAGGCTTCGAGGCTTACACCTGGGCCGCCGGCATCGCCGCTTCCACCGCCAAGGCCGGGGTCTTCGCCACCTCGCACATCTCGCTCAATCACCCGATCGTCGCCGCCAAGCAGTCCACGGTCATCGATCATATTTCGGGCGGCCGTTACGCGCTCAACATCGTGACCGGATGGAATCAGCCGGAAATCGACATGTTCGGCAGCCCAATGATGGGACACACCGAGCGTTACGCCTGCGCCGAGGAATGGCTCACCATCGTCAAGCGGCTGTGGACCGAGGACGACGCGTTCGACCACGAGGGCAAGTTCTACAAGATCACCAAAGGTTACCTGCAACCGAAGCCGATCCAGCGACCATATCCCGCAGTCATGAGCGCCGGCGCGTCCGAGCGCGGCCGCCACTTTGCGACCAAATACGCGGATCTTGTCTTTACGGTCATTCGCACCGGCGGCCTCGAGGAATGCCGCGCGCACGTGCAGGCCTACCACCGGCTGGCGCGGGAGGAATACGGCCGCGAGGTCCGGGTCTGGACTGTCGCCAATATCGTGCAGGGCGAGACCGAGAAAGCGGCGCGCGATTTCTATCGCTACTACGTGCACGAGAAGGGTGACTGGGAAGCCGCCAAGAATATGATCGACACGTTCACGCTCGACATCAATGCGCGAATGATTCCGACGGAGCGGCTGAAAGCGTATCAGGAGGCATTCATCGCCGGCTGGGGTGGATTCCCGCTGATCGGCACCAAGGAGCAGATCGTCGAAGGATTGCAGGCGTTGTCGCGGGCTGGTGTCGACGGCGTTCTGCTGTGCTGGCCGCGCTTCGAGCAAGGCATGCGCGAGTTTCGGGACATCACCTATCCGCTCGTGCGGCAGGCGGGATTACGGGACTTTGGCTGAACCGTTGCCGCGGGGCCGGGGGCAACCGTTTCGGCGATGACGCGAGGTGCAACATGGACACTCACGACGACGTTGATCTTTGGCACGCGCTTTACCGCCTCGAGGCGAGATATTGGCACGAGGTCGATTGCAATGGCGGACACCGCGCCCACGAATATTACCTGCCGGATGGCGTGATGGTGGTCGGCCACAATCGGTTTCAAGGACGCGACAAAATTCGAGAGTTCTATGCGTGGCGTGAACGCCAGGCCACGACCGCCATCAGCAGCGTGAAGACCACGCGCCATCTGATCAACAATCTATTGGTCGAATCGAGCGGGGCGCGGCGTGCGAAGGTGTTGGGCATCATCAGCTTCTACGGGGCTGCCGTGCGCGCGCCGGCGCCGCAATCCAAGCCGCCGATGCTGATCGCGGACCTGATCGCCGAATGCGTGCTGGGTGAAGACCAGGGCTGGCAATTCCAATCGCACATGTTGCAACCGGTATTCATGAGTCACGAGGCCCCGCCCTCGATGGCGATCGACGCACGCCGCTAGGCGGCCGGCCGCATTCGCCTTCGCATTGGATGCGATCGGCATGACGGCATTTCGCGCCTACGCGCCGCTTTGCCTCCTAACGCGCGCCAGGCTAAGGGTGACGCGATGAAAGACGCGCGCGGCCTCGATGTGACCACCGATGACGCAACTGCCGTAGCGGCGGCGGACGACTTCGCCGCACGGTTGCTGCGTCTCGATCAGGGCGTCGAGGCCATTCTCGACGCCGCAAAGCGCTGGCCCGACACACCGATCGTTCAACTCTACGCCGCGACGTTCTGGCTCTACGGCCAGACCGACGGCGCGCTTGAGACCGCGGCCGTCCATCTGCGCGCGTGCGACGCGCTCGCGATGAACACGCGCGAGCGCGCGCTCCATCGGGCGCTCGCGCTCTGGCATGGCAATGACAATCTGCGCGCCGTCGAGGCCATGGAGGCGATCACCACCGGCTGGCCGAGCGATCTCTTGACCGCCAAGATCGCAGAGTTCCTCTATTACGTGCTTGGCCAGCAATACATGGGACCACGGTTTCGCGCGCACATGCGCCGCCTCGAAGGCGCGCACGCGGAGGATCCGGATTTTCTCGCGATGACGGCGTTCGCCAGCGAGCTGTGCAGCGACTACGCCGCCGCCGAGGCGGTGGCGGAACGCGCGCTTGCGATCGAGCCGAGAAACCCGTGGGCGCAGCACGCCCTCTCCCACGTTCTCATCCGCCAGGGCCGTGTGGCGGAAGGTCTCGCGCGCCTGGAATCCTTCCTCCCGCTGCTTGCGACCTGCGGACGGCCGATCCATTGTCACGACGCTTGGCACCTTGCCCTGCTGCATCTCGAGCAGCTCGACGTGGCCGCGGCGATGCGCGTCTTTCGCACGCACATCTGGGGCATCACCCCGGACTTCGTGGTCGAGCAACTCGACGCCATCGCGTTGCTTTGGCGCATCGAGATGGCCGCCGGGCCCATGGATGCGCAATGGCCTTCGATCGCCGAGCATATCGCCACGCGCGCGCTCGAGACGTTCATGCCGTTCATGAACTCGCATTACGTCTACGCGCTCGCGCGCGCCGGGCGGGCTGATGTGGTCGAAGCGGCGCTCGCCGGGGTGCGAGCGCGCAGCGCAGCCGACGACGAGGAAGCGAAACGGGTGTGGGCGCCAGTGGGACGCGCGGTGATCGAGGGGGCAGCCGCCTTCGGCGCCGGCGATCGCGCCCGCGCCGCCGCATTGCTCGATCCGGTCATGCCGATGATGACATCGATCGGCGGCAGCGACGCCCAGGACGACCTGTTTCGCCAGACCTATCTGCGCAGCCTGCAGGCGGCCGGACGGCACGTCGAGGCCGCGGCCTATTTCGATGTCATCACCGCCGGTAAATCTCGCACGCCGCTCGACCGCGCGCTGGCGAATTGATCGCCAAGGTCAGCCTTTACGCCGGCAAGAATAGTCGCCCTTGTCATCACCCCCGCAACGCGGGCGATCTCGTGAGTCCGGATCAGGCCTGCGGCTGTGGCTCGAGGCCGCCGGTTTCCGGCCGCGGTCGCGGCTTGCCGGCCGGCGGCACGGCCGAGCCGCGCGGCGTGGCGGGCTCGATCACGGATTCGCGCGCCGGCCGCTTGCC
>WNGJ01001330.1_pt1 | contig 24216 bp, 16 predicted proteins | sample 5400611 | NCBI WGS metagenome assembly WNGJ01 (sample SAMN13153375, study PRJNA577476) | soil metagenome | isolation source: 40 cm soil or saprolite under Garry oak tree replicate 1 | place: USA:California | collected 2016-06-15
CCTACATCTCGCCCGACCGCCGATTGAGCGGCGCGCTCGACCAAACCGCAGCGGCGGTGAATGCACAGGCCGCCTGGCAAGCCGGCTGGGATGGCACGGGAATAGGCGTCGCGGTGATTGACAGCGGCATCACCTACCATTCCGACCTGTATAACACCGGTGGCAGCGGTGGCAAGCTCCGTATCATTTACAGCCAAGATTTTGTCGGCGGAGGCACGAACGACTATTACGGGCACGGCGAACACGTCGCGGGAATAATTGCAGGGAGCGGGAAGGATTCCAATTATTCGGGCTACACTCGCCACTTCAAAGGCATCGCGCCCAACGCAAACTTAATCAATCTTCGCGTCCTGGACCAGAACGGCCAGGGAACCGACAGCGGGGTGATCTCCGCCATTCAAGTGGCCATCAACCTCCAGAGCAAATTGCACATTAGGGTGATGAACCTGTCGCTCGGACGCCAGGTGTTCGAGAGCTATACGCTGGACCCCTTGTGCCAGGCCGTCGAGGCCGCCTGGAAATCGGGCATCGTTGTGGTGGCTGCAGCGGGCAACTACGGCCGGGACAACTCCATGGGCACGGACGGCTACGCGACCATCACTTCCCCCGGCAACGACCCTTACGTCATCACCGTGGGCGCCATGAAGACCGAAGGCAGCACGCTGCGATCCAATTCTCTGATCGCCAGCTACAGCTCAAAGGGACCCACGCTGCTGGACCACGTCGTCAAGCCGGACATTGTTGCGCCTGGGAATCGGGTTGTTTCCTTGCGTGCACCAGCGGTCTGGAACCCTGCTACTGGACAATATATCTATGAAGCCCTTCCCCCGGCGTATCCCCAGAATTTGGTCTTTTTCAGTTATTACCAACCGGCTTTTAGCTCCTCCAACATATCCACGGCGAGTGACTATTATTTTCTGAGCGGCACCAGCATGGCCACGCCGGTGGTAAGCGGAGCGGCTGCGCTCTTGATACAGTCCCAGCCCAAGATTACGCCGGACCAGGTGAAGGCGCGGTTGATGAAGACCGCCTATAAAGGATTCCCCGCCTCCAGCACCGTCGTCGATCCGGTCACGGGTGCAATCTATGTCAGCCAGTACGATATTTTCACCGTCGGAGCCGGATATCTGGACATTGGTGCGGCTCTGGCGAATTCTGACCTAGCCACGGGCAACACTCTTTCTCCCACGGCCGTCTATGACTCCACTACGAATTCGGTCTATCTTGTGAACGCCGCCGGGTCAACTTGGGACAGTTCGGTCCTTTGGGGTACTTCCGTCGTCTGGGGAACGAACGTTTTGGTGAACGGCACGTCCGTGGTCTGGGGCGGCAGCGTTTGCTGGGGCACCAGCACCGACGCCGGCTTCAGCGTGCTCTGGGGAACCAGCGTCCTCTGGGGAACCAGCAATCAAGTCGCTTCCGAAACCTCGAATGTTATTCTGGGCGAGGATTAGGGCTGGCATTCGCGGGATTAGCATTCATCCCATATCCTCTTCTGTCCCTATGACTTAGGGCTGTATCAGGAACCCCGCCGACCAAACAACTGAGCCGCGTCCTTCGTGAGCAGATTCCTGCCGTTTCGCTGAGATCTAAATAAGCGTCAACCCCATCTAGGTAATTCACTCCACGGACTTCTCAGGTTTTCGCCTGCTTGTTCCAGGTAGGCATGCCCCTCTAGGGTAGACACCGTTTAGCTCAAGTACCCAGCACAGTCGGTAACCAACCTACCGAGGAAGGAAAGAGCCCAGAAAAAGCGCGGGAAAAAAGCGGGCGCTAGCTGCTGCCTCTATTCTTTCGCTTTGCCGATCCTCAATTTGTGCAGTGATCCCTGCCCCGGTCCGTACAGCAACCCCAACGGAGCGTCGGCCGCGCCCAGAGCCGCACATCGCTCTTGGCACTAACTCGCCCAGCCAAAGTACCTAAAACTCACAGCCTGAAAACCACGTTCTAGAAGGGACGCGAGCAAGGTGCCTAGTTTTCGCACACGGGCTCGCATTCCAGTGGTTGCCTTTCAGCAGCACGTTTCCACGGGGATCCACGAAAAACGAAAAACTTGCAAAGGAGCAAAGAAATATGTTCAACCATTTCCCCAAGGTAAGAAGACGGTCCCTGGTTATCCTGGCGGTAGTAATAGGAACCTTCATTGCACCCCAAATAGGGCACGCGCAAGGTACTTGGACGACGCTTTCCTCTGTCCCTGCCCCCACGGAGGGGATGACCGTAGGAGGGGTTGGGCAAGTTGATCGTAGGCGCCTACGGATTCTCCTCCACTGCTGGGGCGTATACCAACCAAACGCGGCTGTACAACATTAGCTCGGACTCATGGAGCACGGGATCTCCGGCTCCTTTGCCAGCTCGCGCTGAGGCAGCATATGGCGATACCACTCATGGCGGGTTTCTATACGTGATCGGCGGGGACAATTCCGCCGGGCTCTTATCCGATCTTCAACGCTACGACCCAGTGACGGATACGTGGACAACCCTCACCTCGATGCCCACGCCCCGCGCAGGGGCGGCCGCTGCGGTGATTGACGACGGCATCTTCGTCATTGGAGGCCGGCAGAGTGCCGGTGGCCCATGCAGCGGGGGACCCTACTCGGGGGCAGTAGAAAAGTACGACATTGACACAGATACCTGGAGCACCGTTGCGCCTCTGCCAAATCCGCGTTCTGACTTGGCTGCTGTCGCCCACGGAGGCAAGATATACGTCTTGGGGGGATGTACAGGCACCGCCTCCGCTCCTAGCGTTACGAACGAAGTCGATATGTACGACCCGCAGACGAACACTTGGACAACTGGACTGGCGTCCATGCCGACGCCGTGCGCCAGTCTTGTTGCAGGCCACTCGGGCAACGAGGTGTACGCCATCGGCGGAACGGATGGGGTCTCGGCATCGAATGCGAACGAGGTGTACGATATCCCCAGCAACTCCTGGTCTACTAACACGCCAATGCCAACAGCTCGACAAGAGGCTGGTGTCAATTCCCACGGCGGCAGGATATATGTTGTCGGGGGCGCCCAGCCTGCGTTTGGCAGTTCGACCGCTGCCAACGAGGTGTTCAAGCCCTAATCCACATAGCCGGGAGTCCCGCACCGCGCGCCCTGTCGGGCACCATGATCGCTCGCTACCGGGGGAGGGGCTTCCTCTACCCCTTATTCTTGCGCTTGGTCCAGCTACGGGGGGAGGTTCTCTTTCCATTCCCTAGCGTGCGTAGAGCAGGCCCTGCGAGTTTGCGGCCCTCCGTTTGCAGTTCGTCCACCGGAACCTCGCGCCTCCTGGCCCAGCCCCCTGACAAGACCAGCCTTTGCCGCGACCCGCTCAAGGCACCCACCGGTGGTACCCGATTAGGCGCGCCACCGTTATCAGGCGACGGCAAACTACATCGTCGGCTGCGGCGACGGGATTTGTGTGCCTGCGCCCGAAGCTCAATTCGCGTGCGAAAGCTGAATTTTGCTGGGGTTGAGTGAAGACCGCGCTCGCTTCGCAGCCGCAGATCCTTCACCAGGTACAAATCAGGTACAGATGCCCACGAGGATGCAGTAAATCGCGGAAAACACGCATGATATGGTGGAGGCGCGGGTGGGATTCGAACCCACGAATGGAGGTTTTGCAGACCTCTCCCTTGGGCCTCTTGGGTACCGCGCCCAATGCCCGCCAGTATATCGAAAAGCGGCGGAGTATGTCAGTCAGCCGGCAGAGGACCGAAAGAGCGTATCCGCAAACTCGATCTTCTTTCACGCTGCGGATGTAGCGGCGACCTGCGCCTCCCGAAGAAAACGTGCGGACTCTTCGGGCGGCGTTGGACAGATGTAAAAACCCGTTCCCCACTCAAATCCCGCCACTTTGGTCAACTTGGGTATGATCTCGAAGTGCCAATGATAGTGGTCATTGATTTCCTCGCCCACAGGCGAGGTGTGCAGCATGAAATTGTACGCGGGACGATCGAGCACGGTGTCTAGCCGCGCCAACGTGTCCTTGAGCATGCGCGCCAGGCTGGAGTAGACCGAGCTCTGATTATTCTCAAATGCAGAACTATGCTGCTTGGGCAGCAGCCAAAGCTCGAATGGGAAACGAGGAGCGTAAGGAGCAATCGAAATGAACTGGTCGTTTTCGCCGACGACGCGGATGCCGGATTCGGTTTCCTGCCGGATCATGTCGCAGAAAATGCAGCGTTCTTTCTCGCGGTAGTAATGTTTGGATGCATCGAGCTCTTCGCGGACTCGCTTGGGCACAATGGGCAAAGCAATCAGTTGCGAATGCGAATGTTCCAAAGAGGCTCCCGCTGCATCACCGTGATTCTTGAAGATGAGTGCATAACGAAAGCGCTTGTCGTTTTTCAGGTCCAGCACCCGATCGCGATAGGCCCACAACACATCCTCGATCGCACGAACTGGCAGGGTAGCCAAGGTGCTCTGGTGATCGGGGGTTTCCACGATCACCTCGTGCGCTCCCACGCCATTCATGCGATCAAACAAACCATCGCCCTGGCGGTCAAGGTCGCCCTCGATGCCGAGCGCCGGGAATTTGTTGGGGACTACGCGGACGGTCCAGCCCGGTGTATTTGGGCCGCCGCCGTTACGTCCATAGGCCAAGACTTCCGGCGGCGTTTTCGTCTCGTTCCCCAGGCAGAAAGGGCAAAAACCCTTGCCCTCCATACGCACGCTTTCGCGCACAAAGTCGGACGGCCGCTTAGCGCGATCAGTCGAGATAATGACCCAGCGACCTGTAATCGGGTCCTTACGTAACTCCGGCAACGCATCCTCCTGACGTGCCGCGGCACCTGGGGCCGGGAACGCCGCTTTGGCAACCTTTAATTGTATCCTGAGCAGGATACTTTAGCTTGAGCCCGGGAACCTGCAAAGCCCAGCCAGAGCGCTTGCGACCTATTGGTCAGTAAAGGCCCCTTTGTGCAAGCGTACGACCGGGCGATTGCCTGCCCGCCACTCGATCGCCAAGACGTCGAAGCGCCAGTTCACACCGTCTAGCCTGCGGTCGATCAAAAACTGCCTTGCCATTCGCGCGAGAAAGCGCCGCTTATCCGCGGTGATGGCATCCTCCGGTAAGCTGGAAGGGCCGGGCTTAGTCGTCCTTGTTTTCACTTCTATAAAGGCCAATACCGGTCCGTCAAAGCCGACGAGATCGATCTCACCCTTTATGCCCGGAGCACGGAAGTTGCGGCAGACCATAACATAGCCGTGGCGCCGCAAATACCAATACGCAAAGGTCTCGCCGCGTACACCCATCAGATGTCGAGGTTGTCGTCGTGGACCGCCATCCGAAGGCAGGGACTGTGGCGCCAAGCCATTCCTTGCCGCCCATTCGACCATCCCAAAAATAAAGCTGGAGAAGACGCGCATTCGTTTTGCTCTCGCGGATATCAGCGGCTCGGGGGCGTATTCTGATTCGGCTCCTTAAACCAGGGATTCCGCCTCCCGGATGCACGCCTCGAGGGCATCCATCGCGAAATCTGCTTGCTCTTCGTCGATTACGAGCGGAGGAGCAAGCCTTAGGGTATTTGCGCCTGCTCCCAGCACCAACACTCCCTTGGCAAATGCCAGATTTTCAATCGCATCGCGCAGCTTCGGCGCAGGCTCTTTCGTTTGGCGATCCGCTACAATCTCGATGCCAATCATCAAACCCTTGCCGCGGACGTCTCCAACAATCCGGAACTTGTCGCGCCACTTCGAGAGATGCCCAAAAATATACTCGCCCATGCGCCGCGCATTCTCCATATATTGTTCCTGAACCAGCCGAAGTGTTGCTAAAGCCGCGGCCACGGATACTGGATTCGCGCCGAAGGTTGACGCGTGGGCGCCCGGCTTCCAATCCATGACGCTGGATCGAGCGATCGTCGCAGAAAGCGGCAGTCCCGAGGCGATGCCTTTGGCAACGCACAAAATGTCGGGCTCGACGCCCGCGTGATCCCCCGCCCACCATTTGCCTGTCCGGCCCATGCCGCTCTGCACTTCATCAGTTATGAAAAGGATTCCATGCTGCCGGCAAATGCGCTGCAAATCCCGCAGAAACTCCGGAGGGCCCGGAACGTATCCCCCTTCGCCCTGGATTGGCTCCACGATGATTGCAGCCACTTCCTGCGGGTCCACAATTTTCTTGAAAAGCTCGCGCTCGATGAACCTGGCGCAATCCGTGCAGCAATCCTGCGGCTGGCGTCCGTAAGGGCAGCGGTAAGGGTTGGCATAAGGGACATGGAAAACGCCGGAAAGCAGGCTTCCGAATCCCGTCCGTTGCACGGCTTTGGAAGCGGTGAGCGAAAGCGAACCCAAGGTCCGCCCGTGAAAAGCCCCATAAAAAGCGATGATCTTCTCGCGCCTGGTATGATATCGCGCGAGCTTGATAGCCGCCTCGATCGCCTCAGTTCCCGAATTTCCGAAATAGACTTTCTTGGGTTCGCTGCCTGGTGATATCCCTTCTAGCTTCTGCGCCAGTTCGACCATACCTTCGTAGTAGAAATCCGTGCAGGACATATGAATGAGCTCGGCCGCTTGCCGCTGGACCGCGGCGACCACCTCGGGATGGCAGTGGCCGGTTGCCACCACAGCTATCCCCGCATTGAAGTCAAGAAAGGTATTGCCGTCGACATCCTCTACGAGAGCGCCCAGGCCGCGCCGTGCAACGAGCGGATAACTGCGCGTGTAGGATGGCGAGATATGCCGCCGATCCTGTTCGATCACCCGTTTAGCATTGGGCCCGGGCAGCGAAGTGATCAGGTGCGGCAGCTTTGTGTGAACGAGGGTTTCAGTCCGAAGCGATCCTTTGGCCATGGAACGATTGTACACGTGCTCCGGAGTTATGTAGGCGGAAACGTCGCGTAAAGTGCGGCTTAATTGATCAAATCATCCTCGTCTCACTTGCTTGAAACGAGCTTCTTGTCGGGATGCAAGATCAGCTTTTGCAGCCGCCAGTTGTTCATATCCGCGACGTAGAGCGTATTCTCATCCGGGCAGGCGATGCCGTGAACCCAGCTGAACTGCCCGATTTCATGGCCTGATTTGCCGAGCACGCCGAGGATTTTGCCATCAGGCAAAGAAATCTTGTAGATGCGGCCCGGCTCCTCATCTGAGGTGTAAAGATACTGCGGTGTCGTGTTGGTGATGCAGATCGTCCAGGGTCGCGTTTCATCCGGCCGGTTGGCGGGCATGTTCCCCAGCACCGGGTGGCGCGTCTTGTCGTAGGGCACATTCAGGAAGATGAATTTCTTGAAGTTGCCGTCGGTGTCGAACACTTGAATGCGCCGATTGCCGCGGTCAGCAACATAGATATTCTCGTTGCGATCGATCCCGATATTGTGCGGGTTGCTGAAGTGGCCGGGGTTCTCATTAGCGTGTTCTCCGCCCTTGCCGGGCGCGCCCCAGCGCTTGAGCCAATATCCGTGCTTATCGAACTTGGCGATCTCCGAATTGAAGTAGCCGTCGCTAACGTAGATGTTATCGCCTTTGTCCCAGGTGACGTCGGTGGAACCGTTGAAATAGCCGTCCACCGGGGTTGGCGGAGGATCGGCGTGCCGGTAGCGCGGTTCGTCCGGACCTTCATCGCGGCGCCCCAGGTTCATCACCACCATTCCTTGCGGATCGAACTTCATTACTGACATCGTCGCTTTGTCCACGACCCACAGATTGTCGTACCTGTCGAAGCGCACCGAGTGCGCGTAGGCCAGGCCGTAAACGCCGCGCCCGATCTCGCGGACATAGTTGCCTTTTTCATCGAACTCCATTATTTGCGTGCTGGACTCGCCGTAAACCGGGCCAGCGCCCGCGCTGCCGGGGTGGTTCAAGACCACGACGTGCCCCTTGGAATTGACCGCCACTCCCAAAACTTCGCCCAAATTGCGCTCAGGCGTCAGTTTCAGGAACGGCACAGACTCAAAAGGAATTTCCGGAGCGTTCTGAATGCCCGGAGCCGGCGGCGCTTGCTGTGCGAACGCCGGGGCCGCGAGAAGCCCGAACAATACCGCCGCAACCAGTCCTTTCATAAATGCCTCCTCGAATCTGCGGATGCTCATCTACTTGCGCTTCCAGCGAACGATCCCATCTTTGCTGTCTTCGAGAATAATACCCTGGTCGGCCAACTCCTGGCGGATGCGATCGGCCTTTGCAAAATCACGCGTCTTGCGTGCTAGTTGCCGCGCCGCGACGCGCTCCTCGATTTCTTCGTTGCTCGGGACGCTGCCGCGCGCGCCTATACCGACGGAGCGGAGTTTCTCCTCGTCATCATCCTGGAGAACGGCAAAAATAGCATCAAATAACTCCAGAGCCTTGCACACCGGTGCTACATCGCCTTGCCGAAATTCACCGCGATCCATGGCCACATTGGCTTCCCGGATCAGATCGAATACCGCCGCTAAAGCCTGGGCCGTGTTCAAATCGTCTTCTAGCCCGGCTTCAAAATTCTCGCGGGCCCGCTCTGCGCTCTCGCTAAGCGCGGAAGTCCCCTCCGGGAACTTGGCGGTCTTGAGGCGCATGGCAAAATTCCGCAAGCGTTCGATAGAGCTAGCCGCTTGCTGCAGACCTTCTTGCGTGAAATTGAGTTGACGCCGGTAAGGGACCGACGCCAGCAAAAAGCGTAAGGTGGATGGCTTGTTTCCTTTTTCGAGCAAATCGCGCAGGGTATAAAAGTTGCCCAGCGATTTGGACATCTTCTGAGAGTCGACCAGGAGGTGTTCGGCATGAAGCCAATAGCGCACAAAGGGTTTTCCCGTCGCGGCCTCGGACTGCGCGATCTCATTTTCGTGGTGCGGAAAGGCAAGGTCCACGCCGCCGGAATGAATGTCGATCGTTTCTCCCAAATACTTCATGGCCATGGTCGAGCACTCAATGTGCCAGCCCGGTCGGCCTGGACCGATTCGCGTTTCCCAGAAAAACTCCCCCGGCTTGGGAGCTTTCCAGAGCGCGAAATCGCGCGCATCAGCCTTGTCATAGCGATCTACATCCACACGCGCCCCGGCCCTGATGCCTGCCATATCCACATGGGTCAGCTTGCCGTAATCGCGAAATTGCGAGATGCGAAAGTAGATCGATCCCTCGCTCACATAGGCAAAGCCCTTAGCCGTTAGCCGCTCGATGAGCTGTACCATATCCTCGATATGGTCGGTGGCCCGCACCATGTATTCCGGTTTTTGGATACCTAATACCCGCTGATCCGCAAGAAAAGCCTCGATATATTTGGCGGTGTAATCGCGTATATTGACCTTTGCCTCTGCGGCTTTCGTGATGATGCGATCGTCCACATCGGTGAAGTTCGTCACCTGCATGACCTCGAAACCGCGCGAGCGCAGAAAGCGACGCAGGATATCCTGGAAAACGAACGTCCGAAAATTGCCAATATGGGCGAAGTCGTAGACGGTGGGGCCGCATGTATACATTCTCACCTGGCCCGGATGCAGCGGCACAAAGACCTGGCTCTGTCCTCCGAGCGTATTTTGGAAAACGATATCTCCCATTGATCGTGCGGCATCCCTCCGGCCGGGGCGCCCGTTACTCAAATGATATGCTGAGAAACGTGCGCCGGCATCCGCCCTCGCGATGAGCTAGCATTCTAGCCGAGCGCTAAAACGGCAGCAACGCGCCCAAGCGCGTTGAAATTCGTGTGAACATGGCTCAACCATGAGATACCGAACGTTCATTTCGTTCTAGAAAGCGGCGGCGGGCAATGCTTTACACTCCTTGGACCATGTGTTATGGTGCGGCCTGTAACCGCCGATCCAAGCGCCGGACGGCTGGGCCACTGCTACACGACCCGCCAAAGTTGTCGTCGCGCATCCCCTCCGCTCGAGGAAACCGAACACGTATCCGCCCAAGCGGCGTCGCTTTGGCGGGGCGTGGCGGAACTTAAGGGATCTCTTGCTCAAACTCCGCAAAGTCGAACTGGTTGGCTTTAAGTCGTTTTGCGAAAAAACGCACCTGACCTTTAGCGGCACCGGGCTGAGCTGCATCATCGGGCCGAACGGATGCGGCAAATCGAATATCGTCGATGCCGTTTCCTGGGTCCTGGGGGAGCAAAGCCATAAGACGCTTCGCGCAGAGCGAATGGCTGACTGCATCTTTAATGGAACAGCGAAGCGGCCTCCCATGGGTTTGGCTGAGGTCACCTTAACTCTCGTGGACACCGAATTGGCGGAGGCGGCGCGGCGCGTACTCGGCGAATCGCCAGCAGCAGCCACGAATCCCGGCGAGATTGCCCCTGACGCAGGCGAAGGGTTGCCCCCCTTCGCTGAGGAGGCGGAATTCGCTGACGCCACCCCGGTTGAGATTGAAACTGGAGCCACCGCTGTTGCCGGCGATAAGACTCCCAGAAAGCCGCGCGCGGCTCAAAAACCTGCGGCACACTTGCGCCCCGGTGAAGTGGTCGTTGGCCGCCGGCTCTATCGCTCCGGCCAAAGCGACTATCTCATCAATGGCCGCACCGCTCGGCTGCGCGATATACAGGAACTATTCATGGGTATTGGCCTCGGGCCGGATTCGTACGCCATCATCGAACAGGGACGCATCGGACAGGTTCTGAGTTCCAAGCCCTCTGATCGCCGCGCGATCATCGAGGAAGCCGCCGGAATTACGAAATACAAAACCAAAAAGCGCCTTGCCGAGGCCAAGCTCGAGTCCTCCAAGGTCAATCTCTCGCGCGTCAACGATATCTTTGTGGAAGTCGAGAAACAGCTGGCATCGCTCAAGCGCCAGGCGTCTAAAGCGCGGCGATATGTCGAGGTTCGCGAGCAGATGCGAACCCTGCTTCGCATAGTGCTCGCGAGCAAGGCGCGCCGGCTGGAGCTCGAGACCGAGCGACTCGCCCTGCGACTTGCGGAACTCACCGAAATGGAAACGAAGCAGTCCCAATCTCTCGCGGAGCTGGAAACGGAACAGGAGCGGCTGGACCGTCGCGTCTATGAACTGGATGCTGAATTGCGTCAGAACCAAAACCTCATCGGCCAAGCTGCGCTGGAGCTGGACCGCGCAGAGAACCGCATCCTGTTCAACCGTCAGCGCCAGGAAGAACTCGCTGAGCGTGGGCGCCAATTGGCGAGTGAGCGCGAACAAGCCGCCGCGCAATTGGCGCACGTCGAATCGCGCGTCGCGGCCCAGGATGGGATCGTCGCGCGCCTGCAGGAGGACGCCGCGCGATTGGAGACCGTCGTGGCCGAACTTGCGGCCCGCTCCTCAGAGTTGTCGGCGATCAGCCATTCTGCCGAGGCGCGTATTGCGGAATCACGGCGCCGAATCCAGGAGTTCGACCAAGCCCTCGCTCGAGTTCAGGACGCGCAGGCGCAAGCCGGGCAGTTGCTGGCGCATCATTCGGGCGCCCTCGAAAGGGTGGAAAAATCCGAGCAGGCACTATTGGAAGAATCTTTGCATTACCGGGAGAGCTCGCAAGCGGCTGACCTGCGCTGGCAAGCCGCAACCGAGAGGGCGCGCCTTCTCGAGCGCTCCGTGACAGATGCCCAGCAACGCCTCGCAAATTATCGTAGCGATCAGGCCGAGATGGCCTCGCGCTGTGACGCCCTTCGCGATTCGCTTGCCGCCGTGCGCGCTCGCCGCCACGCGCTTGGACAGGTCCTGAGTGACCGTTCCTATAGCACGGAAACCGTGCAAAAGCTGTTCGCTTCCAATGGCCAGGGAGCGCCTCGGAATTTCCGGGCCGTCGGTTTGCTCGCCGACTATGCCGAGGTGGAGCCTCAATACGAAACTGCCGTAGAACAGTTTCTCCGAGACGAGCTCGAATACGTGGTCGTGGAAACCTTCGACCATGCGCGTGCCGGCATCGCCCTCTTGCGTGAAGAGTTCGGCGGTCGTGCCACCTTCTTCGTCGATTCGCTGCGCAACTTGGATTTCCGCGAACAGGAGGTTGTTGCTCCTTTTTCTCAGGAATCCGGCGTATCGCGCCTGGACCGTTTGGTCGAATTTCGGAATCCCCTCGGCACGGCGGCAAAGCAGTTTTTGCCGCGGCTGCGGTCTGCCTTCCTGGTAGAGGCGCCCGAAGCCGCCGAGCGCCTGGCGCGCGAGAATCCGTCGTACATTTTTCTGACCCCGGATGGAACCTGCTATCACGGGCGCGCCGTCACAGGCGGCCGCCCGACCGAAGCCGGCCCGTTGGCCACAAAGCGCGAGTTGCGTGCGCTGGACGCCGAAGCTTCAAGGCTGGAAGGCACCCTGGCCGAATTGCAATCCGCCGCCGAACGGCTGGAATCGGAACGCCAGCAAGCGGAACGATCTCTCGAAGAGATGACCCTGGAGCGCGTCGAGGCTGGGAAGAAAGTTGTCGCTGCGACCCTGGAACGAGATCAGGCGCGCGCCGAATTGGCACGGCTCAGCACAGAATTGGCGGCCTGCCAGTCTGATGTCCAACACCTTCGGCGCGACGCTCACGCCGCCAAACAGAAAGCCGAGCACGCGATCGTGGAACGCGAGGCCATCCTGAAAGACCGCGAAGCGGCTGAATGCGATATGGCCGAAGCTACCGCGCTCATCAGCAAGGTCCGCCTGTCGGCGCAGGCGCATCATGACGAAGTTGCCGTCAAGCGTGCCGAACAGGCAGCCATGACGGAGCGGCTTTCCGGCGCCACGGCCGTTTCGATGCGCACCGGAGAGGAACGTGAGGAGCTTCTCGCGCGGTTATCTTCCCTTTCCGCCCAGCAAGCAACGATTCAGGCTGAGGAAGCCGACCTCGTCACACGGAGCGAGGAGCAACGCCTGCAGATGGAATCGCTGCGCACCGAACGCGAGCACCGCGAAAGGCAAAAAGCCGATCTGGAGCGCGAATGGAATCAAGTCCGCCTGCGCACCAGCGAAGTCGACAATGCCCTCCGAGGCGGAAGGCAAACTCTAAGCGAGCTTCGAGAAGATCGCAATCGCCAGGAGGTCGAACGCGCCCGCACCGATGCCGAGCGAGAGCATCTCCGCGCCGCGTGTCTGAACGAACTCAACGCTCATCCCGAAGACCTCCTAGCCGAGCAAGACGCGCTGCTCGAAGGGGATAATCTGGCGGCCTCCGAGGCGCACTATCAAGACCTGAAGTCGCGCGCCGAGGCTATGGGTCCGGTGAACATGATGGCCCTCGAAGAATACAACGAATGTGAACAGCGCTTCAGCTTCCTCGAGCGCGAACGGGCCGATCTGCTGCAATCCATTGCCGATACCCAACAGACGATCGGTGAACTGGACCAGATTTCCCGGCAAAAATTTGAAGAAGCGTTTGCCATCATCAACTCGCATTTCGCAACCGCGTTCCAAACGCTCTTTGGGGGCGGCACCGGACAGATGCGCCTCTCTGAGCCCGACAGCTCCGGCGAGGCGGGAATTGATATCGCTGCGCAGCCGCCTGGAAAGCGTCTGCAAAACGTTCTCCTGCTTTCCGGCGGTGAAAAGGCGCTCGCGGCGCTCGCTTTGTTGATCGCCGTGTTCCGCTGCCAGCCCAGCCCGTTTTGCATCCTGGATGAGGTCGATGCGCCTCTCGACGAGACCAACGTCGGCCGCTTCGCTCAGATGTTGGCAGAGATGAGCACGGATGCCCAGTTCATCGTGGTGACGCACAACCGCCGCACCATGGAGATGGCTTCCGTCCTTTACGGCGTGACCATGCAGGAGCCCGGCGTCTCCAAGCTTGTTTCCGTGAATTGGGAGCAAGCCCGCTCCAGCGCGACCCACGCAGCTTGAAATTTCACAGCTCGAAATTTTCAGCTTGACTCTAAAAAATTTTCTCTGCTCGTCGGCGCCATTCTGTAACTTAATTTTCCACGTTCCATTTTTCTTCACTGTTGACATCGCCTAGCTCTGCGCTAGAATACCCGCCTCTTCACCAGGACAAAAATTCACTCGTGGCATCTCCTTACATCAGCGCTGTTGTTTGGGAAACGGATTTTCCCGGCCTCAAACTGCTGTCGAGGGGCAAAGTTCGCGACCTCTACGAAGTGGAAAACGATCTGCTGCTTGTGGCCACAGACCGGCTTTCCGCTTTTGACGTCGTGCTTCCCACTCCGATTCCCGACAAAGGCCGTGTGCTCACACAGCTTTCGCTCTTCTGGTTTGAGACGCTCGGCGATATTGTTGCCCAGCACGTCTTGAGCGCGACAGATTTTCCTGCCGCGGCTGCCGCGTATCGTCAGCAGCTTGCCGGGCGATCCATGTTATGCCTCAAGACCCGGCCGTTGCCTATCGAATGCGTGGTGAGGGGATACTTGGCAGGCTCGGGCTGGAAAGATTATCGCGCCACTGGAAAGGTCTGCGGCGTAGCTCTGCCTCCTGGCCTTCGCGAGTCAGACCGTCTGTCTGCTCCGATTTTCACGCCAGCCACCAAAGCCACTGCGGGCCACGACGAGAACATCTCCTTCGATGACGTGGTGGCGAGCGTGGGAGGCGATCGGGCCGAGGAACTCAGATCCATCAGCCTGCAAATCTATCGCCGCGCCGCGGCTTACGCCGAACCACGCGGAATCCTCATAGCGGATACGAAATTTGAATTCGGGCTCCTCGGCGACGAACTCATCTGGATTGATGAGGCGCTCACGCCCGATTCTTCACGCTTTTGGCCCGCGCGGGGCTATGAGCCGGGCCGTTCGCAGCCTTCCTTTGATAAGCAGTATGTTCGCGATTACCTGGAGAGCATTGGCTGGAATAAACAGCCGCCCGGCCCCCAATTGCCTCCTGAAGTTGTGGAACGGACCCGGGCCAAGTACCGTGAAGCGTATCGCCTGTTGGCGGGCGCTGAACTGTCCTGATTGTAGAATCGAAACAATCAGAAGAGTCTTGCGGAGCAAAAGACCGTGAAAGATCAACTCGAAGCGTTAGTGGGTCAGATGGTCGAGCGAGGCATTCTGTTTGACGAAGCTGTAAACGAGTTTGAAAAAAAATTCATCAAGCGCGTGCTCGATCGCTCCAATGGAAATCAATCTCGCGCTGCGCGCCTGCTGGGCATACATCGCAATACGCTGAGCCGCAAAATCGGTCTTTACAAGCTGGACCACCGGCACCATCGGCGCGCCTGACGGCCCAGCTCGCAGCCCTGCCATAAATGAGAACGGCCCCGAATCATAGGGCCGTCCTCGATACTCCCGAGTTTTTTGTTCGTCCTAATTCATTTCCAGCTCACGCGCCGGGCCGCTTTGGTGCCGCGGACCGCGCGGGGCGCTTTCCGCCAGTGGGTGCGGGCTGCAAATCCTCCTGATTGACCTTGCCATTGTCCCAGGTCAGCATGAAGGGCGACTGCTGATAGTCCTTGAGTGTCCCCGTGAAGCGCACGGCGTCGTCTTTCATCAGGCGCTTGGCATCGGGTTGGCCAACAATGTGCACTTCCATATTGGGCATGGTTGCCGCATCCATCTCTTTGGCGGCAGCATCGGGATCTGCGGCGGCCGGCCGATAGACTTTGAGAGTAAAGCTGTCGTTGTCGCCCGGCATAATATCGAGAACCTTCACGCCAACGTCAGGAAATTCCAAGCCGCAAGTCGCCAGCCACATGACTTTGCCGTGATCGGCGCCCTCTTGCAGCCAAGGCAGAAAATTCGATATATCGTCCCGCGTTTTCTGCAACTCTTCGGCGCTGGGAATCGTCATCGAAGCCGGACGATCTGCGCTGGTGCCCGCAAGCGTGATCATCTGGTTCATTTCGTCGTCGGCCAGCTTATCGCAGGACGGCTGCTGGTAGTGCAGCAGTTGGTTTCGCAGATAAGTGCGCACCTGCGCTTCGCCCGGTCCCTTCAAGGCGATCGAACGCGCCAGTTCCCAAAACCCATTCGGGGCATCCGGCGGCATCTCTTGCAGGTAGGCCACGCCCAGCCGGAAGTGCGTCACCGCATCGCTCGGATCGAGCGCCAGAACGGCCTTATAGGATTCGGCGGCGGACTTATAGTCCTTCAAGCCCGATTCGGCGATGCCGGCCACGGAGTTGAAGAGGACACCCAGCCCTTTCTTATTGTTTGCGAACTGCTCGTCGCTCATGTTCTGGGGCTTTTGCCATTGGTTTAACGTCTGCAAACCCTGCGCCGCGGCATCCTTGGCCTTCGTGTAAGCTTCCGGCGTTTGCAACTCCTTCATGCTGGAACCATAGAGCATGGCTTGCGCGCGATATCCGAGGCTCTGCAAGCGTGTCCCTAGATCGACCATCGGCAACGCCAGGAGCTTATCGACGTACTCGATCGTCTGCGGATAATTTTTGAGACTGTAATAAGTGATGTAGTAGTCCCCATAGATGTACATCATCAAAGCGGAACCCGTAAATTTCATGACAAAATCATCAAGCTTCTTGACCTTCGCCTGCGGATCTTTCTCGTTATGTGCATCCTGGTAGGCGTTGTACTCCGCCAAGGTATAGTTCGGTTTCTGCTGTTGCTCTTGAGGGGCCGCCCAGGTCGCGGCTGCGGCGCTGATCACCAACGCCGCTGCGATAAACGCCACAGAGACCCATTTGCACGCTGGTTTCATCAACCTGCCTCCCCGGCAAATTTCTACTGCCGACCTTCCCACTTGTAATTTGCCGCCGATTACGAACTGCCGACCAGGGTCCAAGATCAGGGGATTATAGGGGAAATTTCTCCGACGGCGCAAGCGCGTTCCCTGTAATTCAATGAGTCGGGCGAATTTCCAGCTCCGGCCGGCCTTTGAATCTCTAACTGCTATGATGAACTCCCAATCAAAAAGGATTGTCGCCGAGGTGAAAAATGTCCACCGCACTTCCCGAGGAACATGCCGTTCTCCTTACCGGCCCGGTGCTCTCGGAAAAAACTGCCTTGGTCACGGGAGCTAGTCGCGGCATTGGCCGGGCCATTGCCTTGCGGCTTGGCCGGCTGGGGGCATCCGTGGCCGTTTGCGCAAGGAGCCGGGATGACCTCGAACGAACCGCCGCAAGCCTCCGTAATGAAGGCATAAGAACTCTGCCCATCGTTGCGGACGTAACCCACGCCGCAGAGGTCCACGGAATGATTGAGCAAACCTGCAGTCGCTTCGGCGAGGTGGAAATTCTGGTAAACAACGCTGGCCTCGGCATGTTCGGCCCATTTCATGAGCGCACCGAATCTGACTGGGATGCGGTCCTTGCCACCAATCTGAAAGCAGTGTTCCTAACCAGCCGGGCGGTAGCTCCCGGGATGATCCGCCTGGGGCGCGGCCACATCATCAACATCAGTTCGCTCGCATCCAAAAGCGCTTTCCCCGGCGGAGCCATCTATTGCGCGTCCAAATGGGGCTTGATGGGCTTAACCGCCTGCATGGCAGAGGATCTGCGGGCGCACGGGGTTCGCGTAGGCGTGATCTGCCCCGGCAGTGTGGCCACGGAGTTCTCTTCCCACGCCGGGAGGAATCCGGCCACACTTCTGCAGCCGGAAGATGTAGCCCACGCCGTAGCCATGCTGGTCACGCAAAGTCCCCAGAGTTTTATCAGCGAAGTCGATGTGAGGCCGTTGCGGAAGGCCTAGCATCCGTTAGGAGGGGCGCCAAGACCGAGCCCATCTTTTCGGGATTGCTTACGCAGGCTACGAGTGGTGTCGCTCGAAACAGGGGGAGAAATCTCTTGGACGGGCAAAAAAAGGTCGGGGGGAAGATCGCGCCGGCCCAGCCCTCAATCCCCTAAAGGGATCCTCGGCTCGTCTTCCCCCTTCGGGTAATCTTTAGGGCACGCGGCGCGCCAAACTTAAGCTCCTGAAATTGCAAGCCTTTCTGAAATGTCCCCTGGTAAAAAGGAACACGTCCGGGGAAAAAATTCTGGTCACCCGAGGCCGCGAAGACTTGCAAATGAGACGGCTCTGCATTTATGCCGCGTGGCCCACCCCATTCGCCGCCGGAGACGGAAGACGCCGGGTGGTCTTTTGCCCGTGAGCCAGTTCGGCATTAGGAGTTGAAATTGCATAATCGTCCCGCCGCCGAGAATCGTGCCCATCGCCACAGGAGATATAGGGTAGTCCCCGGCGCCTTGACCTGTACTGGAGAGCTTGTTAACGTCTAGGGTTACTCTGGCCGTATTCTGCCCACCGTGCGCTTGTATCCTCTGTGCGCGCGGCGCGGCATAGCTTCCCTATGACATTGAAGAGCATCACCGTTCGCGGCGCCCGCCAGCACAACCTGAAAAACATCAGCCTGGAAATTCCGCGTAATTCGCTCTCGGTCATCACCGGATTATCTGGCTCAGGAAAATCCTCCCTGGCGTTTGACACGATTTACGCCGAGGGGCAGCGCCGCTACGTGGAATCCCTTTCCGCTTATGCCCGTCAGTTTCTGGACCAGATGGAACGCCCGGAGGTCGACTCTATCGACGGCCTTTCGCCCTCCATTGCCATTGAGCAGAAGACCACCACACGTTCGCCGCGTTCCACGGTGGGCACGATCACTGAAATCTACGATTACCTCCGTGTCGTCTATAGCTCCATCGGCGTGCCCCATTGCCCGAACTGCGGCCGGGCCATTGCGCGGCAGTCCAGCGAACAGATCGTCCAGGCGGTGCTCAGCGGCGAACTGGCGCGTGAAGGCGATCGCATCATGGTGCTCGCTCCCATCGTCCGCGGCCGTAAAGGAGAATACCGCGAAGAGCTCGACAAAATGGCCCGCGCCGGGTTCACCCGTGCGCGCATTGACCGGGTCCTCTGCCCGCTCGACGAACCGCCCCGCCTGGACCGGCGCAAGAATCACGACATTGAAATCGTCGTCGACCGCCTCCTGGTCAAGCCCGGTATAGCCGAACGCCTGACGCAATCGCTAAACACCGCCCTCAAGCTGGCTCGGGGCATAGTAACCGTCTCGGTCGTCGACGGCACGGAACAAGTCTTTTCGGAAAAGCTGGCCTGCCCGGAATGCGGCATTTCCGTACCGCAGCTTGAGCCCCGTTCTTTCAGCTTCAATTCACCCTATGGCGCTTGTCCCGCCTGTAATGGTTTGGGCTCAAAATACGATTTCGATCCCGCCAAGGTGATCGTGGATTGGTCACGGCCGCTTTTTGAAGGCGGATTGGGACCGGGCTCAGGCTCCGTCTATCTGAAGCGCACTTTGGAGATCGCGGCCGTCGCGCATGGCTTCGATCTCGCCAAGCCCTTCGAAAAATTGACGCGGCGCGAGCAAAACTTGATCCTTTATGGCCATCCCCCTACGCAAAGTCTCCTCGCAGGGAATGCGCCCAATGGAAATCAAGCGGCACCGACTTCACGCCTTCGGGAGAGAAAAAATGCCGGATTGCGATTCCCAGGGGTCTTCGGGATTCTAGAGGTAAATCTTGCCGAAACCAATTCCGACGGATATCGCGAATGGTTGACGCAATACATGTCTGCGGTTACCTGTGCCGTGTGCGGCGGAAGGCGCCTGCGGGCGGAAAGTCTGGCGGTCAAAGTGGGCGATCTCTCCATCTCGGATTTCACCGCCCTGGCTCTGAGCGATGCGCGCCCCGCAGTCGATCGCGTTCGCCACGGGCTCACCCTGCGGCAACGCAAGGTCGCCGGCCGCCCCCTGGCGGAAATCGCCGAGCGGCTGGATTTTTTGCTCGCCGTAGGGCTGGGCTACCTCAGTCTGGACCGTTCTGCCGCCACGCTCTCGGGCGGCGAGTCGCAGCGCATTCGCCTGGCCACTCAGATCGGCTCCAGGCTTCGCGGCGTGCTCTATGTGCTCGACGAGCCCTCCATTGGACTGCACGCGCGCGACAATCATCGGCTGCTCACTTCGTTGGAGCAGCTTCGCAATCTCGGCAATACCGTACTGGTCGTGGAGCACGATGAGGAGACCATCCGGCGCGCCGATTTCGTCGTTGACCTGGGCCCGGGCGCCGGCAATTCCGGCGGCCATTTGGTCGCTCTGGGAACGCCCGCGGCCATCGCCGCCAGCGAACATTCTCTTACCGGCCACTACCTTTCCGGAAAACTACAGATTCCTGTGCCGCACGCCCGGCGCACCCCCGGCGCCAAGGCGCTCTCGCTCCTGGGCTGCCAGGCCAATAACCTGAAGAACATCGACGTCAATTTCCCCCTCGGTTTGCTGATTGTCATTACCGGCGTTTCAGGTTCGGGAAAATCTACGCTGGTCAATGACATCCTCTACCGCGCCTTGGCTCAGAAGCTCTATCGCTCTATGGAGCGCCCGGGCGCATTCCGTGAAATCCGTGGCGCCGAGCACATCGACAAAGTCGTCGAAATCGATCAGGCCCCCATCGGCCGCTCCCCGCGATCCAATCCGGCTACCTATACCGGCGTCTTTGCGCCGATTCGTGAATTGTTCGCCATGCTGCCCGAATCGCGGGAGCGCGGTTATCGCCCCGGCCGCTTCAGCTTCAATGTCAAAGGCGGCCGTTGCGAAGCTTGCCAGGGCGACGGCCTCAAACGAATTGAAATGAATTTTCTCCCCGACGTTTACGTTACCTGCGATGTTTGTCGCGGCCGCCGCTACAACTCCGAAACCCTGGCCGTGCGCTACAAAAATTACTCCATCTCCGACCTGCTGGACATGCCCGTCGAGGAAGCCCTCAAAGTGCTCGAAAATATCCCGCAGGTCAGCCAGAAATTGCAAACCCTGGTCGATGTGGGACTCGGCTACGTCGAACTGGGCCAGTCTTCCACCACGCTTTCCGGCGGTGAGGCCCAGAGAATCAAGCTGGCCCGCGAGCTATCGCGCCGCCAAACCGGCCGGACACTCTATATTCTGGACGAGCCCACCACGGGCCTGCATTTCGACGATGTCAAGAAGCTCCTGCACGTCCTGACTCGTCTCGTGGATCTCGGCAACACAGTCCTCATCATCGAGCACCACCTGGACGTAATTAAGCAGGCCGATTGGATTATCGATCTCGGTCCCGAAGGCGGCGAAGCGGGAGGCCGCATCGTTGCTCAGGGCACGCCGGAACAGGTGGCCCGCAACAAAAAGTCCTACACGGGTCAGGCTCTCGCCCGGGTGCTGGATCTGAATGGTTTGGCAAAGCAGCCCGCCCCACCGGAAGTGGCCGCCGAACCGGCTGACGCAAATCGCCTCGATTCCGCGGCAAAGTAGTTAGGCGGGACCAATCGGCCGGTGAAAAACTTGCGCCGGAAGCGCGACTCCGTTTACAGTGCTATAGAGACGGGGATGCACCCCTCGCAGCGGGCCGATCATCCAACCACCATCATCCAACGAATTGTAAAGCCGAATGAACTCTCTTCCTCCTGATCACGTATCGGTGCCACACGAACGGCAGTCCGAAGGATTTGCGCCAACTCCGCCGCCCGGAGCCCGCGCGGCCGAACCTCCGCCCGAATTCACGGCTCGGCCGGAATTTGGGACGCAGTTGCCGGCTGGCCAGCAGCGGGTCGACTCGCGCACCCCTTTCCGGTGGCTGGATTTGATTTATCTTCTGGTTTTTTATTCGGTCGCTGGCGGCATGATCTTTTTCATTGTTGCCGCAGGCGCTCTCGTCTTTTTTGGGATCTCTCCATCACAGTTGAAAAACTCCACGGCCGCCTGGGCTTCCGTGCTGATCGTCAGCCAGGCCCTGCTCTCCGCCGCCACACTCGCCTTTCTTTATGTCGTGGTTCGAGGCCGCAGCGCCGCGCCCTTTTGGCAAACCATGGGTTGGCGCGGGTTCCGCAGCATGGCCTCGAGCGCCTCCGTTGTCCTGCGCTACATTTTCGGAGGCTTCATCTTGGCCGTCGTGGTGGGCTGGCTCGGAAATTTCGTCGGCCGCGAGTCCGGCATCCCCATGGAACAGCTTTTCCGCAGCCGGCAAAGCGTTTTGATGCTTATGGCGCTGGGCATTTTGGTGGCCCCGGTAGTCGAAGAGACAATCTTCCGGGGCTGTATCTACCCGGTGATCGCCCGGAAATTTGGAATCACGACAGGCATTGTGGCCACCGGCGCGCTTTTCGGACTCGCGCATGCGCAGCAGCTCGGGGGCGCCTGGGGACAAATAGGCCTGCTCATCTGCGTCGGCATTGTCCTCACTTACGTGCGCGCCCGCGCCGGAACCGTCGCAGCAAGCTATCTCGTACACCTTGGCTATAACACCATTTTATTTGCCGGCTTTTTCATCGCTACAGGCGGCCTGCGCCATTTGCCTCCCACCTGAGCTCGCCGGCGCCCGTGGCAGATCTAGCCGCCTGTTGAGCGGAGTCCTCCATCCGTGCGCGTAGTGCAGCCCATCGAATGGACCCCGGCCGGCGTGGTCATGATTGACCAGCGCCGCCTGCCCGCCGAACTGGTGCGCCATACTTATACCGACTATCGCGAAGTCGCCGCGGCCATCCGCGACATGGTAATACGCGGTGCGCCGGCCATCGGCGTCGCCGCGGCCATGGGCATCGCGCTCGGCGTGCTGCGCTCGAAAGCTCAGTCCGTTGCCGAATTGCGCGCCGAATTTCCGCTGATCTGCGAAACAATCGCCCGCACCCGGCCCACCGCCGTCGATCTCTTTTGGGCCATCGATCGCATGAAACGCCGCTTCGAGGAGCTCGCCGCGAATCCGGACCTAAAAACGATCCGCGACGCCCTCGTTGCCGAGGCCCGCCGCGTTCATGAAGAAAAACGCGCCATTGATGAAGCCATCGGCCGCTTCGGCGCTGCGCTGATGCCCGAAAGCGGCCAAGTCATGACGCACTGCAATGCCGGCGCCCTGGCTACGGCCGGCATCGGCACGGCCCTCGGCGTCATTCGCATCGCCGTCGAACAGGGCCGAAAGCTGCGCGTCTTCGTTCCTGAGACGCGTCCTTATCTCCAGGGCGCCCGCCTGACGGCCTGGGAGCTTGCCGAAGGAGGCATTCCTCTCACGCTCATCACCGATAACATGGTGGGGCACTTCCTCAAGACGGGAAAAATCGGCGCTGTGGTCGTCGGTGCCGACCGCATCGCCGCCAATGGCGATACGGCAAACAAGATCGGAACGTATCAGATGGCCGTGCTCGCGCACGAAAATAGCGTCCCTTTCTACGTGGCCGCTCCGATTTCCACTCTGGATCTTTCCATTCCTTCCGGCGAAAGCATCCCCATCGAAGAACGGCCCGCGGAGGAGGTAACGCACATCCGTGGTATCCAGATTGCGCCCGAAGTCGAAGCGGCCAATCCCGCTTTCGACGTCACCCCGGCGCGCCTGATCACCGCGATTATCACCGAGCGCGGCGTGGCTTCGCCGCCCTGCCGCGATTCACTCGCTCGCCTTTTTTCGGAATCCTTTCTGGAGAAGGCTTCGCCCTCTGCGCGCGAGCGCCCTGCGCCCGCGCGCTAAAACAAAAAGCCTGCGGCTTCGATCACTTATTCGGAGTCGGTTGCGTCGGCGGCTGATTCGAAGGTGTTCCCGGAACTTCCGTAGATTTCCCCAATTGGATGGTGGACCCGAATCGCTTGTAGTTCTTGTACCGCACCGTCATGCGCATATGCACGTCGCCTTGACGGAAATGCAACAGGTCGTCCGCGCGCGTGTAGGTAGGAAACCAGAACGTGCCTTCGATATTCTCCCGGTAAGTTACGAATCGCGGAAAAAGGTTCTGGTTATCGCCTTTAATGATATCGGGCACGGCCTTGCCGTCGGTCTTTACAACCGCTAAGTCGTGATCGTCCACCCAGATCGTCCCTTGAAAATAGCGCTGATCTTTTTCGATTTTCTTGGGACCGACACAAAAGATATAAGTATTGAGCTCGTCCAGCTTCTCGCGGCCGGAAAACTGCACATCATATTTGGGCAAATCTTCCGTAGTCAGCACGAATGGCTGAATGTTCTCCAGGTCCTTCATATCTTCAGGGGAAAGTGTGAAATCCTGGAGGCTCGGCTGCGGTGCATAGGTAATCTCTTCATACCGCCTGCCCTGAGGCGTGAAGACGATATCGCTGCTGAGTCGGTATTCACCGCGGTTGGGCGCGAGATCTTCGACGAGCACCTCTTGCGTGTACGTGTAATTCTCTCGCGCGACCTTGAACTCGGATTCGTGCTGCGCGAATCTGCGGACCATCTCCTCCACGGGCACCGGCGTAGTTCCCTGGGCGCTCGCGCCCTGCCCTCCAGTGCCCGGCGAGCATTGCGCCCCCGTATAGGCCGGCGTCTGGCCACGGTCCTTTTCCTTGCCACGCTGCGGTCCCGCCGCTAATGCGGAAAAGCTCAGCAATAAAGCGACTGTTGCGTAGAGGAACTGGCGAATCCCCATGGTGTTATGCCTTCCTATCGACTTGTGTGAATAAGAACACCACGCGATGAACATGGTTGCTCGTCTCCGCTCCGAATATGTCGCCCAGTATATATCCCTTTGACCCCTCACCGTGCTTGGGCTCTCGTCGCCAATAACCAACAAA